>Ga0208492_1002007_pt1 | contig 10931 bp, 8 predicted proteins | sample Subbioar_CSW14AB_FD_184820 | JGI IMG/M metagenome (GOLD analysis project Ga0208492, IMG submission 184820) | Serpentinite rock and fluid subsurface biosphere microbial communities from McLaughlin Reserve, California, USA - CR12Mar_CSW14AB (SPAdes) | ecosystem: Environmental > Terrestrial > Deep...
CTATTTCAAGGCCACCGGCGCCGACCATGTCCGCGCCATCGACGGCACCGTGCTGGTGCCGGCGGAAGCGGCGCATGGCGTGTTTTTGGAATTCAGCAGCCGGGTTTAAGTCTTTTAAACATCGTCATGCCCGCCATGGCCCTTCGGGCCTGTACGCCCACGAACGCCATTTGGCATTCGCGCGCTTACAGTGATCCGGGCATCCACGAGTTCATTTTTTTATAAAGCAAAAAGCGCGGATGCCCCGCCTGAAGCGGGGCATGACGGAATTTCTGCTACAGCACCGCCTCGAACAGCGCCAGCGTGCGGCGCCGCGCCAATGCTGCCGAGAAGGCATCGTAAGTGCCGCGCTGGTCGCAGTTGAAGCCGTGGTCGGCATCGTAGATATGCGTGGTGATGCTGGGATGCCGCGCCTTCATGCTGTCGGCGATGCTGGTCGGGATCATCTTGTCCTTGGCGCCGAAATGCAGCAGGGCAGGGCAGGCAGGCGCGCGCTCGGCCAGTTCGGCCCAGTTGCCGCCGTAATAGCAGCTTGCCGCCGCCAGCCCATTGGCGGCGCAGGCGGCGAGCCAGGTGACGCTGCCGCCGAAGCAATAGCCGACCGTGCCGACGCGGCCGGCCGAGGCTGCGGCTGCAATCGCGGTGTTGGTATCCTTCAGCACCTCGGCCCAGCTCAATTTGCCGCGCAGCTCGCGGCCACGCGCCACGTCATCGGCCGTATAGCCGAGTTCGATCTCGCGGTCGGTGCGGTCGAACAGCGCCGGGGCGACGCAGTAATAGCCATCGGCGGCATAGCCATCGGCCACGGCGCGGATATGGCTGTTGACGCCGAAAATCTCCTGCACCACCACCAGGCCGCCTTTGGGGGTGCCTTTCGGTTCGGCGAAATAGGCGGCGAAGCGGTGGCCGTCCTCGGCGGTAAGCGTGGTGAAAGCACCCATAATCGATCCTCCAGCGAGACCTATGCCAAACTAGACCTATCGGCCTGATGATCCGTAATGACGTATTTCCGTTACCGTGGCATGATCGTCATCGTCTCGCAACAATCGTTAACGCCGCCGCCGGCCCCCTGATGCAGCGCCGCCGGCCGGCCGGTTTCCCAATCAGAACAGTTCCCAAAAAATGGCTTTGGATCCCTTCGTCGCGGCCCTGGTGCTGCTCGCCGCCCTGATGCACGCCACCTGGAACGCGGTGGTGAAATCCGATACCGACCGCCAGACCAGCATGGCCCTGGTGATGCTGGCCGGCGTCGGCATGGGGCTGGTGCTGCTGCCCTTCACCAACGATCCGTTCGGCGCCGGCATGGGGCGGGAGGCCTGGGGCTGGCTCGCCTGCTCGGCGCTGATCCATTGCGCCTATTATACCTGCCTGCTCAAGGCCTATCGCCATGGCGACCTGAGCCAGGTCTATCCTATCGCCCGCGGCATGGGGCCGCTGGCGGTGGCCTTGCTCTCCGGCTTCGTGTTCGGCGAAACGCTCTCATCGCGCGAGATGCTCGGCGCCCTGGTGATCTCGCTCGGCATCGCCAGCCTGGCCTACGGGCCGTATCGCGGCACGCCGGAGCAGCGCCGCCATTCGCTGCTTTATGCCGTGCTCACCGGCTGCACCATCGCCGGTTATCTGGTGTTCGATGGCCGTGGCGTGCGCGCTGCCGGCGATCCGATGGCCTATATCGCCTGGCTGAATATCGTCGAAGGGCCGTGGGTGGCGCTGTTCGCCTTCGCCACGCGCGGCACCGAATTTCTCTCGGCGGCGAAACGCGGCTGGAAGCGCGGCCTGGCCGGCGGCGCCATCGCCACGCTCGGCTATGGCATCGCCATGTGGGCCTTCACCAAGGGCGGCGCGGCGCATGTGGCGAGTTTGCGCGAGACCAGCGTGATCTTCGCCGCCGTGATCGGCGCCGTGCTGCTGGGCGAGGGCTTCGGGCCGCGCCGCATCATCGCGGCGGCAGCGGTCGGCGCCGGCCTCGTGTTGATGAACTGGCGCGGCTGACGCTAATTCAGCTTGCGCAGCCAGCTATCCTGTGGCGGCTTGCCAGCTTCCGTGCGGCGGAATTTCAGCCGGCCATCGGGTTCGAGGCTGAGGTCGAGGCTCTGGTTGCCATGGCTCCAGCGTTGGCGCCGGCCTTCGCTCAGCAGCGGCACCGGCTGGCTCGAGGCCGCCTCGTTGTTGATGCTGCGGCCAAGGCCATAGAGCGCCTCGCGCTGCTGCCCCGGCCCCAGCGGGCGCAGCTCCAGCAGCATGTAGCGGCCATTGGCGCTGGTGCCCTGCCACAGCCCGGCGAAGGCGTCGCTTGGGCTTGAGGGCAAGGCAGCGGGGGCTGTGAGGCCGAAGGTGGCGATGGCCTTGCGGTCGCCATCCTCGCAGGGCGGCGGCTTGCCCTGGTCCAGCATCACCACCAGGCAGGGCGCGAAGCGGCGCGCGAAAGGCAAGGTCAGGCCGGCGGCGTGGCCGCGCAGTACGTCAGGCGCCGGGCGGTCCAGCACCAGGGCGGGCAGGCCGAGTTCGCCCAGGCGCTGCTTGGCATAGCCGCCGCGCACCCCCGGTTCGCTCTGCTCGAAATAGGGGTCCTCGGCGAAGAAGGCGGTGAACAAGGCGGTCTGGCGGCCGGCGAAATACTCCCAGATTGGCCGCAGGCGGCTGTCATTCTGGCGCCAGTTCATCGGGCTGGCCGGCGTGCCGAAAGCCGCCGGCGCCAGCGCCAGCACGGCATCGGGACGTACAGCCGCAGCGTCGCGTCGCGCGGTTTCGCCGAGTGCGATCCAGGCCCCGACCGATTGCCCGGCCAGCACGATACGGCGATAGCCCTGGGCGCGGCCGGCATCCAGCCCGGCGCCGACAATGCGCAACGCCACCGCCAGCACGTCATGGGTGCCATGGCGCTGCAGGGTCTGCACATCCCAGCCCTGGCGCGCCAGTTCCCAGATTACCGGCGGCGCCAGCGCCATGGCTTCAACCGCGACATCGCGGCCATGATTCCAGATGATCAGGCCCTTGGCTTGGGCCGGGCCGCGCGGCGGGATCGGCGGCAGGCCGGGCAGGTATTGCGCCGGCTTCAGATCGTAGAGCGCCGGGTCGAGCGGCCCGGATTGCAGGTGGCGCGGATCGCGCTGGTCCACCGGCTCGCGGCTCCAGGCCGGCGCCGGGCCGGAGAACAGCAGCGCACAAAAGCAGGCGGCGGCAAGCGCCAGCCTGCCGCCGCTGCGCAACGTAGCCTGAACCGGGTTCAGGTCTTGGCTGCCTGTCGCGCTTCGTATTTCTTCTTCTCCTCTTCGACCAGCTCCTTCTTCGAGAGCTTGCCGATCAGCGTCTTGGGCAGCGCCTCGCGGATTTCCATGGCGGCCGGCATTTCATGCTTGCCGAGCTTGTCCTTGAGGAAGGTCTTGAGGTCGTCGAAGCTGAGCGCGGTGGCGCCGGGCTTCAGCTTGATGAAGGCCTTGGCCGACTGGCCGCGATACTCGTCCGGCACGCCGACCACGGTGCATTCCTCGACGCTGGGATGCTCGTAGATGGCTTCCTCGATATTGCGCGGATAGACGTTGAAGCCGCCCGACAGGATCATGTCCTTCTTGCGGTCGACGATGAAGATGAAGCCATCCTCGTCCATGTAGCCGACATCGCCGGTATGGAAGCGGCCGCCGGCAAAGGCTTCTTCGGTCGCCTCCGGCTTGTTCCAGTAGCCCTTCATCACATTCGGGCCCCGGATGCAGATCTCGCCGCGTTCGTTGACGCCCAGTACCTTCAGCGGGTCCTCGACATCGACGATCTCCATGATCAGGCCGGGCAGCGGCAGGCCGCAGGAACCCTTGCGGCGCTCGCCATCCATCAGCGTCTGGGTGCCCGCCGGTGCTGTCTCGGTCATGCCCCAGCCTTCGATCATCTTGCAGCCGGTGGTCTGCTCGAACTTGTCCTGCACTTCGACGGGCAGCGGCGCGCCACCGGAGCCGCAGAATTTCAGCGACGACAGATCATAGTCCTTCAGGTTCTGCAGGTTGTTGATCGCGGCATACATGGTCGGCACGCCGGGGAATACGGTGATCTTCTTCTTGTGCAGATCCTCCACCACCGCTTTCAGCTCGAAGCGCGGATGCAGCACCAGCTCCGCACCGATGGCGATGAAGCGCAGCAGCACCGCGCTCAGGCCATAGATATGGAACATCGGCAGCACGATCAGCACGCGCTCCTCGCCCTCCTTCAGCAGGTCGGGCCGCGCATTGGCCCAGGTGAGGTACATCTGCACCGTGGCGACCACGTTGCTGTGGGTCAGCATGGCGCCCTTCGGCACGCCGGTGGTGCCGCCGGTATATTGCAGGATCGCCACTTCATCCGTCGGGTCTTTCACCGGATGCGGCGTGTAGCGGCCGTCATTGGCCACCAGGTCCTTGAAGCGGACATGGCGGTCGTCCTTCGGCACGGCGGCGATTTCCTTGCCCTTGACCAGGGGGAACAGGAAATTCTTCGGGAAGGGCAGCACATCGGGCAGGCCGCCGACCACGATCTTCTTCAGCCGCGTGCTGCCCAGCATCTTGGCGATGTTGGGATACAGCGCGTTGAGGTCGAGGGTGCAGATGATGTCGGTCTGGCTGTCCTCGATCTTGTAGCGCAGCTCGCGCTCGGCATCGAGCGGCGAGTAGTTCACCACCCGGCCGCCGGCCTTGAGGATGCCGAAGAAGCAGATCACGTAATGCGGCGTGTTGGGCAGGAACAGGCCGACATGCACGCCCGGACCGACACCGAGCTGCTGGAAACCCTTGGCGGCGCGGTCGACAAGGTCGGACACGGCGGCGTAGGTCAGGGTCTTGCCCATGAATTCCAGGAAGGGCTTCGGTGCGAACTTGGCCACGGCCTCGTCCAGCAGCGACCAGATCGGACGCGGCTGCAGGCTCAGCGCCCACTGCACTCCCTCAGGATACGACTTCTCCCAAAATGGCGCGGTCATGCGTTCCCTCCCGTCGGCTCGGAATTGGCCAACCTCTTTCTGGCGTCAGTTTATTGGTCTGGAACAGGGGATTCAACAGCGCCAGAGCCTGCCGCTAGACCGTTTCATCTCCATATTGAACCGCTGCGCCGAGGCGATTTTGCGTTTTGAGGAGGAGCCCGGCGCAGGGCGTAGTGGGGCTACGGTCAAGCCGGGCGACGCGCTCAAAACGCAAAAGCGCCCGGCCCCGCAGGGGTTGCGTCTGGAGGCGGCATCCGCGGCGTCGAAACGCTTGCCGGTACGTCCAGTACCGGCTACGCGGTCCTCCTGGCGGGCTACCGCCTCCAGACGCAACGCAGCTGGTTCAATATGGAGATGAAGCGGTCTATGGTATCCGAGTTGCCGCCACGGTGCGACTCTGGCAGAGTTGGCTTGGCGATTTCGCCCCAGGAACAGCGAAGGATCGATGGATGAGCGGCGATGCCGCCAAGGATATGCGTGCGGAGCGTGATCGCTTCGTCGCCTTCGCTTTCTCCGCCGCCGACCTGATGCTGGAAGTGGCCGAGGATGGCCGGATCACCTATGCCTCCGGCGCCGGCAAGCATCTGATCGGCGTCGAGCCTGCCGACCTGATCGGGCGCCAGCTTGGCCCCCTGGTTGACGACAGCGACCGCCATTTCCTGCTCAATCTGCTCGCCTCGCTCGGTGTCGGCGGCCGCATCGAGCCGGTCACCATCCGGCTGGCCGGTTCTCCGGGCCGCGAGCCGGTGCTCTGCGTGCTGGGCGGCTGCTGCCTGCCGCGCAAGGAAGGCCGCTATTATCTCACGCTGTCCGGCGCCCGCCTGCCGATGGCGGAGGCGGCGATGCAGAACAAGCGCGATTACCAGACCGGTCTGCTCACGGCGGAAGATTTCGAGGAGCGCGCCTCCGACCGGCTGAAACTGGCCCGTGAACTCGGTTCGGAAGTGAAGATCACGCTGCTGGAGATCGTCGGCCTCAAGGATCTGGCCAAGGACCTGCCGCCGGAAACCCAGGCGGTGCTGATGGGCGATGTCGGTGCCTATCTGCGTTCCAAGTCGATTGGCGGTGATACGGCAGGCCGCATCGACGGCGAGAAATACTCGATCCTGCATGCCGGCACCGTCGATCAGGCGGCAGTCGCCGACAAGGTGCGCCAGCTTGTCGCCAAGGCCAATCCGGCGGCGCAGGTGGCCCAGGCGTTGGGCGTGCAGGGCGCGACGCTGGAACTGCATGCCAAGGGCATGAGCGATGAGGATGCGGCGTCGGCCATGGCTTTCGCGGTGCAACGTTTCGCACAGCAGGGTGCTGCCGGGCTGTCCTTCCGCAACACCGAGGAAAGCCTCAAGCTGCTGCTTTCGGAAACCGTGGCACGGGTGCGGGCGCTGCGCTCCACCATGAGCCAGAGCGATTTCCAGATGGTGTATCAGCCGATTGTCAGTCTGGCTGATCGCCGCATGCATCATTACGAGGCGCTGGTGCGTTTCGGCGACGACCAGTCGCCGTTCGAGACCATCCGCCTGGCGGAAGGCGTGCACATGATTGGCGAGTTCGATCTTGCCGTGGTGCAGCGGGTGATTGATCAGTTGCAGACGGCGCGCAAGACCGGGCAGCGGCCAGAGGTGGCGGTGAATCTTTCCGGCCATAGCCTGGAAAGCACCGTGTTCATGGCAGCCTTGCGCGAATTGCTGGCGCCCGACCCGGATTTGCGCAAGCAGCTTATTTTCGAGATCACGGAATCGACCCAGATCACCGACCTGGTGCATGCCGGCAACGCCGTGCGCCAGTTACGCCAGGACGGCCATTCGGTCTGTCTCGATGATTTCGGTGCTGGCGCTGCGTCCTTCCCGTATCTGCAGGCGCTGGAAGTCGATTTCGTGAAGATCGACGGCGCCTATGTGAAGGCGCTGCAATCGCGCGAGAAGGAGCGCGACCGCGCCATCCTGCGCGGCATGGTCTGGCTATGCAAGGAATTGAAGATCGGCACCGTGGCCGAAATGATCGAAACCGAGGACCAGGCCCGCCTGCTGCTGGATTTCGGCATCGATTACGGCCAGGGCTGGCTGTTTGGCCGACCCGAGCCTGATACGTCAAGCTGGCTGCACCGGGATGCAATCCAGGCCGCCGCGCCCGGCGGCAACCACCGCGACCCCAGCCAGTTCAGCCTGAAGCGGAAGTGACGTTTTATTTGCCTTGGCAAAAGGCGGAGAATGTCACGTCCTTGCCTTCGCAATTGGCAAGCTTATCGCTGCTGTTGAGCAGATTGGCCAGCACGCGGCCGACATTCTCGCGATAGATATCGCTATGCGAGCCGCCGCCGGTACGGTGGGTGTTGTATTTGATTGAATCCGAGGCATCGAGATAGAGCACGCGTGGCCGGCCTTTTTCTGGTGCCGGGGCCAATGCCGCGCAGGTTTGTCGGTTGCCGGCTTTATCAAGACAGGCGCCGTTCTCGTCCATTATGCCTTGGGCGAACAGCTCGCAATAGGCGGCTTCCTTGCTGCTGGCAAGATAACCGTCATGCTGGCCGGCATAGGTACCGAAGAAAGCCAGGTTCACCGCCCCGTCACCTTTGGAAGCGGTCAGCACGACACGATTGAAGCCTGCCGCCAATTGGCGCGTCGGCGTTATGCAGCTATGGCGCCGGCCATCGCCATCGAACAGGCGGTCTATCTCGAAGGCACCTTGCAGGGCGAAGAAGATATCCAGGCCGCCAGGACCGGCGGTCCGTTGGCTCGGGGTGAGGTAACGGGCACTGCGGGCTGACTGCGCCAGCAGCCGGGCGCCGAAGGAATGGCCGACGCCGACGACTTTTAGCTCGACATCCTTTGCTTTCAGATCCCGTTTCAGATCGTCGTCAGTGACAATTTTGGCCAGTGCCTTGTTGATCAGGTAATTCGCTGGCCCGAAACCGACCTCGCGCGCATCGCTGGCCTTGATCGGAAAGCTGGCCAGTTTCGCCAGGGCATCGAAGCCGCCGACGGCGAGCAGGTTGCTCCAGTCCCACAAGGATGGCCAGGTGAGAACGATCACCAGGGGGCGTATTTTGTGGGCCGCTTTGCAATAGTTGTCGTTGGGCACCGGGCAGCCTTCCACCGCGCGGGCGAATTCATTGGCAATGGAGTTGAAGTTGCGCAGCGCCTCGAACTGGTCGGTGTTCCAGCCCATGGCGAAGACTAGCAGATGCGTGTAGGGCCGGTCGGTCTTGGCTGATTCCGCAATATCGGCCTTGGCGTAATCCGCCAGCCGGTCGAGGGCTTTCAGGCCATGCTCCCAGGCATGCACGGGGGCCGGCACATCCAGTGGATTACCCTTCTCGGTTACGTTGATCGCCTTTCCATTGACGGCAGGGCAGGGGCGCGATGGCGCCGGCCCGGTCGCCTCAGGTTTCAAATCACCCCTTTTCTCATAGATCGAATAGAGGAAGCAGGCATCGATGCGGCCAGGCAGACTGCTGGTTACCGGGGTGCCATCGGGCTGTGGCGATTTGGCGCCGATGCTGGCATAGCGCAGGATTTGCGTGACAGTCATCGCCTTCGGTTCGCGGAACAACTTGCCGCGCAGATTCTGCAGGTCGTCTTCGTCATCCGCGTTGGCGGCGTGTTCAATGAGATATTTGTTCACCACCGCCGGATCGGGACCGATGATGCTGCGGGAAATTTTTTCGATACCGACGACATAACCGGGGAAGTTCAGCGTCAGGCCGCTCGGGAAATGTACCGTGGGATGCAGGTTGCGGCTGAGGAAACTGTCGGCGTCGTAGACTTTCTCTTCTTTGACCAGCAGGTTTTCCGGGCCGTTGCAGCCGGCGAGGATCGCTGCCACCACGGTCCCGGCAATCAGGCCGCCGAGCGGCCTTGCGGCGCGATGTAATGTCCGTATTGCCCCGACCATGCCATGCCCCCATGCATAACCGATGCGGGCATGATGTTCTCACTTATGCGAGTGAGTCCAGGGAAATATGCACTAAAATAGGGTATTTAGCGTAATTCGACCTTGCCGTGGTCCAGGGCGACCAGGCCGCGTTCCTCCAGCCGGGCGCGGAAGGACACGGTGTTGCCGTCGCGCCAGATATCGGTGGCGATTGTCTCGCCGGGGAAGACCGGGGCGGTGAAGCGCGCCTCGATATGGGCTACCCGCGCCGGATCATGGTCGCAGGCACCTTTCACCACGGCGCGCACGGCATGGCCGTAGGTGCACAGCCCGTGCAGGATCGGACGCGGGAAGCCGGCGCCCTTGGCGAAATGCGGATCGGCATGCAGCGGGTTGCGGTCGCCGCAGAGCCGGTAGAACAGCGCCTGGTTCGGCTGCGTCCTGGCGCTGATGGTAAGGTCCGGTGCGCGGTCCGGTACTGCATGCGGCTTGGGCGGCGGTGGCTGGTTCCCCGGCCCGCCGAAGCCGCCATCGCCGCGCGCGAACACGGTGGAGATCAGCGTGACCAGCAGTTCCTTGCTCGCCGCATCGCGGATCGCGGTTTCCACCAGCACCACGGCGCCCTTGCCGGCACCCTTGTCATAGGCCTCCTTGATCCGTGTCTTGGAGAGGATGCGGCCTTCCGGCGCCAAAGGCTTATGCAGGGTGATGCGCTGCTCGCCATGCACCACCATCATCATGTTGATACCGGAGGCAGCACCCCAGCTATCGTCCCAGCACAGCACCGTCGCTTGGCTCGGCAATGCCTTCAGCTTGGCCGTATAGGCGCCGTTCTCCACCACGAAGGGGAGTTCGTTTTCGTCCATCGGATCGACGCCCATGCCGACGCTTAAGGCATAGAGCATGCTGTCGCGCGTGGAGTAGGAGGCTTCCAGTTCCGGCAGCTCGAGCCCGAGCAATTGATCGTAGACAATCGTCATGTTTCCTCCTTATTTAACGGCAAGTGTAAAGGCGGCTTGTCGACCTGACTAGGGTTGACGCAACGTCAAGGGAGGAAGCCATGAGCTACAGCACGTTCGATTTCAGCGTGACCGATCATGTCGCGCATATCGTGTTCAATCGGCCGGACAAGGCCAATGCCATGGTGCTGCCGTTCTGGCAGGAAATGGTGGATGTGTTCGCCGAAATTGATGACCGCCCGGATGTCCGCGTGGTGGTGATTTCCTCTACCGGCAAGCATTTCACCGGTGGACTCGACCTTTCCGCCTTCGCCGGCATCGCCGGTGACCTGATGAAGGGCGACCGTGGTCGGCTCGGCGAGCAATTCCGCCGCACGGTTGCCGAGATGCAGGAAAGCTTCACCGTGATCGAGCGTTGCCGCGTGCCGGTGCTGGCGGCGATCCAGGGCGGTTGCGTCGGCGGCGGCGTCGACCTGATCTCGGCCTGTGACATGCGCTATTGCACCGACGATGCCTGGTTCTGCATCCAGGAAATCAATATCGGCATGACCGCCGATGTCGGCACGCTGCAGCGCCTGCCGCATCTGATGCCCTCGGGCCTGGTGCGCGAGCTGGCCTATAGCGGCCGCCGTTTCCAGGCCGCCGAGGCGCTGCAATGCGGCCTGGTGAACGCCTCATTTGCCAATCACGGCCTGATGCTGGAAGAGGTGATGGCGCTGGCGCGCACCATTGCTTCGAAATCACCGCTGGCGATCCACGGCACCAAGCAGATGCTGAACTACACCCGCGACCATAGCGTGGCCGATGCACTGGATTATATGCAGGTGTGGCAGGCGGGCATGTTCCTGACTGGCGACCTGCTGGAGCAGATCCAGGCCAACCAGGAAAAGCGCCCGGCGAAATTCGATAATCTGATGCCGAACAAGAAGCTGGTGCAGCGCCGCCGCTACTAAGGTCTTGGGCTACTGGCCCAATATCTTCCAGATACCGTCGCAGACCATCACTTCGGCGCCGGCCACCGTCAGGCTGCCCTGGATGAAGACAAGGGAGCGGGTGCGGCGCACGATGCGGCCGCGCCCCTCCACCAGATCGCCTTCGCGCGCCGGGGCGACGAACTGGCTGTTGAGGCCGACAGTAACGCAGGCCTGGCGGTCGACGGCGTG
>Ga0208492_1002008_pt1 | contig 10924 bp, 7 predicted proteins | sample Subbioar_CSW14AB_FD_184820 | JGI IMG/M metagenome (GOLD analysis project Ga0208492, IMG submission 184820) | Serpentinite rock and fluid subsurface biosphere microbial communities from McLaughlin Reserve, California, USA - CR12Mar_CSW14AB (SPAdes) | ecosystem: Environmental > Terrestrial > Deep...
CCGGCGCCACCGGCAGGCGAACATGGAACTTCGGCGCGGGAGTGACCCCGCCGCCCTCCAAAGCAAAGACCAGATAACGCGCGCCCCGGGGCGTAAAGCCCTCCACCACTTGCCGACCGGGGCGAAGCCTGAACCGGTCCGTCGGGCGCATCCGGCAGTATGTTTCGGGGTCGGCGAGCAGTACCTCCCTATCTCGCAGCCGTTCGGCATATGAGATCAGCAGCCGCTCGCCCCCAGCCGCCGTGATCTCGACACCACCCAGACAAGCCCGGCTTTCGCCCAGATCGAAGATCCAGACCGCGGCCCTTCCGCGCGGAATCTGGGCGGGCGGGGTGGTCGCAGCAGACAGTGAAATGATATTTCGCAGGTCAGAATGCGGGTCACCCGAACTCGAGACCGCAGGCCCCGACCGCACCTGCCACGGCTCCTCCAGAGCCTTTTCCCCTTCGATTGGCAACGCAGTCGACCTTGCCCGCAACCGCTGCCAGATCGGCCCCTCGGCCCCCTGCACCACACGCGCCGCAGTCCAGCCGGAAGTCTCGGCCACGATCCAGTCTTCAGCCTGCCGCAGGTCGCGATCCTCGACGCCAGTGCTGTAGATTGATACGCGCGGCACAAGGGAAGACCACGACCGCTCCCGTTTCACCTTCCACTGCGGGCCGGTCTTCAGGGCGACAGTCCCATCAACCTCCAGCCAGCCGATCACCCCAGAGGCTCCGCGATGGAGGTAGGCGAAATGCGAATAGCCGGGGGAATAGACCTGCACTGCGATCCGGTTCAGGCCCGACCGCAACTGGTTTGTGACGATCCGCTCATCTACCGCCATGGATGCAGGCCAGGACCGCTCCGGCCCCCGACCGATGAAAGCCCCATTGATCCAGATACGGTAACGGCTGTCGGCCGACAGACGGAAGACGGCCCGTTCGGGGATTACGGTCAACAGGATATCCGCACGAAAGTTCATATAAGCTTCGTGCAGATCCAGCGGATGCTCCCCGCCGATCCAGACCGTGCCCTCTGGTGGCTTCACTGCAGCGTTCCGTATTGTGCTGCAAGCTTGTTCACCAGCCGATAGGCCCGCACCAGCCGTAGCGGCGGGATGTCCGGCTGGATGAAATGCCCGCCGTTGAAGATGAAGCCCCCACCCGGGGCATAGATGCCAAAGCGCTCGGTGATGTATTCGTCCAGCTCGTCGCCGTCATACTTCAACAGCCCGTCGATCACGTCGAGCGAGCCGTAGATGACGATCTTGTCGCCCCACTTGGCCTTGACCTCGCGCGGATCGATCCCGGCGCTCTCCTGCACCGGATGCCATGAGGTATAGCCCATCTCGATGATGTCATCGACGACCTGCAGGATGTAGCCATCCGAATGCAGGTTTACCGGCATCCCCCTTGATCTTGCGTGCTGCACCACCCGCATCGCATAGGGCTTGATCAGCGCCCGCCACGACTTCGGCGAAAACAGCATCGTCCCGTTCGACCCCCAGTCGTCCGACAGGGTCATCATGTCCACGCCAGCCTCGATCATCTGGTCGACCTGCACGCAAAGCCAATCGGCATAGCGGTCGAAGAAGGCCGCCATCAGATCGGGGTTGCCGCCCAGGTTCATCCAGCAATTCTCGATGCCAAGGAACGACGACGTCCCTTCCACCATCCCCCAGCAATGCGCCAGCACACAGCGCTTGCCCTTGTGATCGCGGATCGCCGTGGCGATGTTCGTGCCGCCGAAATCGTAGTTCCAGTCGGTGAAGTTCAGCCATTTCGGGTGGCGAGGGTCCTCCAGCGGGACGTCGGCAAGTTCATGGATGTCGAACTTGCGGCCCTGCTGGTTGGGGAAGGGCATCAGGCCCACGAAGACGTCGATCCCGAATTCTTCGATGAACTTCTCGCGCGGGCCATAGTCGGCCTCCAGCCGTTCCAGGAACTGCTTCTGGTACAGCCAGCAATCGATGGGTGTGCGGTCCACCGGCTGATGGTCGATCGTCGCCATGATACGTTCATAACCGTTCATTCGGATTCCTCCAGAAGCAGCATCCGCCGCCAGTCCTCCAATCCCACCCCCGCGACGAATTCGGAGTGGAACCCCTCCCAATGCACCTGCTCCCACTGTGGAACGATGCCCCGGATCTCGGCCGGGCATTTGCGGATCAGCTCGGCATAGGCGGATTCCAGCAACCGATACCCCGATGTTGCCGAAACCTTGTAACGCGGATGCGGCGCGATCAGTCCGTCTTCCACCATCGTCGCGTCCAGCACGTCCGACATCTGATGCAGAAGGTCGAGCTTCCGTTCCCACGGAGTCGAAAGCCTTGGCGCTTCATCCACGATCGCAGAAAGCCGCCCGGCCATCCTGGGCAGGCGGTGGAACATCACCGTAAGCCATTTGTCATAAGGATAGTATTGCCGGTCCAGAAGGAAGGCCATCTGCACCCCCCAGCGCAGCGATCGCGCGAAGGTGGTCGAGGCGTAAAGCTCGTTTTCCCGCAGCAGCGCCCGCTTCAGCGGATAGACCCCCATGCCGCTGAAATATCGGCACCAATGCGCCAGCCGCCGCAGCCGGACCTCCTCGGGGTAATAGCCGTTCAGCGCCTCCCGCACCGCCGAGAACCGGCCCGAAGGGTCATGCCAGACCTCCCCGGCGACGACGTGGGTGATGTCTTCCTCGGGGATCGCCAGCCATTGTGAATGACTGTTCGGTTGCGCGTCCAGCCCGATTGTCGACCGCAGGTGATGCTCCAGCGATCCCAGCGCGACGCCCTTCGTCCGGGTATACCCCTCGCGCAGCTCGCGCCCCCGCCAGACCTGCGGCAGCCCTTCGGCCAGGGCATCCTCAATCGCCGCCCCACGCGCCGCCATCACCTCTTCGGGCAAAAGCACATTCACCCGCAGCCCGAAGTGGTGGTCGGTGGAGTACTTGTCATCAAGGCCCAGCACTTCGGACCCATAGCCAAAAACCCCCGCAGCCATCTGCGCCGTCTCGGCAGGAAAGCGCGCGGCAAGAAACGGAAGCACGCACTCATCCCAGAAGGCGTGGCTTTCGTTGATGATCGAGTGCTTTGTCATCTGCCCGGCCTCCCCTCCGGCGTTGACGTCAGACGATGCCGGACGAGGACCCCTTCACCTCCGGCCGCTCCTTCGCCACCCGGTCGCGGTAGCCGCTGGCGCGATAGGTCGCGATCGGGTCGTAAGCTCCGCCCTGCCGCATCCGCGCTTCGGCAAGGATCGGAGAAACGTCGGTCAGGAACCCGGCCTTCAACGTCCGGTGCGCGCCCATCACGTCGTTCGCCTCCTGCGCCTCGGCCAGCGCTTTCCGGTCCACCAGCGAGGCCTGAACATAGGCCCGCGCGATCTCCACCGCACTTCCCATCAGGCTTTCGATCGGGTCGGTCACGTTATGGCTCTGGTCGATCATGTAGCTGGGCGCGAACCCCTTGGCCCCGCGCAGTTCCGCCTCGACCAGCTCATTGAAGACCAGGAACAGCCGGAACGGATCGACCGAGCCCGCGTCCAGATCGTCATCGCCATACTTCGAATCGTTGAAGTGGAACCCTGCCAGCCGTCCGACATGCACCAGCCGCGCGACGATCTGCTCGATGTTCACGTTGGGCGCGTGATGGCCAAGGTCGACCAGACACTTCGCCTGCGGCCCAAGGTGCTGCGCGGCCATCAGCGACGAGCCCCAGTCCGAGATCACCGTCGAATAGAACGCCGGTTCATACATCTTGTGTTCGATGAACATCGCCATCCCGGAGGGCAGAGCCGCATAGACCTGCTCCATCGCCGACAAATAGGCCTCGAACATGCGCCCAAGGCTCTGCTGCCCGGCGAAATTCGTCCCGTCCCCGATCCAGACCGTCAGGGCAGGGGCTCCCAAAGCCTTGCCGATCTCGATGCACTCGATGTTATGTGCGACCGCCTGCGCGCGAATATCCGAACGGGCGTTCGCCAACGATCCATAGCGATACGACAACCGCTGGTCCGCCTGATCCTGAAAGGTGTTGGAGTTCACCGCGTCGAACCCCAACCCATACTGTGCCGCCTCTTGCCGCAAGGCGTTGTAGTCCGAAACCTTGTCCCACGGGATATGCGGCGACACCGTCCGCGTCCCCCTCGTCAGCTGTTGGATCACGCCACAGTCAGCAAGCTTGTCGTGGATGCCCCGTGGCTCCCCGCGCCCCGGAAAGCGGGCAAACCGCGTGCCGCCGGTCCCCACGCCCCAGGTCGGAACCGCGACTGACCAGGCCATCGCGCGCTTGACCACAGCCTCGATGTCCACGCCCCCGCGCTGAAGCTTTCGCCCCAGGGCCCCGAATTCATCCTCATGCGCGGCCTTCGCGGCCTCGTTCAGCGACCCGACCAGATCTTCGGAAATCAGCATCCCCACCCCCTAGCGCGAGAAGGACACGGCATTGCCCGCGTCCACATTCAGGAAATTGCCCGTCGATTTCGCTGACAGGTCCGAGGCGAAGAAATAGACCCCCTCCGCGATATCCTCGGGGAAGACCGACCGCTGCAAAAGGCTGCGCTTGCGGTAATGCTCCTCCAGATCGCTGACCGCGATCTTGTTCGATGCGGCGCGCTGTTCCGACCACTCGCCCTTCCAGATCTTCGACCCGCGCAGCACCGCATCCGGGTTCACCACGTTCACCCGGATGCCCAGTGCCGCGCCTTCCAGCGCCATGCAGCGTGCAAGGTGGATCTCTGCCGCCTTGGCCGTGCAATAGGCCGACGCGCCGGGGGACGCCGCAACCCCGTTCTTCGACGAGATGAACACCATAGATCCGCCAATTCCTTGCGCCTTCAGAACACGATAGCCCTCGCGGCCCACCAGGAAATAGCCGGTGGACAGGATGTCCATCGTCTTGTTCCACATCGCCAGCGTCGTGTCCTCGACCGCCGCCGCTGACGTGATCCCGGCGTTGTTCACCAGCACGTCAAGGCCGCCGTATTCGCCGACCGTATAATCCACCGCCGCGATCACCGCCGCCTCGGAGGTCACGTCCATCACCACGCCCCGCACCATGTCGCGGCCATAGCGTTTGCCGAATCCGGCCACGACCTCGTCCAGCGCGGTCTGGTCGATGTCGGCCAGCACGACGTTGCAGCCTTCGCGCAGCAGGCGTTCCGCCGAGGCCGACCCGATCCCCCCCGCGCCGCCGGTGATGAACGCCACGCGGCCCTGCATCGCCTTCGGTTTCGGCATCCGCTGCAGCTTGGCTTCCTCCAGAAGCCAGTACTCGATGTCGAAGGCCTCCTGCTCGGGCAGGCCTTGATACTGCGAGACACCGGAAGATCCCCGCATCACGTTGATCGCGTTGACGTAGAACTCGGCCGACACGCGCGCCGTCGCCTTGTCCTTGGCGAAGGACAGCATCCCTACGCCCGGAACCAGATAGATCACCGCGTTCGGGTCGCGCATCGCGGGCGAATTGGGCCGCTTGCAACGGTCATAGTAGGCCGCGTAGTCCGCGCGATACCCGGCGATCAGCCCATCCAGAGCCGCCGCATCGGCGTCCGCAGGCACCACGAGCGGCTTGATCTTCGTCCGCAGGAAGTGGTCTGGGCAGGACGTCCCCATTGGCGCGAGTTCCGAAAGCGAATGAGAGTTCACAAACTCCAGCACCTCCGGCGAATCGGTGAAATGCCCCACCATATGCGCCCCGCCCGAAATCCTTCCCCGGATCAGTGGCATCAGCCGACGGGCGGTCGCTTTCCGCTCCAAAGCCTCCAGCGAAGCCACCTTCTCCCCGCCAAACACCGGCCGCTTCACGTTGGCATCCAGCCAGACGGCGGCCTTGTTGATCATCTCCAGCGTCAGCAGGTAGCAGTCCTTCGCCGTGTCCGCCCAGGTGAAAAGGCCATGCTGCCCCAGCACCACGCCCTTCAGTTTCGGGTTCTCCTCGGCCATCCTGCCCAGCTTGATCCCAAGGTCGATTCCCGGCCGCTGCCAGGGCAGATAGCCCAACTCGCCGCCGAAAACCTCCTCCGTCAGCCGGACCTGATCGGCTGACGCGGCAATGGCGATCACCGCGTCGGAATGCACATGGTCGACATGCGCCTTCGGCACAAACCCGTGCAGCCAGGTGTCGATCGACGGCGCGCGCGGGTTCAGGTTGAAGATCGTGTGCCCCAGCGCCTCGACCATCGCGTCTTCCTGGTCGAGCCCCCGATACTGCGCCCGCAACTGCATCAGCTTGGTCATGTAGAGGGTCGCAAAGCCGTCCAGCTTCATCGACCCGATGTCGCCGCCCGAGCCCTTGACCCACAACACTTCTACAGGCTCACTCGACAAGGGGTCCGTATGCGAAACCTTCGCTGAAGTATTCCCCCCCCCGAAGTTGGTGATTCGCAGGTCCGACCCCAGCAGATTCGACCGGTAAAGCAGCCTGCCCGGTTCATCCAAAGTGGCGGCATAAGCGTCGTCCCACAGGGACTTGAGCGTGATTTCCTGGGTCATGGGTCCGGACTTTGGCTGAAAAGAATACGCTGAAGGATAGGGACGAAACGCTCACAGTCAATCACGAAACGCCATTCTGCGCCGCAGAGAATCTTCCGCAATGCAGCATTGCGATTGTTTGTTGACGGATATGAGCGATTCTGACAGCCTTCCGTCCATGATGCACGAACGCGAAAGATGGCAACTGATCCTGAGCCGGCTTCGGGACCGTGGCATCGTCCGCGTGGCTGATCTGGTCGGCGTGACAGGTGCCTCGGTCGCCACCCTGCGCCGCGACCTCGCGAAACTGGAAGACTCCGGGCAACTCCGCCGCGTCCACGGCGGGGCGGAATCCGTCGCCTCCGGCCAGACGCCGCTGACCGCGCCCTCTTTCGACGCCAGCCAGACCCTGAACGCCGATCTCAAGCGCGCCGTCGCGCAAGGGGCCGCGAACCTCTGCCAGGACGGCGACTCGATCATCCTGAACGCGGGTTCCACCACGTGGTTCATGGCGCAACACCTGCGCCAGCACCGGATGCAGGTCCTGACCAATTCTTTCCCCATCGCGCAGGAACTCATCAGCCATTCGATGAACCGCGTCGTCCTGCCGGGGGGCGAGCTTTACCGTGAGGCGGGGATCATCCTCTCCCCCTTCGACGAGGACGCGATCCAGCATTTCGCGGCGTCGAAGATGTTCATGTCCTGCTATTCGATCACGCCGCTCGGCATCATCGAAAGCGACCCGCTGGTGGCCCGGGCCGAAGCCAAGCTTCTGACCCGCACCGAAACCCTGATTGTCGTCGCCGACAGCTCCAAGTTCGAGGCGCGCGGCAACATGGTGGTCTGCCCCCTGACCCGCGTCACCACGCTGGTCACCGACACGGGCGCACCACCGCACATGCTGGATCATCTGCGACAACTGGGTGTCGAAGTGGTCCTGATCGACCCAAAGGAAGCGAAGGTCCTGACCGCTGCCTGAGGAGGGGGCGGCAGGCATAACAAACGGGAGGAGACGACCAATGATGATGAAACTTTCCGGCCTTGCCCTGGCGGCAGGTCTTGCGGCCAGCCTGATGGGCTCGACCGCCTTTGCCGAAGCGGTCACCGCCGCCCCCGGCCAGGCTGTGAACGCGGTCCTGTTGCCGAAGTTCCTTGGCATCCTGCCCTTCGACCAGGCCAACCGCGGCGCGCAGGAAGCCGCGGCCGAGCTTGGCTCGACCGGCAAGCTCGAATTCATCGGTCCGACGCCCGAGAACTCGGCCGCCGGCCAGATCGAGATGCTGACGACGGCCACCACGCAGAAGCAGAACGTGGTGATGTTGTCGAACAACGCCGGCGACCAGATCGCGCCTGCCGCAGAGGCCGCTCAGGCCGCAGGCACCAAGGTCGTGACCTGGGACAGCCCGATCCCCTCGGGCAAGGGCGAGACGGTGTTCGTGGCGCAGGTCGACTTCGGTTCGATCGGCACCGTGATGGCCGACATGGCCTTCGACCTCGCCGGTGGGGCGGGCGAATTCGCCGTCCTTTCGGCCAGCCCCGATGCCGCGAACCAGAACGCCTGGATCGACGCGATGAAGAAGGTCCTGGCCGAAGACGCCAAATACAAGGACCTCAAGCTTGTCGACGTCGTCTACGGCAACGACCAGTCCGAGGAATCCTACAACAAGGCCCTCGGCCTCGTGGACAAGTATCCCGGCCTCAAGGTCATCATGGCCCCGACGACCGTCGGCATCGTTGCCGCCGCCAAGGCCATGCAGGACGAGGGTCTGTGCGAAAAGGTCAAGGTCTCCGGCCTCGGGCTTCCGGCCGAGATGGTCAGCTACACCATGAACGGCTGCGCCCCGGCCTTCGCGCTGTGGAGCTTCGTTGACCTCGGCTATCTGACCTACCAGGCCTCCTACGCCCTCGCCACCGGCGCGATCAAGGGCGAGGTCGGTGAGGAGTTCACCGCAGGCCGCATGGGCAGCTTCAAGATCGAGGAAGACCCAGGCCGTCCAGGTGCCAAGCGTATCCTGATGGGGCCGTTCACGGTCTACACCAAGGACAACGTCGAAGCCGCCGCCAACTGACGACACGGCCAATCCGGACCTGTCCGGCAAAAGCGCCTCCCTCCCCCTGCGTGGGGGAGGGTTGGGGTGGGGGGGCTCTCGCCCTCCCCATCGTCCTTGACCTCACTCGCATCGGAATCCGCCCATGACCCAACCGGTCCTGGAACTTCAAGGCCTGTCCAAAAGCTTCGCCGCCACCAAGGCCCTTAAGGACATGAGCCTGTCCGTAATGCCCGGCGAGGTTCACGCCATCGTCGGCGAGAACGGCGCGGGGAAATCGACGCTGATCAAGATCATGACCGGCGTCCACCAGCCCGACACCGGCACCATCCTTGTCGACGGCCAGCCCGTGACGCTCAAGTCCACTGAAGCCGCGCAAGACGCAGGCATCGCCGCGATCTACCAGGAACCGATGGTCTTCCCCGACCTCAACGTCGCCGAGAACATCTTCATCTCGAACCGCGCCAAGGGCCGCATCATGCGCTGGTCCGAAATCTACCGCGACTCCGAATCCCTCATCGCCCCCCTTGGCGTGAAACTCGACGTCCGCCGCGCCGCCTCGGGCCTCACGCTCGCCGAACAGCAGACCGTGGAAATCGCCCGCGCATTGTCCTTGAAGGTCAAGGTCCTGATCATGGACGAACCGACCGCCAGCCTGTCCGCCCACGAAGTCGCCCGCCTTCTCGACATCGCCCGCGCGCTCAAGGCGCAGGGCGTCGCCGTCATCTACATCAGCCACCGCCTCGACGAGATCTTCCGCATCGCCGACCGCGTGACCGTGATCCGCGACGGACAGCACATTTCCACCAAGCCCATCGCCGAAGTCACCGAAGACGGCCTTGTCAAGGACATGGTCGGCCGCGCGCTGGAAAGCTTTGCCGTCAAGACCGCCGCCAACCCGCACGGCGAGGCCCTCCTCTCCGTCAAAGACCTCGCCTGCGCGGGCGTCTTCAAGGGCATCAGCTTCGACCTGCACAAGGGCGAGGTGCTCTGCCTCGCGGGCCTTGTCGGCGCGCGGCGCACCGATGTCGCCCTCTCGCTGTTCGGCATCGCCCCCGCGACCGACGGCACCATCACGCTGGCCGGAAGCGAAGTCCGCATCACTACCCCGCAACAAGCGATGGACTTGCGGATCGCCTATGTCTCCGAAGACCGCCGCAAGCTTGGCCTCGCCATGCCACTCCCGATCTTCGCCAACATCTCCCTCGCCAGCCTTGGCAAACTCCTGAAACCCTTCGGCCTGATCGACCGCGCCGCCGAGGCCGCCATGGCCGAAACCTACCGCAAGCGTCTCGCCATCCGCTCTCCCGACACCAAAGTCGAGGTCGGCAAACTGTCCGGCGGCAACCAGCAGAAGGTGATGCTGGCCAAGTGGCTGGAAACGAAACCAAGGGTCCTGATCTTCGACGAACCGACGCGCGGCATCGATGTCGGAGCCAAGGCCGAGGTCCACGCCATCATCCGCCAGCTTGCCTCCGAAGGCGTCGCCATCCTCGTCATCTCCTCCGACCTGCCCGAGGTTCTGGCGCTGGCCGACCGCGTCCTCGTGATGCGCGAGGGCCGTCAGGCCGGGATCCTGCCCATCGAAGAGGCTACCCAGGAACGCGTCATCGCCATGGCCGCCGGGCAAGCCACCACCGAAAGACCCGCCGCATGACTTCGCGCCTGCCAAAGCAGCTTTCTCTTCTTCAAATATCCCCCGCGCGGCGCGCCCTTCGCCCAAGCCGGTTGCGCGCCCTTCGCGCGCAGAGGCGAGACAAAAGGCTTGCGCCGAAGGCGCTCAATTCAATGGACGCCCCCACCCGCGTCACCGGGGGGCAGCGATGACCGGCCTCCTCACCCGCGCCTCGCCGCAGACCCTGCGCCTTCTGGCTCTGGCCCTGGCCCTTCTGGCGACGATCCTCTTCTTCGCCACCCAGATTGAGGGCTACCTCTCCCCGCGCATGTTCACCCGGATCAGCACCTCCGCTGCCGTGGTGCTGCCCATCGCGGTCGGGCAGGCCATCGTCATCATGACCCGCAACATCGACCTGTCCGCAGGGTCGGTCATGGGCGTCGTCGCCTACATGGCAGGTCAGACCCTCGGCGCGATGCCCGACCTGCACCCCGTCCTCGCCGTCCTGTTCTGCATGGCCCTCGGCGGCGCATTCGGTGCGCTGAACGGGATCATCATCGCCTGGGGCCGGGTGCCGTCGATCATCGTGACTCTCGGCACGCTGGCCTTGTTCCGCAGCTTTCTCGTTGAATGGTCCGACGCCAAGACCATCACCACCGCCAGCCTGCCGCAATGGCTGGTGGACCTCCCCTCCGCAAACGCCGTCTCCATCGGTGGTCTCGACATCCGCGTGACCGTGCTTCTGGCCCTCGCCGCAGCCCTCGTCGCATGTGGCAAGCCAGACGACAAAAAGGGCGACGCCGCGGCTCAGGCCGTGTCGGCC
>Ga0208492_1002009_pt1 | contig 10916 bp, 10 predicted proteins | sample Subbioar_CSW14AB_FD_184820 | JGI IMG/M metagenome (GOLD analysis project Ga0208492, IMG submission 184820) | Serpentinite rock and fluid subsurface biosphere microbial communities from McLaughlin Reserve, California, USA - CR12Mar_CSW14AB (SPAdes) | ecosystem: Environmental > Terrestrial > Deep...
TAACAGGCATGACCTGTGAAGCATGCAAAACAAAAGTTCAGGATGTTCTGCACGCGGTTGACGGAGTAAGCGCCGTTAAAATAGACCTGGAAAGAGCGGAAGCGGATATCACGATGACAAAACACGTCGATACGTCTGTCTTTCAACATGCGTTAAAACCCTACCCTAAATACCAGCTAAGCGAAAAGCGGGAATTTAATCTACAAACCAATGCGGAAGAAGTGGAACACAGATCATGGTTCCAGATCTATAAACCCGTTTTATTGATTTTTTCGTTTATAACTGCCATAACCCTGCTCATCCAGGTAAAAAATCCGGATTTCGATCTTATGCAATGGATGAGCCATTTTATGGCAGGTTTTTTTTTAACATTCTCCTTTTTTAAATTATTAAATTTGCAGGGGTTTGCCGACAGCTATTCTACCTACGATATCATCGCAAAACGCTGGAGGTTTTACGGATTCCTTTATGCCTTTATAGAGCTGGGACTTGGAATCTCATACCTGCTCGGGTCCTTTCCCATGTTAACCAACCTGGTTACATTTGGTGTGATGTCTGTTAGCCTGGTCGGCGTTTTACAAAGTGTATTAAACAAAAAGAAGATCCGATGCGCCTGTCTGGGGGACGTATTTAATTTACCGATGAGCACGATCACAATTTTTGAAGACATTCTGATGATCTTAATGAGTGCTGTTATGCTCATAAAACTAATTTAATCTTTATAACATGGAAACACAAAATCAACACAGCAATCATAAAACACATGACACCCACTACCGGAAATTTGTCATCATGATACTTATCTCATTTATTGCCATGTATGCTCTCATGTATTCCATGGTAGATTCATTTGCCAACGTGATCAATAACATCAACCAGCTGTACATGGCGGGTCTTATGACCGCAGTAATGGTCCTGATAGAAATGATAGTTATGGGAGGCATGTACAGGAACAAGAAAACAAATGCAATAATAATGGTGATTGGATCGGTTGTACTGGTACTGTCTTTTCTTTTTATCAGAAACCAGACGGCAGTTTCAGACAAACAATTTTTAAGATCGATGATCCCGCATCATGCGGCGGCAATCTTAATGGTTCAGGAAGCGGAATTCCGTGATCCCGAGATCCGGAAATTAGCGGAGGAGATTATTTCAGCGCAACAAAAAGAAATAGACTTTATGAAAACCAAATTAAAACAGGCAGACGAAAAACAGATGGCACCATGAGAACAAAAAGTAAAATATACGTTTAGAAATAGCACTGGTAATAAAACGCCTCGCTATTTATGGCCGGTATGAATATGTGCAAAAATCTGCCGAAGAATTGGACCTGGAAGCAAGTGGTTTTAACCACGCTGCTATCTTTCCTGTAAACGCGATCACTGCGGGATTAAATTATGACATTCTTCAATCCCGCGCCGGCAGAGTAGCTGTGGGGGCCCAGGGCTCTGTTTATTTTTCGGACAAGAGGTTAAATAATTTATACGGTAAACATCCAATGTCAACAGAAGTTTTTATCAGGTTATATCCTCCTCGTATGAATACCACTCCTGTGAAGATGTAGGGCAACAGGATTTATGACCCGGACCGAATCCATTCAAAAAGTCCAACCCCTTTTTATTATTTCTTACCTTTATAGATAATAATCGCTCATGCCTGAAATTGTAATACAAGCGCGCAAGGCCTCCATAGGACCGGCCATGGAGGTTCGGAGGATATTACCTTTCCGCCTTCGGCGGATGGTAGGCCCTTTTATTTTTATGGATCATGCAGGTCCCGTTAAGGTTCAACCCGGTTTACAGCACGCGATGGACGTCCTTCCGCATCCGCATATCGGACTTTCGACAGTAAGTTATTTATTTGGAGGACAGGTGACACATCGCGACAGCCTTGGTGTGGAACAGGTGATCTTACCTGGCGAGGTAAACTGGATGACTGCAGGCAGAGGAATAGCACACTCTGAGCGCTTTGAGGATCCTGCTGCTTTAGCAGGCGGTTTGGAAATGATCCAGACCTGGGTGGCGCTTCCTGAAAAAAACGAAGAAGACTTTCCTTCCTTTAACAATTATAAGTCCCCGCAATTGCCCGTATTTACTGACAGCGGGATCTGGTGGAGACTTATCGCAGGTGAAGCCTTTGGTCTTAAAAGTTCAGTGAGCACACACTCACCAATGGTTTACCTGCATGTGGAACTGGAACGTGGGATCAGTTTTACATTGCCGGCAGGGTATAGCGAAAGAGGGATCTATATCGCAAAAGGCGCTCTGGAGATCGATCATATAATGCACCCGGCGGGACATCTCGTTGTATTTAAAAAAACAGAGGACCCGTCTATTATCGCTAGAGAGAAGTGTACCTTCATGCTGCTAGGCGGTGAACCGTTGGGAGAGCGGCATATCTGGTGGAATTTTGTTTCTTCGCGTAAAGAAAGAATAGAACAAGCAAAGGAAGACTGGAAGAACGGAAAAATACTTTTGCCTCCAACTGATAACTCAGAGTTTATTCCATTACCGGAAGACCACAGAAAGAAGGATGGAGATAATCCGCCCCCGGAAGTGCTTTCCTGAGCATTGCAGCGTCTACAAACAAACAAAAAAGCCCCTGCTGATTTATGCAGGGGCTTCATTTTGAAATTAAAAAATCAGTGTTTCACAAACCTGCTTACTCCGGATCCTTCGGCAGATTGTACCTTCACATAATACACACCGGCGGCAAGGCCCTGCAGGTCAAAGCCTGAAGTGTTATCTTCCGTTGTTATTACAGAAAGAACCCTTCCGGAAATATCCGTCAGGCGGATCGTTTTTATGGAAGTACCGTTCATGTCAATAGTGATCCTGTCGTTTGCGGGATTAGGGTATACTTTCAGGAGTGTTTGTCCCGCGTTTATTTCGTTCAGTCCAACACATGGATCCACGTTAAGATTAAAAACAGCTTCATTCTTGCAACCGTTAGCGTTTGTTCCGGTAACCGTATAGGAGGTGGTTACGTTTGGTGATACTACCACCGGGTTAACCTGCAGGAATAAAGTATTGGCTTTCCATTCATAGCTCAGGGCACCAAATGCGGTCAGGGTAGCCGTCTCGTTTACGCAGATCTGTTGTACGGACGCGTTTACTGTAACTACAGGACGCGGGTTTACAACGACGGTCTGCATCGCTTCTCCAATACAGCCATAGGTATTTATGCCGATCACCGTATAGCTGGTAGTAGCGTTAGGCGATACCACTGTAACTGCGCCATTCGTGGTATTGCTCCAGGAATAGGAAGTCGCACCAAACGCGGTAAGTGTTGCCGAAGATCCGGCGCAGATGGAAGCCGTCATGGCTACTATGCCAACCGCTGGAGATGGGTCGGTGTTAACGGGAATAATGATCGTAGAGCTGCACCCGCTTAACGTGCTCGTGGCAACAAGTGTATAAGAAGTGTTGCTGGTAGGGACAAGAGTTGCTGTAGAAGAGGTAGAGCCATTGCTCCAGTAATAATCATCTGCACCAACGGCAGACAGGATCAGGGGAGTGCCGCTGCATACGTTTCCGGTCGGCAATCCGTTTACCGTTACCTGAGGAGCGTTCAGCTGGCATGGAATGGTAACGGAAAGGTCATCCCAGCTCAGGAATTGCGGCGTTGCATTTCCGATGCATTTCACGGCAATATAATACACGCCGGAAGTATTCACCGAAAAGGTGCCTGAAAGCAATTGGTAAAACTGCCCGGTAACGGCTCCTGTCACCGAAGCAATACTGGTTAGTCCGGATGAGGATTGTGCGGAACCATACAACAGGGAAAAATTCGACCAGCCCAGGTTACCATCGGTAATATACCAGGCTGCTGCTGAATATGTAACGCCGGCTACGAGCTGGATTCCATTGCTGTAAAAATAATCTCCGTTTACATTTGTTGCGTTCCGAAAAGAAGCGAATTTTTGTCCTGAATGCGGGATCCTGTTCGACGTATTGGCCGTAGTATAGGTCTGGCACACAGTAGTCGGGTTGGAAGCGGCCCAGGAGCAATTCGGCAACTGGTTGTTCAGTAAAATGCCTTCAAATGTTTCCAAATATGGCACATTATTTATTGTAGTAGCAGCGATCTGGATCTCCGCGGAACTGGTTGCAACGCTTGATGATGGACTGGCGGTACAGGTAACAATGGCCTGGTACCAGGTGTTTACAGCAATATTGACAGGGCTGTAAGTTGCCAGGGTAGCATTGCTCACAGGAGTAAACGGACCAATTGCGCTGCTTGTCGAAGACATCCACTGGTAAGAGACACCCGCATAAGAAGAGGAAAGAGACAAGGCTGAACCACCGTTAGGACATATAAGGGTTAAATTGGCAATGGCACTGGATGTAGCGGGCGCGCCAACACTTACCTGCGCGGCGGTGGCGGTAGTACTAACAGGTCCTACCGAGCAGGTAGGTACTACCAGGTAAAAAGAAGTTACGTTTGTGGATGGTGTCACAAAAGCGGTATTGGTAGCCCCGGTTACAGCTGTATATGGTCCGCTGGAAGAGGTCGCGGAATACCACTGAAAACTCACACCTGTATTGGTATACGAGGAATAAGAATTATTCATGGTAAGAAGCACAGAAACACCCGGGCAGATAAGCGTACTGGCTGCGACTGCTGTGGTGCTTGGCACTCCCGAACACAATACCGCTGGGATCCAACGGTACGCTTGTCCTGGCAATGGAGTCAGGGTGGCACTTGTGTTTACAGCAGAGTTGTTGGCAGTACCTGGTATAGAAACTGACCAGGTAGTAGTTGCATTTGTGATCCTGTTGTTATAATCTGTATTTGCATTTCCACGCAAACCCACTTCGGCCCCGGTGCCATTCGCATTGTTTACGAAAGTTCCATAGATCACATCTACAATGTTGGACGTTTCCAGCAAGCGGATCTGGAAATTATAAATATCGCCGGTACCGTTGGTGCCAAACTTTTTATAATTCCCCCATTGGATCACACAGGTGCGGTTAGGTGTAGCGCCTATGGTTTCAACCCTTAGACTGGCGCCCGCCTGTGCCTGTATATCGCGGGAAAATCCAGCCACGCGGTTCTGAAGCGCTGCAGGCGCTGTAGAGGTAGCTGATAAGCCTGTGTAACCACTACTTGAATTTCCATTTACCGGGTTAGGAGTGAGGGTAGACTGGCCAAAAAAGATCCAGCCGTTGTTATTGATCCCAAAGCAGTCATATACTGTACCGTTAAATGTAAAATTAAAGCCAATAGGAATACCGGGACCTGTATTCTGGTTTAATTGCGGAGAAGCGGGGTTGCAGAAATAATCGTCGTCGCTCGATGTTGTGCCAAATACCGTACCGCCGGAAACAGCGTTATAGGTAATCAGGTTTTGAGTAAAGTAATAAGCCGATACTTGTGCCTTTATGCCCGATGTTGATAATAAAGCCAGCAGGCAGCTTGTTAAATGTAAGTAAATGTTTTTCATGTTGTGTTGGATTAATATTTACACCAAGTTAGTAAAATTTTCGACTTCTCCAATTAAAAATTTACCCCTCTTTAACTTTAATTTTATAATGTTAAATAAAAATCAGTATTATTTCAATTTAGGGGCATATAGTGAAAGGGTCCGGAAATAGCTCTTCGATGTTATTTAAAGCTCTTCGATTTTTACGAAGGAGCAACTTGAATTTTAAAGTATCTGTTGGAGTATAGTGAGACAAAAAACCCCTTATTGCACATGCAACAAGGGGTTAGGAGATTTAAATTGTGAATGGAGAATTGGATTTATGGTGTATTCTCCTGCTAAAACGCTTTTGACCTTATTTATTCACCACAATTTTTTCCCGGATGCCATCGCCAACGATAAAATAAATTCCGTTCGGCAGTTCGCTCATCTGTATTTTGTGCGCATTGTTTTTGTCAAGACTTATTTGTTTTATCACTTGACCTAACTCGTTTATCAATTGTAAGGAGCTTTCAGAATCACTGTGGATCATAAACGTACCATTATTGGGATTAGGATAAACTTCGAATCCTTTATTCCTGTCAAGTTCCGAGATTTGGGTTGCTACCGGTTTTGCATTACTTCCACCGGAAACGGAATTGGCCGTGCAGATCGGGTTAGTTGATGAGGTTCTTAGATGATGGGTCACCTGCAGATCTGTGCACGACACTAGATTATATATTATTCTCATTTAACAAACGCTAAAGATCTTGATTTAACTATCACGCCAGCATTGCCAATAAACAGTGGAGATAAATTGGTGGAATTCGATCGGCCGGTTTCCGTTAAATTTATTATTTTCACTATAAATATCGGAGATATTATGATTGTAAGGAAAAATCTATCCTTTAAGGATATTTTTAAGTTCTCAGGTCAACATCTGATTTGGCTGTTCCCGTGGATGTTGCTTGTAGCGATAGTATATTATTTTACTCGTTGGAAATTTATTACCATCCCATGGCTGCCTCTTTCCTTAATTGGAACGGCAGTAGCTTTCTATCTTGGTTTCAAAAATAATCAGGCATACGATAGAATTTGGGAAGCCCGAAAAATATGGGGAGCCATGGTAAATGACAGCAGGAAATTTGCCACCATGATTAAACACTACCAATCATCAGAAGAAAATAAAATTGATGAAGACGAAATGATGCTCAGAAAGAAAATAATTTTCAGGCACATTTCCTGGTTGTATCAATTAAGAAGCCAGTTGCTTGTTCCAACAAAATGGGAGCATGTTAGTCTGAGTGGAATTTATGGATCTTACAACCAAAAAAGGCGCAATAATCTTTTTAATGACTTCAAAGATGAGCTTGGTGAAATTTCCCGGCAGCATTATCTTTCTGAAGAAGAAATGAATAGTCTTGAAAAATTCAACAATAAAGCCGTTCAGCTTCTGGATACACAAACAGAATGTATTCAACAACTTTACAAAACAGGAAAGATCAACACGATGCAGCAATCGGATTTGCAGATGGTTATAAATAATTTTTATGACGAACAGGGTAAGGCAGAAAGAATAAAAAACTTTCCTTTCCCCCGCAACTATGCAAGTCATGGTTTTGTATTTACCTGCATTTTCATTTTCTTATTGCCCTTTGGCATTGTTGGAGAATTGGCCAAACTGGGCGATTCAATGATTTGGTTGAGTGTTCCGGTAGGTGTAATAGTAGGTTGGATTTATGTAGTGATGGAGTTAACTGGCGACTACTCGGAAAATCCGTTTGAGGGATTAAGGTACGATATTCCTATGCTTTCCGTTTGCAGAACAATTGAAATTGATTTATTGCAAATGTTTGGAGAGAAAGAAATTCCAAAAGCAGTTCAGGCAAAAAACGGTGTTTTGTTGTAATATTGGACAAAGTGATGGATGTGTTCAATAACTAACGCCGCATTGTATTCCGCATATTTTGACTGTATATCTCACACGATAGACATGTAATTAATTAACAATCAATTATTTACATAAATATTATATTCCGCATCATATTCCGCACTTTTATACCTAAATTTGCTACATGTCTGCAATAAGCTTATACCATACGTCAAGCTCTATGACCCCACTTTTTCCTGAAAAAGATGAAGAACTGCGAGAGCTTGCCTCAGAGCTTATTAAAAACTCAGCCAGACTAACAGGAGCCTTTAATCCCGTCACCCGTTCTGCTATCACCCGGCTTATTGAGCCGATGAACAGCTACTACTCCAACCTCATCGAAGGACATTTTACGCACCCCCTCGACATAGAAAAAGCACTCAAAAAAAACTATTCCAAAGAGCCTAAAAAGAAGTTACTGCAATTAGAAAGCCGGGCGCATGTTATAGTCAATCATAGCATGAAGGAAAAGCTGCGCACCATGGATGACCCTTATTCCTGGGAGCTGATAAGCTGGCTGCACAAAAGTTTTTACGATCATATGCCTCCAGAGCTCCGCACCATTAAAACGAAAAGCGGTAAAGAACTCGAATTAGTACCTGGCCATACGCGCACAACAGAAGTCGAAGTTGGAAACCATATTGCTCCGGCTGCAGCTTCGTTAGAAGCTTTTATTAACTTTTTTGAAACCAACTACAATAGAAAAAAGAACACCGATCCGCTCAAACGTGTTATTGCCATTGCTGCATCTCACCACAGATTGGCATGGATTCACCCCTTTTTGGATGGCAATGGGCGGGTAGTGCGTTTATTTAGCGAAGCTGCTGCCATTATTGAAGGAATTGACGGCGATGGCCTTTGGTCTATATCCCGGGGGCTGGCTGTAAACAATAAAGAGTATTACTCTGCCTTGAACAATGCAGACATGAAACGCTGGAACGACTATGACGGCCACGGAAATTTATCAGATAAATTCCTTGCGGAGTTTTGCCGTTTCTTTCTCACAAGCGCCATCGATCAAACCACGTTTATGCTTTCTCTTTTGGAGCCCGATAAAATAAAAGCGAGGTTACAGGAATTTGTCAACATCATGGCAACACGCGGCGAAATGAGGAAAGAAAGCATTTATATTTTGGAGGAAACCATGTTTAAGGGCAAAGTTTCGAAAGGCGAAATGGAACGCATCACTGGCAAGTCAGAGAATGTAGCCCGTGGTATTATGAAAAATTTATTGGATAAGGAACTGTTGGTCAATGAATCTTCTGAATTACGTGCGCCGGTCAGCGTCAACTTTCCCGTAAAATACGCCCCTTATATTTTCCCGAAACTCTTTCCGAAAGATATAGAAGCCACTATGAAAGATTAACCTGGTTCAGTTTCAAAAGACCCCGAACCCGCCCAAGATTAGGTTTTAAGTGTTGGGTATATTATTTTTTGGGATCAAACTTGATCATCCATTCAATACCGAATTTATCTCTAAACATGCCAAAGTAAGTACCATCGGGATTTTCGTCAATAGGCATTTCAATTTGTCCGCCTGCGGAAAGACCATTAAATAACTTGAAAGTTTCTTCTTTACTTTCAGCAGTAACTGAGATTTTACTTCGATTTTCGTTTTCATTTACTCGCCCCATAACTTCCAGAATATCATTTGCAAACAATGAGTTTTTTCCAATTGGCAATGCAATGTGCATTAGTTTATTTGCTTCTTTTTCCGGAATAGGGAATTCCTCACTCGCAATGTCTTTGAATCGGATAATTTTTGAGAACTTTCCTCCAAACACTGATTTGTAAAAGGTAAATGCTTCTTCTGCATTTCCGTTGAAGTTGATGTGTGGATTAATTTGTGCCATTGTGTTTATTTGTTTTAGATTGTTTTTATTTAAGCTCAGATAAAATAATTTTTTTCTGTTTAAGTGTATTTTTCATTGCCTTTTCTCTAACCTTAGGATCATCGCTGTTGATAAGGGCAAAATAATCAACAGGGACTACTTGCCATGATAACCCATATTTGTCTTTACACCAGCCACAAGAACTTTCTTCGCCACCATTAGCGGTCAATGCAGTCCAATAATAATCAACCTCCGCCTGGTCTTTGCAATTAATCACAAAAGAAACAGACTCATTAAATTTGAAGAAAGGTCCTGCAGCCAAAATATTAAATTCCATCCCATTAATTTCTATAATTGCAGTTTCAAAGTCTCCTCCACCTGCTTCAGGTGGATTTTTATATTTGCGATGCTCCTTCAGGTTACCTTCTTTGAATATAGAAAGATAATAATCCACTACTGCTTTTGCATCCTTGGTCTCAACCCAAAGACAAGGAGTTATTTTTTGTTCAATCATTTTCTTGCTTTCGATAGAGCCGCTTGCAATCTTATTGCCTGTATTATCGGCATTATTTGACTGTTTTGAATTACAACAAGAAACTGTCAAACAAATAACAAGTGCTGCGGGGAATATTAATTTATTCATTATTTTATTTTTTTTAAGGTTGATAGTAATTTTTCAAGTTCATTCAACGTAGCGGTTAATCCTCCCTGGAAGCCCATTTCGATCATCTTTTCCATTCTTTCCAGAGAGTCATTTTGAATTACAATGGTCACTTTTGTTATTCCTTTAACTTCTGAAAAACTTAGATCCCAATTAGAACCAGGCAATTGACGATTTTCATCCTTGTCTGCAAAGACACTAAAAAATTTAAAGTTGGTTTTTGGACTAATAGAAGTATATTCTTGTATTTGCCAACCCATTTCCACTCCATCTGGACTTACCATTGCGTAAAACCTGCGTCCACCAACTCTGAAGTCCATTGATTTTGTTTTTGCCGCTAAAGGTTTTGGAGCCCACCATTTGTCGAGTAATTCTTGTTTAGTAAATGCATCCCAAACGGATGAAAGGTCAGCAGCAAATTCTCTGCATATTAAGACGGTTTTTGTTGTCTTGTCAACTGTAAAATCAAATAGTAAGTCGCTCATTTTTTGTTTTTTTTAATTGTTAATAATAAGCCGTCCAATTGATTGAATGATTTTTCCCACATTACGCGATATTGCGCAATCCATTTGTCTATCTCTTTCATTTTTTCAATTTTTAGTGAATAATAAATTTCCCGCCCCTTGTACTCCTGCTTTACAAGTTCGCACTCCGTTAATATTTTAATATGATTTGATACGCCCTGACGCGACATGTTAAAATGATCAGCCAACGCATTAGGTGTCATTGCTTGTAAGGCAATAAGGCCAATAATTGCCCTGCGAGTAGGATCTGCTATACCTTGAAAAACATCTCGTCTCATCTCTTAATATTTAAAACGCAAGTAATCGTTTGCAAATATATACGCAAACAATCACTTGCGCAAATTTATTTTGGAGTTCATTAAGGATAGATTTTAAGCGCTTGATTATCAATAAGAAAAACTCTCAAGCATAAATATATAAAGACATTATAAATAGATTCTATACTTAACGTCTTAATTATTTGCGGATAGCGTTGTCAATACTTTATTTGGGTTTTTAAACTTCTTGAAAAATTTCATCAGACAGGTCCTTTGTTGTTCCCTTGATTCAAAATACCTGTTGTGGG
>Ga0208492_1002010_pt1 | contig 10903 bp, 9 predicted proteins | sample Subbioar_CSW14AB_FD_184820 | JGI IMG/M metagenome (GOLD analysis project Ga0208492, IMG submission 184820) | Serpentinite rock and fluid subsurface biosphere microbial communities from McLaughlin Reserve, California, USA - CR12Mar_CSW14AB (SPAdes) | ecosystem: Environmental > Terrestrial > Deep...
ACCGAGCCGATCCGCCGGCTGCTCAGCTGCTGCGACACCTGGGCGATCGAGGTCGTCGGGGTCGCGGTGAAAACACTTCCGCCCTTCTGGGAAAGAATGTCGGAGACGAACATGGTTCCTCCTCCTTCTCGTGAATGGTCAGGCAAGCGCGGCTACGCAGTAGCGCGGAGAAAAGCGGTGGGCCATAAAGCCTTCATGAACGATGCCCCCAATAACGCGGCGGCGGCCCTCGTCCTGTTCTCCGGTGGACAGGATTCCACCACGTGTCTGGCCTGGGCGCTAGAGCGATTTGCGCATGTCGAGACGGTCGCCTTCGACTACCGTCAGCGCCACCGAATCGAGCTGGATCAACGGCTTGTGGTGCTGGAGGAGGTCCGGCGGCGCTTTCCCCGGTGGGCAAGTCGCCTGGGCGAGGACCATTTCATCGACATGGGCGTGCTGGGTCAGATCAGCGATACCTCGCTCACCCGCGACGTCGCCTTCGAGATGGAAAAGGACGGCCTGCCCAACACCTTCGTGCCGGGCCGCAACATTCTCTTCTTCACTTTCGCCGCCGCGGTGGCCTGGCGCCGCGGCATCCGCAATCTGGTGGGCGGCATGTGCGAGACCGATTTCTCCGGCTATCCCGACTGCCGCGACAACACCATCAAGGCGCTGCAGGTGACGTTGAACCTCGGCATGGACCGAAGTTTCGTGCTGCACACGCCGCTGATGTGGCTCGACAAAGCCGAAACCTGGGGGCTGGCCCGCGACCTGGGCGGCGACGCGCTGGTCGATGTCATCCTCGACCAGACCCACACCTGCTACCAGAGCACGCGCGGGCCGCGCCACGACTGGGGGCATGGATGCGGCGAATGCCCCGCCTGCGCCTTGCGCAAGCGGGGCTACATTGCCTGGCGCGAGGGCCGGAAGGTCGCCTAGAGGCGGCCGCCGGCCATGCGCTTGGCCAGCTCGAGCTGTTCCTTGGCCTTGGGGAACATCGCCACGGCGTAACGACGCAGGGCGCCATTGTCGCCGTTCTGGGAATAGGCGCCGAGCTGATCGGCGGCATAGGTCTGGCTGGCGAGCTCGGCATTGGCATAGGCCGTGTCGAACTCCGGTCCCTGCAACGCGTTCAGGCGCTGCAACACCGCCGTGGTGTTGGGCGGATTGGCCGGATCCGGCGCCCAGGACACGCCGGCCTCGGCACGGGCCTTCTGCAGCAGCTCGGCGGCTTCGGTGTGCTCGGCGACCATGCGAGTCGCATAGCCGCGCATGATCTCGTTGCCGGACTTGGCAAGGGCCATGCGGCCAGCGGCGATTTCATAGTCGTTGTGCGCCTGCGCCCAGCCGACGAACCGGGAATCGGGAAGGGCGTCGACGGCATGCGCGGTCGCAACCAGGAACGTCGAGACATAGGCAGCCGGAAGCGCGGTCAGGGCGACCCTCAGGGCGGCACGGCGGGCAATCAACATGTTCGGTCTCCAAAAAAGGGCATGCCCGGGTAACGTTCTCCGACCCGCCAGGTTCCCGACCCCCGAAAGACCTGCTAGGACCGCGCGCCATGACACTCAACCGACGCAAGGCCGAGGCGCTCGGCTACTTTCTCGCCTTCATCGCCTGCATTCCGGCGGCCAACTGGATGATCGGCCATGTCGGCACAGCATGTGTCCCGCATGGCCCCTGCCTGGTGCCCGTGCTGCCCTGGGGGCCCGGCGGCCATGCCCTGATGGCGCCGTCGGGCGTTCTGCTGATCGGCCTCGCCCTGGTCCTGCGCGACCTCGTCCAGCGGCGGCTCGGCCGCTCGGTGGCCCTGACGGCCATCGTGGCCGGCGCAGCGCTGTCTGGAGCGGTCGCTCCGCCGCCGCTGATCGTGGCGTCGGCCACGGCCTTCCTGCTGTCCGAGCTCGCCGACTTCGCCGTCTACACGCCGCTGCAGGCGCGGGGGCTGGTGATGGCCGTGTTGGCCAGCAGCGTCGTCGGCCTCGTCGTCGACAGCATCCTGTTCCTGTGGCTGGCCTTCGGCAGCCTCGATTTCCTGGCCGGCCAGATCGTCGGCAAGCTGCTGATGGTGCTTCTGGCGCTGCCGGTCGTGCACTGGATCCGCAAACGCGAAATCGCCCGGGCGGCGACGGAGTAGGCGGGCCGGCCGGCGGCCCACGCGCCAGACGAAAGTCTCGGCTTGCACGCGAAGCGGCGGCGCTTCTTAATCGCGCGTCCAGTTGCCGCGAGGAGTGTCCGAGATGATCAAGTCGATTCTGGCCGTGTCCGAGGGCGGCCCTGATGCCGCCATGTCGTTCGGTCTGGCCGCCCGCGTCGCCGCCATCTTCAGCGGCACCGTCGATGCCCTGCACCTGCCGGTCGGCCCCGCCGGCGGCATGGTCGGCGGCCTCGCGATGAGCGGCGAGGCGATGCCGCTTCTGATCGACATCGACGACGAGCGGCAGGCCGAGCGCGCCAAGGAGTCGGCGCGCGCCTACAAGGAGCTCGTGGCCTCGATCAAGGGCGCTACCTACACCGAAGCCACAACCGCCACGTTGGACACGATGGTGGCGATGGGACGCTGCGCCGACGTGCTGGTGCTGGGGCGGCCGGGGGCGGATCCCGAGAATGTCGCGCCGGCCACTGTGGAGGCGGCGATCTACGAATGCGCCCGCCCGGTCATGATCGCGCCGCCCACGCCCGGAACCGGCGCTTTCGGATCGGTGATCGTGGCGTGGAACGGCAGCTTCCAGGCGGCGCGCGCGGTCGAATATGCGTTGCCCTTCCTCCAGGCTGCCAAACAGGTGACGATCCTGGTGGCCGGCAGCAAGCCCGACGACGTCGGCGCCTCCTACCTCGCGCGCAATCTCGGCCGGCACGGCATCACGACCGCCATCGACGCCATCGATCCCGGCATTGCTACGGGTCGCGCCCGCGGCCGCGCGCTGCTCGATTACACCCACGGCAAGGGCGCCGACTTGCTGGTCATGGGCGCCTACGGCCGCGGCCAGGTGATGAGCTTCCTCGGCCTGGGTGGCGCCACCGGCAAGGTGATCTCGTCCTGCCGCGTGCCGCTGTTGATGGCGCACTAAGCGCTCAGGAAAAGACGGCCCGTCAGGGACAGGCGCCGGCGCCCTGCGTGACGACCTCGGGGTCGGCGCAGGCGCTGCAGGCATTGCCGTAGGTCTTGCGGCTGCCGTCGCGGCGAATGCCGCACGCCGGTCGATAGTCGCGCGTGCACATCTGGGGCCGCGGGTTGGCGCAGGGACCGCCGGCGACGGGCAGGGATTCGGGCGCGAGCTCGCCCTGCGTCATCAGGAAAGTGAAGGGCTTGGCCCGGTAGTCGCTCAGCACGCCGACCATGGAGATGCCGGCGCCCACGGCCGGCAGCGGATCGAGCGGCCGCGCCATCATGACCACGAGATCGACGACATTGGCCGCCTGGCTTTCGTCCGTGATCGCCGCCTCGATACGGTCGGGCGTGGCGGAGATCACCTTCAAGGGAATCTTGAGGCGCGCCCCGCCGCGCTGCTGCTTGGCCACGATCGACTGCCAAACCTTATCGGCCGCCGCCTTGTTGGCCGCCGTCGCATCGCGATGGCGCAGCACCAGCGCCCACTCGGCATAGGACAGCATCGCGGGATCGTTCTCCTCGACCAGCACTACGGCCGCCTCGGCAGGCGTCAGCATGCGGGGGATCGACTTCGCGAAATTGGCCGGCGGCTCGCGCTCGCCGGCCGCGACGCGCGTCAGCAGTTCGGGCCAGCCTTCCTCGCTGCCACGATAGTGGCGGTATCGCGAACGGGCGTAGCGGTCGATGTCGGTGGCGGCCACTTCATTCTTGGTTGCCCGTGCGATCGCGATCGACCGGGCAGCATACCAGAAGCCCAGAGGATCGAGCGGCGTGCCCTCGAGCTGCGCGACCGCCAGCTGATAGACGTCCTGCAGATTGTCCGGCTCGGCCGCGACCGACTGCCGAAGGTAGTCGCGCGCCTTGACGTAGTCCTTGGCCTGCAGGGCGGCGAAGCCCAGGGTCCCGTTGAAGACACCGGCCAGCTGTTCCTTGACCCGGGCGAAGGATGCATCGTTGAGCGACACCGGCTTCTGCCACTTGGGCAGCATGACGAGGCCGCGCTCGGCCGCGGCGACCGCCGGCGCAAGTGCTGCCGCATCGCCGGACGCCGCGCGCGTACGCCCGGCATAGGCGCGATTGGCAAGCGCGCGCACGTTGTCGGGATCGGTCTGCAGCAGCCGTACCGCCACGGCGTCCGCCTTGGCCGGCTGGTTGGCGGCCTGCCACGCAGCGATCGCCTGCTCGAAGGCTTCGGTCCTGAGCGTGCTGGAAGGATACCAGGCGATGAAGACCTCCATCGCCGTCGCGCGCTTGGCGTGATCGCGCGTATTGAGCGCCGCCATATAGGCATCGTACTCGGCGGGATTCGCGAAATTGTTCCGCGTCTGCGCGGACAGGTCCGGCGCCGCGAGGGCGAGCGTCAGCGACAGGACGAGGCAGAGCCATCGAATCGCCATCATCGCACCCTCCCTTCCCACCGGAAATCCAGTGACCGTTTTGCCGATTTGGGGCAGTGTCCGAACGTTACGGACGAGCAGGGACAAAGACAATGCAAGAGCGGCGTTTGCACCTATTGGCGCTCCTCGGAGCGGGTCTGGCCGGGATGTTTTCCGTCCTGCCCGTGTCCGCCCAGCAGGGCGCCCCGCCGCCGGCGGTGCTCGTCCAGCCCGCCGAGCTGAAGCCGGTGGCCGACCAGGCCGAGTTCATCGGCCGGGCCGCCGCCGTCGACAAGGTCGAGCTGCGCGCCCGGGTCAAGGGCTTCCTCGGCCCCCGCAGGTTCAAGGATGGCGACCAGGTCAAGGAAGGCCAGATCCTGTTCACCATCGAGCCGGAGCCCTACCAGGCCGCCGTCGACCAGAAGAAGGCCCAGCGCGACGCCGCAAAGGCGGCACTGACCAATGCCGACCTCCAGCTCAGCCGCGCCGAGGAGCTGCTGCGCACCAAGACCGGCACCCAGGTCACCTACGACCAGCGGCTGTCGGAGCAGCTCCAGGCCAAGGCGCAGCTCGAGGACGCCTCTGCCCAGCTGCGCGACGCCGAGATCCAGCTCTCCTACACGGAAATCAAGTCGCCGATCGACGGCCGCATCGGCCGCGCCGCGGTCTCGCCGGGCAACATCGTCGGGCCCGATACGGGCGTGCTCGCGACCGTGGTCAAGGAGAACCCGATCCGGGTGCTGTTCTCGATCACCCAGCGCGAACTGCTCGACGCCCGGCGCGACACGACCTCGGGCGATGCCGTCATCGTTCGGCTGCGCCTGGCCGACGGCAGCATCTACAAGGAAAAGGGCAAGATCGACTTCATCGACGTCACCGCCGACGCCAAGACCGACGGCCAGGTGGTGCGGGCGGTTTTCGACAACAAGGACGGCCTGCTCACGGACGGCCAGACTGTGCGGGTAATCGTCGAAGGCGAAAAGGCGCCGACCGTGGTCGCCGTCCCCCAGGCTGCGATCGCCCAGGACCAGACCGGGGCGTACCTCTTCGTCGTCAACGACAAGAACGTCGCCGAGCAGAAGCGCGTCAAAGTAGGCATCGCGCGCGACGGGCTGGTGGCCATCACCCAGGGGCTAAAGGCTGGCGAGCGCGTCATCGTGCAGGGCCAGCAGCGCGTCCGGCCGGGCATGACGGTCAACCCAACCCTGGCCCCGCCGCCGGCCTCGACGCAGAAGCAATAAGCCATGACGATCTCGTCGCTGTTCATCCGCCGCCCGCGGCTGGCGTTCGTCGTCTCCACCGTCATCACCATTGCCGGCCTCATCGCCATGACGGCGCTGCCGGTGGCGCAGTTCCCCGACATCGTGCCGCCGCAGGTCCGCGTCACCGCCAACTACCCCGGCGCCTCGGCCCAGGCAGTCGAAGAAAGCGTCGCGCAGGTGATCGAGGCGCAGGTCAACGGCGTCGAGCGCATGCTCTACATGAAGTCGACGTCCGGCGGCGACGGCAGCTACCAGCTCACCGTCAGTTTCGAGGTCGGTTCCAACCCCGACCTCAATACCGTCAACGTCAACAACCGCGTCAACCAGGCGGTGGCGCTGTTGCCGCCCGAGGTGCAGCGGTTGGGCGTCACCACCAAGAAGCAATCCTCGGCACTGCTGCAGGTGGTCGCGGTCTATTCGCCCAAGGGCACACGCGACGGACTGTTCCTGTCGAACTTCGCCACAATTACCCTGCTGGATACGTTGCGCCGCGTGCCCGGCGTCGGCGACGCCTCGCTGTTCGGTGCGCTCGACTACTCGATGCGCATCTGGCTCAACCTCGACCGCATGTCGAGCCTCGACATCACGCCCGACGACGTGGTCAAGGCGGTCCAGGCGCAGAACGTCCAGGCCGCCGTGGGCCTGGTCGGCGCCGCGCCGCTGCTCGACGACGTGGGCTTCCAGCTCAACATCACGACGCAGGGCCGCCTGACGACGATCGACGAATTCGAAAACATCGTCGTGCGGGCCACGTCCGACGGCGCGCTGGTCCGGGTCAAGGACATCGCCCGGGTCGAGCTCGGCGCCAAGAACAGCGACCAGCTTGGCCGCTACAACGGCAAGCCGGCCGCCGGCATCCAGATCTACCAGCTCCCCGGCGCCAATGCGCTGGCCACCGCCCAGGGCGTGCGCGACGCCATCAAGGCGCTGGAGCCGCGCTTCCCCGACGACGTCGCCTACGACGTGATGTACGACACGACGGTGTTCGTGAAGGCCACGATCGAGAGCGTGATCCACACGCTGATCGAGGCCTTCGTGCTGGTGGCCATCGTCGTCTTCATCTTCCTCGGCAACCTGCGCGCCACCCTCATTCCCATCATCGCCGTGCCGGTCGCCCTGATCGGCACCTTCGCCGTCATGCTGGCGCTCGGCCTGTCGGCCAACACCATCTCGCTGCTGGCGCTGGTGCTGGCGATCGGCATCGTCGTCGACGACGCCATCGTCGTGGTCGAGGCGGTCGAACACATACTGGAGCACGAGCCCGAGCTCACGGTGGCGCAGGCCACCGAAAAGGCGATGACCCAGGTCACCGGGCCGATCATCGCCATCACCCTGGTCCTGCTCTCGGTCTTCATTCCGACCGCCTTCATCCCCGGCATCGCCGGTCAGCTCTATTCGCAGTTCGCCGTCGCCGTGTCGGTCTCGATGGTGATCTCGGCGATCAACGCGCTGTCGCTGTCCCCGGCGCTGTGCTCGCTGATCCTGCGCCACCGCAAGAAGCCGCGCGGCGTCATGGCCTGGCTGCAGAACGGCATCGACCGGAGCCGCGACGGCTATGTCCGGCTGGTGACGCCGCTCGCCCGGCGCGGCTTCATCGCCCTGCTGCTGGTCGGCGGCTTCGTCGTGGCGACCGGCGGCGTCGGCAGCCTGGTGCCGACCGGCTTCCTACCCGACGAGGACCAGGGCGCCTTCATGGCCGAGCTTCAGCTCCCGGACGCCGCCTCGACCAACCGCACGCTGGCGTCCCTCGAGGAAGTCGAGAAGACCATCGCCGGCCGGCCGTGGATGCAGAGCATGTTCACGGTCAGCGGCTACAGCCTGATCGACGGCCTCGCGCTGCCCAACCGCGCCCTGGTGGTAGTCGGCCTGAAGCCCTTCTCCGAGCGCAAGGATGCAAAGCTGTCGGTGTTCCATGCCCTGGAGGAACTCAACGTCGCCTTCAGCCAGATCGCCTCGGCCAATGTCTTCGCCTTCAACCTGCCGCCGATCATGGGCCTCGGAAATTCGTCGGGCTTCGAGTTCGTCGTCCAGTCGCTGGCCGGTGCGCCGCCGTCCGACCTGGCGGCCGTTTCCCGCGGCATGATGATATCGGCGCAGGAAGTGCCGACGCTGGCGGGTGTCTACACGACCTACGGCGCGTCGACGCCGCAGATCAACCTCAAGCTCGACCGCGAGCGGGCCCAGGCTCTGGGCGTGTCGATCTCCGACATCTTCTCCTCGATGCAGACGGCGCTGGGCGGCACCTATTCCAACGACTTCAACCTCTTTGGCCGCACGTGGCAGGTGAAGGTCCAGGCCGACGCCGCTGATCGCGGCAAGATCAGTGACGTCTTCCGCGTGCGCGTCCGCTCCTCGAGCGGCGAGCTGGTGCCGTTGCAGGCGGTCGCCAATATCGAGCTGGTGACCGCGCCGAGCTCGATCGTGCGCTACAACAACCTGCGTTCGGTCGTGCTGAACGGCGCCCCCGCGCCCGGCTATTCGTCGGGTGATGCGATCGCCGCCATGGAGAAGCTCGCCAAGACGACCCTGCCCGCGGGCTACGGCTTCGAATGGACAGGCACGGCGCTTCAGGAAAAGGCCGCCAGCGGCCAGACCGGCTTCATCCTGGGCCTGGCCGTGGTCTTCGCCTATTTGTTCCTGGTCGGCCTCTACGAGAGCACCGCCATCCCGGTGGCCGCCCTGCTGTCGGTCACCGTTGGGCTGTTCGGGGCCGTGACGGCGCTGTTCCTGGCCGGTCTCGACAACAACATCTACGCCCAGATCGGCATCGTGGTGCTGATCGCACTCGCGGCCAAGAACGCGATCCTGATCATCGAGTTCGCGATGGCCCAGCGGGAAAAGGGCAGCGACATCGTGGCGGCGGCCACCACCGCTGCGGCGCTGCGCTTCCGCGCCGTGATGATGACTTCCTTCGCCTTCATCCTGGGCCTCGTGCCGCTGGTGATCGCGTCGGGGGCCGGCGCCGCCACCCAGCGCGCGGTCGGCACCGCCGTGTTCGGCGGCATGATCGCCGCGTCGTTCCTCGGCATCTTCGTGATCCCCGGTCTTTACGTGGCCTTCCAGACCGGACGCGAGAAGATCAAGGGCATGCTGGGCCAGGTGCCGCAATCGACGTCGAAGCCGGCCGAGCCGACGCATTAGAGCCGGAGAACCAGCCGACCGGGGACTTGCCCGTCCGGGATACCGCGCGCGCGAGCTTTGCAGGCTAGCGGACCGGTTCAGTCATCTCCGCAATGCTCGTCACGAAGCCGGCATTGCATGTGCATTACCGGCGACCTTCCGCCCCTAGGCTGGAATCGCGAAAACGGTGATCGCCATCACAAGGTACATGGCGATGAGCTGCACGCCGGTGAACCATGTCGACTTGCCGTCGACGATGAGGATGGAGGCAACGAAGGTCGAGGCCAGAACCAGGAACACTTCAACTCCTGTAAAAGCCAGGGACATCGGCGCGGGCGCCATCGCCAGGCTGAGCAGCACCAGCAGCGGCGCCACGAACAAGGCAATCTGCGTGCTGCTGCCGATGGCGATGCTGAGAGCCACTTCCATGCGATTGCGCATGGCGAAGAGCACGGCCGTGCTGTGTTCGGCGGCATTGCCCACGACGGCAACCACGACCACGCCGACGAACAGGTTCGACAGACCGAGCGCCGTCGAAGCGTGTTCGACGGTTGCGACCAGGATCTCACTCATCCAGACGATCAGCAGGGTGACCACTGCCATGACGCCGACGGCCAGCGACATCGTCCACGACTTGCCATGCTCGCCCTCCCCGCCACCGTCGCCGGCCGGCTTGGGCCCGCGGAACAGATGGGCGTGGGTGCCGAGGGTAAACACCAGGCTGAGCACATAGACTGCCAGCAGCACTACCGACACCACGACGCTGAAGGCCACCGACCGATTGGCAAGCTCTCCCACCCCTATCGCGACGAAGATGGATGGCACGAGGATGGCCAGCGCCGCCAGCGCCATCATGCCGACCTGCAGGCGCACGCCAACCGTGACGAAGGTCTGGATCTTGTGGCGGAGACCTCCCGCCAGGAACGCTGCCCCCAGAACCAGTAGCAGGTTGCCGATGATGGAGCCGGTGAGCGAAGCCTTCACCATGTCGAGCATGCCGGCGCGCAGCGCCACCAGGGCGATAATGAGTTCGGCGGCATTGCCGAGCGTCGCGTTGAGGAAGCCGCCGATGCTTTCGCCGACACGGGCAGCCAGTTTCTCCGTCGCCAGCCCCAGCAGGCCCGCCAGCGGGACGATGGCGACGCAGGCCAGCACGAAGACCAGCAACGGATTGTCGGGCCGGGCATGATGAGCCCAGCCGGCCACCGGGACGGCGAAAAGCAGCCACGCCAGCGGCGCCTCGGCAAGCACATCGCGCAATGTCCGCATCACATACTCCCCCGAGAGCGGGCCGACGACTATCGCGCCTCTTGCTCAACTCCCATCGGGCGTCTTCTGCCGCGGATGGACGTAATCCTTGAAGTCGTCGAAGCCCTTCCAGGTGGGCTCCGGCGGTTCGTAGCCGGGCCGCGGCGCGTACATCGACGCCCCGCTCGTGCCCGGCGTCACGATATAGCGCGGACAGTTGGGAAAGATCGCCCGCACCTTGACCCGCACCAGGAGTTGGGCGCCGGCAAAGCGCTGCATCAGCGGATCGTCGCGGCTGACGCTCGCCTCGCCGTTGACCCTGACCCGCCGCGGTTTCTCGCCCATGTCGATGAACAGCAGCCCGACCGACGGATTGACCATCGCATTGCCCAGGCTCTTGAACATGCCGTTGCCGTCGTAGTCGGGAAAGGCGAGCTCGTCCGGACCGACGACCCGGACGAAACCCGGCGCGCCACCCTTGAACGAGCAGTCCGGCCGGCCGTCGGCATCGGCGGTCGCCAGGAAGAAGAACATCGCGCCCTCGATGAAGCCGCGGTCCTGGTCGGTGAAGACGGTACGGGTCAGCTTCTCGACCAGCCGGTCGGCGATGCGGCGACTGTCGAACTGGTCCTGCAGGCGGCGATTGCCGTCGTGGAACATCAAGTTCACGCCCATGGTCTCCTCCTAGGGTCGATCGGTTCCCGCTTCCAGGCGCGCGCGCAGCGCCGCATCGTGCAGTGTCGTGTCCTGTCCCGCAGGCGCCATCCGCACCGCGTCTTCCAGGCTCGCCGTCTGGCGCCATT
>Ga0208492_1002011_pt1 | contig 10898 bp, 8 predicted proteins | sample Subbioar_CSW14AB_FD_184820 | JGI IMG/M metagenome (GOLD analysis project Ga0208492, IMG submission 184820) | Serpentinite rock and fluid subsurface biosphere microbial communities from McLaughlin Reserve, California, USA - CR12Mar_CSW14AB (SPAdes) | ecosystem: Environmental > Terrestrial > Deep...
ACGGACTAAGATTGCTGTTTTTGAAGAACGAAAGCTCATTGCTTCAGAGAAAGTTCAGAAGCTGGATCCTGGAAAGTTGCAGCGATATCTCAACAGTTCAACCTTTAGTCATAGTATTATCTCATCAGTCAATGATGAGATCAGCGATCTGGAGAATCAGCTCAGAAGCAAAACAAATTATGTCCGGTTCTCTGCAAATCTGAATACCGGAATTATCAATAAATATAAAAGTCCGGCAACTCTGGGACTGGATCGTCTGGCCGGGGTTCTTGGTGCTAAATCACTCTTTCCGGGGAAAAACTGTCTGGTTATAGATGCAGGAACCTGTATCACTTATGATGCAATTGACAGAAATGGGGTTTATGAAGGCGGAAGTATTTCGCCCGGGCTGAATATGCGTTTAAAAGCAATGCATAGCTTTACTGGAAGATTACCTGAAATAGAATTTGCAGATTATGCCGACTGGCAGGGTTATGATACTGTTTCAGCAATGCTTTCAGGAGTAGTTAACGGAAGTATCGGAGAGGTAAAAGCTTTTATAGAAACCTATAATCAGAAGTATCCTGAATTACAGATTATTCTATGCGGTGGAGATGCGATTTTTTTTGATACTAGGTTGAAAAATAGCATCTTTGCCCACACTTTAAAAACCGAGCCCGATTTGGTACTTATTGGTTTAAATGAAGTTATACAGCAACAATGATCAAATTATTTAATATTATATTTTCCCTTTTCCTGCTTGCAGGAGTTTTGAATGCAGGTGCTCAAACCACTTCCAGTTCGCCTTATTCTCAGTTTGGCCTCGGAGATCTGAAAGGCTCTCTGCTGCCTCAGAACAGGGCTATGGGTGGTATCAGTCAGGGAATTCGCAAACCGGGGCTGTACGACAATATCAATATGGCTAATCCTGCATCCTACTCTACTCTGGAACTGACTACCTTTGACGTTGGTGCTTCAATGGATATCAGGAAACTAAGTAAAGCAGGTGTAAGCGGTCACAATCAGGTAAATTCCACACTGAGCCATATTAACTTTGGTATACCGGTCAATCGGTTTTCGGCATTTAGCTTCGGACTGGTTCCTTACAGTGATCTGGGTTATCAGTTTAAAAATTCCGGTCTGGTAGACACCACCAAAGTAGACTATATCTATTCGGGTGAAGGCGGAGTGTCCAAAGCCTACATAGGATATGGATTTAAGCTTGGTAAGAATTTAAGCTTAGGATTTAATGTGGCTTATCTTTTTGGCAGTTTAAAGCAAAGCCGCACGTTTGAAATGGTTGATGAATTTACCTCAGCTTTTAATTCCCGTACCCAGTACAGTACTGCCGTTGGCGGTTTCAGCTATGATTACGGATTACAATATTCAGCGAACCTGAGCAATACTACAAAATTCATTCTGGGTTATACCGGTAATTCAGGTCATTCACTGAACTCAAAAAACAGTACCGTGACTACCCGTTTCAGAAAAGATGTTCTTGGTGACGAGATGGCGACCGCTGACAGTACCTATTTTTCTGAGGGCGCCAAGGCAAAAATAAAGATGCCATTGAGTCATACTGCAGGTTTTGCTTTTGAAAAAGCTAATGCATGGTTGTTCGGTGCGGATATTAGTTACAGCAGATGGTCAGACTATCGTGAAGGAAGTGTAAACCCGGGTCTGAACGACAGTTATGGTGTGGCAGTTGGCGGACAGATAACTCCGGATGTTAATGCGATTTCCAGCTATTTAAAATTGATGGATTACAGGCTGGGCTTTAAGTATGATAAAACCTTTGTTAAAATAGGCAATAATGATATTGACCAATATGCTTTAACTTTTGGATTTGGATTTCCACTGCCAAGAAACCGTTCCAGCTTCTATAAAATTAACTTATCAGCAGAAGTCGGTCAGCGAGGTACAGAAGCAAATAATCTGGTACGCGACCGATATATAAATATTCATCTGGGCTTTACGCTGAATGACAAATGGTTCCAGAAAATCTATATTGAATAGGTTATGAAAATGCTGCGCTGCATTTCCTGCATACCGGCAGGCAGGTTCGGTGCTTTGATATTAACCGGCACAATTCTGTTTTCTGCCTGTGAGAATGATCTGAAAAAAGTAGAGCAGATCTCTGCGAAAAAACTGATCGTGCCTGTCGATAAATCAACCGGAGTTGAAATTATTTACAGTGATTCTGCCAAGGTAAGAGCCAAACTGATTACTCCCGAGCTGCTTAACTTTAAAACCGAGAAGCCCTATATCGAAATGAAAAAGGGCATTACCGTTATATTTTACGATCAGAACCAGCAGGAGACAAGCCGTTTGAGAGCTGATTACGCTATCCGACGCGAACACGAGAATGTGGTAGAGCTCAAACGTAATGTAGTTGCCTCCAATACCAAAGGTGAAACTTTCAAATCAGATGAACTTTACTGGGACGAGAATAAAAGAAGGTTTTACTCCAATAAGCTTGTGAGCATCACATCCAAAGAAAATGTACTTTATGGTACCAGCTTCTGGGCAAATGAAGATTTCTCCTATTACGAAATCGTTCAATCCACAGGAGATCTGAGACTTACCGGAGAGCAGGGGTTTTAGGAGTAATTACGAATTAAAAATTAAAAATTACGAATTACGACCCGATAGCAATCGGGTTAAAAATTAATTACGAAACCGTCTAACTACTAAATACTAACTACTAACACTAACTACTTAACAAGACTGAGCAGATACTCCCCATACCCACTTTTTCTAAGCGGCTCAGCAATTTCTTTCAGTTGTTCTTTATTAATGAATTTCATCTGCCAGGCAATCTCTTCTATACAGCCTATTTTAAGTCCCTGGCGCTCTTCAATTACCTGAACGAACTGTCCGGCCTGCATTAAAGAATTAAAGGTACCGGTATCCAGCCAGGCGGTGCCTCTGCTTAACACTCCTACCTTTAGTTTTCCCTGACGAAGATATTCACGGTTGACATCAGTAATCTCATATTCGCCGCGGGCTGAAGGTTCGATATTCCGCGCAATTTCAACGACTGAATTATTATAAAAATATAAGCCGGGAACAGCATAGTTCGATTTAGGATTCAGAGGTTTCTCTTCAATAGATAGTGCTTTAAAATTTTCATCAAATTCAACCACTCCATAACGTTCAGGATCAGAAACCTGGTAAGCAAACACCACACCACCCTCAGGATTTTTTACAGTAGGCAGGATATTATTTACAGAATCACCATGAAAGATATTATCCCCAAGAATCAAAGCAACATCATCATCACCGATAAAATCTGCACCAATTACAAAAGCCTGAGCTAATCCGTTCGGAACGGCCTGTTCTGCATAGGAAAACTTACATCCGATACGGCTGCCATCTCCAAGCAGCTTTTCAAAATTCGGAAGATCATGAGGGGTTGAAATAATCAGGATCTCATTAATACCGGCCAGCATCAGGGTTGACAGAGGGTAATAAATCATCGGCTTATCATAAACCGGCATCAGCTGCTTGCTGACTGCAAGAGTCAGAGGGTGAAGTCTGGTTCCTGAACCTCCTGCAAGTATAATTCCTTTCATGGGCTTAAATTATGCATTTTATTTTTATTGCAGGAGAATCAATTACGACCCGATTACAATCGGTTTAAAAATTACGAATTACGAAATCCTACTCATTTCAAATTTATTGGAACCCCAATTTGCTCATTCTCTCATTTGCTAATTCTCTCATTTGCTAATTTGCTCATTTTCAAGTTTGCTAATTCCACCCTACTTCCCTGCCTTCTCTACAAGTTCTGCATACCAGTCGGCTCCATACTTACGAATCAGCGGCTCCTTCAGAAACTGATAAACCGGAACCTTTAGTTCATTACCATAAGAACAGGCCGGACTGCAAATACTCCATCTGTCGTAATGCAAGACATCAAATTCCGGATAATTGGTAATCCTGATTGGATATAAATGACAGGATATGGGTTTTTTCCAGGCAATTTTACCATCCTCCCATGCCTTCTCAATAGCGCACTTTGTAATGCCATTTTCCATGATTACATAGGCACATTCTTTATTGGTATCCACACAGGGAGTAGTATAATCCCCCTCAAAATCCTTCACATACGTTCCGAATTCTTCTATTACCGCAATCCCCTTATCCGTCATGTATGGTTTTACATGAGGATAAACCTCATCCAATACTGCCAGTTCAGAACGTTCAAGCGGCGCTCCTGAATCGCCTTCAATGCAGCATATACCCTTACATTTGTTCAGGTTACACACAAAATTTTGCTCCACTACATCTTCATGAACCAATGTATTCTTTACTTCAATCATCTTTATTCTAAAATTGTACCTAACGGATATTTTAATCCACTTGCAGAGAGCAATTCGAGGGTTATGGAACCTACAAGAATTTCAACCTGTGCTTTAACTGGAATACGGTTTGCATCATCAGTTATCCAAAGATATAAACGGCTATCTTTTCTAAAAATCCTGCCCGGCTGAATAGAGGGGCTGAATTTAATACAGTTGATGTAACCCAGACTTGTCTTTACCCTTTCTTTTCCTATGTATTGGATATTGAGTTTACTAACTCCGTCATCCAGAAAATAATCCATACTGAACCGGTCTCCCTGTCTCAGTTTGGAGATATTCAGATTTCTTGCAAAATAATATGCAGAAACAACGTCGAATGTTTGTCCGTTACCTTTAAAGGTTCCTTTATTGGATACAATTTTCTTCTGATCCTGATAAAATCTTGCCTTATCGGTACGGCGATAATTTGCCTCACGAATATTCTCTGTGTACAAATACGGGGTAAGGTTCTTCTGATCCACATAAGAATCATAACGATTCCTGACCTTATAAAACACGTTAAACGAACCCGCAGTCCTTCCTTCGGCAATCAGATGATATACCGGCCGGTTGTCGAATTGTGCATCTGTCGCTTCTACGCGTATGGATGCCTCTGCAGCGGTAATGAAGCCGTATCTTAAACGGTATTCAAGTTTTTCTCCAACTTTAAATACAGGCTCGTCGACATTCTGAAGTTGTTGTGAAAAACCGGAGAAGCCTGTTAACATTAACAAAAAAATCAGAATCCTTCTTACCATAGGTAGTATTAAACATTTTTGAGACAAACCTGGGAATAACCTTAATTCAGATTCTGATCAGACCTTACTCTTATAAATCGGAACGGTTGAGCATGGCTCGCCATACATTATACTTTTCGCAACCCCGGTGAGCTTTGCCGTGATGGTGATATAGGCTGAATCGGGAACATGAATTTCGCCGCAACCTTTTACAACCACCCGCTCATCGCGATATTTTTCTACATCCAGCTTATTGAGTTCACGTTCAAACAGGACAGTTTCGAGTAATGAGAGATCGCCGAATACCACCGTTGATGCAAAAGGAGCCAGGCGGCTGGCGAGTAACATATAAGCCCAGGTAGGAACTATAGCATCAACAGAGCAGCCTATCGCTACATGCTTTCCGGTATAATTTTCCCAGTTATGTTCTTTAATGAATTCCCTGAAATCTTTTTCCCTGAGGATTAGTCCCTGAAACAAATTATCCTTAATATCAAAAAAGACACGGTCACCGGCAGGATACAAATCAGCCGGATCCAGACTGATTAATCCGCTTTGAGCAACCTTGTTAATTATATTTTCCTGTATTTCCATCTTCTTCTTAATTATTTACTGAACCTGAAAACAAGCGCCCTGAAAACAAAAAATCCGGAAGCGATTAAATCACTTCCGGATACAAAGTTAATGAAATTAGATGTTAAAAGAATTTAACACGGTTGTCTTTGATGTCAGACTGATCACGCAAAACTTTGAAAGCTTCACCCGGAGCACGCTGCAAAATACCCTGAGCAACCTGAACCTTCTGTTTAAACGCGTTATTCAATGGTTGAGGATTACTGAATCCGTTAACAACGAAAACAAATACTCCGTTTTCTCCTTCTACAGGTTTAGATAATTTACCCGGCTGTGACCCAAAAAGAGTACCAACAAGTTTATTTTCCTGAGAAAGACCCGGAACAACCGGATTTGCGAAAACAATATTCTGTACAGGAGTTACCGGCTTAGCTACCTTCTGTGCCACCTGCTCAATTGAAGTAGAACCGGCCAGAGCTTTCTCCATTTTTTCCTTTAAAGTACGGGCTTTCACAAATTTGATAACCATCGGTTCAATCTGCTTTTTAACCTGATCCAATGAAAGAGTACCTTTCTGATAGATTTCTGTCAGTTTTGCTACTGCAAACTTATTCCCCATTTCAAACACCTGGTTTGAGACATCACCTTTATCAGCAGAAAATGCCCATCTAACCATTTCACGTGGATTATCAAGATCATTTACAGCTGCCTGAGTTGGCAATACATTATCGGCAGAAACTTTGGTATAACCTGATTTCTTCGCTTCTTCATCAAAAGACTTTGCATCTTTTGCTACACTCAGGAATGAATTGGCTTTAGAGTAAGCCAGCTGCTGAGTTTTATTACTGGTAGACATCGATTTATCGACTATGGCAACCTTAGCCACTCTTGAAGAACCAATCTGTGCATTTATTTTAATCACATGAACCCCGAACTGAGTACTGAGCACTTTAAGATCTCCGGTAGATCCGTTAAAAACAGCATCTTCAAAGGCAGGGATCATTGCTCCTCTTCCAAAGGTTCCAAGATCACCACCTGAATCCTTGGATGCATCTGTACCGAACTTAGCGGCAAGTTCTGCAAAGCTCGCACCACCCGCAATTAAACCACGGATAGAATCTGCCTTCGCTTTAGCTTTATCAATTCCGCCTTCAGCAGCAGGATTCAATAAGATGTGACTTGCTTTTACAGAATCCGGACCAACTTTCATGTCCAGAACTTTTACCATCTTATAAGATCCACCGGTAAAGATCGGACCAATAAAGGCACCTTTTGAAGAGTTGAATACTGCTGAATCCAGAGCAGCCTCTAATTGTCCTTTACGCACGTAGGTAACCGGCATTTTAGTTTCAGCGTTGATACTTACAAATAAGGAATCATTGGTTGATGCACGGAACTCCGCTGCAGTCTTCTGAACCAATGCCAGTACTTCTGCAGAATCGGCTTTTGAAGGGTTTGCATCAAACACGATGTATTCGAATGATCTGTTCTCAGTAGAATTTTTAAAACGAAACTTATTATCGTTGTAATATGTCTGATAATCTTCATCGGTAGGTTTAACCTGATTATCCGGAATGGAATTATAATCAAGATTAACGAAACTGAAACTAGCCAGCTTATTACGCTGGTTATAATCTTCTCTTGCCTCAAGTGAGGTTACATAAATACTATTCTTAATCAGGTTACTGTATTTTGAAGCTAATTTAGTTTCACGAATATTCAAAAGAAAATTAGTCCACTGCTGGCTCACCGGACTGTTGGCAGGCTGCGCCTTAATATTGTCGAGGAATGAATTCAACTGTAATCTGTTCAGCTGACCTGTTTTAGGATCACCGAAATTCTGAATAATCTGAGGATCAGGATTTTTACCTGTCACCATATCGTTAAGTTCATTCTTGCTGATCTGTAATCCAAGTCTGGCCATTTCCTTCTTCATCAGAATCTGGGAAATGGATTGATTCCAGGTATTCTCAATAATATAAGATGTCATTTGCGGATCAAGAGTACTCTGACCCATTTGCTGTTTAAAATTATTGGTATTCTGTTCTACCTTCGCATTGAAGTCGAGAATTGATATCACTTCACCATCCACTTCCCCAACTTCGGTCTGACTGCTGTTAAAGAATGAACCCCCCATTTGCACAGCATCGCTTATCAAAAAGGCAACAATTGCAAAACCAATAGCCCCAACGATGATTATCCCTGCACGGTTCCGCAAAAAACTCATTATTCCCATATCCGTATTTTATTAAATAATTTTAAAAGCGGGCGCAAGATACAAATTTTGGAAAATAAACAAGGGTTTTTTTCAGGTAGTCTGAATAGTATTTATTGCTAATTATTAGAGGGTTAGATGAGGAGGGGTATTGGGTAGTGAGTATAGAGATGAATTACGAATTACGGACGGACAATTAAAAATTAAGAATTAAAAATTACGGGTGGACAATTACGAGCGGATGAATCTTTGTAGGATTAATTCAGGTAACGGCTAAACGCTAAACATATTTAGATCAAAGGCCACTGATTATAATATACGACCCGATAACAATCGGGTTAAAAATTATGAATTACGAATTACGGGATGATGAATGTTTGAATGACTAATTCAGGTAAGGGCTAAACACTATACATACTCAGATCAAAGGCCACTGATTACAACTCAGCAGCCTTCAATCTAAATACTAAATACTAAATACTAATTACTAATTACTAATTACTATAGTTTCACTTCTGTATTTCCGCCTTTACTCATCGAGATATCTACAGGTGCATTTGTTTTCCAGGAGCCTCTTGTAAAATCAGGCACATCAATGGAATTAGAACGGTTGTTAACAGACCATTCACTTAAAGGGAAAATAGAGCTCCATAATGCCGCATCATAAACATCCTGATCTACTGGCAGTCCGTTGCGCAGACAATCGATATTTCTCCAGTCCATCAGGAAGTCCATACCACCATGACCGCCAACTTGTTTGGCCAGTTCACCCACTTTTCTGACGATAGCCGGCTCATATTGTTTTTCAAGCTTCTTAAATTCCTCTTCGGATATCCAGCCTTCATGTCCGGTTGAGATTTTACCCGGAAGCGGATACTTCTGTGCAGTTCCTTTTGTACCACTCACTAAATGTATCCTGGAATAAGGGCGAGGAGAAGTCACATCGTGTTGTAACATAATTGTTTTGCCTTTAGCAGTACGAATGGTAGTGGTATTCATATTGCCATTAAAAGATTTACCCACAAATTGTTTGTAAACCTCATCCGTAGCTGCCAGTTTTCTGGCATTCTCGGCCATCATAAAATCATTGGAAGAAACAGAAACCAGATAATCCATTTTATCACCCCTGTTAATATTCATCACCTGACTCACCGGACCAAGTCCGTGAGTAGGATATAAATTACCTTTTCTGCCGGCATCCATTCTTAGACGCCAGAAATCCCAATATTTTTCTTTTGAAAAATCTCCGGCAAGCAAATCGTGGATATAGGCTCCTTCGGCATGTACAATTTCACCAAAGAATCCCTGGCGGGCCATATTCAGGGTGAGAAGTTCAAAGAAATCATAACAACAGTTCTCTAGAATCATGCAGTGCTTCTTATTACGTTCAGAACTGTCGACCAGCTGCCAGCATTCTTCAATTGTGGTGGCGGCAGGAACCTCAGTACAGGCATGCTTCCCATGATCCATGGCATAAACCGCCATCGGTGTATGTAAATTCCATGGTGTAGCGATATAAATCAGGTCAATATCATTACGTTCACAAACCTTCTTCCATGCCTCCGCATTTCCGGTGACCAGTTCGGGCTTATGTCCTGAACCTTCAATTTTCTTTAAAGCTGCGTTTGCCTTCTCCGGACGAAGATCGCATAGAACCTTAATTTCCACTCCGCCAATTTTACTCATTCTCACTACCGCACCGGTACCCCTGTTACCTGTACCAATAAATGCTATACGAACAGTTTCAAGCTTTGGAGCAGCATATCCTGACATATTAAACTTCTGAGGACGATTCAGAAAACCGGATGACCCGGGATCCTGATCTTTGTCAAATGCATAAGCAGATAAGCTACCTGCCATAGTTAGTCCCAGTCCGGATACCCCGGCGAGTTTAATAAAGTCTCTGCGATTATTTTTCATAAGGTTCTGTTATTAATTGAACATGAGGAGAAATTTAAGAAGAATTTTGAATTGAAAATACAGAAGAGTCGGAATAAAAGAGATTTAGTGTAAATAATTTGATAAAAACTGTAATTTAACGTGAGTTCTTTTGAATCAGACATGATTGCAGAATTCAGAAGCTATAGATCGGCATCGATATAACAACAAATAACATTGTAATTCTTTAATTTAATATCATAAACTAATCGCGATCCAAATGAAGAAGCAAACAATCAACGGAACAGATATCGATAAACCTCAGCGGCTTCTGTCTATTGATGCCCTCCGTGGATTTGACATGCTGCTCATCTCCGGAGGGGGAACATTTCTGGTTTTGCTTGAGAACCGGACCGGCCTTGCATGGATCGACTGGATTGCCGGACAACTGAAGCATCCGGCATGGAATGGTTTTACCTTTTATGACTTTATTTTTCCCCTCTTTTTATTCATTGCCGGAGTATCGATGGCATTTTCCCTTAACAGAGGTATAGAACAGGGACTATCAAAAGCAGAGTTATATCGAAAAGCATTCTGGAGGATGCTTTTACTGGTTATTTTGGGGATTCTGGACAAGAACCAGCCGGTTACTTTTTTTGAGCCCAGCCAGATCAGAGTGGCCAGTGTCTTGGGCCGCATTGGTGTAGCAGGCTTTTTTGCCGCACTCCTGTACCTCAATTTTTCAGGCAAACAAAGATTATTATGGGTTGCAGGAATTCTCCTGCTTTATTATGCCGCCCTGTTCCTTATTCCTGTACCGGGTTATGGTGCCGGAAACCTGAGTATTGAAGGCAATCTGGTTGGCTGGATTGACAGAAATTTCCTGCCGGGAAGATTACTGCAAAAGATATACGATGAAAACGGACTCATCACTCAACTACCGGCGCTATGTCTGACGGTATTAGGTTCGCTTGCGGGCGATATTCTGCGATCAGGCAGGAATGATGGTAAGAAACTGCAGATGTTGCTTGCTGCCGGAATAGTCGGAATAGGCATCGGACTCTTATGGGGACTCCATTTCCCGATCAATAAACATCTTTGGTCCAGTTCATTTATTCTGCTCACTGCAGGCATGGCATTTTTAATACTGAGTCTGTTCTATTATGTGAT
>Ga0208492_1002012_pt1 | contig 10889 bp, 10 predicted proteins | sample Subbioar_CSW14AB_FD_184820 | JGI IMG/M metagenome (GOLD analysis project Ga0208492, IMG submission 184820) | Serpentinite rock and fluid subsurface biosphere microbial communities from McLaughlin Reserve, California, USA - CR12Mar_CSW14AB (SPAdes) | ecosystem: Environmental > Terrestrial > Deep...
ACTTCCGCGGCGGGGCGCGGACCAAATAAGGCCGTGCGCACGAGCGCCTCGGTCGCCTCGACCCGATGCGCGAGCCGTTCGTACTCGGCCAGCTTCTTGATCAAATCCAAAATGAGCGGCACATCGTCGGGCATGGCCGCGGTGATTTGGACGTTCAACGATTCATGCGCGTGCGTCAAGGAAGGGGTCCCTCGGTCCAGCCGGCCGCTTCCCGATGTCGAGCGGAGGCGATAGCAGACCATTCTCGCCAAGGCACCACACCTTTCAAGCTGGCCTGAACAAGGGAAGAACGAACGATTAAGGCAACAGGCGACGAAGGACCACCGTGACCGTGCTTTTTTGTTTGTATTGCAGGTAGTCCCCCGCATTGTCCAGCCACTCTTCAACATGGACGAATAGGCGGCCGCTTTCAGGCGGAGAACCGGAACGGAAGTTTCGCACCGCCTCCGGGGAGTCCTTCGCATCAGGCCAGTAAACCTTGGTCAAGGTCAGGCACTTGTGTTCCTTGGCTGGCGGATTGGGGAGATCCCCGTATTTGCCGAAATGATCTTCAACCGCGATCGTCCGGTAGGGGTTGCTGTGCGGAAACACTTCGTCTCGTTTGCCAAGCGCATAGCGCACGCCCCAGGTCGGCGCCAAGTTCGCCTCGCTCAGGTCGTTGAAAGTGTGGATATGAACCATCAAGCCAAAGTAGTTGGCATCGAGGGTGTTCTGCCCCAGCGTGCTGTAGTTCAGGCGGCGCCAGCGGTTCCCGACAAACACCTCCAAATAGGTGTGATTTGCATACGACTTGCCGGAAGCCGATACCCCGCGCATGACGGTGCTCTTCACCTCATGATGGGTCAGCCCCTTTTCAGCGATTTTCAACTGCTGTGGATCCGAGGCATCGACCAGGGGCATCGTCACGATGAAGCGCGTCGGCAGGCCGAGAGCGCGCGGCACCGTGGCTTGCGCGACCGCGGCGGAAGTGCAGGTGCCGTATACTCTGCGCTGAAACATCTCCTTGCCCAGCGCTTCATGGCGAATCTGTTCTTCGGCCGACCAGCTCAGGTCTCCTTTCTCCTTGTCGAACGCCTTTTCCAGGCCGGGAAAAATCGCCGGCTTGCCATTGGGGAAATGCAGGAAGTGGGTGCAAAACATGTTGCGATGTTGGGAGCGCGAATCGAGCCAGCGCGAGACTTTTTCCGCCACTTCCTTGTCGGTCATCGTTTCCGGTACTCCCGGATCGATTCACAAAGCGGCAAACCCTCGATTCAAGCAGTTGGTGCAGACATTTCACTTCCAGTCGAGGCCATGAATGATCCGGTACGGTTCGCAGCGCAAGACGACCCTGGCATGACCTCCGTCCGCATCGGCCACACTCACTCGGGAAGCGGGAACCATTCGAGTTGCCAAATCGCCATCTTGAGCATTGCGAAGTGATTCCGAAACCCACTCTTGCCACTCATAGGCAATCTGTTTTCCATCGGGGGACCAGCAAGCATGGCGGCACGGGCCTTCGTTGTGAGAAAGGGGGATCGAACGAATGGAACCGTCCGCCACGCAGACCACCGCAAGCCGCGCGGCATCCCGAGGATTCTCTTTTTCCTTGCGAGGCAAAATGCCGAGCACCGATTTTCCGTCAGGCGAAAGGCGCATGGCGTAAAAAGGCTCCGCGCAAAGGGGACGCGGCAACATGGTGTCGAGCGGGACGACGAAAGCAGCCAAGGGATCGGGTTGATTCGGTTTGCGCAATAGGGTCAACAACCATTTGCCATCAAGCGAGGCATCAACGATTGCGTGGCCTGCGGGAAGCGCCAGCCTGGTCTTCTTCGAGGTTTGAAAATCATACACCCAACTCTTCATGGGAATGGGTTTGCTGGCATCGACCGGTTCGGTGGCCAGATCGGCATCGATTTCGGAAACGTAGCATTTGCGACTGTCGCCGCTGAAGGCAAGAGAAAGGCGCTGGACGCACGGTACAAACAGCACCTCCCTTCCCGATTCTGAATCATAGATTTGCGAAGGCTGCTTGATGTCGGGCAAAAGCGGCGCGCGTGGGCCGTCCTTCGATTCCAGATCGAACGACCAAAGATGCGTCTGGGTCCAGGTTCCGGGATGATCACGCTTTTCTGACGAAATGGGCGGGAACTGAAATGCGATGAGCCGCTTGCCGTCCGGAGACAATCGGCCATCGAACTGGAGGCACACGGGCGTCCGGTCTTCGCCCAAATGGAATACCGCCGCCCCCGCCGAGACTTTTTCGATCCTTTTGCCCGAAGGAGTCAAAAGGATGGCCGCTTGGTCTTGGCGCTCGGCCTCAAGGATGTTGACCATGATCACGCCCTCGCGCACCGGCACGGGGGCCAGACTCTCTGGCGTTGGGACGATCTCTGCTTCCGTGGTCACCGGACTTGCGACTGCCCAAATTCCGCCAACCAATACCGATAAGGTAAGCACCACTGCGGACGCGCGTCTTCCTAGAATCATGTCTCGATCTCCGTAACGAAGCTCGCTGGCTTGGTCTATCGCCAATCAATGCCGCGGATCGTTTGGCCCTGCTCGCAGCGAAGGATGACTTTACTGCGATTGCCATCAAAATCGGCCACGGACACGCGACTTAGCGGAAGATTTGGCCGCATCTTCCCCTGGGGGGCCGGCTGTCCGTTTTCCTCCGGCGCGGCAGCATCGATCTCGGTCCACTCATACGCGATTCGTTTGCCGTCTGGCGACCAACACGCATGAGCGGAATGGGTGGCCGTGGGAGGCAAGGCGATCGTCCTTTCCCGGCCTTCGGTCACGGGCATGATCACGAGGACACCGGGAGAGGGGCGATCCTCCTTCTTACCGTGCCGGTAACCGATGACTTCTTTCGCGTCCGGGGAAAACCGCATGGCCTGAAAAGGCTGCCCCGAGAGCCTGCGAGATTTGAGGGTTTCAAGCGCAATGACATGGCCCGTTTCCGAGTCCCACTCTTGTGAAGGGCGTGTGCGAGTGAGCAGCGATTTGCCATCAGACGACACATCGATGATCTCATGGCCTGCAGGAAGCGCCAGTAGAGAGTTCTTTTTGGTTTTGACATCGTGGACCCAACTTATCATCGCGGGGAGCTTCCCCTTTTCGACCGGATCGGTGCCATTCTCGGGGTTGACTTCCGAAACGAAAAGCTTGCTTCCGTCCGGGTCCCACGCCAGCGAGGGATTTCTCATGTTGGACCGAAGCGCTTCAGTCGGTCCCTTCTTGTCGTCCAGCGCGAACATCCAGAGATGCAGCGGCACCCAGGGACCGACATTATCTTGCTTGATCGGACCAATCTTGAATGCCGCTAGCCGCTTACCGTCCGGAGAAAGTCGAGCGTGGAATAGAGAGCAACTCGGGGGACCGCCAGGATTCACTGGTTGGGCCGCGGCGCCCACGGCGAAGCGCCCCACTTCCTTGCCCTCCGTCGTGAACAGAATGGCCGGCTGGTCACGCTTTTCCGGATCCTGCATGCTGATGAGGATCAGGCCTTCCCGCACCGGCACGGGGGCCAAGTTCGCGCTCATCACGGAGGACTCGGGTGCTCTCCCAGTAAAGTTCGCCGCAGCCCACATTCCACCCAGCAGAAGGAGCGCGGCAACGACCCCTGGTGGAACCAATCTGGCAAGAAGCATCATTTCCGACTCCTGAGGAATTCGTGGCGCCCCATGAGCCAAGAATGCAAAAAACCTGGAACACCAAGAGGATAGAAAGTTCACTGAAAAATCGACATGGGCACTCTGCACGCCATTATCTCCAGTCGATCCCGTAAATCAATTGATCGTCCTTGCACTGAAAGATCGTCTTCGCGCGAGCGCCATCGAAGTCGGCCACACTCACCCGGCTCATCGGCAGAGTCGGTAACTTTTTATCCGGTGGGAGATTCCGCTCAGTTCCATCGGGCGCAGGCGCGGGCTCTTCGTGCCTGGTCCACTCGTAAGCCATTCGCTTACCATCAGGCGACACGCAGGCGAATCGGCCTTCTATGGCACCGGCGGGCAAATCAATCGTCCGATCCAATCCGCTTGCCACCGATGCGATCACAAAGGTTCCAGGGACGGGGAAATTGTCCTTCTTGCCGGGACGATAACCGATGACTTCTTTCCCGTCGGGCGTAAATCGCATCGGCTGAAAGGGCTGGGGTGCAAGCCGGTAAGGTTTGAGCGTATCAAGCGTCATGACATGACCTGTTTCCAAGTCCCACTGCTGGCCAGGGCGTGTCCGAGTCAATAACGTTTTGCCATCTGGAGAAATATCTACGATCTCATGGCCCGTAGGAAGCGCCAGGATGGTTTTTGTGCGGGTTTTGAAATCGTAGAACCAACTGACCATCGGAACTAGCTTTCGCGGCTCGACGAGATCGATGGCTTTTTCAGGATCGACCTCGGAAACAAAGAGCTTTGAGCCATCAGGGCTCCAGGCCAAAGAAGGATTCTTAATCTTGGGCCTCAACGCCGCCTGTGGTCCCTTTCTGTCTTCCAGATCGAAAACCCATAGATGCATCAGTACCCAGGGCCCGCGATTGTCCGGCCTGAAAGGGTTCACCTTGAACGCGGCCATTCGCATACCGTCCGGGGATAGCCGGCCGTGAAATAGACCGCTCACCGGCGGTCCATCTGGTAAGTTGGACTGGACCTCAGCCCCCAGAACAATCCGGTCCACTTCCTTCCCTCCCGGGGTCACCAAGATAGCCGATTGGAGATGTTCAACCGGATTGAACAAATTGATTACGATCAGTCCTTGCCGAACTGGCACCGGCGCGCAACCCAGAGCGCCGGTGGCAATGGCCCCCTGTATCGCTGAAGAGGATGGATTCGAAGAAACCACCGCACTGGCGCCGCTCCACCAACTGGCGGACTGCGCGCTCGCGGCAAAGATAGCAGCCATTACGAAGCCTGCATTCATCGTTGCCCCTCTCAAAAATTCGATCAGGGCGCTATGCCTTGGCGCCAAAAAGGAATTCACCAGTCCCTGAACGCCAGCGACCCTTTGGGGGGCCTACCTCCAATCAATGCCGTAAACCGTCTGACCGGGGCCAAACGAAATCACCGTCTTCGAGCGAGTCCCATCAAAGTCGGCGACGGTCACTCGACTGACCGGCAAGATCGCTCGGGTCATGCCCGGTGGTAGGGGAAGTTGATTCCTATCGGGCTCTGCCGGCGCCTCTGAGGGCTCACTCCACTCGTAAGCGATGCGTTTGCCATCTGGCGACCAGCAAGCGGATCGAACATTGGTAGCGGTGGCAGGTAAGGCGATCGTCCGCTCCAGCCCATCGGCCACGGAGGCGATCACAAGCACGCCAGGATGCGCGGGAGGATCCTTTTTGGCGAACCGGTAGCCGATCACTTCCGTTCCGTCCGGGGAAAAACGCATGGGCAAAAAAGGCTGAGCGGTAAGCTGCCGAGCTTGTAGGATGTCCAACGCGATGACATGAGCGGTTTCCCTTCCCAACTGGTTTCCGGGACGGGTTCGGGTTAGCAGAAATTTGCCGTTCGATGAGACATCGACCACTTCATGCCCGAGGGAAGCGCCAGCGTCAACTTCGTCTTGGTTTTGAAATCGTAAACCCAACTGATCATCGACGCGAGCTTCTCTTTTTCGATCGGGTCGGTCGCTTTTTCGGGATCGACTTCGGAAACAAAAAGCTTCGTGCCGTCCGGGCTCCATGCCAGCGAGGGATTCTTGATGTTGGTCCTCCGCGCTTCGACAGGTCCTTCTTTGGACTCCAGGTCGAAAATCCACAGATGCATTAAAAGCCAGGGGCCTGGATTGCCCGGCTTGATCGGAGTGAACTTGAATGCCGCCAGGCGCTTACCGTCCGGCGATAACCGGGCAAATGCAAGTCCGCACGTCAACGGTCCGTTTGGAACAAGCGGTTCCGCCGCGGCGCCCATGGCGAACCGGCCCACCTCCTTGCCCTCCGGCGTGAACAGCACCGCCGGCTGGTCCCGTTTGGCGGGATCAAAAAGGTTGATCAGGAGAAATCCCTCCCGGACAGGCACTGGCGCCAATCCAGGAACAGCCAGCAAGACGGCGGTTTGCGGGACGACCCTCGAAGAAGCGTAGAGGGGTGCCTGATTGCCGGGACTCCACCAGGCCACCAACGCCGCCAAACCGGCCAGGAACGTCGCGGGCAAGACTCTTGTGGGGATCAAGGTAGCGTCTCCTGCTGGATGAGCTCTATTCTACGACTCAGCCTTCAAAGGCTATTCTATTTTGGAATGTCGAATTCCGCATCGTTTCTTTGATGCCCTGGTCCCAGGGCGATGTTGTAGCGGCAATCGATCTCGACTTGAATGCTTTTACCGCGGATATCCCTGGGCGCCTTGTTGTCGAGGGGAAAATCCTGCTTCCAGGAACCAGCCGGGCCGGCGGGCAAGGTGCCATAGACGACTTTGGGAGGGGTCAGGCTATTGTTTCCACTCAACGTCCAGAGCACATCCCCTTGCGAATCCTTGACGATGAAAACGGAAAGATCCGTCACATCCTTTCCATAAGTCAGATCGAACTCGGGCGGTCCGATGAGCACCGCCGGATTGAAGCGCACGAACGATTGGGTGTCGCTGGAAAGCGCCGCACCAATTTTCCAGAGGCCGGCAATGACGATCCAGACAACCACGCCGATGACCGCAAGCACCGTGAGCAAGGTGCCCCAGATCCAGACGCGGGCAGAGAGTTGCGCTTGCACCGGGATATCTCCCTGAGCCTGTAAGGAATGAAGTTTGAAGGCGAAACAGCCAAACACCGTCAGGCACTGTTTTGCGGATTCCAGCCCACAAAACGCGCGAAATTGCAATTGCGCAAGAACTGGGTATTCTGTTCGAGGATCTGGACCATGTCGGCATGCAACGGGCAATGGGTTCCGGTGCCGCAGTAACCGGGCCCCATCGGGCAGCGATCGTTTTCGTCCTGCCGCTCGAAAAGATGCACCACCTCGTAAAAGGAGATCGTGCCCGGGTCGCGCGCCAACCAGTACCCGCCTCCCGGTCCTGGCAACCCTTGCACCAGACCCGATTGCGATAGAATCGTCAACACCTTGGCGACGACTGGCTTGGGCATCTTGCGGCTTTCGGCAATTTCGCCACTGCTTAGCTTTACTTGTTGGTGGAGGTGGTAGACCTCGGCTAGGCGGCTCACCGCGGCAATCGCCGTTTGAGCCATTTTGGCGTAGGGTGTCATGAAAACCGGTTCTTCAGGACGGGGAGGTCACAAACAGTTGGGACGGATCTTTCCCAAGATACCGAAATCTTAATCTGAATTGAATCGCGGCAGGGAATTCCCTTGCTTGGATGCGCCGCCCACAGGAGAATCATGTCCCACTCCCATCGCGGGGAAGTAAATCCATCTCAGGAACCAGGAAGGTTGGACGTCCCTTTTCCTGACTGCGCTGCAACCTTCTTGTAGGGGCCAAGGCATCCCTCCCATTTTCGGTGAAACGAAGAGCGATTTCCTAAATGGTTAGCGACTTTTTTCGCCGGTGGTTACAGAGCAGGGAACGGCAGTCCTCTTTTTCCACGCTTGTTTCTTATTTGCTAGGAATTTGGTTCGCGAAGTTTCGGTTTTTCACAAGGAGTCTCCCATGAAGTTTCGATCCTGGGCCGCACTGATGGCCGCCATGGCCGCGTCCAGCGCCTTTGGCTCTGACTGGCCGCAGTTTCGAGGCCCCGATTCGAAAGGGGTTTCCACCGAATCGAACCTGCCTGCCGAATGGGGACCGCAAAAGAATATCGCCTGGAAAGCCGCCGTGGGCGGCGTGGCCTGGTCCTGCCCGATTGTGATCGGCGATAAGGTGTTCCTGACAACCGCGGTGGCTCCCGGTCAACCCAAACCCGGCGGCGGCGCGGCCGGAATGGGTGGCGGTGGCGGCCGTCCTGGTGGGGGGCCTCCCGGTGGGGGCGGTGGTAGGCCAGGCGGTGGCGGTCCTCCGGGTGGGGGTGGCGGTCCTGGAGGTTATGGCCGGGGCGCGGGTCCCGATAAAGAGTACACCTGGAAGGTCGTTTGCCTGGACCGCGCCAGTGGCAAGGAGCTTTGGTCGAACAAGGTCGTCACCGGCAAGCCAAAGTACAACACCCACTCCAGCAATACCTTTGCGACCGAAACGCCGGTCTCCGATGGCGAAAGGGTGTACGCCTATTTCGGCGCCAACGGCACGGTCGTGGCCTACGACCTCGAAGGTAAGGAACTTTGGAAAGTCGACGTCGGCGTCTTTCGCAATCAAAATGGCTGGGGTACCGCAAGCTCCCCCGTTTACCACGACGGGAAACTGTTCATTCAATGCGACAACGAAGAGAAATCGTTCTTGCTGGCGCTCGACGCGAAAACAGGCAAGGAAGCCTGGAAGGTCGGCCGCAGCGAAAAGACCGACTGGAGCACTCCCTATATCTGGAGAACGAAAAACCGCACCGATCTGGTTGTGGGAGGCAGTCAAAAGCTGCGCGGCTACAACCCGGCGGACGGCCAGGTCACCTGGGAGTTGACGATCGCGGGCGGTCAGGCGAACGCCTCGCCGGTCGGAGATGACGATTTCCTCTACTTTGGCACCGGCATGCAAGGCGGCGGTGGCGGGGGAGGCCGTGGGGGTCCCGGCGGACCAGGAGGCCCCGGCGGACCAGGAGGCCCCGGCGGCCAGCCACCTGGTGGCCAACCTCCGGGCGGCGGCCGTCCCGGTGGCGGGTTCGGTGGCTTTGGCGGCGGCGGCAACGCCGGCACGCTTTACGCGGTGAAGGCCGGGGCGAGCGGAGATATTAGCCTGAAGGAAGGCAATCAGAGCAACGAATGGGTGGCATGGTCGGCGCCCAAAGTCGCCCCAGCTGCCGCTTCGCCGCTACTCTATGAGGGGAATCTTTACCTTTTCGATCGCAACGGTCTCATGGTCACCTGCCTCGACGCCAAAACGGGAAAAGTGCACTTTAAGGAAAGGCTCAACGCCAAGCAGATTTGGGCCTCCCCCTGGGCGCATAATGGCCTGGTCTTCGCCCTTGATGAAGGCGGGGTCACTCACGTGTTGAAGGCCGGCAATCAGTTCAAGGTGGTTCGCAAGAACTCCTTGACGCCCGATGTCTACTGGTCTTCCCCGGCCCTGGCGGGCGGCAATCTCTTCCTGCGAGGCGTCGATCAGCTTTTTTGCATCAAGCAATAGCCTAAATAGCCTACCGTAGGCAACGAGCGCAGGGGCGCCTTAAGTCGGCCCTCTCTGGCGCGGCCCCATTCGAGCGGCTCAGGGAATCTCCTTGGGCCGCTTTTTTTGCCTACGCCGCTTAAGCGACTCTCTGGCGGGTCGGACCGTTGGCTCCATCTGCCCGAGCCAACGCCGAACCGCGCCGCGGAAAAGCGATCACGATTTACTCAGTGCGACCGAATGGGGTAAAAAAGGCCTCATGAATCCCCATTCTCCGCCCCATTTGAATTCATCGTCCGATTCGAGCCCACCCGGCCACCACCAATTGGAGCGGGCCTTCGGCCCCTGGACCGGAATCTTCGTGGTCATTTCCTCGATGGTCGGGGCGGGCATTCTCACCTCGTCGGGATACACGCTGCGCGATACGGGCAACCCGGCCGCGCTTTTCCTTTTGTGGACGATTGGCGGCTTGATGGCCCTCTGCGGCGCGTTTTGCATCGCCGAAATGTCAACGGCCCTGCCCCGCACCGGCGGCGACTACATCTTCGTTCGCGAAGCCTTTGGGCCGGGCGCGGGCGCCGTCGCCGGCTGGGCCACGTTCCTCCTCGGCTTCGCCGCGCCGACCGCGGTGGTCGCCAGGCTCGCGGCCGATTACACGATTGCCGCACTGGCTTTTTTTGTCGAAAACCCCTTTCCTGAACAGATCGAGATGGTCAAGTCGGTATTCGCCTCAAGCCTGATCCTCGTCATCGGCGTGGTCCATTGCCTCGGCCAGCGCGAAAGCTCCTTCTTGCAAGGAGCGACAACGCTTGCGAAATTCTGCACCCTGGCCGGTTTGGCGCTTTTAGGGATCTTTTTTGGGAAATGCGACTGGGCTTATTTCCAGGCAAGCCACTGGCCCGCCGAGCGCGAATGGGGATTCCTTTCCAGCGGCCTGATCTATGTCAGCTATGCCTACATCGGCTGGAACGGCGCCGCCTACATCGCCGGCGAAATCAAGAACCCCGCGAAAAACCTGCCGGTCGCCTTGGTCTGCGGTTGTTTCCTCGTGACCGTGCTTTATCTGATCATGAATCTCTTCTACGTGCTCGCCTTGAATCCGGCCGACATGCCCGATCGGTCGATCGAGGAAGTTGGTCCCATCGCCGAACTCGCCACACGCTCATCGCTTGGCCCGACCGTCGCCGGTTGGGTTTCCGCGATCATGGGCCTCGGGCTGGTCGCTTCGGTCAGCGCCTTCTTGCTCACCGGGCCGCGGGTGGCCGTGGCGATGGCGCACGATCTGGTCTTCCCCTCGTTTGCCGGCAAATTGCACACGCAATGGAAAACCCCCGTCGCGGCGACCCTTTGCCAGGTGGTTCTCAGTGTGTGTTTTTGCTGGTCCGGCTCGTTTCTCGATATCCTCGACTACACCTCGGTCGGCTTGACGTCTGTCAGCGCCATGGTCATTTCGAGCATCTTCGTCATTCGCCGCCGCAAAGACCTCACTCCCTCCTTCCGCGTGCCGCTGCACCCCTTGCCCGCACTGATCATGATCGGGCTTTCCGCCTGGACGGTCCTCTCGGTGTCGATGCTGCCCGATAAGCGCCTCCCCTCGCTTTTAAGCCTCGCCACGATCGCGCTCGGCATCCCCATAGCCTGGTGGATCTTGCCAGCCGCCTCAAAGAAGCCTTTGGCCTGATCCATTTTTTTCTCTCTCTCCTTCCCCCAAACCAGGGGGCTGATCGAGGTCCCCATGAGTCATCTTCACGATTTGCACCCCGCGGAAGCCGAC
>Ga0208492_1002013_pt1 | contig 10883 bp, 9 predicted proteins | sample Subbioar_CSW14AB_FD_184820 | JGI IMG/M metagenome (GOLD analysis project Ga0208492, IMG submission 184820) | Serpentinite rock and fluid subsurface biosphere microbial communities from McLaughlin Reserve, California, USA - CR12Mar_CSW14AB (SPAdes) | ecosystem: Environmental > Terrestrial > Deep...
GACTGAAGTCCGGGGCACCGACAGCTGACCTCAAGTCCTTCGGACTCACCGACTCGCTGGGCTGGCCCGAGGTTGTCGCCGCAATCTGAATTTCGTGTCGCACGTGCAGGAAATTGTGCCGATCGGCGATCGCGGTTCGTCAACGAAGGACTGCACTTCCGCGCTCGAACCCCCCGCCAGCCCGGAGGGCTTCGTCTTGCAGTCGGTGCCCCGGACTTCAGTCCGGGGGCAATTCTTCGACGGCTCTCGAGTCGACTGACGTCAGCCCGGTTCGAGGGCGAACATCGCGGCTTCGCCGGATTCGTCGCGGAGGCGAACGAACGCGAGGTTCGCGCCGACGGCGAGATCGGCGACGAGCGCGGTGACTGTCGGGAGCTCGCCGATGCGGCGACGCGCGGCCTCTATGACCCGTGCCGTGAGCGATGCGTCGAGCGGACCGGCGTCGATCGAGAGCCCGGCGGCCACCACGTTGCGCTGGGCCTCGGCGGTGATCGCGAGCGCTGCACGGGCGGCGCGCACCGGGCCGTCGAAGACCAACGCGAGGCCCTCTTCGCCGGGCAGCACCGGTGCTTTCAGCTTGTCGGCGAGGCGTGACGCGAACTCGAGGTCGTCGCCTGCGACGCCGAGCACGAAGCGAATTCCGGGCGCCGTGCTCGGGGCCTCGGGCAGGGTCGGGACGAACCGCTCGATCTCCGAGAGGATCGACTCGGTGTCGCCCACGAAGGGAAGGTGATCGCTGCCCTTCAGCGGGACGAACCGCGCGTGAGGAAGACGCTCCGCGAAATACTGGCCGCCTGCGAAGGGCTCGACCATGTCGGTCTCGCGGTGGAGGACCAGCGCCGGAACGGCGACCTTCGGGAGCACGTCGCGGACATCGAATTGCGCGTTCACCCGGAGCATCGCGATGGCATTGCCCGGGCTCGCGGACATTCGCATGTAGAGACCGAGCCAATCGCAGAAGGCGGGGTCGCCTGCCATCGAAGGCGCCTCGAGGCCGACGAACACCGGATCGCCCCAGTGTTGGCGAATCTCGTTGTCGACGAAGTCGAGGAACTCCGGCGGATGCCCCCACGGGTAGTCGGGCGCGACGAGCATGCGCGCGCTGCCGCCGTAGACGACGAGCCCGCGCGTGGATTCGGGGTGCAGTGCCGCGTACATCGACGCGATCGCCCCACCCTCCGAAATGCCCACGAACAGGGGACGCTCGATGCCCGCGTGCTTCAGGACCGCTTGCAGGTCGTCCATCCGATCCTGCAGCGACGCGGTCTCGGAGCTGCGGTCGGAGAGCCCCGTGCCGCGCTTGTCGAACACCAGCACTCGCCCGAGCTTCGCGATGCGCTTGAGGAACGAGGCGAGGCTCGGGTGCTGCCAGTTGAGCTCGACGTGCGAAAGCCAACCGAGGAGCACCACGATGTCGATCGGGCCTGAGCCGAACGTCTGGTAGGCGAGGCTGAGGTCTCCGTTCAACGCGTACCGGGTACGGATGGGCTCAGCGGGGACCGACGGGGGACGTTCCGGCTCTGGAGGCGGTGAAGGTTCGGGGGTGGCAGGAGGCGTACGAGGCCAGCGCGGAACCGCGACCGAGAGCTGGGTGCCGATGGTGTGCCGCTCGGAGTCCATGCCGCCGAGCATCGCGTTCTCGATGAACGAGATCCCGCGACGCCATGCCCGCTCGAGCTCCTCGTTCCACGCGGAGTCGAACTCGGAGAGCGCGCCGATCAGCGCGCGCTCGAGAGCGCGGAAGTGGGCGGGGAGCACGGAGTAGTGAAGGTGTCGACGCCCGAGGTCGGTGAGCACCGCGCGGATGTGCTCCGGCTCGTCGAGCCCGGAGGTCGCGAGGTCGAGCATGTGGAGGAGCTTCTCGCGCTGTGGGCCCATCTGCACGGGGAACAGCGCGCGCGTCGCCGCCTCTTGGGCGAAGAGGAGCTCGTAGAATCGCGAGACGAACGGGTCTCCCTGCTCGCGGACTCGTGCGAAGGATCGGGCGACGGCGACGCGATCTGGATCGCCCGTCTCGCGCACCGAGGAGTGCGGGAGGAACACGCGCGCGACCTCGTCGAGCGCTGAACGGAGCTCGGCGGCGGACGGCCATCGCTCGTCGGCTTGACGACGGACCGCGCGGTCGATCACCGCGGCGAACGATTCCGGCACGTCGGAGCGCCCGGTGGCGACGGGCGGTAGTTGCTCCTCGACGAGCTTCTTGGCGATCTCGTCGGGCTGCAGCGCTCCGTGGGGAAGACGCCCCGCGAGCAGCTCGTAGAGGACGAGCCCGAGCGCGAAGACGTCCGTCCGCGCGTTCGCCGACTCGCCGAGCCACAGCTCGGGCGCCATGTACGCAGGTGTGCCCATGATCGCGCCTGGCCGGGTCAGCGGCGCGCGGACATCGGACGCGTGCGGGGAGACCGCGTCGCGGTTCCCCGACACCAACGTGGTGTGGCTCGGTTCGTCGCGCGGTGGCTCGCTCTGTCCACCGTCGAGCGTGGGCGCGCTCGTGTGTGCGTCTTGGTGCGTGGTGATCGAGACGCGCGAGGCGCGCGCCTCTTCGAGCTTGGCGAGCCCGAAATCGAGCAGCTTCACGTCGCCGCGATCGGAGAGGACGATGTTCCCCGGCTTGATGTCGCGGTGGACGATGCCCTCGCGGTGGGCCGCCTCGAGGCCACGCGCTGCGCCCACGGCGATGCGGAGCGCAGTCTTCCAGCTGACTGGAACCGCCACGCGGTCGAGGCTCTGTCCGGCGACGAATTCGTAGGCGATGTAGGGGCGCCCGGCGACGTCACCGATTTGGAAGACACTGACCACGTTCGGGTGGGACAGTCGCGCGATCGCCCGAGCCTCGACGAGGAATCGCTCCCGCGCCGCCGGGCTCGGGCTGCGACCCGCGATGAACTTGAGCGCGACGAGTCGATCGAGCGCTCGATCCTTGGCGAGCCAGACGTGGCCCATGCCACCACGGCCGAGCGGTTGGAGAATTTGGAATTGTTCGAACGTGGCCGGAGGGATCCAGCCAGCGGTACTCACGCTCTCGGGGGCGGCCGTCGCGGGCATGTCTACTTTCGTCGCTATACCACGGCCGCAAAGGGTGCTCGCCGGCTATCATGGGCCAGGGCCATGGCCGAAACGCGTACGCTCACCGAGCACGACCTACCCTGGGATCGCGAGCAACGCTCGCGCGAGCGCGCGGATTGGCAGGTGATCATCGCCTGGTCCTTCGACGAGCCAGAGCGCATCGGCCAATCCGCCATCGTGAGCGATGGCGCGGTGCTCGGCCGAGGCGCGGCCCAAGCGGACGATGGCGGTGTGCGCCTCGTCTTCCACCAGCGCCGACCCGGCTTGGCCAAGCCCACCGGGCCACTGGCTGCGCCCCGATTGTCGCGCGTTCAGCTGCGCTTCAAGCCCAAGCCCGACGGAACGCTCGAAGTCCGCTCGGTCGGGCGCTGCCCGATGTCCATCCGGGGCGAAGAGCTCGAATCGGTCGACGCAGAAGACGGCGACGTGATCGTGCTCCGCAACGCGCTCGTGCTCTACGTCGCGCGCCGGCCCGCCCACCTGGCGTTGCGAGCCAAGGCCGCGCCCTTCGAGTTCGGCGCCGCCGACGCGTACGGCGTCGTCGGCGAGAGCACCGCGGCGTGGCAGTTGCGCGACGAAATCGCCATCGCGGCCAGGTCTCCGCATCACGTGCTCGTCCGCGGTCCGAGCGGCGCCGGCAAGGAGCTCGCGGCGCGCGCCATCCACGGCCTGTCGCACCGCGGCGACAAACCGATCGTGGCGCGCAACTCGGCGACCTTTCCTGCAGGGCTCGTCGACGCGGAGCTGTTTGGCAACGCCAAGAACTATCCTCACTCCGGCAGCCCCGAGCGGCCCGGCCTGGTCGGCGAGGCCGACGGCACCTCGCTGTTCCTCGACGAGATCGGCGAGCTACCCGAGGAGCTCCAAGCCCGTCTGCTTCGCGTGCTCGACCGCGACGGCGAATACCAGCGGCTCGGCGAGTCGAAGGTTCGTCACTCCGACATGCGCGTCATCGCCGCGACCAACCGCCCGCTCGAGTCCCTCAAACACGACGTGCTCGCGCGGTTCGGCGCGCGCATCGAGATCCCACCGCTCTCCGAGCGTCGCGAGGACGTCCCGCTCCTCGCGCGTCACGTGCTCGCGCGGTTCGAGCGCGAGGCCCCCGAGGTCACGGGCAGGTTCTTCGAGAAGCGGGGCGCCGAGTCGCACCCCCGACTCGACCCGCGGTTGATCGAAGCGCTGCTCCGCCACGAGTTCACCCTGCAGCTCCGCGAGCTCGAGCGACTGTTGTGGCTCGCCATCTCGTCGAGCCGCGAGGACTTCATCGCGCTCACCCCCGAGGTGTCCGCCGAGCTCAAGTTGGCCGAGCCGGCACGCGAAACCGAGCGAGAGCCGACCGCCGACGAGATCCGCGACGCGCTCGCGAAGCACGGCGTGAGCGAGGCCGCCAAACGTCTCGGCGTGAAGAGCCGGTACGCGCTCTACCGGCTGATGAAGCGCCACGGCATCGCCGCGCGCGAAGAATAGCGTCAGAAGCGGGCGCCGCCGGCGAGCAGGACCGCGGGCGCCCACGCGCCCGGGAGATCGAGCGGCGCCGCGAGGAACCGGAGCTCCGGACCGAAGAACGCCTGCCGCACGCGCACCATGCCGAGCACGGCCGCGCTCAGGTAGAGGCGCGAAGACGCGTCATCGATCGTGATGCCCTGCACGCTGGTGTGACCCGCGAGCCGGTGGAGCCCCCCGCCGAGCGAAGGACGGACGACGACGTACTCGCCGAACCGCAGCTCGTAGCCGAGCTCGGGCCCGAGGAGCATCGCGTCGTAGTGCGCGTCGTACGAGGAGCCCGGACCGCTCGCGGTCTGGGTGGTGCCAATGTGTTGCGTGAACCACGCGCCGACGAAGAGACGATCGAACAGCACTCCCGCGCGCGCGCCGAGGCCGTACCGATACGGACCGAGATCGCCGCGCACGGACGGGTCGATCTCGCGTGCGTAGCCGCCGTGCACGCTGAGCTCGATGCGTGGCCGCTCCGCACGCGACAGCCCCACCCACGAGACGACCGCGAGCCCGAGAGCGACGAGGGAGGTTGCGCGCATCTAATGGCACTCGCCGTGGCCGGTATCGAGATCGTGGCCATCGTCGCGGATGAAACGCCAGTCGTAACTCTGGTCGTGGAGCGTGAGCGCGAGAATCCCCGCCGATCCTGTGATGCGGACCACGCTGTTGGGTTGGCCTTGGGCGTAGTCGGACGGGGTGCCGCCCCCGGTGCCGACGATGAACTCGCGGATGCCACGCGCATCGTCCGCAACCGCCGCCGGTGACTGCGGGGCGAACCGCTCGTACCAGTGCTCGTGACCGTTGAGCACGACGTCTGCTCCAAACGCGTGGAGCGCCTCCCACATCGGGCCGAGACGCGCGTCGCTGCCATGGTGGCCCGAGCCGAACCGCGGATGGTGCCAGTACGCCACGGTGCACTTGCTCGGGTGACGCGCGAGATCGGCGCGGAGCCACTGCTCCTGCTCGGAGCCGGTCTCGCAGCCCACCTGATCGCAGTTGCTGTTGAGCACGACCACGTGCCAGGCGCCGAGATCGTAGCTGTACCAGCCTTTGTACGTCTCGCCGGCGAGACCGCAGAAGTAGGCGAAGTACGCGCCGGCGTGCGGCGTGCGGTACTCGTGGTTGCCGACGGCTGGGCGGGTTCGCCATCGGTGGCGTCCCCAACTCGGCTCGTAGCAGTCGAGGAACTCGTCGAGCGTGCCGCCGTCGTAGACGGCGTCGCCCAAGAGAGCCACGGTGCCGGGAAACCGGTCGACGAGACTCGCCGTGCGCTCCGCGGTGGGGTCCCCGCAAATCACGATGTCGCCTACGGCGAGCAGCATCGGATCAGCGCTCGCGCCCGCGCTCAGGCCCGCGTCGGTGGCCTCCGTGTTGCACGCAGGGAGGTTGCGTGGCTGCGACGCGCAACCACAGACGATCGGCAAGGCGATGAGCGCTCGCGCAATCACGGCTCCTGACGTCATGTGTCCGAGCGACGGCGCGCGCAAGCCGATTCGCGTGGGCGTTCGCATGGGCGCCGCGTTGCTCGCGATGTCGACGTGTGTCTGCGTGCAGTTCAGTCCCTTCGAGACCGACCTGCCGGGAGAGATGCGCGACCAGACCGCGAAGAACCTCGCGAAGCTCGCAGCGCGTGGGCAGAGGCCACCGGCGTCGCCGGAACGCCCGCTCACGCTCGCCTTCATCGCCGACACACACGACGGCTACGCGAAGTGGAACCGAATCGTCGACTACCTCAACACGCGCTCGGACATCGAACTGGTCGTACACAGCGGTGACCTGACCAACCACGGAACGGCGAACGAGTATCGATGGGCTCACGACGCGTTTTCGCGCCTGAACGCGCCGTTCTTCGCGGCGCCGGGGAACCACGATGGCCTCGCCAACGGGCCTCGTCTCTACCGCGCGATGTTCGGGCCGGAGAACTTCGTCGTCGAGTACGCCGGCATCCACTTCCTCTTCTTCAACACCAACCCCAACGAATGGGAACACGAGGACCCCGACTTCGGCTGGCTCGGCGCGGAGCTCGCGCGTGGGCGCGCAGCGAGGACGTGGGTGGTGACGCACCACCCGCCGACCTCGCCGCCTCACCTGACCGACGCGCAATCGCTGCAGCTCTGGCGCACGCTGTCTGCGGGAGGTGCGGACGGCTACCTCTACGGTCATCTGCACGACGACTTCGCCGCGCGCGACGTGCTCGGGATCGAGTTCGCCAAGGCCAGGAGCGCGCTCGACGGCTCGTACTACGTGATCACGACCGATGGCTCGAGCATGCGGCTCGAGGCCTGTGTGATCGACGCGTGCGAGCCGGCGCAACCGGCCGTCGCGCCGGGAACCGATCCCCCTCCGCTCGGGGTGCTGCGGTGACCCGCGCGCGCGTCGCCGCAATCGCCGTGTTCGGGCTCTTGCTCGCGGGCGAAGCACATGCGGACGAGAAGGACGCGCTGCCGGAGACAAATCACGATCGCGGAGGTTTCTGGCTACCCGATTATGCGCGCGTGCAGACGGGCGGCTTCGTCGGGATGTTGACGTTCGGAGTCGGGTACTCGGCCCTGAACGACTTCGTGAACGTCAGCGGCAGCTACGGCTGGGTGCCCCCGCAGCACGGCAACCCCGCCGCGCATCTCGGCACGCTGACAGCGGCGCTGCGACCGCTGCGATTCTCGCTCTCGAAGAACCTGGAGCTCTACCCGATCTACGCCGGCGGGGGATTGTTCATCGGCCACAACGCTCGGCACCGCCCCGAGGTCGTCGAGGACTCTCCGACGGTGTACTGGGGCATGCTGCTCTTCGGTGCCGAGCTGGCACTTCGGGATCGCCCGAGCGAGCCCATCCTCCGTCACAGCCTGTTCGTCGAGGAGGTGACGCTCGGTCCGTACCTCGACGCGGTGGTGAAGAACGGCGGCATGCATCTGACCAGCGCGTTCAGCACGGCCATCGGGTATCGCGCTTCGTTCTGAGGGTGGCACGAACCGTGGAGCAGAGGACGGCATGGCCAGCCTCGCTCAAGAAATCCAGGCATTTCGAGCGATTCGTTCCGCATCAACTGCGCGGATCGCTGCAACCACTGCGGTGATGGCGTGCGTCCTCGGAGCGGTGCCGGCCTGTCACGCGCACGTCGAGTCGCACGCTCTCCTCCGCGCGGAGGCGTACGAGCAGCCGTACCGTCCGATCGCAGCCGCGCCCGACGACACCGATCCCATCTGCCTCGGCACGTTCGAGGGCGTGCTCGCGCCGTATGGCGCATGGGTCGAAGACGACGAGGTCGGCTACGTCTGGGTGCCCGAGCCCACCGTGGTCGGTGTCGGCTTCGTGCCATACCTCAGCGCAGGGCACTGGAGCTACACCGATCACGGCTACTTCTGGGTGAGCGATCACTCATGGGGCTGGGCGACCTTCCACTACGGGCGATGGGTTCAGAGCGCGCGTTGGGGCTGGGTCTGGGTGCCGGGTGCGCGCTACTCGCCGGCATGGGTCGAGTGGCGCCACGGCGGCGGATGGCTCGGTTGGGCGCCCACGCGCCCTTCGTTCCGGTGGCACGCGGGTGTCGCGACCTACGTCGAGGCCCCCCCTGCCCCCTACGTGTTCGTGCACTCGTCGGCGTTCTTCTCGCCGTACCTCACGGTCGTCGTGGCGCACCCCGCGCATCGCCCTGCTCTGATGAGCACGACCACGCGTTGGATCGCGCCGCCGGTGCATCCCGACTTCGCTGGAGCCCATCCGTTCCTCGGACCGGATCCGGTCGTCGCAGGCATTCCGAAGGGCGAGGTGGTGCACGCCTCGGCGCCCGTTCCGACCCACGTGCTCCCGCACGCGGTCCCTTGGGGCAAGTCCGCCACGCCGCCGATCGCGCCCAAGCCGTTCGGCGCACCCGTCGCGCCGAAGGTCGGACCGCCGAAGGAGATCACACCACTCCCACCCGAGCTCGCACCGAAACCGCCGCCGGTCGTCGCTCCGAAACCCCCCGTCTTCAAGCCGAAGCCGACCTCGCCAGAGATCGTCCCGCTGCCGCCTCCCAAGGCACCGCCGCCCGCAGCACCGACCAAGCCGAAGGTGAAGCCAAAGCCGGTGCCGATGAAGCCGACGCCGTTCTCGTGAGACCAATTCAACGGCGGAGGACGAACGACAGGAGGAGAATCACGACGATCGAGAGCGCGACGATCACCGGGAACGGGACGCGCGGCCTTTCGATCGCCCGAACCCCCGAGCGGTTGCCGAGGAGGGCGGGGTGCGAGCTGCGCTTGGGGGCGAGCGCGGCCTCGAGCGCGATGGCGAGATCGGTCGCCGAAGCGAATCTGTCCGTCGGCTGCTTGGCGAGCGCGCGCTCCATCCATGCGTCGATCGCCGGCGACAACTCGGGAACGAGGCTCGACGGAGGCTCCGGGTCCTCGCCGACGATGCGTTCGCCGAGCTCGTGGACGGGGCCGTTGCCGAACGGCGTGACGCCCGTGAGCATGCGATAGACGAGCGCGCCGACGGCCCATAGATCGCTGCGCGCGTCGATCGGCTGACCCTGGATCTGCTCGGGTGACATGAACGCCGGGGTACCGAGCACCAGCCCGTTGCGCATGGTGGTCTCGGCGCAGAGCGTGGCCACGCCGAAGTCCATGAGCTTGATGACGAGCTCCGGCCTGCGCGCGGTGCCGGTGCGCGCGAGGAAGACGTTCGCCGGCTTGATGTCGCGATGGACGATGCCGAGCTCGTGCGCAACCTCGAGCCCGGCGCATAGCTGGGACGTGATCTCCACGACCATCGCCGGCTCGAGCTTGGGCTCGCGCTCGAGACGCTCGCGCAAGTCCTCGCCCCTGAGCAGCTCCATGACGAGGAACGGTCGACTCGACTCGACGCCGTAGTCGATCACGCGCGCGACGTTTCGAGACAGCTCACCGAGACGCGCGGCGATCTTCGCCTCGCGCGCGAAACGGCGAAGGGCGTCTTCGTGGAGTGCGCGCTCGTGCAGGACCTTGACCGCGACTTCGTGTCCGAGCGCAAGGTGGCTCGCCCGGAATACCGTTCCCCACCCGCCGGAAGCGATTGCTCCCTCGAGTCGGTACCTGCGCGCGAGGATGGTTCCCTCGCCGCAAACGGTAGATTTGACCGACTCCCCCATGACCCCGTCGTTCAGACGGTTCGAGGTCCCCGTCCGTTACTCAGGTTCTCTCAACGCGTAATCGCCTCGGCGCGCGCAGCGCCGACGCGGCCGAGATCGTCGACCGCCGTCGCGACGACCGCAATGGGACCGGGACCGAATGGACGAACGAGCGGCGCGCTCTTGCCATGTGCGACATATGCGCCTTCGGCGCGGAGCTGGGGCGTGAGGCCGCTGGGGGCGACCACACGGAATCCAGCGCCCGCGAGGGGAACCTCGGTGGGCAGCGTGAGGACGAGCGCGGGAAAGGTCGGCGCGCCCTCGACCGCGAGCGTGCGGAGCGAGCGCACGATCTCGCCGGCGCGCGGGAGCGTGGCGACGTCCCGGTCGACGTGCACGACCCAGGCGACGTTGGCCGCGGCGCCCACCACGAGCGCCGCTCCACGGCCGGAGTCGTCGGCGAAGGCGTGGTCGCCGAAGCTCGCATCGACCGCCTTGGTCAGCGTGATCTGGACTCCGTGCAGCTCGACATCGACGAACCGCCGCGCGGCAGCGGCGTCCTCTGCCACGGCAACCTTGATCACCGCGCGAACCTCGCCCGCGAGATCGGCGTACGAGAGGATGATCCCGCCGTCGTCGACGGTGTGATCCTCGCGCGCAGACAGTCGAAGCCCCGGGATGGCGAGCTTGTCGAGCGCGACGCCCGCGAACGAGCCGCTCACGACGGGCGAGCGCGGGTAGGTCGCGCGGAACTCGGCCTCGAGCGCCGGCGCGGAGGACGACGCGCGCGTGGCGAACAACGCGCCCGCCGTGAGCGCGACGAACGCGATCGCGGTGACTCGCTCAGCGAACCGACGTTGCTTCGTCGACATACTTGTACTCCGGCGTGCCCGGGCTGAGCCGGGTGAGGTACTCGGAACCGCTCACTTCTTGCACCAGCAGCTTGGTCTGCGGCGCGACCTTCGGATCGCCGTCGCCGTCGAGGGCGAGCGTCGCGTCGTCGATGGTCTTGGTCGCATCGGGCGTGGTGACCGCGTGGTAGTTGAACCCCATCTTGCCGCTGTCGAACGGCGAGCCGAACGCGCTCGACCCGATGCCCATGATCGGGTTCAACGAGAAGCCGTACCCAATGATCGCGTAGTGGAGCTTGGCGCCGACCATGTTGGAGTAGGTCGAGAGGATGCTCGCGCAGTCGGTGCAGTTGACCGTGTTCCCGCGCGAGCGCTTGAGGAAC
>Ga0208492_1002014_pt1 | contig 10881 bp, 19 predicted proteins | sample Subbioar_CSW14AB_FD_184820 | JGI IMG/M metagenome (GOLD analysis project Ga0208492, IMG submission 184820) | Serpentinite rock and fluid subsurface biosphere microbial communities from McLaughlin Reserve, California, USA - CR12Mar_CSW14AB (SPAdes) | ecosystem: Environmental > Terrestrial > Deep...
CCGCTGAAGCTCGGAAGGCTACTTGAGCGGCACATGCGGATCGAAGATCATCTCGGTAGATTGAAACGGCGGGTGTAACCCATCCGCCCGGACTAAGTGTTACCTATCCGCCCGTTCGCTCATTTCTCGTGGCTGCGCATTGAAAAATTGGACGAGGTCACCTGCCGTTTTCACTTTTCCGAAATATGGATTCAATTCTGTCGATTCTAGTGCGCGGCCGGTTCGATGTGATATTGCGGGTGCGAGATCGAAGTCGATATCGTCCGGATCTGATTCGAGGAATCCATCGAGTTGGTCATCCTTGCGCAGTCGAAAATTGGGTATGTATTCGTATAGCTCATTTGAATCTGCTCATATACAGCGCGGATGACCCATGTATCAGTTTCGCGCGGGTCGAACTCTCCAGCGAATTGGCAAATCGACTGGCCAGCCCGCAGCGCTGCTATTGATTTTAATCGGGCTTTACGAGATTTTTCGTGCACCCACGCAATAAGCCAAACGAATAGTAGCAATGTGCCGACCACAACGGAGCTGATATTTAGGGCCGCGACACCAATGTATATGGCCACCGGTGGGGTACAGATGAACAGGCCTATTAGCGACCATCCAATTACAACACCTAGCCGGCTAGGTGCAGTTCGCGTATATGCCGGCATTTGTCTAGACGGGATACGCATCAATGCGACCTAACGCGCCGATGAGCGGCGCCGAAGTGCGCAGCACGGAGGCGTCCGCTCCATTGGCTGGTTAGGTGTGCGCTCCATTGCTTTCCTTTTTCCTTGTTACACGACGATTCCGCTTTCATGCCGTTGGGTATCTGTCGGGACTTCCAGCCACCCATGGCGCCGTTTCTCGTAGATAGAGATCTTCGGCGCTGGAAAATCAGGGTCGGCGAAACACCCTACGGCTATTCCAATCATGTTCGGCAACGCCTCAGGCAAATAGAAATAGACATTGCTTCCGCAGGTCGGGCAGAAATGAAAGACAAGGCTATCACCGCGGTCTCCTTTTCGGCTGTATAGATTGCTTGGTCCTTCAATGCTCGCGGTAGTTTTCGGAAACCAGGCATCAAGGTGATAGCTCGAGCCCGTTCGCCTCTGGCAGAACTCGCAATGGCACATAAAGGTTAGCTCCGGGTCACCGGAAACCTTCACGGTGAGGGCTCCGCAATGGCACTGGGCGGTTCTGTTCAATTACGACTCCTCGATTAGGTTTTTCGTCGATTGTGCTGCGTGTTTATTCCGCGCACTCGCCTCGAATACACAACGAGTGCTTTCGGTGCGCTGGTTGAAAGAATAACCCAGACGCTTAGGTTTTAGCCGCACACCTAACGCGCCGATGAGCGGCGCCGAAGCGCGCGGCGCGGAGGCGTCCGCTCCATTGGCTGGTTAGGCGTCACTTTCGCTTGCGTCTTGGGAGTGATGAACGCCGAGTAGTCGACGCATCTGGGCCTTTAGTTCGGATTTGATTTCCGGAATTCTATTCAGTACCTCATATGCTTGGTCCTGTGTCGCGAAGAGTCGGTCGAACTGTTGTTGTCCGAGCGAGTGACCAGTTTTCTGTATTCGTTCTTCAACGCGTCTAATGTCGTGTACTGCGGAAAAAATCAGTTTGGCGATTTCGCCTACCATTACATCTATTCGCTCCGGCAGTAATACTTGCCGTTCTTCGTAGACTTCGGACAGCCTTCGCCAGATTTCTATGAATTTTTTGTACTCCGCAGATTCCTTGGTAGGATTTGTTGCGAAGTGCATAATTCTCTCGAATTGAGCAAGGAGCTGATAAAGCTCGAGGATCGTATCGGCCTGCTTTTGATACACACCCCCATACGCAATTTGAAGCCGAATCTGTTCCCGTTCAAGTGACGATCGATACGATGCTAAAGCAGTTTCCGTCCTTTGGTCGAGAGTAGCTTTGTGTGCGTCGAGGCTCCGTGTAAAGAAATGAGAAATCGTTGTTTTCGCCAGAAACGTTATGGCGGCCACGACGATCGCGACAGTTCCGAGTTCCTTAATCAACGATTCGATGAGACTCATAGTGCCGCCTAACGCGCCGATGAGCGGCGCCGGAGTGCGCAGCACGGAGGTGTCCGCTCCATTGGCTGGTTAGGTGGCGCTTTCGGGTTCCTTAAATTCATTTTCCTACGTGCGACTGAACTCTATTAGCATCGCAGCGACACTGCTTCCTACAATGACCAGAGACAGTAATCGCACCACTGTAGCAGCCGGCATTCCTAAAAATGTTGGGTATCCGCAGATTGCCATAATCCGCCCGAGATATATCGCTCCGTCTTTCAACCAGACCCAGCGGAGTATCGTGATCCAAACTCCTATAACTATTGCGGTCGCGACCCATAGCTGTGGAGCCGGCCACCTGTAATATGACGCCCCGACCGGGCCTGAAATTGAAAGTTGGAGCAGCCAGAATGCTATTGAAGGCCCCGCAATGGCGAGCAACCATCCATATCCAAACTGGCGGCATTCGGCTTCAGACAGAAGACCATCTGCGACATAGCGCCTTAACTTTCTGTAATTTAGGAAACCGCCGACGCCTCCAGCCCAGAGTGCGCAAATCAACCAGAAGTGGGCTTCTAAGACAGGCTGCATAGATTAGCGCCACCTAACGCGCCGATGAGCGGCGCCGAAGTGCGCAGCACGGAGGCGTCCGCTCCATTGGCTGGTTAGGCGGCACTCGGGGAGTTTCTATCTTTTTCTTCAAGCCATTGCTGTCCTTGAACATGCGACTCTCCTACCAGAATTTGTGTGAATCCCGGCGACTGAAACTCGATTGACCCTACGGGCCAATTAATTGCGATTGTCCACCGATAGGTTTGACTGCCGTACTTGCGCTCGATTACCTCTCTTTCGATATGGTCGATCGCAAATGGACTCATCCCAGCAGTTGGGCTTTCGTAGTCTAGCGCGATCTTCAAGCCGAACACTTCGTGAAATCGCAACGTTGCCTGGGCCACAGTGAATTCAAATCCCGCCCCTACATTTTTCCATTCCAAAATGTAGTCAATGTCTAAGGACAAGTTGGCCGTGCCTTCCCCCGGGTTAAAGGCATCAAGGTTTAAACCATGCACGTGGGCGTCGTGCCACGATAGTGCTTCGAAATCATCTGTGCGCCAAGGACCATGTTTGCTCATGGTGCCGCCTAACGCGCCGATGAGCGGCGCTGAAGCGCGCAGCGCGGAAGCGTCCGCTCCATTGGCTGGTTAGATGCCATTTTGCGAAAGCTTGCTTGAGATAAGTCGATTCAGGCTCACGCCCGACTCTGCCGCCTGTAGGGCAAGTCGGCGGTGGGTTTCAGGTGGCACCCTCACCATGAATTTTCCACTATAAGATTTCATAGCGATTGGTTCAGGCACTTCTTCGCCGTTTTTTTTGAGATCCGCCACGGTCTGTTGCACTAAACGCCGGATCCCGGCGAGTGCTTTTTCGGGGGTCTTCTCAAGCCAACTTAGGCTCGGAAGCTCCGAGCACAACCCCACATGTTCATGATCTTCTTCCGACCAGGTGACTCTATAGGTGTATCGGTCAATTTCCTTAGCCATCTTTCTTCTCCAGGCGCTCGATTGCCGCCAAGACTTGCCTGACCTGGTAAGGCTTGGCCTTTCCACCGGCGTTCTGAATGTTTACTCGAGGGTCCCCTTGCCACGGAGTCTTATACACGCGGTGACTAGACCCGGATTGTCTCGGCTTCCCGAAATAAGTGTCACAGACCTTACATAGGTCGGCGAACGGAACCCCTTTCGGGTTCTGACGCATTCTGGCCAGAAGGTCGGAGACGGATGTCATCCGGGAATGGTATCAGTATAGGTACTATTCGAAAACCCAGGACGGCGGCAAGGTGGCTTCGAATGGCATCTAACAGTCAGTGAACGTAGAGACAGCGCGATCAAACGCGTCACACTGACGTAATCAAAAACGTTGGGCGTGTGGCGGATAAGTACACAGAATGCCGATCATGGCGGGTTCCCTACAGCAGTTCCGCACTTTGTATCACGGCCGCTCCACTGCGTCTAAGTTGCCAGCAAGAACGGTGGCGCTTCGCTGATTGGGTCCCCTTGGCGTTTACGCCCGCCCCCCAACTGAGAACATCGCTACTTAAACGGAGATGGTGACCCGTAATAGCCTTTGTCGCTTGGCGCCAATCCAACCTCAATTTATCCCCGCCCAGCTTCAACGTGTTTGTCCCCTTAAGGCGAGCCGCACAGCAAATCCATATTCAGGTAGCGGCGGCCTTCGCCACGCTTCATGGACCTCGGCACACAGTGCCCGCACCAGGCGCATGAAGCACGCCGGTTTCTGTAGATACAAATACTTGTGCTGGTGCCGCGACGCTGGCGACGAGCTTGTCGATGGCCCGGTGGAGCTTATCGACCTGGGCCTGCAGAGGCTGTAGATGGCGACGCATGTCAGCGTGCAGGCTGCAAGCTGCAAGCTGCAAGCTGCAAGCTGCAGGGCATGATGTCGCACGTTGCGCAGAGCTTTGAACTAACAAAGCGGGAGAGCAGCTGCGACATCATGGATGGTGGTGCTGTTGCCGCGCACCAGTACCCAGTTTCGCACCGGAAATACGAGGCCCCGCCGACGCTGCGGTCAGCTAGCGACCGGTGCCTTCAACACCACGTTTGCCACCACCGAAATTCGCTCTGCACCGGTGAGGCTCAAATCCGCTGGGAGCTCGAATGGGTCCGATTCGTCCTGGCGGTAGGCGCCTTTCAGTGAGCGTGGGCGATTGCTGTTACCGCTTTCGTCGCGCGCACCAAACTCGATGTGGCCTATGCGCCAACTGCGTTGGGTAAGCAGCGAGTATTGGGCGGCCTGTTCGGTGACTTGTCGCAAGATGCGCTCGGATAGTCGGGCCACTGTCTCGGCGACTTTGTCAGGCGACAGCGTGGGTTGAACGCCTGGCTCTGCAAGCGTAAGACCGGGTCGACTTGCCGCCCGCGCACGCTGCTCCAGGTTGTGATTGTCTTCCGCCCGGAGGGTCGTCCAGGCGGAAACCGTGACCCGTTCGTAGCCCTCGGTTTCGTCCGGCCGTACATCCAGCTCGGCGAGGGTCCACTTCGAGGCTGCAAAATCTTCGAGGGCGGCATGAATCCGAGTAATGAAGGTGCCTTGTGGCTCTTCGATGGCGGTCGCGACCAAGGCACGCACTCGCACGAAGAGACGGATCTGGTCTTTCGGCAAGATTTCATGAAGAGCGACTCGGTATTGAAGGGTGTCTATCTGATCGGCCCGATCAATGACGATTTCCATTGCACTGTCTCCACTGCCACGCGTTTGATGGCGTGGCCGTGACATGGGCAGTGACGCCACGGCGACGCTTTAGCAGCACTTCTACGGGCTCCGCGCATATTCGCGCTCGAGCCGCTTCAATGCGCGCAATTCCGTGCCGCGCAAGGGATGGGTGCTATCAACGCCGTTCTTTGCTCTTCGAACATGCAGATGCCGCTGTTTAAGGTCGACTTGATCCCAGCGGAGGGAGACCAATTCTGAGACCCGCAGGGCGTGGCGATACGCGAGAAGGACGAGCGTTCGATCACGGAAGCCGTGCCGGCCCACCCGCCCAGCGGCCGTCATGACCTTCTCGACCTCCTCCGGCGTCAGGTACTCGCGGCTCCGAACATCCTTGTTCCGGGGTTTGCGCGGCATCTTTCCCGAAAACGATGCTTGGGGCAGTTCGATGATCTGGGCTCCGGGGCGCATTCTTGTTGACCTCGTGTCATGCGACTTTCCCGAAAAGAGGCGAAAACGGGAAAGTTGCGTATACTCTAAATGACATCTCAATTGCGTTACATTGAGATTACATTGTAGTATCGAGACCGTACCTATGTCACCTCGTAAAGTCGCCACCCTTAATTTGCGTATCGACCCCGCCATCAAGGACGCGCTGCGCATGGCGGCCGAGCATGAGCATCGGAGTGTCGCCAATCTGATTGAGGTTCTGGTTCGTCGACACTGCGAGCAAGTTGGGATTGTCATTCCCGCTCAAGGCACGCTTTTCGAGGACACCGACCATGAATGAGAAGACGCTCCGCGCGCTGGTCGAGGCCGGCGCGATTAAGCGTTCCCGAATCGTTGCGCAAGGGTCGCGATTCCATATCGAATTCGAGACGCCGACTGCCACAGTAACAGCGTCGACGAACCGCGCGACAATTAAACAGTGGGGCACTATTGATGCAGCGGCACGCTGGCTACGTGGCCTCGGCCTCGGCGGCACCCATCTCGAGCTCGCGAAATGGACGCCGGAGCAGAAGCGCCTAACCGTCTAGTCCGCGATTCGCCCAGACGGGCAGGCTTCAATAACGGTACTACCGATGACAGCGCATGTTTCGACCAGTACATCAAATAATGACGGTCCACACGTTGATCAGTATCGGCGCGCGGCGCGATTGATCGCGGCCGCCGACGGGCTACTCATCGCCGCCGGCGCCGGCATGGGAGTAGATTCAGGATTGCCTGATTTTCGCGGAGCGGCTGGCTTCTGGGCGGCCTATCCCGCGCTAGGACGAGCACGACTGCAATTCTCGGATATTGCTAACCTGGGAGCCTTCACCCTCGACCCCGTACTTGGCTGGGGCTTCTACGGCCATCGTTTGCAGTTGTATCGAAGAACGGTGCCGCACGCCGGGTTTGGCCTACTCAGTGAATTCGGCGAGCGGCTTGAGCGCGGGGCCTTTGTCTTCACCAGCAACGTCGATGGCGCGTTCCAGAAAGCTGGCTTTCCCGCGGACCGGATTGTCGAGTGTCATGGGTCGATTCATCACCTGCAATGCTCGGAGAACTGTACCGATACAATCTGGAGTGCGAATGACTTTGTCCCACAGGTCGACCAGGACGAATGCCGCCTCCTATCTGCTCTCCCGCTCTGCTCACGATGCGGGGCTGCCGCTAGGCCGAACATTCTGATGTTCAGTGACTGGGGGTGGATTGCACACCGTACAGAACTACAGCAAGCGCGACTGGACAACTGGCTGCGACAAGTTAAGCGGTTGGCCGTCATCGAAATCGGCGCCGGAATGATGATCCCTACGGTTCGCGACTTTACGGAGTCGCTCGCAATGACCGTGATCCGCATTAATCCTCAGCTCGGTCACGACGACGATTCGAACGAGATTACACTTCGAGCTACCGCTATAAGCGGGATCCGTGCCATTGCACGGCAACTCAGGCGCGATTAACGTGCCGATGAGCCGCGCTGGAGCATGCAGCGCGCAGGCATCCGCGCCATTGGCTGGTAAGGCGTCACCATATGCGCTACCGGATTGATAAGTGAAACTCCCTAACCTGAATATTTGGCGCTGCTTCGATCGCAAAGCTCAGCGCAGGGTCCTTTCTACCTACTATGATGATTCCGCGAACGCTGGGCGCGCTATGATGCACTTTCACCCAGCCCATATACCGGAGAATTTGCCCGACGACGCGGTCGCTGCCTTGGTCTCGTTTCAATTCTACTACTACATAATTTCCTGCCGAATCCATACACAGGAGATCGAGTCGACCGGCTGGGGTGCTTAGCTGCCGGCTGACCAAGTGAAGCCCTACCTCAATCAGTTCAAGACGCTCAATAACAAAATCTTCTAGATTTCTTTCAGCGAGTAGTGTGGCCTTGGGATCTTGTCGTTGCGGAACCGGAACGCCCTGATACCTGCTCCTTCCATTTTCCGCCCGGATATCACCTCCACTCGGGTCCATGACACGGGCGTATCTTTGCGGGGGGTGCGTTATATGGGTGCCATCGAGCTTATGGAAATCGTATGTATTCCATGAGAACGGCTCTATTCGTGTCAATACGAGCGTCGATTTCCAGACGCGCGGTTTGACGTTTTCCGCATTCCTTTTCCATTCGAGAATCCACGCTTCAGGCTTAACGGAGCGAGCAAGGCTTTTGTTTTCGTAGTGATCATTTGTAAATGGCAGAATGTCTTTGATTGTCACGCGATATTCAACTTGACCGCCACTTATATGCATGTACCCTAAGATCGGGAAAGTAAGCGTCTCCATCGTTTTCCGGGCGACAGGAAAACCCACTTCCCAGTAGAGTTCGCTATGGTCGGCCAGATGCCGCACTGCGTCGTCCACAACGACAATATTCGCATTAGCACTGAATAGGATTGCGTCCACCGGATCCGGCCTGGTGACCCTATCGTGCCGATGAGCGGCGCCAGAGCGAGCCACGCGGAGGCGACCGCTCCATTGGCTGGTTAGAGCGCACTGATGACGTCTCTCCGAATTGTTTCCGATTCCGTTCCTTTTTCGTTCATGAGTTACGTCTTCACCTGTCTCAGTATCGGAGCGACTAGCGAGTCTGGCGCCCGCTTCTTCAGTAGAAACCTAGCATTTCTATCCTCTGCTTCGTAATAGGCTAGTCGGCCAGGAATGCAGGACACGATAGTTCCGAAGCCCATTCCCACCACGAGAGCAAGAGCGGCATCCAGCGGGACGTTCATTTCATCCCACTCCGAATGCTCAGAAATTAGGTGCGCCATCTCTGGCGCTCCTTCCGACCGGAGCAGTTCTAGAATTTGTGCGTGAGATTGGTTGCCCCTGGCTATTCGAGTCGTAGTCACCGGATCTAAGCCCTTTGGATGGGCAAGATAAGACCTGAGCTTTGGCCGCGACCCAGGATCCTCGCTGAGCTTTCGCAACCGGGCCTTTTGGGGCTCTACAAAGAAGGCCTCGAATACAGCGGCTTCATGTTCCATGACGAGGAGGTTGGTAGTGCGCTCTAACCCGCCGATGAGCGGCGCCGGAGTGCGCAGCACGGAGGCGTCCGCACCAGTGGCCTATTAGGGCGCACTCTACGCACTCGTGGTATATGGATTGTATTGCTCATTATTCCAAAAACGGTTTGAGTACCTAGCGCCGCTCACCTCGGGAAGTAGACTTCGAAAATTTCCCCAATTCAGAACGTGCAATTGATGGAAATCTTCTCCCATTTCCTTGTTGAGACCGGAGGAATTCGCTGCCGGCCCGTGAGCATAAATTAATAGACTTTCCACCTGCCTAATCTGCCGTTCCCAATCCGTGTTAAGGGGCGTCGGGCCGGATGTATGGAGACGTCCAAGATATATCTGGACATTGTGGCGGTCGCTGTTGCCATGTAGCCAGTCATAGTGCTGTGAAAACCTGAGCCCAAACGTTAAGGACTCGCATTTTCCAATATAGAGCAGCACCCCAGAGCCATAGAGTGGGTGAGCACCGTAGACTTGATATACGCCAAAATCAATCTGGGAGTTCCTACGAGTCTGCGCCTCAATTCGCGTTAACGGCCCTTCCCATTTAACGTGAACGTAGTGAACATCTAACATTTCCACGGCCCCCTAGTCGCTTTTCAGATGCTTATCGGCGCGCGATGACGCGCCGATGAGCGGAGCCGAAGCGCCCGCCCCGAAGCGTCCGCTCCATTCGCTGGTTAGGTGGACGTGCGCGCGCAATTTCGCCTGACTTTGACGCGAATCGCCAGCATAGACAAAGCCGAGACGAGTAGGTTAACTGGTGATACCAATGGAACTGCTCTTGCTACGACAGACTCAATTCGCCCAATAATTACACCCGCGTCCGAGATTCGTATGAGAACGGCATTTTCTACCACGTTATGGAGGAAATCGAAATCTCCTGGCAGGTCGAGGTTATTCCACTTCCCTAGACCATCGTAGCTAAATCCGAATTGCATTAGCTGTACGTCGACGCTCCACCGTTGAAGCCCTGAACTTCCAATGCTAGCAATATAGCCCGAGCTGAAACCAGAAGGCCAAAGCTCCAGGAACGCGGGGTCTACAGCCGACTCGGAAACGAAAACAACCCCGCCCTGGGTTACAGCAGTTTCCCCATTAAGGTCAATTTGCAGACTTGCCAATTCGTAGTGACGTCCGTTAAATCCAGGCGCTGAGATAGGTTCACCCGGCTGGCTGATTTCAATATTCCAGCTACCCGCAAATGTGTCTCCCAGCAAAATGGTGGTCGCCGGATGGGTTGAGGTTATCGTTCCGGTGAACTGGTACTCGAGCATTTCGGCGGCTGATGGGGTCGAAACAGACGCAGCAGCGATAAGAAGCAAGGCCTTTGAGAGTCGCATATTTTTCTCCCATGTTTGGCGATAGCTAGACGCAATTGATTGTCGTGCAGAAGTGTCTCCCCAGTTCACCTAACGCGCCGATGAGCGGCGCTGAAGTGCGCAGCACGAAGGCGTCCGCTCCATTAGCTCGCTAGGCGGCGCGCCTGGGTATTTTGCTTTTCATGATACATGCATGTGTCGACAAACGGACTCGGTTACCTTGTGGACTGGGCCCGAACCAAAATGAGCGAGATCGCGTCGGAGAGATTTTAGGCTAAGGGACAGCTGCGCCATTTTGTTGCACCACGAAAAATCCGCCCCGAGCAAAGTAATTGTATGCCTCCGGACCACTCTCGTTCTCTACGCCTTTCAGAATCCTTAGCACGTGATGATTTCCGAAAATCAAATCGAGCACTGCGCCGGGCTCGTCTGCGACGGCTTTGATGCGCTGACCGATAAGGCTAGCCAGTGCGTCGGCGAAGCCCGGCTGTCCGGATTGGAGCACACGGGTTCCAGCATTAAGCTCCAGACGATTGTAGATACAGTAGACGTCCTCACCGAATATTAGTTGGAGGTAGTCGTGGACGAATACGACCTGTGTTAGTTGGCTGGCAGGGATGAGGTCTGGGAGCATGTTCGTGCGGTTTAACGCGCCGATGTGCGGCGCCGGAGTGCGCAGCACGGAGGCGTCCGCGCCGTTGGCTGGTTAGGGCCCGCGGTTTGCCAAACTAAGTGCAACACCCCCAACCAACAAGGGTGGAGAGCCGGCGATACTGTCGGCTTCCTCATCCGGCAAGAAGGGGTTACTAACAT
>Ga0208492_1002015_pt1 | contig 10878 bp, 6 predicted proteins | sample Subbioar_CSW14AB_FD_184820 | JGI IMG/M metagenome (GOLD analysis project Ga0208492, IMG submission 184820) | Serpentinite rock and fluid subsurface biosphere microbial communities from McLaughlin Reserve, California, USA - CR12Mar_CSW14AB (SPAdes) | ecosystem: Environmental > Terrestrial > Deep...
TAAGAAACCAAAAGGAGATCCGTTGCCTTCGTTTTCAGAAGACATCCGTTTAAATAAATATTTGTCGAATGCAGGCATTTGCTCACGTCGTGAGGCCGATGTTTTTATTCAGACAGGTCTTGTAAAAGTAAATGGTGAAACAGTTACTGAACTTGGTTATAAAGTAAAACCCGGTGATGAGGTAAAGTATGACGGTGGAACGGTTCGTGCAGAAAAAAAGCGGTACGTTTTGCTGAATAAACCAAAAGATTTTATCACCACCATGGATGATCCGATGGATCGTAAAACGGTTATGGTTTTAGTTGCAAAAGCTTGTCGTGAACGCATTTACCCGGTAGGCCGTTTGGATCGTAATACAACGGGTTTATTATTGTTTACAAACGACGGCGATCTTGCAAAAAAACTGACGCATCCGCGCTATGAAGTGCGCAAGTTGTATCACGTGGAAACCATTGAACCTGTTACGTATGAGCAGGTGAATGCATTGTTGAACGGCGTTGAGCTTGAAGACGGTGGATTTGTAAAAGCAGATAAAGTAGAGATCCTGAAAGAGTCGCGCAACCGCGAAGTAGGAATTGAAATTCACTCGGGGAAATATCGTGTTGTACGCCGCATGTTCGAATCGTTGGGTCACGTGGTTAAAAAACTGGATCGTGTTTCATTTGCCGGACTTACCAAAAAAGATTTGCCGCGCGGAAATTATCGTCACCTCACCGATGATGAAGTCAATTTTCTACGGATGCTTTAATCTGAAATTTGAAAAATACTTTTATTCTTTATATTTGAACCACACTCAATTTGTATGCGCGGAAAATTAAAAAGCTTGTTTTTTGTTCTAAGATTGCATTACATCATTCCGGCTAAAATTTTTATTTTCCTCGGACATCTGGCACAGCTGTCGCGATTTATTCACCAGCATAAAAACAATCCCCACAACGATTTTTTTACCTGGAAATTTGATTACCATAAACGCGAGGCTGCTTTCAAACATCTTATTGAATCGGAAAAACTGGCTGACATTGATTACCTTGAATTTGGTGTTTCCAGGGGAACTTCATTCCGTTGGTGGGCTAAAGAAATTCAATCGCCTAACGCAACGTTTCATGGTTTTGATACATTCACCGGCCTGCCGGAAAACTGGGGTCCTTACAAAGCCGGAGATATGTCTAACGGAAATGAGCCCCCTAAAATGGATGACGACCGGTGTCATTTTTACCAGGGTCTTTTTCAGCAAACATTACTTCCCTTTTTAGCTTCTTATAAAAACGATAAACGCAAGGTCATTCACATGGATGCTGATTTGTACTCCGCAACTTTATATGTGCTAACCTTAATGACTCCTTATCTGAAAAAAGGAGATATTATTCTCTTTGATGAGTTCAACGTTCCCATGCATGAGTATAAAGCTTTTACGGAATGGTCGCGTTCGTTTTTTATCAAATATGAAGTGGTCACCAGCGTGAACAATTTTTACCAGACCGTCGTTAAAATTGGCTAACCGATAGCAGGTTGTTCAGGTTGTTTTTTCTTTTGCGGGTTCGACGAAATTGATTACATTTCGTACAATCAAAAACTACCCTAACATGAAAAAACGCTACAAATTACTCGCTGTAGCAGCCATTTACCTAGGATTCTCAATCCAGGTTTCCGGCCAATTACAGCAACAAACCGGTATCCCCGTAGGCACTGTCGCCAAAGGTTTTGCCGGCGCCTTCTTACCCGGATCATCTCCTCATTTAGAACATGCACATGATGGCAGCCATTGTTTAACAGATGCCATGACCGACCACTGGATTGAAACTGCCGGCATCACGGAACAGTATCGCCAGGAAGAACAGCAACAAGCTGTCCTTGCGCAGCATTATGATGGAGGCGATCGTTCAACCTACATCGTTCCGATCATTTTTCATGTAGTACATAACCCTGCAAGCCCTGCTGAAAACGTTTCTCAGTCGGCAATTTATGCGTTGTTAGATGCTGTAAATGATGATTTTAATGCATTGAATGCAGATATTACCGATGCACGTACTGGTTTAGGATTTGTTCCGGCCAATGCCGACATTGAATTTTGTTTAGCGCAACGCGATCCATCCGGAAACCAGTTAACTGAAATTGGAATTCACCGCGTTTCTACAACCGAAGGATTTTACGATGTAGACACGGAAACCAATAAAATGAAGGACAATACTGGTGGCGGAACGGGCACACCGGGTTGGAATCGCAGCAACTATATCAACGTATGGATTTGTGACATTACGAATGGCGCTACCAGTGGTGTTGCAGGGTATGCTTACAAACCTACCATCGCTTCATTACCACCGGCATCAATTGATGGAATTGTGATTGATTATAACCTTGGAATGGATCCTGCTGCGCGTGTTTTAACCCATGAAATTGGTCATTACTTTGGCCTTTCTCATACCTGGGGTGATGTAGACGGAACGGGCTGTACAAGCGGAAACGATGGGTTGTCAGATACACCGAATACAGCTGGTCCTTCTTTTGATTACCCGTTGTCTTGTTCCGGTAACCAAATGACGTGTTCAGGAACGGCTACCCAGTATGAAAATTACATGGATTACTCAAGCTGTACAGTTATGTTTACCGGTCAACAGGCCAACCTTATGGAGCTGGTATTAACCGGTTCACGTAACTCATTGAATTCTTCCAACGGCTGCGTTCCGGTGAACCCTGTTCCGCCAGTAACAAATTTTGTGGCAGATATAACCACGGTAATCCAGGGTGGATCTGTGAACTTCACTGACCTGAGTACAAATTTTCCTACCTCATGGAGCTGGAGTGTTACTCCGGGTGCCGGTGTTTCCTATATCAGCGGAACTTCGGCAACGAGTCAAAATCCAACGATCCAGTTTGCTAATACCGGCATGTACACCGTTACCTTAACGGCTACAAATGGTACTGGCAGTGATGGCGAAACCAAAGTAAACTACATCAACGTTGTATCAAGTGGTGGTGGCGCCATTGCATGCGATACCCTGCGGAATTATACGCCAACTGAAGAAGCGGGTATGACAGGTTATAAAGTCACAGGTGAAACGGGATATTATCCGGGCACCACGAGTTTAAATACCGGCACATTAAATTTGCTGGAAGTTGCGGAGAAATTTACAACGGCTGTACCAACCCAGGTGCATGGTGTTTTTATGCCTGTTTTCCAGGCAGACGATATGGGCGCTGCAAGCAGTATTACGTTTAAAGTTTATTCTCACAACACCGGTACCGGACTTCCAAACGCGTTGCTTGGAACGGCGCACACAATGCCTGTCACCGACCTGAATGACGGACAATGGAACCAGATTGAGTTTACAACACCTGTTTCTGTAACGGGTACTTTCTGGATTTCAGTTGCCTTTAATTATGTTGGAGCATTTGACACCTTGTTGTTTGCCACAACCAATTTTACGGCACGCACACCGGGCGTCGGAACTGGCACCGCGGGAGTATTTATTTCCGGTGGTTTTGGGTGGAATTTAACCAGCGGCATCTTTGGTGGTAATCCAAATACTTCCCTGATCATGGACGCATTGGTATCTAACGGACCGGCTCCAACAGCTACGGTATCTTTCCCGGTTACGGAGACGTGTGAAGGAATGAATGTAACCATGAATGGTTTTGGATCTACCAACACCAGCAGTTATTTCTGGGATATCAGTGATGGAACAAACAGCTATTTCTACGATGAGGCAAACCTCACGACGGATGATTTTACAGAAGGAAACTGGACCATTCAATTGAATGCGATCGGATCATGTATGACTGATCTTTCCCCGGTTTATAATCTTACGGTAAATCCTGCGCTGGATGTGAATTATAATGTTACCGGCGAAACATGTAATACCTCGGATGGAGAAATTGTAATTACAGCTGCCGGCGGAGATGGCGGACCTTATGATTACTCAATCAATTCGGGTGCAACGTTCCAAACAGGCTGGACCTATTCTGGTTTGACATCTGGAAATTATACGGTAATTACAACGGATGATCACAATTGCATAGACTCGAGTATTGTCACGGTTACTGACATCAATACATTTAATCCGACCATTACCCCGGATGCAACAATTTTAGCAGGTACAAATACGACGTTAACAGTAACCGGTGGTACAAGCTGGACGTGGTATGAAGACGTAAGCGTGATTGGTACAACCAATTCGGTGAATGTTGCTCCAACAGTGACAACAACCTATTATTGTAACGTCATTGATGTTTCAGGCTGTGAAGCTGAACTGGAAGTGACGCTGACTGTTGCTAATGACGCAGGAATCATCGATAATTTAGCGGAATCATTCAGCATTTATCCGAATCCAACGTCAGGTAAATTTGCCGTTACATTTGATCTTAAAAAATCACATGACGTGACAATTGAAGTTATGAATCTGATTGGCGAAAATGTAATTCAGCGCAGTTATTCAGAAATTCAGAATCAGACGGTAGAGTTTGACATGAATGCAGTAGCAGACGGTGTTTACTTTGTTGTTATAAAATCAGAAGATCAGCAAATCAGCAAAAAACTGGTTGTGCGTAAATAAAATTTTCCAGTAAAAATTGAAAGCCACTTGCAGCAATGTGAGTGGCTTTTTTTTGCAAAAGATTATCCGCAAATTGGGTGGTATTCGATAAACAAAAATAAAGAGAAGTGGAGTAAAATCTGAGAGCCTATTTTGTTCTGGTTAAAGTGCTTTGAGCGCCTCCAGCACTTTGGCTACATCGTCCGGAATATCTACGTTTGGCGTTTCAATCGTAGTCTCCACCGTAGTAATTTTGTAGCCGTAAAAAAGCCAGCGTAACTGTTCCAGTGATTCAGCTTTTTCAAGTTCGGTTGCCGGTAAAAGCAATAATTTTTTCAACGTTTCTGTGCGCCAGGCATAAATGCCGATGTGTTTGAAATAGGGAATGGAATCAGGCCATTCATTGTGTGTTTTTCCTTGAACAAAAGGAATGGCACTCCGGCTGAAATAAAGTGCATTTCCGGCATGATCCAAAACTACTTTAATGCGATTTTCATTGATAATGTCTGCCGGATTGTGAAGACGTTTTATAACCGTTCCAATTTCTACTTCCGGTTTGTTGAAAAGCGTAAGCACACTGTCAATTTGTTCTGGCCGAACTAAAGGTTCATCACCTTGAATGTTGATGACAACATCATAACCGCTTTCTTTCGAAACTACTTCACCGCAGCGTAATGTTCCGTTTGCATGATCTGAATCTGTCATTAAAACTTTTCCGCCGAAAGATAATACGTGATCATAAATGCGCTGATCATCGGTGGCAACAATGACGTCTGTCAACAACGTTGATTTTTTAGCCTGTTCGTAGACACGCTGTACCATTGACTTTCCGGCAATGTTTACCAATGGTTTTCCTGGAAAACGGGATGATTGATAGCGTGAAGGAATGATGCCAAGGATTTTCATAATGGATTTAAAGATAGGAGAAATTCAGGAACGATGTTCGGACGTTAACCGGGGCAGATCCTTCGTCGCTACCGCTCCTCAGAATGACGACCAAGCCCTGGTCGATCGTGTGTGGTTGTCATTCTGAACGAAGTGGAGGATCTGCCCCGGTTAACGTTCAATGATGCTATGAAACAACTGCTTAATCCAATTTCAACACCGCTAAAAATGCTTCCTGCGGAACCTCTACGCTTCCAACCTGGCGCATACGTTTTTTTCCTTCTTTTTGTTTTTCAAGGAGCTTGCGTTTACGGGAAATATCTCCTCCGTAACATTTGGCAGTAACATCTTTCCGCAATGCTTTCACTGTTTCACGTGCAATGATTTTTGCACCAATGGCAGCCTGAATCGGAATTTCAAATTGTTGTCTTGGGATGAGCTCTTTCAATTTGCTACAGATCTTTTTACCCAGATCAAACGCGTTGCTTCTGTGCACCAGTGCTGACAAAGCATCCACCTGTTCGCTGTTCAATAAAATATCGAGTTTGATCAAATCGGATTGTTTCATACCGATTGGAAAATAATCGAACGAAGCGTAACCTTTTGAACATGATTTTAATTTATCATAGAAGTCAAAAACGATTTCCCCCAATGGCATTTCGAATGTAATTTCTACACGACTTTGCGTCAGGTAAACCTGGTTTTTCAATTCACCTCTTTTTTCAATACAAAGGTTCATGATCTGACCCACGTAATCTGATTTTGTAATGATCTGCGCTTTGATATAAGGTTCTTCAATATATTCTATTTTGGAAACCTCCGGCAACTCAGAAGGGTTGTTCACTACTACAAGCTCATTGTCCTTGGTAAGGTATGCATTGTACGATACGTTTGGAACCGTGGTGATCACCGTCATATTGAACTCACGCTCCAGGCGTTCCTGGATAATTTCCATGTGCAGCATTCCTAAAAAACCGCAACGGAAACCAAAGCCTAGCGCTTGAGATGATTCTGGTTCAAATACCAGGGATGCATCGTTCAGTTTCAGTTTTTCAAGCGATGCACGAAGGTCTTCAAATTCATCGGTATCAACCGGATAAACCCCGGCAAAAACCATCGGTTTTACTTTTTCAAATCCCTGGATCGCTTCTTTGCATGGATTGGCAACCGTAGTAATCGTGTCACCCACGTTCACCTCGTTTGCTTCTTTGATTCCGGAAATAATATAACCCACATCACCTGCAGAAACTGTTTTACGCGGCTCCATGTCCATGCGTAAAATTCCCACTTCATCGGCACCGTAATGTTTTTCAGCAGCAAAAAATTTGACAAGATCACCTTTGTTGATCTTACCGTCAAAAATGCGGTAATAGGCAATAATTCCGCGGAAAGAATTGAATACAGAATCAAAGATCATCGCTCTTAACGGAGCATTTGGATCACCCTTTGGCGCAGGAATACGCTTGATGATGGCATCTAAAATTTTATCTACGCCCAGTCCTGTTTTTCCGCTTGCCGGAATAACGTCCAGCGGACTGCATCCAATCAAATCGACGATTTGGTCAGTTACTTCTTCCGGCATCGCCCCAGGCAAATCCATCTTGTTGAGGATAGGAATAATCGTCAGGTCATTTTCCAGTGCCAGGTATAAATTGGAAATGGTTTGCGCCTGAATTCCCTGCGCCGCATCAACGATCAGCAAAGCGCCTTCACAGGCAGCAATGGAGCGTGAAACTTCGTATGAGAAATCTACGTGACCCGGTGTGTCAATCAGGTTAAGTACATATTTTTTGCCCTCGTGGATAAAATCCATCTGGATGGCATGACTTTTAATAGTAATTCCGCGCTCGCGTTCCAGGTCCATATCATCGAGGGCTTGCGCCTGCATCTGGCGTTCCGAAATGGTGTTCGTAGTTTGCAGCAAGCGATCTGCAAGTGTACTTTTTCCGTGGTCAATGTGTGCGATGATGCAAAAATTCCTGATGTGATCCATGCCGCAAAATTACGTTCTTTTTTTGATTCTTCAATGCACACGCCAAAAGGGATCGAGCGTTGGCGACTAGAGATGCATCATCACCGCTGTTGTTCATATATTTGCTGTTATGTTGAATAGCATGGTGAGTGGAGCCAAGGAACCAGACAGGGGGTATCACTCAAAACTCTGTTTGTTAATCCATTTTGTTTGCCTTTCTTACTATATTTGCGGCCCTTATTAGAATATCTGAAATCACCCTCAATGAAAGTCATCGATCATATTAAAAATGCAAACGGCCAGACACTTTTCTCTTTTGAAATTTTGCCTCCGTTAAAAGGAACCAGCATTCAGGCAATTTATGACGGCATTGATCCGTTGATGGAATTTAATCCAAAGTTCATTAACGTAACGTATCACCGCGAGGAATATATTTACAAGACCCGTGAAAACGGTTTGCTTGAGAAAGTGAGTATTCGTAAACGTCCCGGAACTGTTGGTATTTGTGCTGCAATTATCAATAAATATAAAGTTGATACTGTGCCGCATTTGATCTGTGGCGGATTCAGTCGTGAGGAAACGGAAAACGCATTGATCGATCTGCACTTTTTAGGCATTGATAATGTGCTTGCTTTACGCGGTGATGCCATTAAAACGGAATCAAGTTTCAGACCGCACAGCGAAGGACATCAGTTTGCCAAACACCTTGTAGAGCAAGTGGTGGATATGAACCGTGGAAAATACATGATGGACGATGTAAATCTCGATCCGACTAATTTTTGCATCGGCGTTGCCGGATATCCAGAGAAACATTTTGAAGCGATGAATCTAACATCAGACATGACGCATTTGAAAGAAAAAGTAGATGCGGGGGCTTCTTATATTGTGACACAAATGTTTTTTGACAATCAAAAATATTTTGAATTTGTAGATAAATGCCGTGCTGCCGGAATTACAGTTCCGATTATTCCCGGCCTTAAACCCATTCAGAATCTGAATCACATTTCATTTTTACCAAAATTTTTTAACATCGATTTTCCGGATTCACTCGCAGAAGAATTAATGAAATGCAAAACCAATGCGGAGGTAAATAAACTCGGTATTGAATGGGGTATTCAGCAAGCCAAAGAATTGAAAGCGGCGAATGTGCCGTGTATTCATTTTTACACCATGAGTAAATCAGAATCTGTGAAAGCAATTGCGCGTGAAGTTTTTTAAAATGTGTTTATGAAAACATACCTGAAATTTTTAGTGATCATACCTTTTTTGATTGCTTGCGGTAATGGTGAACCAACGGTTGGAGGTGAACAAAAGGAGTTTATTACGGACTCAGCACCCGCAGCCGATAGTACAATGGTTCCTGGTGTTTCAGACGAAACGCGTCAGGGACTCTCAGATTATTTTTCTGAAAAGGTGATTCAAGAAATTGATCAGTTTTTGATGCATTACAATGCAGCATTAACAGACACCGATTTTGAAAAAGCGTACCTGGAAGGAAAGGCTTTGCTGGGAGTTATGTACGATGATCTTGCCAATCCTCAAACCTCGTATTTGCGGGAGCTTGCAGTGAAACAGGAATATTGGTCGCCCGTTGAAATACTCGATGAATTGCAGGAATTTAACGGTCAGTTAGGACCTATCGAAATATCATGTGTCGCGGAATGTTCAGAGCTTGATTTCGTATTTGATCTCCAGGCAATGCTTGAAAAATCAAAGCAAACAACGGGTTCTGGTGATGAAGATTTTTTAACCTTACTCATCTCCATAGATGGTGATTATGGATATGCAGGATACAATGGATTCAAAAGCTGGTTCAATCAAACTTGGGATTATGGAGGAAGTAGCCTGGTTGGTGACGGTACACTTTTGGCTTGTGTCAAAAATTACATGGAGTACAAAAAGAAATACGTCTTGTTTCAATCAGAATTACAACTTATTCATGAGGATTTTGTAGATGCGCTGCAGAACGGCAGCAGTTATAATTACGCGCAGCAAAAAATATTGAAGGAGTATGACCAGGTGCTGAATCTTAAAATTTTCACGCCTGAAGAAGAAAAGGGAATCCGCGAACATTACAAGGCCATTCAAAAAGGAGGAGAGCCTTTTCAGTTTGAGTGTGAAACCGCCGATTGCACGTACGGGTAATCAATCGCAATTAAGATTGCGGATTTATTGGCAAAATAACTTCAGTGCTTGAAAACGATTATAATACATTTTCAAGCATGCTGGCTCTCAGCTACTAGCAGATCCACCTCCCTTTTACTTTGTTGTAAATCAACCATTAGTAGTCCATTATTAGGGTTAAGCCTAATTTGACGGTTAGAATAGCGCTAAAAGTTAGTGTTATTAACGATTTAGTTCTATCTTTGGAGGTTCATCACTCACCCAAGGTGAAAAAAACTAAACTACTCTCTCTGACTGATTTGTTTGCCAAGAAATACTTGCTTACAATCGTTGTATTTTTTCTTTGCTTATTCAAGCTGGAGGGTCAGATTACTGTGGAATTCAGAGTTAGTGCTGTAAGTGCTGATCTTGGAGATATGGATCCTGCCACTGTAGGGGGCGCCGTTATTACGGGCCCAAGTGATCCCCGTTGGGATTTCCAAATGTCCGACTTTCCGTTAACTACCACAACGACAGGTTCCCAAAATCACCCGAGTATAAACTGTCCTAATGTTCCTGGACTCACTGCCATACTTTTTACGCATGTATATACCTGTACGGCTCCAGCATCATTCAATTTTCAGTGGCGCGGATATGAACGGGATGGAATCGGAATAGGTGATGCCGACACCGGTCCGCAGATTATCAATATTCCAATTGGTTCATTAACTTTTCCCCAAGCTGCCTTTACAACCCTTGCTACCTATTCTTTTGGCGTTTTGGGTACAACCTGCGCGGGTGCTGCAGGTATTGTAACATGGAACATTACACTTGAATACAGAACGGTTGGAACATTGCCCCCTGATCAGACATTACCAACCATAACCTGCCCCGCAGATGTGAATGGAACCGCAAATTTGGGCACATGTACCAACCTTACCATTGCTTTAGGAACACCTGTTACCGCAGATAATTGTACCGTTTTAAGTGTTACGAATAATGCACCGGTCGCTTTTCCCGTAGGCACGACAGTGGTTACGTGGACCGTAACCGACGCTGCTGGAAATACAAATACATGCAATACACAGGATGTTACAATTACAGATACTCAAAACCCAACCATCACTTGTCCTGCGGCAGTTGTTGTAAATGCAGATGCAGGACTTTGTACTGCAAGTAGTGTTGCACTTGGAACACCGGTTACGGCAGACAATTGTTCTGTCATGAGTGTCACCAATAATGGTCTTGCAAATTACCCGAAGGGACTAACTGTAGTAACCTGGACCGTCACAGATGGGTCTGGCAATACTGCCACCTGTGCACAAAATGTTACGGTAAATGATACTCAAAATCCAACCATTTCATGCCCGGGTAACATTGCACAGAACA
>Ga0208492_1002016_pt1 | contig 10876 bp, 10 predicted proteins | sample Subbioar_CSW14AB_FD_184820 | JGI IMG/M metagenome (GOLD analysis project Ga0208492, IMG submission 184820) | Serpentinite rock and fluid subsurface biosphere microbial communities from McLaughlin Reserve, California, USA - CR12Mar_CSW14AB (SPAdes) | ecosystem: Environmental > Terrestrial > Deep...
ATCTGGCTGGCCAATGTTGATCGGCATGAGCCTGATGAAAATGGGCTATTTCGAAGGCAAATGGTCCACCAAGTCCTACGGCAGGTGGGCAGTCTTCCTTTATCTCGTCGGTATTCCCGCCGAGTGGTATGGTCTCATGCTCAGTCACGATCCGCGGACCAGTTCACCGGCCTGGCATTTGCGCGTCATTCAGCCGCTCGATTTCTTTGCCATGTTGACTGTGACGCTGGCCAATGCCTCGCTTTTGCTTTGGCTGTACAAGACCGGGCGGCTCAACTGGATCGCCTGGCGGTTGGAAGCCGTCGGCCGCATGGCCCTTTCCAACTACCTGTTCCACTCGGTGTTTTTCACCTTACTCTTTTCCTCGATCGGCCCCGGCTGGTTCGGCGCTTTGTCGCGCATTCAACTCGCTGGCCTGGTCCTGGCCATGTGGGCCTTCCAACTGCTCATGAGCCCGGTCTGGCTGCACTTTTTCCGTTTCGGTCCCATCGAATGGGTCTGGCGCTCCCTGACCTATTGGAAATTCCAGCCTCTGCTCGTCAGAAAGGCTCCCGTGGCCGTTGCGGCCGCCGCCTGAAACCAACCCTCAAGTTGCGAGGCTGGGAGAGCGTAAGGCATCTCCCATCGAAGGACCCAGGATTCCGGGATGACCGGAATCCTGGGCTTTTTTTGGCCCGGCAATCGCCCCAAAGGCCCGAAAAAGCCCAAAATCGTCCAAAAACCTAGGGAAATCCCAATCGCCGTAAGCCGTGCTTGGCAATCGGTTCCCTTTCGAAAAAGCGACCGACTTAACTTCAGCACTCAAAGAAGGTTAATTCGATTGCTTTTTCCCTGATCAAGACAAGGCGTTGAAGATCTTACAACCGTTAAACTTTACCCAAACTCCTTTTCCTCCTAGGAAACCCCAAAGGCCCCTAACCCTGAGGGTACAATGGGGGCTCAGGCTGAACCCTGTTGATGACCTCTTCATAAGGAGCCCATGGATGACGGCTAAGAACTTCTTGATGGCAGCTTTCGCTTTGTCGGTTGGGGCTTTCGTCCCGGGCCAGGTAAGCGCGTTTGGCAAAAAGAAATCCTGTGAGACGGAAGCCGTACCGGCACCCTGTCCCACGACGATGCTCGTGACCACCACCGAAATGCAAAAGGTGCCGGTCGAAAAGACGGTCACCGTCCGTCAATGCAAACTCGTTCCCGTCACGGAAACGGTCGAAGTCACCCGCCTCAAGAAGACGAAAGTCGTCGAAGAAGTGCCCGTGACCAAGTGCGTCGATAACGGCCACTACGAGTGCCAAGAAGTGACCACCATGGCTCGCAAGGGTCTTTGCAAGAAGGAATGCGAACCGGTTACCCGCACCGTCAAGACCTGGGTGCCCGATATCACCGAAGTTCAATGCACCAAGAAGGTCGAACGCTGCGTCAAGGTGCCCGTCACCGAAACCAAGGAAGTGACCCGGTTCCGCAAGGTCGTCGAGGAAAAAGAAATCACCATCCGCGGCTACGAGTGCGTGCCCGTTGAAGTGACCAAGGAAGTGGTTTGCGCTCCCGCCAAGCCCGCTCGCCGCTGCCGCTAGTTTTTCTTTTTCTCCCCCCTTCGGGGAGAAATCAAACCAAAGCCTTGAGTGGCGCGAAACCTAGCTTCGCGTCCACCCAAGGCTTTTTTGTTTTTCTTAGTCACCTATTTAGCTTTCGCCTATTTTCCCGGGACCGTTTTCTTCCAGGTCATCAGATAAGTCGCGAAGCTCGCCAGCCAGTGTTCGCCGGCGTAATCGCCGCTCGTGACATGCGCGAGGCCATCCTTCGCATGAACCCTCGCCGCCTCCAGTAACGGCGCCCGCGCCGGATCGTTCTCAGGCAGCGCCAGCCCGATCGCTTCCAGACACCAGGCCCGGCTTAAATTCAGGCCATCAAGGTGAACGATCTGCGGATCGGTACGGTCGGAAACGACCGCGGGTCGAAACAGGTTCGCCGGTTCCTTGTCTGCCAGCCGCGGCAGAAATCGGTGCAACCAGAGGGCAAATTCCTCCCGGGGCAACACGCGCCGCATCAAGTCGGCCTCGCACAAGGCTGGGGAGAAAAAGTCGGATCCGTCCGGTTCCCAACGCGCCGGCGCATCCTGGTCCTTGAGGTAATAGTGCCGGGAGCGTTCCACGAGCAAGCCTTCGAGTTTTTCATTCTTGACCCCGCGGGCATAGTCGAGCGCGAACGACAGGCCAAACGCGGTGTTCGCATGAACTCCATGACGGATCGGATAAGTCTGCTTTGGGAAATAGCTCAGATAACGCTCGACGATCAATTGCTCAAGCGGCACGAATCGGCTCGCCCAGATTTTGGCATCGGGATCGTCCCAGGTCTTGAGTTCCCGCACCAACTGCAATAGCCAGGTCCAGCCGTAAGGACGCTCAAACGGCCGGGCATGCGGTCTGCCGAAATACGCCGCCTCGCCTTTCAGCGCCTCTTCGGTGAACTGCCTTGCCAATGCCGCGCGGATCTCGTTTTTCTCAGGCAAATCCGGGTAGAGCTTGAGCAGGCGCACCAGCACCCAGTGCCCATGCACCGCCGAATGCCAGTCGTAGGCGCCATAAAAAACCGGATGCAGGCTTTTGGGAACCAGCGCATCTTGCTCACCCACCCAGACATGCGCCGGCTTGTACGGGTATTTTTTCTCGATCGCACCCAGCGCCAGCCGCGCGAATTTCGAGGCGGTCGGTGCATCGAGCGCCGGCAATTCCTGAGGAAAGGTCATTGCGCTCATCCATAAGGCCGTGAAGGCCGTGGCCAGGGTCATGCGATGGTTCCTTTGCGTGATTGTCCTTCTCGCCCGGCGGAAAAGCTCCGTCCCTTGCCGCGACCGGGACAAAGACCGAGTTCGGGACAAAGACCGAGTTCGAGACAAAGACCGAGGTCGGGGCAAATGACGAGATCGGGGAAGCGGCCAAATTTTCGCGGCTTTTTCATTTTCCTAGCCTCAATCCCGGCCAAACCCCCGTTCTTAAGGGTAGAAGGCGGTCCAGGGTCGTCACGCGCCGGCGTGTCGATGAGGGATCTTGGCCCAAGGGTAAGCCATGGGGCCAATTTAGAAAAAGGCGGAAAAAGCGATCGATAACAATGGTGCGCATCCACGGAAAACCCAGAATGAATAGCGGCACTTTCTCGCGAGCTTGGCAACGAGAAGTGAAGCGAATGCAAGATCAGACGCCCAAGCGGACGGGCGGCACAGCAGGCGCGCGCATCGCCCTCCAAGAATTGTGCCAGAAATGGCGCCAGGTCTTTGTGCCGGAAATAGAGCCAGACCCCACCTCAAGGAACGAGATTCTCGATTGGCTGTTGACTTCGTCGCGTTCGCGGCAGATCTGTCCCCAAGGAATCACCCATGACGGTCCCATCAGGCTCTCCGTTTGGTTCGCAAACGCACCTGACCTTGCTTGGCGAATTCGTCAACCATGTCGACGATCCGGCGGTCGCTCAGCGGTTTCTCGATCGCTACCGGCCGCTCATTCGCCACTACCTGTCCGCCTTTCACGGCCGGCTTCACGACTACGAAGACCTCGAACAAGACATTCTGCTCAAGATTGTTAAGGGGTTGAAAAAATTCGATCGGCAAAGAGTCGGCAGTTTTCGCAAATGGCTCAAAATGGTGGTTCGGTCGGTGCAATCGGACTGGTTCCAGGAAATGGTGCGCAACAAGCGGATTCAATTCTTAAGCGTCAGCCAGATCGAAGACCAGGTGGAGCGGTTTGCCACGAGATTCGAGGAAGAACATGATCTCGACCTCATGGAAATGGCCATGAAACTGGCGCGCGCCAGTTTGGCCCCCACCACCTGGACGATGTTCGAACAGGCGAAATTGCAGCGGCTGGCCGCCGCGAAGGTTGCCGAAAACCACGGGGTTTCGGTGTTGACGGTCTACAAGGCCTGCCGGCGCGTCATGGAAAAGATCCGCGCCGCCATGAAACTCCTTGATCGTAAACAGGAAGGGTTGCCATGACGGAAGCCGAATCGCAGGCGTGCGGGCGTTTTCTAAGCTATATCGACAATCCGGGGCAAAGCCCGCCCCAGGAGGTTCTCTCTCATATCGAATCGTGCCCATCCTGCCTCGCGGTCATGATTTCGCACCAGGAGGCCAGTCGCGATCTGTTCATGGAAGCCAAGTACAACCGCGAGTTGGCCTTGGCGCGCAAACTCTACCAGCGCGAGCACGGGGCCGAACCGAGCACGCCTTCTTCCAGTTCAGGCGGCTGATGCGAATGTGCCGCGCCTGAGGCAATCGGGGCAACGCACAAAGATGCCATTCCAAAGAAAACCCCCGGTCAACTTGGGAGTCGACCAGGGGCGAAATGCGACGCCGGGTGAACAGGCGGCTTCTTAAATGCCCATGATGTTGTAACCGCAGTCGACATAGAGGATCTGGCCGGTGATCGCCGAGGCCAGCGGGCTGCAAAGAAACGCGGTCGAATAGCCGACTTCATCGGCCTCGATCGCGCGCTGCAAAGGCGAGCGGCTGGCGGCGTGATTGATCATATCGTCGATATCGCCGATGGCGCGGGCCGCGCGCGAAGCGTAAGGGCCCGCGGATACAAGATTCACCCGGATTCCCTTGGGGCCCAGGTTGCTGGCAAGCACCTTGGCGTCCATTTGCAGAGCCGCCTTGGCCGTCGACATGCCGCCGCCGTAATGGGGAATGACCTTTTCGCCGCCCAGGTAGGTCAAGCCCACCGCGGAGGTACCGCCCGGACGGTCTGCCATCATCGGCTCGAACGCATGGAGCAAACCGATCAACGAATAGGACGAAACATCGAGCGAGGTGCGGTAGGCCGCCCGGCTCGTGTCGGAGAGTTTATTCTTGATTTCAGGGCTGAAGGCCACCGCGTGAATGATCATGTCGACCGTCGAGACGCCGGCCTTCTTGACATTTTCCACCAGGCCGGCGATCGAGAAATCGCCATGCTTGTTGAAGCGCTTATCGTCCTTGGTCTTCTGGTCGACATCGGCCATCGTGTCGTAGGAGACATCGCAGGCGAAGATCTTTTCGACCGACAGGCTGCCGGCCCCGAAGGGGAGAATTCGGCTATCGGCATCGGCATCGCGTTCCATGATGCTTTCGACGATGCCCACAAGGCGAGGGTGGCAGGCGAACATGAGCCGGGCGCCCGCGGCCTGCAAGGCCTTGGCGATGTGCCAGGCAAAGCCAACATTGTCACCGACCCCGGTCACCAGGGCCAACTTGCCGGAAAGGTCCACGCGCATCATAAGGGGAGCTGGCTCCAAAGTTAGGCGGGAGTAAAGAAAGGCCCACCCAAAGGATTAGTCTAGTGAGATTAGTCTAGAGGCGCACTGGCCCGCGGTAAGGGCCGGCCCAGCCGATCGCCACCCGGATGCCCAGGGCCAACAGAATGCCAAGTCCCGCCATCTTGAGCACGAATGCGACTCCAAACTCGTCGGCCAGGGGGCCCGCCAGGAAATTGCCAAGGGGAAGCGAACCGCTCAGCACTCCGGTCCAAACTCCAAGGATGAAACCCCTTTGCGACGCGGGGGCCTGCATTTGCACCATCGTCTGCGCCGTCGCCAGGAAACCCACCATCCCCAGCCCAACCATGGGTGCGGCGAGCAAGGCCAGCTCCATCCGCTCGACCTGGGCCAGGATCGACAGCCCGCACCCCACGCTCAACATCGCTAAGTCCATGCGAAAGCGCCGCTGGCTTTCCGAACGCTCCGCCGCCACCCAGACGCAAGCACAAAGTGCCCCAACTCCAATGCCAGCAAGCAGATACGCATAGGTTTCCGGCCCTTGATGCAGCACCTGCGAGGCATATCCAGGCGCAAGCGCGAGCACCGGCCAACCCAGTCCCGAGACCAGCCCCGCCAAAATGACCGTGCCCCAGACGGAAGGGGGAATCGCCGCGGTCGCCGTGCCGCCTTTCGCATGGAGGCGTGGATGCGGCAGGCCGGGGGCGTCGTTAAGAAAAAGCGCGAACAAGACGGCGGTGTAGGTGAGTGCATTGAGCGCGAAACAGGCGGGGGCGCCCCATTGAACCATGACCAGGGCCGCAATGCTCGGCCCGATCGCCCTGGCCAGGTTGAACTGAAACGAATTGAGGGCCACGGCGTTGGGCAAACTGCCGCGTCCGGCGAGATCGACCAGGTAAGCCAGCCGCGCGGGCAAATCGATGCCCAGCACCATGCCGCTGACCACGGCCCAAACGATCAACCGTCCGGGGGTCAGCCAGTCGGCCCACGACGCCAGCGCGAGCGCCAGGCCGAGCAGGGCCAGGATCGATTGGGTGATGAGGATCAGTTTGCGCTTGGGAAGCCGGTCGATGAACCGCCCCGCGAGCGGACCCAGAATGACACTTGGCAAGAGTTGCGAGGCACTCACCCAGGCCGGCCAGCGCGATTGCTCGGCGAACGAAAAGGCGACCCATCCCAAGGTCGCGTTTTGCATCCAGGTGCCGATCAGGGAGATCCCCTGGCCCATGAAATAGTAACGGTAATTGGGCTCCTTCAGCGCGCGCACCAGCCGCCACGCCGAGTTGTCCTCCGTTTGCGGCTCGATCGATTTTTCCTCTTTGGAATCGTGGGCCTTTTCTACGGGGCTCGCTCTGGCATCCTTGTCGCCTAAACTCATGCGGAAACCCCGTTATCGGGCGTGGGGTCGGGCACCGGTCGAGGAGCGTTTGCGCCTGCCGCCGGTCCTCCCGCGGCAGGTCTTCCCTCTGCCGCGGGTCTTCCTTCGGGAGAGAGCGCTCGATCTCGTTCTCTTTTTCGTTTTTCAATGCTTTCCTGAATTCCCCGGGCAAATTCTGGGTGCTGAGCCATGGCGCGCGTGAACGTGGCGCGATCGAGCCGGTACATCTCGCTATAGACCACCGAGCGTGCCGAGGCGACGCGAGGACGGTTATAAAACACCGCCACTTCCCCAAAGAACGATCCCTCGTCCAGCTTGAAGATCGTTTCGCCTTCGGGACTGATGATTTCCACCATCCCTCGCTCGATGAAATACATCGCCTCGGCAACGTCTCCCGCCTTGAAAATGACTTCGCCGGGGCAAGCGAGCATCGGCTTGAGTTCCAGCACCAGGTCGCGCAACAGTTCCGGTCCCGCATCGCGGAAGATCGGCACCTGGGCCAGCCCGGTGCCATGAATGTGCATCAAAATCTGGGTTTTCAGCCCCATCGGCAGCGATTCGAGCAGTTCGGCATCCTGGTAGCCTCGGCGTGTCTCCCAGAGGTAACGGTTGTAGGCAAGCACCCGGCGCCGAATGTAAGAGGGCAGCTGGTGGTAAGCCAGGAAGGCATCGACCCGTTCCTGCCATTCGTTTTGCCTTTGCCTGGCGGCATCGAACTTGGCCAAAATGCTCACGATGTTCGTGATCACAAAGCCGAAAAAGCCGACGCCCATGATTTCGATGAGCATCGAGTACCACATTTGCGGCACGGTCTGGGCCGTGATGTCCCCATATCCGACCGTGGTCAGGGTGCTCGTGGCCCAGTACACGGCGCGCGTGTATCCTTCAAAGCTCAAATTGGGCTGAATCTGATGCCGCACCTTGCCGCCGTCCAGACCGAGCCAGCCGATCGCGGCAAGATGAATCGCCAAGGGCAGGATGAAAATCAGCGAGAAGAGGCGCGCCTGCACCGGGCCCAACATCCAATCAAGCTCTTCCAGTTCGAAGAGCGCGATCAGATGAACCAGGGTGAGCAGTTTGACCAGAAACAGCAGATGATTGTCGAGGCCGAAGATTCCCCAGAAGAGCGCGTAGATCGGGGTGGCGACGAGCAGGCGCAAAACAAACAGGGCATTGAAGCTGGCGTTGCGTTTGAGTTCCTGAGCCAAATGACTGTCGGGAATCAGGCGCGACTTGCTTTGCGCGAGCATTCCAAAAAAAAGGTGAAACAGGCACAACAGACTAATTTCGCAGTCGCGCCAGGCGATCATTCGTTCCCAGGCGCCGGCATCTTCCGGATCGAAAAGGAACATAAACGGAATGATCCAACCGCATACCAGGGCGACGCCGACGCCGATCAACCGGTCGACGAATGACCAGGAGATCTGGTGCCTTTCTTGGATCAATACCGAGGTCAAGGGGGTCTCCGCTCCCGGCTTTTTTGGCTGCCTAAGGAATTGCGCACCGCAAGGTCAATTGCCTGAGTCCAACCTCTTGCAACCAAGGAGAATCGCGGGCCTGGCAACAAAGAAATCGCTCGATCCTAACGGAGAGGCGTTCCTTCTTTTCCTTCGACTTCCGCTCATTTTATGGGCCCACGACGGCCACGCGAGGGCCCAGCCATGCGGCCCTTTCCAACAAACTTACGCAATCGTAATACTTGCACCGATGGGGAGTCGAACTGGGCAACTCTGGGGAAAAGCGAACAAAATCGGCCAGCGGAGCTTGGGGTGGCGCCGCTTTGACGTAAAATGAAGGATTGGAATCACAGGAATACGGACGTTCCCTCAAAGAGGTTCTTCATGATCGATCGGCGCCGTTTTGGAATCCTGGCTGGTTCGATCGCGGCCGGTGCGGCGACGCTACGAGCGCAGGCGCCCCCATCGCTCATGCGCAGCCTCAAGTACGAGGAACTCGGCCGCCTTGTTCGCGCACAGACCGGCAAGGTGGTGCTGGTCGATATGTGGCGCCACGACTGACTCCCTTGCAAGAAAGAGTTCCCGCACCTGGTTCAGTTGCAAAAGGAACTCGGCCCCAGCGGCCTCGTGGTGATTTCCGTGCACCTACTCATTCCTCTCGATGCGGAGGAAGGGCTTGATAAAGCCAAGAAAAAAGCAGAGAACTTCCTGTTCAAGGTCGAGCCCTCTTCGATGATCCATGTTTGGCTTGACGAACCCGACGATGTCTGGATGAAAAAATTCAACATCAACGGTTACCCGGACCAGTTTGTATTCAACAGGGCCAATCGCGTCGCGGAGAAATTTGCTTTTGCCGATCACGCCGGCAACCCAGTGAAAGATCCCGATGCCAAGGTGCTGGAAACGCTGGTCCGCTCGCTCGTCGCCGGCAAGGCCTGACCCGTGCGAATCGCGATGTGGTGGATCGAATTGGGGCCAGTTCCGCTCTGCTGGCATCGGATGGACTGAGAGGTTCAGGCTATCCACGGCCCGGCGCTTTTAGTATTTTGGTAGGTTCCGTTTTTCCGGGTGTGTGCTTTTGCTTTTTTGCTTATTTGCAAACGGTTCCTCTCGGCCGGCCGATTTGCTTGCCGGAGGGCGGCGCTGAGTTCTGAAACGATGAACGGCCCGCTCGCTTGCCGGAGGGCCGCCATTTTGAACAGGAAAAAGATCGAAAATAAGAAAAATCAAAAATGTAGGACACATGATTAGTCTTCTTTGAACGGCTCAAGACTTGTCAGATGATCAGTTGGGTATGCCGTTGTTTTTCGACTGGGAGTTTTATGCTGGAGAAAGTCATTTCGGCGGGTCAGACTGGCGCCAACGAAGCGGGCCTGGCCACTGCCAAGAGATTTGGTCTGCAAACCGGCGGCTGGATGCCGATGGACTGGGAAACCGCCGACGGTCCCCGGCCCGATTTCGAAAAGCTCTATGGAATGCGCATGCATTCGCAGGGAACCAGGGAGCGGATGGCCACCAATGTCCGCATCAGCGACGGCACCATCCGATTCGCGACTTCGTTTCAGTCTTCCAATGAAAAGCTGGCCCTTTTCTGGGCCCGCGAACACCGCAAGCCCCATTTCGATGTTGATCTGGCGGCTCCTCCCGATCCGCAGCTGGTCATCGACTGGATCAAGGCGAACGAAATCAAGTCGCTCCATGTGACCGGCAGCACCGAATCGAAGGCGGCTCGCAAGAAGACCAAGGGGGTCTTCACCCAGGTAAGCGAGTTCCTCGAAGCGGTCTTCATCGGCCTGGGCCACAAGGTGGTCGAAGTGCCCGAAGTCGCCGCTCCGGCCGCCGAACCGGCCCCAACCGTCTAACCCACTTTCGCGTATTTTCTTTCGAAAGGCCGGCGCATCCCTTCGGGAATGCGCCGGCCTTTTTTTCTCTCCCGGTTCGGCCTGGAGTTCTTGCTTTTTGATGCGCGGAGTGTAGGGCCAACTCACCCCCCACTCACCTGCTCGATTTTGCTTGCTTTATCGACCGCACTTCGGTTAGCTTTCGCGTCTATTTCTTAAGCGTAGCGGACGATGACCTGAATCCACACCGGACTCCTGGATACCTTTCCATGTCTCGCGCTCTTCTTCTCAAAGGACTGACAAAAGCCGCAGCCGCCCTCGCCTTGGTGGCCGTGCTCCAGGCAGCAACCATGCGAGCGGAGGAACCTTATCCGGTCGTCTATCAAATGAAAATGCTCGCTCATTTCGAGAGGTGGCACGCGGAAGCACGAAAGTTCCAAGGAGTGGAATACCGGTTTCGCGTCACCTGCCGGGACAGGTCTCTTGGCAGCAAGGAAGAATACCAAGGCCAAGCGATGACCTTGACCTTATCGGACGCGACAAGCGCCCCAAATGAAACATCGCTTGACTGGACCTTGGCCGAGATTCAAATCAAGACGGCCGATCCAGGCGCGACCCTCTGCAGGCAATACCTTTACACAAAAGAAAACAGTTGCCTGCTCGATTTTCAAGCGAAATCGATGGCCGTATTGCCTGCCCATTTCAACAAGGCTCAACCACAGGCAAAATCCAACCTGGCGCGTTTCAACGATCTTCAAAAAATCGCCATTCATGCCGAAACAGAAACCTACCGGAAACTCTTGTCCCCGCAATTTTTCATAGCTTTAAGCCACGATTGCCACCTGATCAAAGAGGACGACTGGTACCAGTATTTTGCCTTCAACCGTGTGCCTGGCCTGAATGGGGACGAGGGCCGGGTCGTCTTGCGAAAAGACACGGGTCTGCCCTGCCGGTTG
>Ga0208492_1002017_pt1 | contig 10875 bp, 4 predicted proteins | sample Subbioar_CSW14AB_FD_184820 | JGI IMG/M metagenome (GOLD analysis project Ga0208492, IMG submission 184820) | Serpentinite rock and fluid subsurface biosphere microbial communities from McLaughlin Reserve, California, USA - CR12Mar_CSW14AB (SPAdes) | ecosystem: Environmental > Terrestrial > Deep...
GCCCTGGCTCACCGCTTGCACCAACACCTTCACTGGCAGGCCGGACTGCCGGCCGATCCAGACGTTCCATTCCCCGTCCAAATGGAACGCCTTGCCGGATTTGATGACCCACTTGTCGGCGAGGACGCCCTCAACGGTCTCGGTCCCGCCCGTTTCGGCCCTTTGCCCACGGAGGGCGAGCAGTTGCTCGCGGACGTTCAGGCCGACGACCTCGACCGGGGCGATGTACCCCTCACTCAGGTCCACCGTCTGGTACTTTGCCGCCTTCGGCTGTGTGATGAGCGCCGCCTTCGCGTCGAGATCGAAGACCCACGAGGAGTCCGGAAGGCCCCAATCGTCGATTCGGCACTGGTTGCCCCGGACGGTGACCACGCTCGTCGGTTGAACCCGCCCCGCAAAGGTCATCGTGACCTGAAACCGAACGGCCTCGGTTTTCTCGACCTTTTCCAGTGACCGTTCCCAAGCCGCGGCCCTGTTCACTGCGGGGCCGATCAGCGCAATTCCGGCAATAAGGACGGCGGCAGCAAACGAGCCAAACCCCAGGCAGGCCAAAGCTCGCCGGCGCCATCGGTTCGGCTCGACCGACGCGGTGCGATGCCCCTGAATGGACATCGCCGCGGCCGCGATCAGATCCGCTGACGGGCCCGCGGGAATCGTGCGTGCCTGTAACGCCGCAATGGCCGCATCCAAATCCTCAAATTCGCTGGGCTGTTTGCTGTCTTGGCTCATGGCTTCTCGCTTTGCGAATGGTCCACCACTAGCTGTTCCTTGAGCGCCACCCGCGCCCGATGGAGGAGCATTCCGACATGGGCCGCGGTGAGTTTCATCCCGTCGGCGACTTCCAAGTTCGAGCGGCCCTCGAGGCAGATCAGGCAGAAGACCTCTGCCTGCCGCGGATCGATGAGCGCCAGTGCTTTTTCCAGGCGGTCGGCGAGTTCGCTCGCGGTTGCCTGTTCTGCCGGGTCGTCGGCCACACCGGACGGCTTCTCGACCAATGCCGTGTATCGATCCCGCTCGCGGTATCGGACACGGAGCATTTCCAATGCCCGCGCGGTGCAAAACCGCGTGAGGATCGCGGGCCAGTTTTGAACCGTTTCGCCGGAGGCGAACTTGAACGCGGCCAGAAACGTGAGCTGAAAGCAATCCGCCGCATCCGCGTCGCGGTTCAATAGCCGATACGCCGTGCGCCAGACGAGCGGGCCGTGCTCCCGAACGATTTCCGGCCAGTCTGTCATCGTCTGCCTTTCTCACCTGCCTCTATTCCTGTAGTCGATGGCGACCGTGGCGAGATAACACAAAAAAATTGCCGGCAATGGCCGAGGCTCACCGATCCGGGTTGGCAGTTGGATGGGATACCCAAGATTGGTACCAAGTCCATGATGGATTCACGGAAGGAAAGAGAGGACATTCTAGAATGGTACTAAGCGAGCAGTAAATTGAAAAATCGAAAGGACTTGAGAAAAATGAAGGCCTCATGGCACCCTAGCGTTTTCACACGATCCCTGGGCAGTTGGCCCTCGGATGCACCGACGAATTCAGGCCGCACTGCTGCGGATTCGGCAAGCCCTCACTAAGTGACCTTTTGGATCGCTCGACCGTCCAGTGGATCTGTCAGCAAGTGGGGCACAGTTAGCATGCCGGGGTCTTCAGCCTCTATGCCACCCTTCCCTGTTTCTTGCTCCAGGTCCTCAGGGGCAGTCGCGGCGTTCGCCAAGAAGGCATTCACCGACTCGGCCCCAGCCAGTCGCGAACGGTGCATCCTCTAGCGGCTAACCAAGCCCTCCTCCGCGCGCTGATCAACGCCCTCATCCCCGAAAGCCGACCCCTGAGCGCCTCAAGCAATGGATCGGCGATACCTTGGCGGTTTAGCTTAGTGTCATTCTAGAATGTTCTCTTTTCCTCGCTCAATGGATCAGCGCGGTGCCTTGACGATTGATCTGGGTAACCGCGGTATACTGACCGAATTTTGGATACTCCTCCCAGTTGCCAGAAATATCGGCCTGAATCTTCCCCTCAGATTTGGATCCGGACAACAAATTCTCATTCTCAATTGTTACAACTCCGTCTTCTTTGAAATAATATGTCGTGCCACTTACCACTTTATCAGTTTGGCCATCAAAAGTGCGATGTGTGGCCATAGTCAGGAATAGCCTGCCTGTCCGCGTCTCTTCAAATGAATAACTCAGATATTCACGGGCGTGGTCATCGAGAAAACCAACGCCAACATAATCGTTGTTGATTTCAACGAAGCATTCAGGACTCCTTAAGTCGCCCAACACAATGGTGTACAATAGGCGCCCATCATGAGCTTTTCTTGCCCTATCTTCGTCCATCAAATCTGTTGGCCTTTTTTTGTAGCGAAACCATTTTTCGCAGTAGGTTACATTCATGGATTGTACACCTTTCCATTAGTATCTCTGATGATGAGGACAAGCTTGTCGGCGATTTCAATCGCTGCTTGAGGAATCCGTTTGATCTGCGCCGGAACCTCGACAATCATCTGACCCCGACGAGGAAAAAGCGGACAACTTACTCTACTGATCAAGGCCGTTTTTGCAAAGCATGACAAGGCGAACAAAAAAGCTCATTCCGCTTCACCTTCGGGTGTTCACCGGACGGATGCTAAAAATCAAATCATTCTTGGCAATTCCCCCGTCAGGCAAGGCGGTCGCCGGACCTTGCATGATGGCTATGCCCCTGTTTCTTCTTTATCAGAACATTGGGTCACGCTCACGCACGGGCGAACACCTCATGGAATCTCAACACATCCCAAAAAGCGAAGGGTCGTTTCTTCACTCAATTCGGCCACATCAACGTCTTCCGTATATTCGAACTCGTAAAGCAGTACGATGGCATTGCAGGGTGTGTTTAGAACGCCTCCTTCGCCAAGAGCGTCAGCAATGCGTTCACCGTGAGAATGTCTTTTCAGCAGGTCTCTAATGCGGTGCGCTGCACTCTCTGAGCGCGAGGCCTCTCGATCGTCCTCATCAAACCAGTCGAAACCAAATGCTTCACAGAAACGGCAGGGAATGGCATCCCCATCCTCTGTGAAAGCAAAAGTTAGTTGCCCGTCGAGTAGCTCCCACGATGTCGTGTTCCCAATCCACACCGAAACCTTCATGGCCGAAGTCCTCCTGGCTGGGCGCCTTTACCGCCAATAAGGTCGTCGTCTACTCAGTTTCGGTGCTTCCGTTCTGTAACTTCGCGGTTCTTGAAGTCCAATTTATGGCTTAAGGATCTATCAGCAATTGACGCGAAGTCACGAACCAAAAAGTCAATAAGTCTTGTCTTACGACAAGACTTATTGGAAATCGCAGGCTATAGGGACGGAAGAGAAAGTGTAAATTTTCCACTTTCCTGGTTAAAGTAAAAGATATGATTGCCATTAATATTAAACGCATTGCACATCGATTGAAATGTCGCGTATGCTAAAGACCAGACATTTGTGTCGCATGGAATTGCGCGTAAATTAAGCACAACTATTGATAGCTTGTCCAAATCCGGTATTTTATGCCTGTGTGTTGTAGCGAAAATATTAACGCCGAATTGAATCGCGTTAGCAAACAAAGGAGTTGTGTAATCTGGCATAATGACGCCATATATCTCAGTTTCTGTACTCGTGATCTCAAGCTCGATTTCCGCATATTGCGCCACTTGTCCTTTATGCCAAGAAAGATTAAAATTTCCGTTCATCTTGAAAATAGCCTCGGTTTTGGTACAAAAATAATGCCTTGTTTTATAAGTTCTTCGGTGGTCAGGACTTTACCTTCCTTATAGAAAATTGTTGAAGCTAACCATTTTTCATCTCGTACTATTTGCTGAAGCTCCCATTCTGTCATTCTTCCGAATCGGTATCGATGATTGCCGGCCAAAGCTTTGGGGATATCCAAGCTAGTTAAGTTGAAATGTATTTTCCCGCCACGACGAACTACATTATCAAGCGTCTGTTTAAAGGCGATGTCAAAAAGACCTTCTTCGGCGTTATGAAGTCCCAATTTCTGCCATTCAATTGCAGAGTGCCCACCCGTTTTTGCTGCGAAGGCCTCTAGAGCCCGTTCTTTGCCAATAGTATCAAGGCCTAAAGAGATGTCAATTGCCTTCTCAGTTTTCTGCAATAGCGGAACTTTCGTGGGCAGAGGTGCTGCCGGCTTAGCAACTGATGATCTGGCGGTTAGCCATAAGAGAGTTACGTCCTTTACCAACTCTCGATCTTTCTCTGAAGCTCTTTCTAGAGTCGGATCAATGACCGCATCAAAAAGACGCGATGAAAATGTTTGGCTTGGCTTGTCTAATATTAGCTGAATGAGTCCATTTGATGCGTAATCTATACTCAATAGAAAAGTTGGAATGTTAAAATGCGTCATTGAGAATATAATTCCACCGCCACCAATCATGAGTTGATACATCCCGTCTTTTATATGCTTCTTTAGTGGCGGCATTTCTGGAGTTGCCACTTTTGTTTTTTGTTCCTCCAAGAGTCCGAAAGGCCCAAGTGGCGTTTTTCGCCACTTGGATATTAAATCTTGAGGGTTTTCAATTAAGAAAAATTGTTTTCCTGGGTAATTTATTTCAAGATGCTTTTTCAACTGATCTAACGTTCCATACGTATAAGTCTTAATTGTTCCGTCTGGAAAAACTACATGGTACTGATTTACCGGGGCATAATAAATAAGCGAATAAAGATAGCCGGTTGTTAATATATCGAGGTTGTTAGAAACCCCGTTTGTGATGGAATGAAGCGTGCCGCTAATAAATCCACTGAGCCATTTTGAGCCGGAGCCGCCTTCTCCTTGACCGCTCCCCCCTCCCCAAATTGCACCTGGTGTTAGCTGTCCATTCACCACCATGGTTACACTTTGGTAGTTACTTGTTTGTGGAATACTGGTTGGAGTACCTGGATTGGTGCTGCCAATGGTAATGCCCAGGGCAGCATTGGCACCCGATCCACTTGTGGTGTTGGTTGTCGTTTGATTGCCGTTCTGGTTAGTTGTACCGACCGGCGGAAGAGTGCCCGACGTAGAATAGGCATAGGCCTGGGCCTTAGTAAACGCGTTAGTCTTGTTCGTGGTCAGGGAATTCGAACTGCCCGAAATTGTCATTTCATCGCGCGACCAATCTTCGCTTCGAATGTACTGCACCGTCTGTCCGTTTTTGTCGTTTGATTCACTCCAGGAAGCTTTTTCGGTCAAGGAAGCGATGTCTACAGAGCTGTAGGTTGTATTTCCATTCGACGTGGAACCTGAGCGATTGTCGTGAAAACCTGAAGTTGTGACTGAATTGCTTGCGGAACTTCCACTCGATCCACCCAGGCCGAGGCCGTAAGAGCCTGACCCACTGGTCGTGTTATTTGATGATCCGCTCCGGTTTAGGGTGAATTGGAAGTTGTTGCTCCCGCCCCATTTCACGTCGTGGTAAGAATTTGACCCGCCCATAGTGAGGTTGAAGATCTGCGTCTGCCAAGAGCCGTTTAGCGGATTGGGTTCGATGTTGTAGGATTTGCCTTGAGTTAACATCCAGGACGAAGTTCCCTGATGATCGGTACGGAATGTATGGTTGGACGCCGACCAATTGGAGTTGGTCCAAGTGAAGGTTTTCGTGTCGGTATCATCGATTAGATCTTGAGACTGATAATGATATTTCCAATCTCCCGACCATCCTTCGGTACCCACACCCGATCCCGTTCCATCTATCGTCAAATTGTGTGATTCATGATTAGAAACCATGGTGGTACGACCACCAGTTATTTTATCGGCAGTGTACTGGAACACGATTGCATCGGAGGCCGTCAGTGCGGTTTTGTCCTGCCCAATGGTTTTATATTCAGTGTTCCCATTTTGGTTTAATACCTGTGAATGGTCGGTGTTCCATAAGGTTGTGCCGCTGATCTGAACCGTGTTAGAACTAGTTCCGTGCGGCCCATCCTCCGAATAATTCAAACTCCAAATAGAATCTCCGACAGTAGTTAGGCTATCATCACCGTGGTCGTTCACCACAAGAACGCCAATTTGGCCTGGAATATAACTCGCGTTGCCACCACCTGAGCCCGAATTCGGAGCCGCATAGCTGGGATCCATGATCCTTTGAGTTCCACTCCAGGAAGATAGATCATGCAAATGGAGGACTGAATGCGAACTCCCGAGGCTAGTGCCGGAGGCTTTACCATCGCTTGAGAAGACGAAGTCGATTGCGGTCTGGTAGTTGCTTGAGCCATCTCCGACTTGGTTTTTTTCCCATGTTGGCTGGCCATTGGCTTGGTAAGACTCCCACATTTTCAACTCTGTCGAGTTCATGGCACCTGTTTGACTAGAGTGACTTGTTCCACCGACTTGATTTCCTTCTGAGTTGAAAATACCATCGATCTTGGAATCTTGGTGGGTTGAGCCTTGGGATTTAGAGGAATTTCCCGAGTCGTACCTAATGCCTCCCTGTGTCAACTCGTAGTGGTATGTCGTGCCAGACGTTGCGGATGTTTCGGCATCGAAGCTCTCCAAATCATACAACGTCCCCTTATTCGCCAGCAAATCCCAAATACCCGACTGTGTGCTGGCCGTCTTTGAGTCCAATTTATCGCTTATTGAATATGTACCATTAGTCTGGCCGATTTTCGTATGGCTTCCATCATAGATCTTTGTGGCAAATGACCCGGAAGCTGATTGATTCGCGCTTGTGGAACCGCTGGAGTCGTACTGGAAGGCACGAGTAGCGACGGTCGGTTGGAGGCCGTCGTTATCGGGTGTCTGACCTGACGAGTTCCCCCCACCAGGAATTCCTGGCTGATATCCGGGGTTGTACTCACCGTTTTCACCACTCCCCGGGGTAGAGGCGGAACCATCAAATTCGAAATGGTAAATCTCGGAGGCCGTGGTCGCAAGAGGGCTTGTATTCGTGACTCCTACGGAGAAAGTCTCCGTCATCGACGTCGCGCCATTGTCCCCATTTGATTGACTCGCACCGTTTTCGTTGATAGCAAGGGAGGTCGTCGTGTCAGTGATCTTCGATGACACATCCAAGGAAGCAAGTTTTGGTGCCCCATTGATATCGAACGAGCCATTCAGAGTTGAAATGCCAGAATAAACGCGATTCGATGCCATAGACAAGTCCGAATGGTATGTCACAGAACCATCGTCGCGTACCGAATCTAAAGATGTTGCGGTGCTAGAAGATCCCGTTCCGCTGTAGGTGCTTGTTGCGATCAGTTGAATCGTATTTGGGACGACATTCCACGTGCCCGCGGATGAGGAGTTGGTCTGAATTGTGTCGGTCGAAGTGGTGGCATCGGATCCGTGGGAAATGCCAATTCGGAGCCCTGATCCGGACGGATTGGTTCCGCCCGAACCGCCAGTGGGATTGGATCCTGGTTGTGTATAACCACCGCCGGTATTGCCCCCAGTGGACCCCGATCCCGAGGGAGGTGCCAGTACCACCGCGGTAAGAATAATCGTGTCATTTGCATCAAGCCTAACTGTACCAGATGATGTGGAAGCAAAACTCCAGGTACCGGAGGTTGGTACCATGCCTGCATCGTCTTCGGAATTCTCACCGGAATTGCTGGAATTACTTCCACCCGCCGTATTCGCCGCCGCCTGATCGAATGCTAGGTGATATGTGTTGCCTGCTGTCCCGATCAGATTGGTTAAACCGGTTGTGGTCGTGCCGAAAGTTTCGGTCATCGTCGATTGGCCTTGATCAGCATTCGTACGGAAAACACCGTTTTCATGAGCTGCATAAGCGGTCGTCGTGATCGTTATTGAATCGCTGCCGTCAAGAGTCGCCAAAATTGGCGTTCCTTCGGAATCGAACGAACCGTCGAGCGTCGAATTGCCAGAGTAAACCGACTTGTCACTCGTTGCTGTATCGGTGTGATAAACAATCGAACCATCGTCCCAATTAGCGTTCAACGCGACCGAGAGCGTTGAAGTGCCCGTGCCAGAGTAGCTTGAGACATCGCGCACGGTGCCCTTGTCGGCCACCAGATCCCACGAACCGGTCGTGAGCGACGAGGATTGGACCGCGTCGTTGGAACTGGAACAGATTAACCCAGTCGTAACGCCAACCTTGGCGCCCGTTCCGGTGCCAGAGCCTGCCCCGGTGCCGCCTGTACTGCCACCTGGTGAAGAACCTGGGGCCGTGGGGCCAGTGCCCCCACCAGAACCCGAACTACCGCCTGAACCTGAGCCTGAACTTGAACCGCTACCGGTCGAATCGTCGGTAATCGCTGCCGTAAAACTCAAACTAAATGTCGATTGCACCTGCAACGTGCCACTACTTTCATAGCGGAACGCCATGTTTCCCGATGTCAACTTGGTTGTCGTGGAGCCCGAAGTCGATCCTCCGGTACTGCCGCTTCCGCCGCCTGCTGGCTGGTAAGGAGGCGACGTTCCGCCTTGGCTTGAAGTACCCGTCGTCGTGGTCACGACGAGGTGATAGGTCTCGCTCGACTTGTCGACCAGCGGCGTGCTGTTGGAGATTTTCGTGGAGAAGGTGTTGTTGACCTTGCCGACGCCGTCGGCGTCATTGACGGTAATGACCCCGTCCTCCCAGGCCGAGTAAGCGCTGGTCGTGATCGTCGTATCGTCCTGGAAATCGGCGGTCGCCAAGATCGGGTTGCCGTTCGCGTCGAACGATCCATCGATCGTTGAGGATCCTTTTGAAGCGCTTTGATCGGTGCTCGACCAACCGGAGTGATAGGTCAGGGAACCATCGGTGTAAGTCGCATTGGTCGTTACGGCAATCGTTGAGCTGCCCGAACTGGTGGATTCGTCGGTGGCATGCATCGTGCCCGTATCGGTTACTACATTCCAGACGCCGTTCGACTTGCCAGAGAAAACGGTCGAATCGCTCGCCGTGAATGTCGATGAGCCCGAAGCGGTGCCGATCTTGGCGTTTTTGTCATCCAAGAGTTGAGACTGGAAGGTGAAGGTGTCGGAGGTCTGCGTGGCGACGGACCCGCCGCTCTTGCTTTGAAAGGTGATCGAGCCCGAGGCAGGTTTGGCATCGACCGTTAGCGATCCTGGGTGGGCTGTATCGAAAACATAGGAACCGGTGCCGTCGGTTTGATCCCAGGTGCCGCTCGGGGCGGAGGATTTCACCGAAAGCGTGCCGGTGACCTCGGTCGTGCCGTCACTGATCTGGTATTGATCGGTCAGTTCGACCTTGGCTTTGCTCGTGGTGCTTGCCGAGGAGAACGTCATTGTCGTCGTGCCGACCGGGGTGCTCGTGTGAACGCCGGTCAGGTTGGTCGTCTGGTTGCCTGACGAGGTACCGGTTCCGGCAAAATCATAGAGCCAGGTCAGGTTGTCCTGACCGGTGATCGTCGTTTGGTTGGTGTTTCCGCCCTGGCCGGGTGTGGTCAATTCGCCGGTGTCGTTGTCGATCGTTTCGGTCCAGTTGCTGGTTTTTGTGCCCTGGTCGTAGTAGCGGTAGCCATTCTTGGCAGAGTACCCCGAAAGGACCGTGGCGCTGGAACTGGTCGCGACCTTGGTGCCGTCGAACACGGTCGATTTGGTTGTGGAATCGGTTCCCGAGCCGTAGTCCCAGCTTCGTGCGTAGAAGTGAGTCGTTGCGGCGGGTGCGGCATCGGCGACAAATTGGCTATGGCGTGGATCCTGGTCGGGATATGCTGTCGGATTGGGGAAGTTGGCGGTGTTGTCGGTGACGACCCAGTCGTTCAGCCAGGAGGAAGCGCCCGTTTTCACCGACTGCGAGGTGCCGGCCTGGGTCGTTGGCGAGGAACTGGTCCAGGTTGTGGTCGTGGTGAAGTTGTCCTCGATCTCGGCACGCGAGGTGAATTGATAGTGATCTCCTTCCGTGGTGTCATAAGTTCCAAGCGACTTGTATTTGACCGTTTCGGCCCAGGTGACATTGGTCCATTCGGTCGGCTGGTAATTGAACGAGGACCAGTCGTAGCCCGTCGGTCCATCTTCATCTTCAAGGCCGAAGAAGGTGTAGCCATCGGCCCCCGCCGTGATCGTTTTCGTGACCGTGGCACTTTGATTCAGGCTCTGGAAGGTGAACAGGCCGTTGTCTTTGCGCCAGGTTGTGTACTGGATCGTCGCCGTTTCCAACAAGTCGGTGCCGCTCTTGGTGAAACTGCCGACGATCGTGACGTCGAGGTAGAACTCGGCCTGACTCTTGGTGCCCGCATGGGTGTAGCGTCGTTCGAAATTGCCGCTGGTGACGGTGATCGTGGGGCCGGAGCTCGTCGTACCTCCGGAAGGAGGAGTCGTTGTGCCCCCTCCGGAAGGGGGATTTGTCGTACCTCCACCGGAAGGAGGTGTCGTCGTGCCTCCTCCGGAAGGTGGAGAAGTGGTACCACCGCCCGAGGAACCTCCTCCTCCTCCTCCTAAAGGCGTGTAGGTTCCGGAACCCCCTGAGGATCCACCCGACGGTGTCGGATTGACGCTGGGCGGAGGCGTCAAGTTGACCGTCGGAGTGGTGGTCGGCGTCACCGGTGAGCTCATGGGGGAATAGGCCGCGCTTGAACCTGCCGGCAATGACGCGGTGGGAGAAAGAGGCGCCGTGGCGCTCGATGGCGGCGAGCCCGTCGTGGGCGCCGTGGGGGTGACCTGGTAAGAACTGGTCGAAGTCGATGGATCGGAGGAGGTTACCGCGGACGGAAGCGAAGAGCCACCCGCGGTTTGATTCAGATTCGATGCGCCGGATGTCGTGCTCGAGGAAGCCAGATTGGATGCAGAAGCAAGGGAACCGGCCGGAGAGGCGGAAGTGGTGGAGCCGGCCGCGGGGTTAATGATCGATGGCGTGCCAAAATCGATCCCCTGCGAAGTTGAAGAAAGATTACCAAGATAGGAAAAAGGGGAATAAAGGATCGAGATCGGCTCGGCGTCGGGAACGAGGCGGTCTTCGAGCTTCTCCAGT
>Ga0208492_1002018_pt1 | contig 10870 bp, 10 predicted proteins | sample Subbioar_CSW14AB_FD_184820 | JGI IMG/M metagenome (GOLD analysis project Ga0208492, IMG submission 184820) | Serpentinite rock and fluid subsurface biosphere microbial communities from McLaughlin Reserve, California, USA - CR12Mar_CSW14AB (SPAdes) | ecosystem: Environmental > Terrestrial > Deep...
CTTCTGCGGCAAATCCATCTCCTCCAGCCGCGCGGCGAGCGACGCGCCGCCGACCTGCTGCGGGCGGTGCAGCGTCGCCGACGGCGCGGGCGCGCACCCCGACTTTGATGTAGTCGACGCCGGTGCCAGCCATGTCCGTCACCGCATCGGCGATGGAAGCCGGCCTATCCCAGCGGTCACCAATGGTCGCGCTGACCGGCACCCGCCTTGCGGCCAGGACGACGATGTCCCCTACGACGCTCAGGGGCGCCTGGCCAAGCGCGCCGTCAGCCGGTTCCTTGATGTCCAACCAGTCACAGCCCCCGGCGAGGGCGATGCGGGCCTCGTCCAGATTGCGCACGCTGGCCAATAGAGCGTTCATGCCCGCACCTCATCAAGCATCAGGCGGTGGCGCGGATGCGCGGCCATTGCCGTCACCAGCCACTGCCAGGCGCTGCGTTCACGCGGCCCGGCGGTCTTGCGGATGGCGATGTCGAGATAACGCATCTCGCTTGCCAGTTTGTCCGGCGCCAGCCAATCGAGACGCGAATAGAGGATGGCCGCCTCCAGCACCGCGGCCTGGGCGCGGTTGAATCCGGCGAAGGCGCCATGGCTGGCCTCATGAACCACACGACAGGTGAAGCGTGGCCGTTCGGCGTCGTCATCACACGCCGTCACTTCGAGTTCGAGATGACTCAAGCTGTCGGCTAGGCGCCAGCCATCGATGAGCGTCGCGCGCAGCACCGGCCACTCGCGGCGTCCCGTCAGACAACCGGCGATGACGCGCACGTCGTCGGTCAGATTCATCACCGCGCGGCCATCGCGCTTGAGATTCAGCGCAGTGGTCGAAGGCACGAAGGGCGCAATCAACACCCCATCGTCAGTGCGTCGATAGCCCATGGGCGTGATGTGCGCCGCACCATCGGCATGACAGGTGGTGATCACGCCTTCGAAAATCATGGTGTCCCGCATCGCGTGATGTCACCCATTGATTGGTTGTTCACAACCATGGGCCTGGTTGTGAAGACCCGCCCGCCCAGCACCTCGCTCCACATTGCACATGGCGCGCCGCACTTGCTCGCCAACGCTGAGGTAAGCAGTTCATTTTCAAGCTCAAAATAATTCATCGATGGCGGCCTCGCCAGCGGCCCTTGGCACACTGACTGCTTCACTCTTTGTGGTGCCGTGGTTTTCGAATCGCGGTGCCGGGGGAGAAACATCTGTTTCTAGTCATTCATCTGCAAGCTGGGAGTCATGGCCATGCAGTGGGAAACACCGTCCTACAATGACGTTCGCTTCGGTTTCGAAGTGACCATGTACATCAACAACCGTTAATGTACTGGGACCGGGGTCGCTTACGCGACCCCGGGACTTCACGGCGGGCGGGGCATCGCCCTTCACGCGTTCCACCCTTCCCCAGGCTCAGGATGTTCCCGTCGTGGTTCAGTTCGCCGTCAAACAACCGCCCAAGTCCGATGCCGCGCCGTGGTCGCGTGGCGAATTCGAAGCGCGCCTGCGTGCCAAGCAAAAGTACTACCACATCAACCACCCCTTTCATCTGCGCATGAACAGCGGTGAACTCGACCGCACCGCCATTCAGGGCTGGGTGGCCAACCGCTTCTACTACCAGACCAGCATTCCGGTGAAGGATGCCGCCGTGATGGCCAACTGCCGGGACCGCGACGCGCGCCGGTTGTGGGTGCAGCGCATTATCGATCACGATGGCACGGTGGGTGAGGAAGGGGGTATCGAGGCCTGGCTGCGCCTCGGTGAAGCGGTCGGCCTCTCGCGCGACGAGGTGCTGGACGAAAGACATGTGCTGCCCGGCGTACGCTTCGCGGTCGACGCCTATGTGAACTTCGCGCGCGCCGCGACCTGGCAGGAAGCGGCCTGTTCTTCCCTGACGGAAATGTTCGCCCCCGAAATCCACCAGCGCCGCCTCGACAACTGGCCGGCCGCCTACCCCTGGATCGACGCGCGCGGCTATGAGTATTTCCGTAAGCGCTTGAGCGAGGCACGACGCGACGTGCAGCACGGCCTCGCGGTGACGCTCGATCATTTCACCACCCCCAGCGAGCAGGAATACGCGCTCAACATCCTGCAACTCAAACTCGACATTCTGTGGACCATGCTGGATGCCATGTGGATGGCCTATGTGGCGCAGATGCCGCCCTACCAGGGCTGCGAGGCGCAGCCATGAACGCGCACGAAGATGAACGCGTGCCGCGCTTGAAGAACATGTATCGCTTCCAGTGGGAGCCGGCGCAGTCCGCTCATGTACTGCTCTACCCCGAAGGCATGGTGAAGCTGAGCACCAGCGCTGGCGAGATTCTCAAACGTGTGGATGGCGAGCGCAGCGTGGCGCTCATCATCGAAGACCTGAAGCTCGCCTTTGGTGGCGCGCCGCTGGACGACGACGTACGCAACTTTCTCGCACAGGCGCAAAGCAATGGCTGGCTCACCCTCTGACATCTCCGGGCGGCCGCTGTGGCTGCTGGCTGAACTGACTTACCGCTGCCCGCTGCAGTGCCCTTACTGCTCCAATCCGGTGGACTTCGCGCGGCGCGGCGATGAACTTTCGACCGCGGACTGGATGCGCGTCCTGAGCGAGGCGCGACAGCTCGGTGCCATGCAACTCGGCTTTTCCGGCGGTGAGCCGCTGCTACGGCATGATCTGGAGGATCTGATTCGTGAGGCACGCAGGCTCGGCTATTACAGCAATCTCATCACCTCGGGCGTCGGCATGGACGAAGAGCGCGTGGCGCGCTTCAAACAGGCCGGGCTCGATCATATCCAGGTCAGCTTTCAGGCCAGCAGCGAAGACTTGAACAATTTCCTCGGCGGCACGGCCAGCTTTCAACACAAGCTGGACATGGCCCGTGCAGTGAAAGCGCAGGGTTACCCGATGGTGCTGAACATCGTCATCCATCGCCAGAACATCGATCAGATCGAAGACATCATCCGCATGACCATCGATCTCAAGGCCGACTTCGTCGAACTGGCGAGCACACAGTATTACGGCTGGTCGAAGCTCAATCTCGACGCGCTGTTGCCGACACGCGAGCAGCTGCGCGCCGCCGAAGCGGTCGCCAAGCGCTATCAGCAGCAGATGAAAGATCAGATGAAAATCATCTACGTGGTGCCGGACTACTACGAAGAGCGACCCAAGGCCTGCATGAACGGCTGGGGCTCCATCTTTCTCACCATCGCTCCCGACGGCACCGCCCTGCCCTGTCACGCCGCCCGGCAGTTGCCGGGGTTGAATTTCCCCAACGTGCGCGACTATTCCATTGAGGACATCTGGTCGAATTCACCGGCCTTCAAGCATTTCCGCGGCTTTGAATGGATGCAGGAACCTTGCCGCAGTTGTGACGAGAAGACCAAGGATTTTGGCGGCTGTCGCTGTCAGGCTTACATGATGACGGGCGATGCGAATGCCACCGACCCGGTCTGTTCAAAGTCGCCGCATCACGGCCAGTTGAGCGCTGAAGTCGAGCGCATCGGTCGGCTCGCGGCAAGCCGCGCTGAAGCGCGGCCGCTGGTGTTTCGCAACTCGCGCAACTCGCGCGCCTTGTCAGAACCCGTCAAGTCCTGATTCACACACCTGCTTCGTGCTGTGCCGCGCGGATGGCCCAGGCGACATCCGCAGCCTGACGATTCGCTTTCACGTCATGGACGCGGAAAAGCCGCACTCCGGCCGCGACGCCCAGCGCCGTGGTCGCGCAGGTCGCGCCCAATAATTCGCGCGGATTGGTCTCGCTGCAAATCGCACCCATGAAACGCTTGCGGCTGGTACCCAGCAGAATGGCATGGACACCGTTGGCGAAGCGCTCGAGATTGCCGAGCAGCCTCAGGTTATGGGCGCGGGACTTGCCGAAACCGATGCCCGGATCGAGCGCGATATGCGCACGCGCGATGCCAGCCGCCTCCGCCGCCGCCGCGCGAGTCGTGAGAAAATCGCGCACCTGCGCCACGACATCATCGTAATGCGGCGACTGCTGCATGGTCTCAGGCGTGCCCTGCATATGCATGAGCACGATGGCCGCGCGGTGCTCGGCAACCACTTCGAACATGCCGGCATCGGCGCCCGCCGCGATATCGTTGACGATACGCGTACCCGCGCCCAGCGCTGCGCGCGCAACTTCGGTGCTGCGCGTGTCGATGCTGAGCGCGATATTGCCTGGCAGGCGTTTGACCAGGGCGGTGATGATCGGCAACACGCGCGCGATTTGCTCGGACGGCGCGACGGCTGTCGATCCCGGTCGCGTCGATTCGCCGCCGATGTCGATGATGTCCGCGCCTTCGGCCACCATGTGCTCGGCGGCGGCCACGGCGGATGCGCCGTCGACGAATCGGCCACCGTCGGAAAAACTGTCGGGCGTGATGTTCAATATGCCCATCAGCAAAGGTCGTCCGTCATTGCGCAAGCGGCTGAACATGCTGCGCCTCGAAACTCAGGGCATGGCGCGGCGTGCGCCGCCCAGCGCGACCGCCATCTCGTCCGCGGCACGCACCAGGGCATCGACCATGGGCGCCTCGCTGGAAAGGTGACCGGCGGTGCGCAGAATTTCCAGACGCGATCCCGCGATGGCGCAATGCAGTGCCCAGGCGGCCTCGGCGGTGCAGGTCAAATCGCGCGCGCCGTGAATGATGGTGGTCGGTACGCGAGGCAGGCGATGGACATCGCGCAGAAGTTGGTTGTCGTCGAGAAAATAGTGATGCGCCGCGTAGTGCATTTCGATACGACACTTGGCAATCGCGCTTGCCGGGTCACTGGCACCGGCATCGGCGCCCTGTTCCAGGGAAAACATCACAACCGCCGTCGACCACGCATCCCACGCCCGCGCCGCGCGCTCGACCACTTCGTTTTTCGAGGAGAACACCGCGCGGTGCAGATGCGCGATCAGGCCCTCGTCGACCGGCACGCCGACATTGTCGACGAAGCGCTGCCACTGCATGGGCAGCAAGCGATTGGCGCCATCACCGACGAACCACGCGAGATCGCGTCGCCGCGCGAGAAAGCTGCCGCGCAATACCAATCCCAGCACCCGTTCGGGATGGGTCTCGGCATAAGTCAGGGCGAGGGTCGCACCCCACGATCCGCCAAATACCAACCATTGCCGAATGCCGAAGTGTTCGCGTATCCGTTCCATGTCCGCGACCAAGGCGGCGGTGTCGTTGTGCTCCACGCCGCCATAGGGCGAGGAACGACCCGAGCCGCGTTGATCGAACAGCACGACATCATAGGATTGCTGCGCGAAGAACTGACGGTGATCGGGCTTGCAACCCGAGCCCGGCCCGCCATGCAGAAACACCACCGGGATGGCGCCGACCGTGCCACAGCGCTCGACGTGCAGGCAATGGCCGTCACCGACATCGAGTTGCACAACGGTATGGGCCGCGACGGGAGGATAGAGTTGGCGCAAGCGAGGGCTCCCGAACAACGCTCAATCAGCGCTGCGCGATTGAAGACGCGCGGTCGATGATGAGGCGACGGTAATCAGATTTCGTCCAGTATGGCGGCTTTGCGACGCTTGAAATCGTCGGCGGAGATGAGGCCCTTGTCGAGCAATTGCTGCAACTTGGCCAGCCGCTCTTCCAAGGGTTGCGTCTTGCCCGCGCCACTTTCCTGCAGAGCCTTCAGCTCCTTGCGCATGCGCGCCATCTCTTCCCGCATCTCGCGACGCTCGAGGGTCAGCTTGGCCGCTTCGTTGCGCACCTTCTCTTCCTCTTTGCGCGCGGCAACCGGCGTCTGCGCGTCACGATACGCCTTGGCGGCTTTGAGCACTTCGATTGCCACCCAGTCCGAGCGCCCCGTCTCGCCGAATTCGACGCCAGCAGTATTGACGATACGCCCCGGCATATGTCCTTTGCTGCGGCGACCGGCGATATCGAAATTGACATCGCGGAAATCATCGGTCACGCCGAACGAGCCTTCGACGTTCTTCTTGCCCTTGTCGATGCGCTTCTGGTATTCGCCGATGATGAGATTGAGTTTGCCGTCCTTGTAGAACACCCGTCCCGTCGTCCATTCCCGTTCACGGCCCACCGACAGCAGGACATCGGCATAGCTGCGCACGTTGAAGGTCACGTCTTCGCTCGGCGATGCCTTGTTCAAGGCATCGACCAGATAGCGTGCGATGGTGCCGGCCTGACCCTTGGCGTAAACCGGCAGCGATTGCTCATCGCGGAACACGCCGCCCTTGGTCCACAGCTGCAAGGAGGCGAGTGCCTGCTCGACCTCGACCGGGTCGAGCGCGACGGGATGATTATTGAGCGGTGCCTTCGATTCGATCGCGACCAGATGAACGTACTGCTCGTTCTGCTCCCAGATGGTCGCGGTCACTTCGGGTTTGTCGAAGATATCGGGTAGCAGGTCCAGCGCGTTCGTGACGGTCGGCATCACGATGAGTGTGATGAGCGCAGCCAGCACCCGCGGCCGCAATCGATTCAGGAAATGTCTTTTCATTGATTTCGTAGCGCCGGGCGGAGTGGAGCGGGCGGCGGCATTATAGCCAGGGCCCGAAGTCTTTGACCATTGAAGGTCCGGCGGATTTCCATCGCCTAAAAAAAAGGCGCATCCACGGATGCGCCTCTTCTTCGCGACCAGCGCAGGGCGGCGATGCTTACCAGAACAGGAAGCTGCCGACGCTGAACGTATTCGCTTCGGGGTTGTGACCCGGCGTGCTGTTGTTCAGCGAGCCATGGTTGTACTCGGCAATCAGACGCAGCCAGCTGCTGACATCATGATAGACACCGACCGTCCACAGTTGACGCTCGACATGGCCGCTGACGCCATTGGCGGCAACACTCAGGACGTCGTTGTCGATCGAGGACAGGTTGCCTTCACCGTAGGAGACACCGACCTTGGTCTTGCCGTTGAAGGTGTAGGTGCCCTGCACGTAGTAGCCGTTGCCCTTACGTTCCTGGATGTTGCCAGCGGCGTCGAACCATACGGCGTTCTGGTTGAACTGCGAGGTCAGACCCAGGCCTTCGCTGTCGTGGTAGTAACCCACGAATTCGAAGCCCATGTAACCGACCTTGGTACCCGCGCCCCAGGCGTGGGTGCTGATATCGCCGCAGCGGGCATTCGCCGTGCCGACCGCGAAGATGCGGCCATGGCAGCTCGAGCTGACGTCCTGCCACAGGGCATCGACCCAAGCCTTGACGTTACCGCCGGTGAACGCCGTCGAGTAGCTGATTTCACCTTCGAAGCGCGGGGTATCGGCTTCGTCCAGCAGACTGCCGGTGCCGCTGTTGGTCGCACCATAGGTGGTGACGCCGGAGAAAGTCGACGGGTCATACACACCGAGCGCGACCTGGAAACCATTGACCACCGGCGTGGTGTACTGGAAGCGCGCAGCGAAGTCGGGATAGGTGTAACCATGGCCGACGCGGCCGAAGGTCACCGACCCGAAGGAATCACCGCCCGGCGCGAAGCCGACGCCGAACAGGGTCATGTCATTCAGGATCGCGTTGCGACCGAACAGCGACAGCGTGCGGCCGAAGCTCACTTCACCGAAACCACCGCTCAGGTTGGCAACCACTTCACGAGTATCGATCGTGGCGCCGTTGATGCCCGGTATCGGACCCACGTTGCCCGACTGCGAAGAAAACTGGGTCTTGTTGCCACCGGTCTGAATGGTCGGCGCAAAGCTTATGCGCGCGCTGCCGGTCATGCCGTCGATGGTCGGTGACTTGACGTTGAAGCTGAAGAAGGCCGGCAGGAAGCCCGTGTGCACTCGGCTGCTGGTTTTGTCGGCGGCTTCGGTTACATAGCCTTTGTCATAGTCGCCAACCGTGTAGAAAGCGTTGACGTTACCGTCGAAGCTCACTTCCCAACCGTTGTCGCCGCCGACGACCACGACTGCTCCCGCGGGGGCGGCCAAACCTGCGCCAAACGCAGCTGCACCGACCGCCGCAGCAATCCTGGTCTTGGAATTTTGTATCGCCATCACTTCCTCCTAACTCTAAGGACTAAGGCTCAATCTGCATGACCCAATCTCGAGCGCTTTGCTATCTACTTCGCGCGCCTGAAAGCAGTTTTTTTGTTCTTGTCAGGCCTGCTCCACTTCACGCGGAACGGCTTTTGGCATTCGGCGAAGTATCAATTCGTGGTCGATTCTAGTTCATTAATTTTCCGATGCCAACACTTATGCAACAAAAAACTCCGCTAGTTGCGGGAGGTTTTTTGTTTTGTGGTGATGATGCAACGACCGTGCGCCACAATTCGGAGCAGTACCGTGCCCGCCACGCGCGGCTTCAGCCGCCGCCCTTTTGAAAGGCGCGGTCGAATCGTTGGAGAAAGTCCTGGCGCTCGCGCTCGCCCATGCCGCGAAACGCGAAGGTGATATCGACATAGGGCAGACTGAGGGAGGCGATGCGGCGCAACTTCTGGGCGGACACGGTGGCGACCACGCGCGCGCCGTGCGACCACTCGACATGGATGGACAGCCCCTCCCGGCGCCAGGGGGCCGGGGCCACGACGGCGGGAAAGACGCGGAAGAAGTCGTCGTGGGACATGCCCATCGCCGGCCGCTCACCTCGCGCTTCGCTGTCCGCGGCGTCAGGCATGGGGGGCGGACACCAGACCGGCGGCGCCGAGCGCGGTTTCCAGCGGCGCGAACTGCGCCTGGTAATGGCGCCAGTGGTCGCGCGCCTCGGCATACAGCGGGCGCCGCACCTGCCATTGGCTGGCGGTCGCGACCGCGCGCTTCGATTCGTGGAAGCGCAGACAGTCCGCATCCCAGGGCAAGCCCAGAAATTCCACCATCCGCCGGGTTTCCCCTGCCTGGTCGTCGAGCAGCGCCTCGTAGGAAAGCTCCAGGCGCGGCATGACGAGCACTTGCCGCCAGTGATCCATGAGGCGCCGATAGCCGATGTAGGCTGCGGCCAGGCCCTCGAGGTCATAGGAATAGGGATGGCTGCCCGCCAGATCACGGGTGAAGATCGAATGGCAGGTGGCGAGCGGATTGCGCTGGCAGTGAATGATGCGCGCGCGCGGAAACAGCGCGCCAATCACGCCGAGGTAAAGGAAGTTATAGGGCATCTTGTCGCTCACCCTTCTCGCCTCGCCAGCGCGCGCCGCGAGCAGCGCGAGATAGCGGGGCGCGAGCGCCGCAAGCTCGCCCAGGCGGCGGCCGATGCCGCGTGGATAGCTTGAAACCTGTCCCGCGCGTCGCACCAGTGCCGGCACCTGTTCGGGAAAGAAGGTCAGTTCACCGGCGCCATGCACCTGCCGGTGGCTGGCAATGATTTGTTCGACCAGGGTCGTGCCGGAACGCGGCATGCCGAGGATGAAAACCGGCCGCTCGCTGGGGTCGGCAATGGCGGCGGCGCGCGCCATGAACTCGGGCGAGAAGGTTTCGATGATGGCGTCGATGAATTCGCGCTGCGCGTCGCGATCGAACGGCTGCTGCTGGCGACGCAGCCGGTTGGCGGCGGCAAAGGCATCGAAGGCCGCGGCGTAATCGCCTTCACGATCCCGCAGGCGGCCCAGCGCGAACAGCAGCTCGCTTTGTTCGCTCGCGCCCGGCTGCGCCGCGAGCGCCGCTTCGACCCGCCCGCGCAGGGTGGAAACACCTTCATCACCCACCGCCATTTCCGCGAGATTGCGCAGTGCCTCAGCGTGACCGGGCGCCACCGTCAAGGCGCGCTCGAACGCGGCGCGCGCGCCGTCGCGATCGCCACGCGCGCTCAAGGCCATGCCGACATGTGTCGCCAGCAGCGGCTGGTGCGGCGCGAGATGCTCGGCTTCGGTGAAGCTCGCGACCGCCTCTTCCACCTGGCCCAGGGTGAACCGCACCAGGCCCAGTTGATCGCGCAACGGCGCGGCGGCCGGCGCGAGTGCCACGGCACGCGCCAACGCCTGGGCGGCGCCGTCCAGATCCCCCGCCCTGCGCAAACACAGGCCGAGCAATTCCCAGGTCATCACTTGCGCGTCGTCGATGGCGAGCGCGCGACGACAGGCGGCGACGGCTTCGTCCGCCCGCCCGATGCCGGCCAGCGCCCGCGCCAGACCGACATGTCCCGGCGCGAAGCGCGGCGCGAGCTGCACGACCTTGTGCATGAGCTGGGCCGACTCGTCCATGCGGCCGACATCGAACAACAGATTGCCGAGATTGTTGGCGGCGTCGACATAATCCGGACGCAGACGCAGCGCCGCCCGATAGTGCTTCTCCGCCGCGGCGTGCTGCCCCTCGGCCAGCCGCGCATTGCCGCCGTTGAAATGCGCTTCGGGGAACCGCGGGCGCGCAAGCAAGGCCCTCTCGAACAGTGGAATGGCCGAGGCGGCGTCACCCAGGGACATCAAGGCCATGCCGAGGTTGTTGTTGAGATCGGCGTCTCCGGGGGCGTGGGCAAGGGCCTCGCGCAGCAACTGCACGCCGGCCTCGAGCTTGCCGCTCTGGCAGGCAATCACGCCGAGTCCGCCGAGCGCCGCGGCATGACCGGGGTCCCGGCGCAGCACGTCTCGATAAAGATGTTCGGCCTGGCGCAGATCGCCCGCCTGATGGAGCTGCTGGGCGCTGTCGAACAATTGCGCTGCGCCCAACGCGCCGGTTGAAGGTGGCACGCTCATGACTCTGTGCCCTGCCCCTCAGCCGCCGGCGACGGGCGGCCAGATGGCCAGCGCATCACCCGGCTTCAGCATCGGACGATCGCGATCTCCGGGTTCGACATACAGACCGTTGATCAGAATGAGATGGGCGGAAGCACGCGGCACGTGATAACGGTCGATGATCTCGTGCACCGTCGTTTCCGGCGCGATCTCGATCTCGACGATGTTACGTACGGCATCGCTGGGCAGGTACTGCGCCAGCGAGGCGAACAATTTGAATGTGATCTTCACCGCGATGCTCTCGACATGCCGGCCAGCCGCGCGCACGCGCGG
>Ga0208492_1002019_pt1 | contig 10861 bp, 1 predicted proteins | sample Subbioar_CSW14AB_FD_184820 | JGI IMG/M metagenome (GOLD analysis project Ga0208492, IMG submission 184820) | Serpentinite rock and fluid subsurface biosphere microbial communities from McLaughlin Reserve, California, USA - CR12Mar_CSW14AB (SPAdes) | ecosystem: Environmental > Terrestrial > Deep...
AGCCGCGGAACAAGAGCGCGCCGTGCACACGCAAGTGCGCGGCGCACTCATCGCGATGGGCGGCCAGCCATTCCGGCAGGCTCAGGGCCGGCAGATGCGGTGTCGCCAGCAGCGGCAGGCTCAGCGCGGCATCGAGTGCGCTGAAGCTCACCAGTTGTTCAGGCACGATGCGCACCGCGCGGCGCGCACCGCCGGCACGTGGGCCGCCACGTTCGGGGCTCGGGGTTTGCTCACTCATGGTCAGTCCTTCCACTCGCGGTCACGATGGACGCCGCTTGATGGCCTGTAATCGTTGCCGACTGACGTCCTTGAAGGCAAGCATGCGGCTTTCCTCATGGCGTCGTCGCGCGGCCAGGATGTCATCCAGCAAGGCGCCGACACTCAGCGTATCGGCCTGCGCGAGCGCGCGCAGGCAATGCAGCACATTGTCGGCAATCGCGGCCACCGCCGCCGCACTGAAACGCGCGCTGTCGTAGAGCAGCTGCAATTGCAGCACCTCACCCGGCACGCCGCGCAGGGTCAAGGGATAACTGTTGCGTATCACCGGCCGCGTGGCGGCGATGTCGATATCGCCATGCTGTTCCGGCCCGCCGTGGAAGCCGGCGCTGTTCTCGATCACCACCAGGCTTTCGAACAGGCGGCTCGAACGCGGCGTGTCTGCCCATTCCTGCACCAGGGCCAGCGGTGTCTGTTCGTATTGACGCGACTCGGCCTGCTCGACCTGCAGCGTCGCCAGCCAGGTGGCGAGCTTCGCCTCGCGATCGATGCGCGCGCGCACCGCCAGGGTATTGATGAACAGGCCGACGATGTTCTCGGCCTCGGCCAGGCTGGCGGGCCGGCCGGCAATGGTGGCGCCGAACACCACGTCATCGCGCTGTGACTGCGCCGCCAGCCACAGCGCCCAGGCGCCGCTCACCACGGTGCTCAAGGTCAGGTGGCGACGCCGCAGTTCCGCCGCCAGGTTGGCACTGGCGTCGGCATCGAGTTCGAAGCGATATTCCAGCACTTCGCCGGGCGCGCGCTCCGGCAGGTCGCCACTGAGCGGCGTCGGCACGCGAAAGCCGGCCAGGGTGCGACGCCAGTAGCATTCCGTTTCCTCGAGATTCTGCGCGTGCAGCCAGTCGATGAACAGGCGATAGGCGGGTGCTGGCGGCAAGCTGGCGCGTTGTCCTGCCTGGCGCGCGCGATAACAGGCGAACAGCTCCTCGAACAACTGCGCGCGGCACCAGCCATCCATCAGCAGATGATGGTGGACCAGCACGAACTGCCAGCGCTCGACATCGCAATGGACGAGGATGAGGCGCAATAGCGGCGCTTGATCCAGGGCGAAGCCGCGGCGGCCTTCGGCGTCGAGCAGGGCATCGAGGCGATGCGCACGTTGCGCTTCGTCCAGTGCACGCCAGTCCTGTTGTTCGAGTTCGATGCGGATATGGCTGTGCACCACCTGCAAGGGCTTGTCGAGATCGTCGAAATGAAACGATGTGCGCAGGATGGGATGGCGATCGAGCATGTCCTGCCAGGCCTGCGCAAAGGCGACGCCGTCCAGCGGGCCATGCAGACTATAGGCGAGGCGGCTGCAGTACACACCGCTGGCGGGCGCGTCCAGGGTATGGAACAGCATGCCCTGTTGCATGGGCGCGAGTTCGTAGATGTCCTCGATGCTATCGCCATCGTCGCGGCTCACCGTGGCCAGCAGTCCTTGCAGTTCCTCGTCGCTGGCGCGCGCGGCGGGAAAGCGCGGCCGCTCACCCTGGGTCTCGAGGCTGACGGCGGGGGCGTCGGTGGCGGTCGCCGCGCAGGCCGCCGCCAGGGCCGCGACCGTCTGGTGCTGGAACAGCTCCTTGTTGTTGACCGTCAGCCCCGCGCGGCGCGCGCGGGCGATGAACTGCAGGCCGATGACCGAATCGCCGCCGAGTTCAAAGAAGTTGTCGTCCACACCGATACGCGGCACGCCGAGCAGGTCCTGCCAGAGGCTCGCAATGGTCTGTTCGGCGGCGTCACGCGGTGCGGTGTAAGGGCGCGTGCTGTCACCGATGAGTGGTGGACTGGCGTCGGCCCCATCGGTGACTGTCGAATGATCGAGCGGCACCGGCGGTGCGAGCAGGGCGCTCAGGCGTTGCGAGGAAATCGCGACGCGCGGCAGACGGCGATGCAGCACGCGCGACAGCGCATCCATGCCTTCGACGCTGCTCATGCCTTCGCGCAAGGCGGCGCGCTGACGCTCGCCGCGCAGACCGGACAGCCGTGCGGCCATGCCGGCATCGCGCCACACGCCCCAGTCGACCGTGGTGACGAGGCGGGCAATGGGCGTCGGCGCGGCCGCTTCGGCTTCGACCCAGGCATCGACCACGTTGCTGGCGGCGCAATAGTCTATCTGCCCGGTCACGCCGACGACCGCGGCCAGCGACGAGAACACCACGAAGCAATCGAGATCGCGTCCGCGCAGCGCGTCGGCGAGCACCAAGGTGCCGTGGACTTTCGGCGCCATCACCGCTGCTGCCTCGGCGTGGGTCTTGAGTGCGGCGGCGCTGTCGTTCAGCACCAGCGCGGAATGGAACACACCATTGAGCGCGCCGAAGCGTTGCTCGATAGCGCTCAACAGGCCGGCGACCTGGGTGGCATCGGTGACATCGGTCCGCGCGATCATCACTTCACCGCCCAGCGCTTCGATGCGTCGCAATTGCGCGATGGTGGCGGCCGTGGCGGTGTCGGCCTGGATGCCTTGCGTGCTGTGCGGCTTGCGCGCGGCGATGAGGGCGGCGTCGGCCTGCTGTGCGGCCTGCGGCCAGACTTCGACGGCATCGAAGCCTGCGGCCAGCATCGCGCCACGCCAGCCTTCGGCTTCCAGCAATGGCGATGCGCCGCGCAGCGCTTCGTCCTCGTAGTGCCACCAGCCTTCGGTCAGACCCCAGATCAGATCCACCCACGGCATGCTGCGCAGGGATTCAATCAGGAGCAATGCCCCGCCCGGCTTCAAGACGCGTGCGAGGCGCTGGAGCGAAGTCGCGATGTCCCGCGTGGCATGCACGACATTGAAGGCCAATACCACGTCGACACTGGCGTCGGCATGGTTCTGCGCCGGCAGTTCCTGTTCCAGATCGAGAGTCGCGAAGCGCATGAAGTCGATGCCGCGTGCTTGCGCTTCGCGGGCCGCGCTGGCGACGAAGCTGCGCGCGATATCGGTGTAGTGGTATTCGACGTTGTGGCCGGCCAGCACCGGCGCCAGTGTCCAGGCCAGATGACCTTCGCCGCCGCCGACTTCGAGTATGCGCACAGGCAGCTCGCGGCTCTCGGCGGCGCGCGTCGCGAGCCAGTGCTCGCAGAGGGCACGCAGCAGTTGATGCTGAATGCGCATGCGCGAGTGTTCGAGAATGACCGCGCTGCCGGCGCGGAACAGCGGCAACGCGCTTTCGCTGAACAGGACTTCAAGACCGGGCATGGTGCCGTCGAGCACCGCGCCGGTGTGCGCCGCGCAGTGGGCCATGAGATCGAGCAGCGGCGCCATGCCGGCATGACGCGCGCGCACGGCGGATTGCAGTTGCGCGGCAGGCGCGGGCGCCGCGGCGCTGAAGATCAGCTCAGTGCCGGTCTCTTGCACGAGTCCCGTGTCGCCCAGCCAACGCAGCAGCGCATCGAACTGACGGCGATAGGGCGCGGCAATCTGCGCCCGCCAGTCATCCCGCGCGCGCTTCACGCCCGCCAAGGGCCGACCGAGGAGTTGTTCCAGCACCTGCCACGCATAGGCCGCGCACAAGGCTTCGAGATCCGGCGCGAGCCCCGGCACCGCGACGATTTCGGTCAGGGGCTGCGCGGCCAGCAGCGCGGTTTCCTGCGCAGTGACGAAATCGCTCAGCGCCGGCAAAGGCGCGTGGCTTGCGACACTGCTGAGCGCATCCCATTGTGCCCGGGGCGCAAAGGCGCTGCGCGTGCACAGCACCACGCGCGCCTGCGCGACCTGCGCGAGGTACTCGGCGGTGGCGAGTCCGACACCGCCCAGGCCACCGGTGATGAGATAGGTGCCGCGCTCGCGCATCCAGTCCGGACGCTGCGCCGTGACGGGCAGGGGCACCGGCTCGAAACATTCCAGCCAGCGCTGGTGCCGGCGCAGGGCAAGTACCGCCGGGCCGTGCGGCTCGCGGATTTCGCCGATGACATCCATCGCCAGCGTATCCAGCGTCGCGCCATCGAGTTCGACATCGATGTGCGTGCATGCAAGTTGCGGCCACTCGCGCGGCAGCACGCGCACCGCGCCGAGGGTCGCTGCCGCGAAGGGCGCGCGTGGCTCGTCGCCGTGGACCTGTTGCGCGCCCTGGGTGATGACGGCGAGGCGCCGCAGATCACTCGAGCCCGCGCGTTCCAGCGCCTGCACCGCGTCGAGCACGCTGTAGAAATTGAGATTCAGGCCTTGCTCGACCGTGCTGAGCGAAGTCTCCAGCGTATTCAATCCCCAGCAGTGCACGATACCGGTCGGTGCACCGTGGTGGGCGCGCAGCAGATGCAGCAGACCGTCCATGTCGGCGGCGTGACCGGCGCGCATGGTATAGAAGCCGGCCACCACCTGATTCAATTCCTGATCGGCCACCACGGTGCTGACGCGATGACCTTGATCGCGCAGCAACGTGCCAATGCGCGCACCGAGGCCATGGTTGTCGGCGAATACCAGCCAATGCTCGGCCTCCGTCGGCGCGTCGAGCGGGCTCGCCGGCAGCGGTGCCGCGCGTTTCCAGGACGGCACGTAGAACCACTCTTCGATGGCCGCGACTTTGCGCAGCGGGTCCTGCGCGGCGGGGCGTGAACCGCCGGCCGGCATCCAGTGGCGCTGGCGTTCAAAGGGATAGGTCGGCAACGGCACGCGACGGCGTTGTTCATCGCCATGCCGGCTGGCCCAGTCGACCGGCGCGCCCATCACCCAGGCGCGCGCCAGGGCGGTGGCGAGGGTGCGCGCTTCGCTGAGTTCGTCACGCTGATCCGCCGCCGGCATCACCGCGATGGCATGGGCCGGTGCCACGCCGTTACGGCGCGCGAGCGCGCTCATGGCCTGGCCGGGGCCGGCTTCCAGCAGCACCGTGTCGGGCGAGTCCAACAGCGTGCGCAGGCCGGCGGCGAACTGCACCGGCTGGCGCAGATGCTGCACCCAGTAATGGCGATCGGTGGCTTGTGCCGCCGTGATCCAGTCGCCGCTCAGGTTGGAGACATAGGGGCGCGTCGGCGCGTGCAGGGTGATGTGATCGAAACAGGCGGCGAAGTCCGCGAGTATCGGCTCCAGCATGCGTGAGTGAAAAGCGTGGGAGGTGGCCAACACGCGCGATTCCACCTCCCGTGCCGCGAGTTGTGCCTTGAGCGCGGCGATGGCTGCGCCGGGCCCGGACACCACGCACATCCCGTCGGCGTTGATGGCGGCGAGATCGAGTTCATCGCCCAGCAGCGGCGTGAGTTCGGCGACGGCCAGCGGCACCGCCAGCATGTCGCCCGGCGGCACGCTGCTCATGAGGCGCCCACGCGCGGCGACCAGTCGCAGACCGTCTTCGAGGGAGAACACGCCGGCGCGACAGGCGGCGACATATTCGCCAAGACTGTGGCCGAGCATCGCATCGGCCGGCAGGCCGCTGGCCTCGAGCAATTCGGCGAGCGCGTATTCGAGTGCGAACAGTGCGGGCTGGGCGAGACGCGTGTCGCTCAGGGCCGCGTCCTGCTCTTCATCGAACAAGGTCGCGCGCAAATCGACGGCGACGTGTTCGGCGAGCCAGGTCGCGCAGCGGTCTATGCAGTCGCGAAACACGGGTTCGCTGGCGTACAGGCCGCGTCCCATGCCGGCGTGCTGCGAACCTTGTCCAGGAAACACGTGGACCAGGCGCGGCGTGACACGCGCGACGCTGCCGCTCACCACGGCGCCATTGCGCGTGCCGTCGAGGCTTGCCAGGGCCTCATCGCGATCGGCGCAGATCACGGCGCGGCGATGATTGAACGCGCGCCGTCCGAGCTGGCTGGTATAGGCCATGTCGGCCAGAGTCAAATGCTGATATTCCGGCGCGCGAAGATGGTTGGCGAGCGCGGCGCTGCCGGCTTGCAGCGCGGCCGGCGTGCGCGCCGAACTCAACAGCACCGCGCATGGCCGATGCGCGGCCTGGCTGACGACGCGCGGCGCCTGTTCGAGGATCACATGGGCATTGGTGCCGCCGATGCCGAAGGCGCTGACCGCCGCGCGGCGCGGCGCGGCGCTCACCGGCCATTCACGTAACTGCGTGTTGACGTAGAAGGGCGAGGCGGCGAAGTCGATTTTGGGATTGGGCGTGGCGAAATGCAGGCTGGGTGGCAGGAGGTTGTGTTCGACCGCCAGCACCGCCTTGATGAAGCCGGCCACACCGGCAGCGGTATCGAGATGACCAATGTTGGTCTTGACCGCACCCAGTGCGCAGTAGGGCGCGCGGCTGCCGTCGTATGCAAAAGACTGGGTCAGGGCCGCGATTTCAATCGGGTCGCCCATGACCGTGCCGGTGCCATGGGCTTCGACATAGCCGATGGTCGCGGGCGCGACATCCGCCACCCGTTGCGCGGCGCGGATCACCGCCGCCTGGCCATCGATGCGCGGCGCGGTGTAGCCGGCCTTGCCGGCGCCATCGTTGTTGATCGCGCTGCCCTTGATCACGGCATGGATGGTGTCGCCGTCGTCCAGCGCATCGGCCAGGCGCTTCAACACCACCACGCCGACACCATTGCCGGGCACGCAACCGCTGGCGGCGGCGTCAAAGGCGCGGCAATGACCATCGGGCGAGAGGATGCCGTCTTCGAGATAGTGATAACCGGCCAGCTGTGGCAGCCGGATGGTGGCGCCACCGGCCAGCGCCATGTCGCACTCACCGCCGAGCAGGGACTGCACCGCGACGTGGATCGCGACCAGCGATGTCGAGCAGGCGGTCTGCACCACCACGCTCGGTCCTTCGAGATTGAGCTTGTAGGAGACGCGCGTGGCGAGGAAGTCCTTGTCGTTGCCGAGCACCGCCGGATGCCACAGACGGGCCTCGGCGTCCTGGGTGTCGGCCATGACGTGTTCGGGCAGATAGGTGTTGCGGCCCACGCCGGCATACACGCCGATGCCGGTGCCGCTGCGCGAGGCGTCGTAGCCGGCGTGTTCGAGCGCGGTCCAGGCGGTTTCCAGGAACAGGCGCTGCTGCGGATCGATGCTGGCCGCTTCGCGCGGGCTGTAGCCGAAGAAGGCGGCATCGAAGTCTTCGATGCCATCCAGCACGCCGCCGACTTTCACATAGCCCGGTTCGGCCAGTCGCGCCGCCGGCACGCCGGCCGCCAGCAGTTCGGCATCGCTGAAGCGGGTCAGACACTCGCGGCCGTCGCACAGATTGCGCCAGTAGGTCTCGATGTCGGCCGCGCCCGGAAAGCGGCCGGCCATTCCGATCACCGCGATCTCGAGACCGGTCGGCGTGTCGTCGCTATGCGTATTGCTCACAGTGTCCTAAGTCCACGCGCCTGTGATCGGAAGAGGCGCGCATATTTCGACAATCAAGGCTCCATCGCGAGCCCCATCGCGCCAGAGAAGGCAGGCGACGATTCAAGCGAGGTCGCTGCCTGCACGGAGCCAAGTATAGAGGGTGGCCACCAGCGCGCACGAGCAGCATGGGTGTTAACTGTTATAAGTTTTGTCAAACGGGAAGCGGTTCCTTCTTTTGCGCTGCTGCGCGCATGACTTCGCGAGGTCGGTTCGCTAGTCTAGCGTGTGGTCGGCGGTCAGGCCCTCGGCCTATCCATCATCAACGCTCGAGTTCGCCGTGATTCGCCTATGGGCCGCTGTGCGCCATGCCGCCATTGTCTTCTGATGCGTGACATCGTCGCGTTACGCGAGGCGTGCGCCACATGAGCAGCGTGGCCGTCGCTTGCGTGCGCGACGCGGCGCTCGACACCTTGTTCGCCGGCGAGGCGCTGGTCGCCGACTGGATCTGCGTGGACAGCGCGAGCGTACTCGGCGAGGCGCTGCAGGTCTTGTATGTGGTACCGACGCGCGCGCGCGCCAACCACGACTGGCAGTCGGCGGCGGCCGGCATACTCGCCACGCACGGCGCGTTGTGGCACATCGTGCTGGTCAGTGCGCTGCCGCTCGCCGTGGACGGCAGCGTCGATCGCGCGGCCCTGGCGGGTCTGCCACTGGTGGATGAAGCGCTGGCCGAGCGCGCCGCCGAGCGTGCCGCCGCGCAACTCGGCGTCGAATGCGCCGGCTTCGTGGTCGGCAGCAGTCTCGCCCAGACCCCTTACCATGCCAGTCAATTGCTGCCGCGGCCGCGCCCTCTGGCGCAGGCCGCACGCAAGTCCGAGGTGGCCTTCACGGCCACTACAACCGCCGCCGGCCCGCCGTCCTGGATCGACGGCGGCGCGCTGCCGGATGACCCGCACGCGCCACTATCCCTGCTCGACATGCTGGAAGCCGCCGCGATGCGCGCCGACGGTGCGCTGGTCGTGATCACGGCCGACGATCGCGAAGTGCGTCTCGACTACGCCGAACTGCTGCGCCGCGCACGCCTCGGCGCGGCGCAACTGCTGCTGGCCGGTCTCACCCCCGGCACGCCGGTGCTGCTGCAGTTCGAAGACCTGCTGGATTTTTTCGAAGGCTTCTGGGCCTGTGTGGCCGCTGGCCTGATTCCCGTACCTTCGGCCGCCCTGCAGCTCGAGCAGCGCGGCGCGGCCGAACGACTGAAGGCCATCTGGTGCAGTCTCGATCGCGCCGCCCTGCTGACCCAGAACAGTCTGGTGCCGGCGCTGCGCGCGGCGCTGGACGAAGACCCGGCCGTCGCGCGTCTGCTGGTGCTGGCGCGCGACAGTGACGCACCGGCGGGCGCGCTGCCGTGCAGCGCGGGCAATGACATCGCCCTCATGATGCTGACCTCGGGCAGCACCGGCGCGCCCAAGGCCGTGCCCCTCAGTCATCGCAATCTCATCAGCCGCGGCCGCGGCAGCCAGCTGACTCATGGCTTCAGCGCCGCGCTGCGCTCGCTGAACTGGATGCCGCTCGATCACGTCGCCGGTCTCATTTATTTCCATCTGCGCGATGTGCTGCTGGGCGCGACCCAGGTGCACGTGCCGACCGCCACGGTGTTGCGCGATCCCTTGCGCTGGCTCGACCTGTGCGAGCAATACCAGGCCGAGATCACCTTCGCGCCGAACTTCGCCTTTGGCCTCATCAACGCGCGTGGCGTCGACATCGTGCGGCGGCGCTGGGATCTGAGCCGCCTGCGTCACGTGCTGAATGGCGCCGAGGCGATCGTCGCGCGCACCGCGCGTGAATTCATGCAGCTCTTGATGCCCCACGGCCTGTCGCGCACCGCCATGATTCCGGCCTGGGGCATGGCCGAGGTGTCCTCGGGCATCACCTACAACCTCGAATTCGATCTGGATCGCGTGCGCGACGAGGATCGCCACGTCGCCGTCGGGCGGCCCATCCACGGCACGCGAGCGAGGGTGGTGGATCAGGACGATCGGGTGGTGGCGGAGGGCGTCGAAGGGCGTTTGCAGATCCAGGGCGCGACCACCTTCGGCGGCTATTGGCAGCCCACCGACGAGGTGATCTTCACCGACGACGGCTGGTTCCGCACTGGCGATCTCGCCTATGTGGAAGGCGGCCGGCTGTTCATCACCGGTCGCGAGAAGGACACCATCAACATCGGTGGCATCAAGTACCCCGGCCCGGCGATCGAAGCGGCGGTCGACACCGTGCCCGGTGTCGCGCCGAGTTTCAGCGCCGCCCTGGCGGTGCAGGACGGTGGCGATGGCGCAGAGCGTCTGGCGGTGGCCTTCGTGCCGGAATACGACCGTGACGCCGCGCTGCGGGTGCTGTTGCCGGCCATCCGCCGGCGCATCGGCGCGCAACTCGGCGTGGCGCCCGATCTGCTGCTGCCACTCAGTCGCGAGCAGATCCCCAAGACCTCGATCGGCAAGATTCAGCGCCGCCAGATGCAGAACGCATTTGCGGCTGGTGAATATGACGCCGCGCGACGGCGCTTCGAGATCCTGACCGGCAGCGGCGACAGCCTGCCGCGCTGGTTCCATCGCCGCGTGTGGCATGCCAAGGCGCCACGCGGCACGCTTGCGACGCGCGCCGGTGCGCTGCTGTGCGTGAACTGGTCGCCGGCCGATGTGCTCGCCCTGCGCGCGGCGCTGGCCGGGCAACGCGAAGTGTTGACGCTGGCCTCCGATGAAGCGGCGCTGCGCGCGGCCTGTCAGCCCGTTCGTCCGGCCGTCCTGTGTGTGGCTGTCGATGGCGAAGGCGAGGCGCTGGCGACCGTCATCGCGCTGGCGCGGGCATTGGCCACGGGCGGCGAGTCGACGCGCGTGCTGGTGACGACGCGTCGCGCGCTGGCGGTTGACGCGCGTGAGGTCGTCGATGCCGACGTCGCGGCTGCCGCGGTGCTGGCGCGCGCCATCGCCCAGGAACAACAGGGCGTGCTTGTCACCCACATCGATGGCGCTGACCCGGTGGCGGCGGTCGTCGATGCGTTGCGCCACGGCGATGACGCCGAGATCGCGTGGCGCGAGGGGCGGCGTCTGGTGCCCCTGCTCGCCGATGCATTGCTCGCGCCTAGTGGTGCAGCGCCGCTCGTGCATGGCGGGCATTACCTCATCAGCGGCGGCATCGGCGGCATCGGTCAGTTGCTGGCCGAGCGCTTCGCCAATGACCATGGCGCCCACGTCGCGCTGCTCGGACGTCGCGAAGTCGCCGACCTCGACGATGTGGCGCGCGCCTGGCTGGCCAGGCCCCGCACCCAGGGCAGCGTCGTCTATGCGCAGGCCGACGTGCGCGATGCGCAGGCCGTGGCGCGGGCGTTGCGTGCCCTCGGCGCGCCCTGGCAGGCGCCGCTCG
>Ga0208492_1002021_pt1 | contig 10844 bp, 6 predicted proteins | sample Subbioar_CSW14AB_FD_184820 | JGI IMG/M metagenome (GOLD analysis project Ga0208492, IMG submission 184820) | Serpentinite rock and fluid subsurface biosphere microbial communities from McLaughlin Reserve, California, USA - CR12Mar_CSW14AB (SPAdes) | ecosystem: Environmental > Terrestrial > Deep...
CCTTGAGGGCGCCCTGGCAGGCGGCCAGGGCGCTGCCCACCACCTCCTCCAGCGGCTGCCATTGGCGGTTGAGCTGCACGGCACCGGCCTCCAGCCTGGCCATGTCGAGCAGGTTGTTGACCAGCGCGCCCATGCGGACGGCGGACTGGCGCATGGCCGCGGCGATCTCGCGTTGCTGTTCGGGCAGTTCGTGGCCGGATGCTTCGAGGGCATCGGCCATGCCCACCAGGCCGGACAGCGGCGTGCGCAGGTCGTGCGAGATGGCCGACAGCAGCGAGTTGCGCAAGCGCTCGGACTCGATCTGCACCGTGCTGGCCTGTGCGACCTCGATGTAGTGGATGCGCTCGAGCGAAATCGCCAGCAGCGAGGCGCAGGTCTCGAGCAGGCGCTGCTGGGCCGGGCCCCAACTGGTCGCCTTGGGCGGCAGGATGACCAGCACCCCCCTCGAGCGCATGGGGGCCTTCAGGGGCAGCACCAGCGTGGCACTGGCGGGCAGTGTGTCGGTGCCCAGGCCAGCGGGCCGTTCCTTGCTGAAGGCCCACTGGGCCACGGCCAGATCGACCGCGCAGCCACCCTCGGGAACGGATTGCAACTGCCCGTTCTCATCGGCGATCAACAACGTGCCTTGGGCCTGGAACTCGGCCGCCAGAAAGCGCTGGGCGATGCCCGAGACCTGCTCGACCATCAGCGCCGATGACAGGTCGCGTGCCATTTCGTACAGGCTGCGCACGCGCTGCTCGCGGCGCAGCGCCGATTCGGCCTGGACCTTGAGCACGGCGGTGAGCTGGCCGATGGTCAGGGCCACAGCGAGCATGACCACGAAGGTCACCAGGTACTGGACGTCGCTGACCGCGAATGAAAAGCGTGGCTTGACGAAGAAGAAGTCGAACAGGCCCACACCGACGAAGGCCGCCGTCACGGCGGGGCCACGGCCGAAGCGAAGCCCCACGCCGACCACCGTCAGCAGGAACAGCATGACGATGTTGGAGAGCTCCAGGACCTGCATCAGCGGCGTGGCCAGCAGGGCGGTGAAGACGCATGCCGCCAAGGCGGCGCCGTGACCGAGCCAGTCGATGCCGCGTCGCCCGACATCGGTGGCGGCCGCGTTGGCTTGACGGTCCGGGGCCGCGCGCAGGGCCGCAGGCGTGGACACCTGCAGGACGTCGATGTCGCAAGCCATGTTGGCGATCTGATCGGACAGCGCGACATCCCAGGGCCAGCGGCGGCCGTGTCGGCCCATCACCAGTCGCACGAGGTTGTGCTCGCGCGCATAACGCACCAGGGCCTGCGCAACGTCGGCACCGGGTCGCACCGAGATGGTCGCGCCCAACTGTGCGGCCAGCTTCAGGGTGCGATCGACCTGGGCCGATGTGCCCGCGCCATGGGCCGAGGCAGCGATGGGCTCGATGTGCACCGCGTGCCAGCTCACGTCCAGCTGCGCGGCCAGCCGGGCGCAACTGCGCACCACCTTGTCGCCCTGCGTGCCGGAGCCCACGCAGGCCAGCAGGGCCTCGCGGTTGGGCCAGACCGTTTCGACGGAGGCTCGCCTGCGGTAGGCCAGCACCTGCTCATCGACGCGGTCGGCGGTGCGCCGCAAGGCGAGCTCGCGCAGCGCCAGCAGGTTGCCCTTGCGAAAGAAGCTGCCCGCCGCGCGTTCGGCCTGCTCGGGCAGGTAGACCTTGCCGGCCTGCAGGCGGGCAAGCAGCTCGTCGGGGGGCAGGTCGACGACGACCACCTCGTCGGCCTCGTCGAACAGGCGGTCGGGCACCGTCTCCCAGACGCGGATGCCGGTGATGCCGCTGACCACGTCGTTGAGACTTTCAAGGTGCTGCACGTTCATGGTCGACCACACGTCGATGCCGGCCTGCAGCAGCTCCTCGATGTCCTGCCAGCGCTTGGGGTGGCGCGAGCCCGGGGCGTTGCTGTGCGCCAGTTCATCGACCAGGACGAGGGCGTCGTCGTGCGCCTGACCGAAGGCCAGGGCGGCGTCAAGGTCGAACTCCTGGAGCGTGCGGTCGCGGTGGCGGATCTGACGCAGTGGCAGCCGCGGCAGGCCTTCGGACATGCGCTCCGTGTCGTGTCGGCCATGGGTCTCCAGCAGCCCCACGATCAGGTTGCGGCCCTGGTTCAGGCCGGCCCTGGCTGCGGCCAGCATGGCCCAGGTCTTGCCCACGCCTGCGCAGGCCCCGAAGAAGATCTTCAGGCGGCCCCGGCGTGCGCGGACCTCGTCCTGCGTCACCTGCTGCAGCAGCTCATCGGGATCGGGTCGTTCTCGGCCAGCGTTCATGGAAGGCGCATCCTCGTTGCCCGGAGTGTGCGCCAGAACGCATCAAGAAGGCATCAAGACGGATCTTGATGTTTTCTTGATGCCATCCGCCAGAAACTTGCGCGGGTCTTGACGGCGCTTTTCCTACGATTCATCGCATCTGTTGAACACAGGAGAAACACATGGACTTCGTGTTTGTCGCGCTGGGCGCGGCGTTCTGGCTGCTCAGCGCCGGCATGGTGGTGGGATGCGATCGTTTGGGTGGGCGTTGACCATGAGCGGCGAGCTTTTGCTGTGTGGCGCCCTGGCCGCCGGGCTGCTGATCTACCTGGTCGCGGCCCTGCTCAACCCGGAGGACTTCTCATGAACACCCAAGCGTGGTCCTTGCTGGGCCTGTTCTGCGTGGTGCTGCTGGCGCTTTCGTGGCCGCTGGGTCGCTACCTTCACCTGGTGATGGAGGGTCAGGTGGGCTGGATGCGCCGCGTCGAGGCGGTCGTGTTGCGCGCCTGCGGTGTCCGGCCGGAAGACGACATGGGCTGGCGGTTCTACGCGCTCTCGCTGATCCTGTTCAACGTGCTGGGCGTGCTCGCCGTCTACGCCCTGCAGCGCCTGCAGCAGGTGTTGCCTTTGAACCCCCAGGGCATGGGCGCCGTCTCACCTGATTCGGCCTTCAACACCGCGGTGAGTTTCGTTGCCAACACGAATTGGCAGGGCTACGGTGGCGAGTCGACGATGAGCTACCTCACGCAGATGCTGGGCTTGTCGGTGCAGAACTTCCTGTCGGCTGCCACGGGCATCTCGGTGGTGATGGCGCTGATCCGCGGCTTCGTGCGGCACGGTGCGCAGGGGCTGGGCAATGTGTGGGCCGATCTGCTGCGCGCCACCCTGTGGGTGCTGCTGCCCATTTGCTGTGTGTACGCGCTGTTCCTGGTTCAGCAGGGCGTGATCCAGAACTTCCTGCCCTACGTCGAGATCCAGACCCTGGCGGGCCAGCCTCAGACGCTGGCCATGGGGCCCGTGGCCTCGCAGGAGGCGATCAAGATGCTGGGCACCAACGGGGGCGGGTTCTTCAACGCGAACTCGGCCCACCCGTTCGAGAACCCGACGGCCCTGAGCAACTTCGCGCAGATGCTGTCGATCTTCCTGATCCCGGCCGCGCTGTGCTTCACCTTTGGCCGCATGGTGGGCGATGCCCGGCAGGGCTGGAGTGTGATCTCGGCGATGTTCGTGCTGTTCATCGCCGGGGCCTGTGCCGCCATGCACTTCGAGCAGCAGGGCAACCCGCTGTGGCAGGACCTGGGCGTGAACCAGGCCGCAACGGCGGACCAGTCCGGCGGCAACATGGAAGGCAAGGAGGTGCGTTTCGGCATCGCTGCCTCGGCCCTGTTCGCCACGGTGACGACCGATGCCTCGTGCGGTGCGGTCAACGCCATGCACGACTCCTTCACGCCCCTGGGGGGCATGGTGCCCCTGGTCAACATGCAGCTCGGCGAGGTGGTATTCGGTGGCGTGGGCACGGGCCTGTACGGCATGCTGATCTTCGCCGTGATGGCGGTGTTCCTCGCGGGACTCATGATCGGGCGCACACCGGAGTACCTGGGCAAGAAGATCGAGGCCTTCGACATGAAGATGGTGTCGCTGGCCATCCTGGTCACGCCGACCCTGGTGCTGGCCGGCACCGCCCTGGCCGTCTCGCTCGACGCGGGGCGAGTGGGCGTGGCCAACCCTGGCGCGCACGGCTTCTCCGAGGTCCTGTATGCGCTGACCTCGGCCGCGAACAACAACGGCAGCGCCTTCGGTGGGCTGTCGGCCAACACGCCCTTCTACAACGTGCTGCTGGCCGTCGCGATGTGGTTCGGCCGCTTTGGTGTGATCGTGCCCGTGCTGGCCCTGGCGGGCTCGCTGGCGGCCAAGAAGCGGCTGTCCGCCCACCAGGGGACCATGCCCACGCACGGGCCGCTGTTCGTGGCTTTGCTGATGGGCACGGTGCTGCTGATCGGTTTGCTCAACTACGTTCCCTCGCTGGCCCTGGGGCCGGTGGTGGAGCACCTGATGCTGTGGCGTTGAAGGAGTCCCGATGACACGCTCTGCTTTCAAGTTGCTGGACCCCGCCTTGTTGCAGCCGGCCATGCTCGACGCCCTGCGCAAGCTCGACCCGCGCGTTCAGTGGCGCAATCCCGTGATGTTCGTGGTCTACGTGGGCAGCTGGTTGACGACGGGTTTGGCCGTCGAGGCCCTGTTCGGTGCGGGTGACGGGCAGCCCGGTTTCGTGGTCGCCATCGCCATGTGGCTGTGGTTCACGGTGCTGTTCGCCAACTTTGCCGAAGCCATGGCCGAGGGGCGCAGCAAGGCCCAGGCGGCGTCGCTGCGCAGCCTCAAGAAGCAGGCCTGGGCCAAGAAGCTCGAAGCGCCCGATGCGAACGCGAAGTGGCACCCCATCGAGTCCTCGGCGCTGCGCAAGGGCGACCACGTGCTGGTGCAGGCCGCGGACGTGATCCCCGCCGACGGCGAGGTGATCGACGGGGTGGCGTCCGTCGACGAAAGCGCCATCACGGGCGAGTCTGCGCCCGTCATCCGCGAGTCCGGTGGCGACTTCTCGGCGGTCACGGGGGGCACGCGGGTGCTGTCCGACTGGATCGTGGTGCGCGTGTCGGTGAACCCGGGCGAGACCTTCGTCGACCGCATGATCGCGATGGTGGAAGGGGCCAAGCGCCAGAAGACGCCCAACGAGATCGCGCTGACCATCCTGCTGGTGGCGCTGACGATTGTCTTCCTGGTCGTCACCGTCAGCCTGCTGCCGTTTTCTTCGTTCGGCGTGGCGGCCTCCGGTGCGGGCTCGCCGGTGTCGGTCACCGTGCTGGTGGCCCTGCTGGTCTGCCTGATCCCGACCACCATTGCCGGGCTGCTGTCGGCCATCGGCGTGGCGGGCATGAGCCGCATGATGCAGGCCAATGTGATCGCCACCTCGGGGCGGGCGGTCGAAGCCGCTGGCGACGTGGACGTGCTGCTGATGGACAAGACCGGCACCATCACCCTGGGCAACCGCCAGGCCAGCGAGTTCATCCCGGCGCCGGGTGTGCGCAAGGCCGACCTGGCCGACGTGGCGCAACTGGCGTCGCTGGCCGATGAAACGCCCGAGGGGCGCAGCATCGTGGTGCTGGCCAAGCAGCAGTTCGACCTGCGGGGGCGCGACCTGCAGGCGATGCAAGCCAGCTTCGTGCACTTCTCGGCCCAGACCCGCATGAGCGGGGTCGACCTGGGAGCCCGCCAGATCCGCAAGGGCGCCGCAGAGGCCATCCGCAAGCACGTGCTCGCCCTGGGGGGGCACTTCCCCAGCGCCGTCGATGCCGCGGTGGAAGGCGTGGCCAACAAGGGCAGCACCCCGCTGGTGGTGTGCGATGGCGCGCAGGTGCTGGGCGTGGTCGAGCTCAAGGACATCGTCAAGGGTGGCATCAAGGAGCGCTTCGCCGAGCTGCGCCGCATGGGCATCCAGACCGTGATGATCACCGGGGACAACCGCCTGACCGCCGCAGCGATCGCCGCCGAGGCCGGTGTGGACGATTTCCTGGCCGAGGCCACACCCGAGATGAAGCTGGCGCTGATCCGGCAGCACCAGGCCGAAGGACGCCTGGTGGCGATGACGGGGGACGGCACCAACGATGCGCCCGCCCTGGCGCAGGCCGATGTGGCCGTGGCCATGAATTCGGGCACGCAGGCGGCCAAGGAGGCCAGCAACATGGTCGACCTCGACAGCAACCCGACCAAGCTCATCGAGGTGGTCGAGACGGGCAAGCAGATGCTGATGACGCGGGGCTCGCTGACCACCTTCAGCGTGGCCAACGACGTGGCGAAGTACTTCGCCATCGTGCCGGCGGCGTTCGTGTCGACCTACCCGCAACTCGCGGCGCTCAACGTGATGCACCTGGCCAGCCCGACCTCGGCGGTGTTGTCGGCGGTGGTCTTCAATGCGCTGATCATCGTCTTCCTGATCCCGCTGGCGATCAAGGGCGTGCCCTATCGCGCATTGGGGGCGGCCACGCTGCTGCGCCGCAACCTGCTGATCTACGGACTCGGTGGCGTGCTGGTGCCTTTTGTTGGCATCAAGCTGATCGACCTGGTCCTGAGTGCATCGGGCCTGGTCTGAGGCCCCGACAAGGAGATGAACATGACATCACACACGTACCTTCGACCAGCCCTCAGCCTGTTCCTGCTGCTGAGCCTGGTCACCGGTGTGGCCTACCCGCTGGCCGTGACCGGGGTCGGGCAGGCGCTGTTCTCCGATCAGGCACAGGGCAGCCTGGTGCGGGGCGAGGGGCAAGGGGTCGTCGGCTCTCGGCTGATCGGCCAGGCGTTCACCGATCCTGGCCACTTCTGGTCGCGCCCCTCGGCCACGGCGCCCACGCCTTACAACGCCGCGAACTCGGGGGGCTCGAACCTGGGCCCGCTGAACCCCGCCCTGTCGGATGCCATCAAGGGCCGCGTCGAGGCCTTGCGCCAGGCCGATCCGGGCAATGTCCAGCCGGTCCCGGTGGACCTCGTGACGACTTCTGGCAGCGGGCTGGACCCCCACATCAGCTTGGCCGCGGCGCGCTACCAGGTCACGCGTGTGGCGAGGGCTCGGGGCTTGCCGCGCGAGGCGGTCCAGGCCCTGGTCGAGCGCCACGCCGAGCAACCCTGGCTGGGGTTCCTGGGCGAGCCGCGGGTCAACGTGCTGCTGCTCAACCTCGGTGTCGAGAGGGTGGTCAAGGGGCAGCCATGAACGGCGCCATTCAGCATCGGTTCTGCCGGGGCTTGCGGGGGCGGGGCAGAGGGGTTTCAGCGGTCCACGCTGCGACGCAGCACACCCGATATCGTCAAGATCACCATGGAGATGACGTAGGCCCCGATCACCGCGTAAAGCATCGCTCCGATTCGCCAGCCTAGCGCGTGATCGCCTCCCGACATGGTGCACTTGTCTTCCTGGTGCAGGTCCAGCAGGGGGACCATGACATCCAGGGCGTACACCATCGGTTCAATCTGGTCGCCACACCGGATTTCCTTGATGACCTTGCTCGGATGGTCGGTCTTCAGGGTCCCGGTGCTGAACTCTCCGTGATCGTCAATGACGACATCGTTCACCGGTCGGCTGTCGAGCACCAGGATCGGCCTGTTGCTGAACCGCCATCCGCGATCTCCGTCCTGATGCGCCCCGATGGGCGCCATGCGCAGCACCCCGATGTTGGCCGCGTCGAAGAAATAGGTGCCTGTTATCAGGCAAAAGGCGAGTGTGAACAGCGCACGTCGCCAGAACAGGCCATATTGAAACGGGGTCTCGAAAAAGCAATACAAGCTCACGGCCAGGCCCCAGCGTTTCGTTCGGAAAAGGTGTTTGCGTTCATCGCGCATCTTTTCGAGCAGGACCTGGCGCGCGGCTTCGTTGTCACCCCGGCGATTCAGCACGCTGACCAGTTGCTCGTAGGGCCGAGGGTTGAAGCGGTCTGCCTTGGCAGCATGGGCCTTCAACCAGCTTACGCGCCTCGTCGCCAACTCTCTGCCATAAAGGCTGTCGCTCAAGGCGTTCTGGCGGTGGTCGGTGTTTTCGTTGAAGACCATTTCTGGTGTGGCCGCTCGCATGCCGTCAGCCAGGTCTTCGTAGATGAAGCCGACCAGTTCGGCCCGCACCCGAACTTGGTTCCCACCGTGGTCTCCCCATGCACTCCCGTCGCCGTCATCGAGGGTGTCGCATCGGCAGCCACCGAGGCGAATGCGAACCGGAGGATCTTCCGTGTCATCGATGCTGTGTTTGCTGGATCGACCGGTCAGCACTTCCGTGACTTGCTGCTTCTCGCTGTCCGATGCCTGGTCTCGCCATGCTCCGGACATGGGGTGCCAGCGCGCGCTCGCGTCCGGCGGTGCGTAGACACGCAGGCCATCGCGGACATCGTCGAAGGGCAGCTTGCTCAGCTTGCAGAGCGACTTCTCTTGCATCATCGTGACCATGCCGTTCATCTCGACGAGGAAGAGGCATTCGTAGAGCTCGCCTGAGTAGGCCAACGTTGCTTTGCACTCCCAGTTCTGGCCGGTCCTGCGGGGTGTCGGCGGGACCAGCCGTTGAACGATTTCATCAAGGGCCGATGGCTCCTCGAGCTTCAGCCAGGGACTTAGCTCAAGTGACTCGGCGAGCACGAACGAAGCATCCGGAGTCCAGACGTATCCGCAGAAAAACCGCAGGTAGTCGGCCACCTGGTCGGGCGTCTGGAGGGTCAGTCCCAGTCGGGTGGCCGAGCTGTGGATGGCCTCTGATTGGCCACTCAGGGGGGCAACGTACTTCAGGTCATCCGAGACGAGGTAGGAGGCCAGCTCGATCATGGTGCTGTGGCCTTCAACCGGCCGCTGGAGCTCCAGCACGGTCGCATGCTTGTAGCAGAGCAAGCGGCGTTCATGGAGCTCAAATGCCTTGCCATCGATCAGCCAGGGCAGGACGCGGGCGACTCCCCTGCGCAGATGGTGCGCGGGTTCCCGCTCCAGCCTGCCGATGCTCATGTCGCCGGCAATGCGGGCGTCTTCGAGGTTGATTTCGGCGATGACCTTGCGGGCGTCGACCCGTCGGGCATGCATGCGCGTCACGTGGCTGCTGCGGCCCGTGGACAGCCCGCCCTCGAAGACACTCGCTTTCAGATCGATGGGGCCCAGGATGTCGACCGGCAGCAAGGTTTCCGCACGGACGCGGATGCCGACAGCGGTCATGTGCTCGACGGCGGACCGATCCAGGTCGAGTTTGCCTTCCAGCCTGGCTCGGGATATGGCGATGCTGCTGAACCGGCCCAGCATGACCAGGTCCTTGCCAACGCTGATGGAGTCTGCGTGGCAGGTCAGGGAGGCATCGGCGGGTGAGGTCACGAACACCGAGTCATCGCAGCACAGGGAGGTGAGGTCAAGCGTGTGCTGGACTCGCAGGTGAATGGTGTTGGTGAAGCGGGCTTCGCGCAGAACGACCTGCCGAGGAGCGGTCTGGCCGTCCAGGCAGACCAGGCTGTTGCCTGAGGCGGCTGCGAGTTGAATGCTTCGCAGCCCTCCCCCGAAAAAGAGCGACGGGCCGAACTTGGCAAAGGTCAGGTCGACATCGGAGGCGGCCTGGGCGGCACTTGAGCCGATGCTGGATTCATTTGCCACGCGCAAGCCGCGAGCCTCGATCGGTTGGTTGCCGACCGTGATTTCGAGTCCACCGCCAATGCATGCGTCGGCCAGCACCAAGGCATGAGGTGTGGCTGCGGGGGCGAGGATGATCCGGGCCTTTTGCGCGATGGTGGCCGACACAAGGCTCAGGACGCCATCGCATCGGAATGGCAGGGCCTGACCTTGCTCTGACGCCCATTCCTGCGCGAGAAAATCTCCGTCGACGCGCAGCCACCAGCCGGCCAGGGCGGTGTTCTCGGGTGCCGTCGGATCCCCTTGCAGGTGCGCTCCACTGAGTTCCAACCCTTGCGCGATGTGGGCGGATGCCAGGTTGATCCGACCTTGGGCCACGAATGGCAGGACTTTGCCGTCTCTTTCTCGGGGGCGCATGACGAGGCAGCCTCCGATGTCGCTGCGTTCGGCGTTCAGCGCATCTCGTCCGTTGCCTCGCAGTTCGGCGCCATCGATCCAGACGTCTCCGCCGATGCGCCGAGGCAAACGCAGTCCGCCGATGCAAACGAAGCCCGCTCGCAAAGCCATCGAACCCGCCACGCTGGCTTCGCGCATCTGCAGCGCCATGTCATGGGGCAGGTGAGAGGGATGCTGCGCGTGTGCAGCGAGCTCCAGCCTTGCACCGGTGCCATTCACGTCGCCACAGATCTTCGCTCCTGTGGCGTTGATCCAGCACATGGCACCCTCCTGTGGCGGGCCCAATCCGCTGAAGTTGAACTCCCCGTCAATGTGGGCATCTCGCAGATCGAGCTGGGACAACCTGCAGTCGATCAGCGAAAGGTGTGCGATCCGCGCGTGGGCCAGATCGATGTTGGCCAGGGGGCGATCTGCTGGGCGCGGGGCAGGCGCCACATCGACGAAGGTGCAGTTCGTCAGGACAAGGGGTGGGCAGGCCGCATCACCGCGCGGGGAGTGGGCGCGGGCCAGGTTGAGCTGGCCCTGGACCTCCGCGTTGGAGATGGCCAGCCCGCAAGGCAGGGAAACGGTGGCCGATTTGCCGTCCGGCCCTTGAACCGGCAGGCCGAGCATCATCTGGCGCAAGGCCGATGCACGCAGCGTGCGCCCCGGGATGGATCCGGGGCGTCGATCCAGGTCTGCCAGCTCGCCGTTTGCGCAGCATTCCAGCACCCAGTTCTCAACTTCGGTGAACTGCATCTGCCCTGCTCCCTTGCTTGTTTGGCGCACGGTGAACGGCGGCGGACGCGAACCCCCTCGTTCTTCCCGTGTGAGCTCATGCGGCTTTCTTGACGCTCCGTGTCACGTCCGCATTGAGCCCTGGCTGGATCTTGTGGGCAGGGCTCGGCACGCGTCAAGGGGGCGGGGGCTTACGGGGCGATGGGGCGTGGTTCAGGTGGGCTGGAGCCACCCATTCAAGGGGCAGTTAGCATCCCGGCATGGACGCCAAGCGCGT
>Ga0208492_1002022_pt1 | contig 10843 bp, 8 predicted proteins | sample Subbioar_CSW14AB_FD_184820 | JGI IMG/M metagenome (GOLD analysis project Ga0208492, IMG submission 184820) | Serpentinite rock and fluid subsurface biosphere microbial communities from McLaughlin Reserve, California, USA - CR12Mar_CSW14AB (SPAdes) | ecosystem: Environmental > Terrestrial > Deep...
CCGCATGAGCCGCGAGACATTGCAGCGGGTGGAGCGGGCGGTGAGCGAACTCGGCTTCCAGCCGAACCGCACCGCGCGTCAGCTCAAGACCGGCCGCGTGCAGTTGCTTGGCCTGCTGGTGCCCTCCATGGGCAATCCCAGCTACGGGCTGCTGGCACGCGAGATCGAGGGCGAATCCTGGCGCCGGCACGGCTATCGCGTCATCGTCGCCAACACCTACCGCAAACCCGAGCATGAACGCGCCTTCATCGACGACCTGTGGTCGCAGGGTGTGCGCGGCGTGATCGTGATTTCCTCGCTTGCCGACGAAAGCCATTTCGAGGCGCCGATCCAGCGCGGCATGGTGGCGGTGAGCTACGACAGCCATGCGCGGCGCGACCGCGAGCCGATCCTCGACTATGTCTCCGCCGACAATGCCGCCGGCGCGGCACTGGCGGTGGAATACCTGGTGTCCCAGGGGCATCGCCGCATTGCCTTCGTTACGCCATCGGCCTGGACCTTCAGCCGCGCCGAAAAGCGCGATGGCTTCATGGCCGCCGCCAAGAAGGCCGGCATCAAGGGCGTGGTGATCGAAGGCAGCACCGGCTCGAGCTATGTGGACGAGGAAATGGCCGAGTTGGGCCAAAGCCTGGCGGCGCCGCTGGCCCGGCATCCGGAACAGCCGACCGCCGCCGTGGCGATCAACGACATGATGGCCATCGGCCTGACGGCGGGCCTGCGCGAACAAGGCCTCAGCGTGCCGCAGGATATGTCGGTGGTGGGCATGGACGGCATCCCGCTCGGCGCCTATACCGCGCCACGCCTCACCACCATCAAGCTGCCGCTGCCCGAACTGGCCCGCACCATGGTGGACCGCATCATGCTGCGGCTGGCCGAACCGCAGACGCCGCCCGGCGAATTCCGTTTCTCATCCTCCCTGCTGGTGCGCGATTCCGTGGCGCCGCCACGTGCCGCCGCGAAGCTGGTGCGCAAGAGTGCAAAGAGTTAGGCCATGCGTATCCTGCTGACCCATACCCCCGCCGCGCGCCACAATTATTACGGCGATGCCGCGTTGAGCGCGCTGCGCCAACACGGCGAGGTGTTGCTGCATGAAGGCGATGTGCCGCTGACCACGGCTGAAGTGATCGAGCGCGCCCAGGGTTGCGACGTGATCGTTTCCGACCGCCAGACGCCCGGCGAGGCCGCCGTGTTCGCCGCCCTGCCCGATCTCGTTGCCTTCCTGCGTTGCGCCATGGATATCCGCACCATCGACCTCGCAGCGGCAAGCAAGGCCGGCGTGCTGGTGACGCGCGCCACCGCCGGCTTCATCGATTCCGTGGCGGAACTCGCCATCGGCCTGATGGTGGATCTGGCACGCGGGGTGAGCGATGCGGTGCGCGCCTACCGCGCCGGCGAGCCGCCGGCCATCCGCATGGGCGTGCAGCTATCCGCTTCCAGCCTTGGCATCATCGGCTATGGCGCCATCGGCCGCCGCCTCGCCCAACTGGCCCGCGCGCTCGGCATGCAGGTGCTGGCCAGCGACCCCTATCAGCGCATCGACGAGCCGGGCGTGCGGCAGGTGGCGCTGGATGTGCTGCTCAGCAGCGCGCGTTTCGTCGTCTGCCTGGCACCGGCCAATGCCGAAACCGAGAAGCTGATGCATGCCGGGCGCTTCGCCGCCATGGCGAAGGGCAGCTATTTCATCAATCTGGCGCGCGGCGAACTGGTGGATGAAGCAGCGTTGCGCGAGGCGCTCGAGAGCGGCCATCTCGCCGGTGCGGCGATGGATGTCGGCCGCGCATCGGACCAGATGCCGACACCGTCCCTGGCTGCCCTGCCGACCATGATCGCCACGCCGCATATCGGCGGCCTGACGCCGGAAGCCGTGGCGCATCAGGCCTTCGATACCGTGGCCCAGGTTGCGGCACTCGCCGCCGGCAGGCTGCCGCCCGGCGCGGTCAATGCCGCCGAGGCGCATCGCCTCGCCCGGCTGGGGATCAAGGCGGCCTAAAGCAGCTCGAACACCCGGTAGATCGGCCCGCCCGGCTGGCGGTCGCCATAGCCGACAGCAAGAATGGCATTCAGCCAGGCATATTGCGGCGCGCCGGTCTCGAAGCTCAGCACGATGCGCATGTAGTAATCCTTGGCATCGACCACTTCGCCACGGTCGATGCGCGCCAGCACCTCGGCCGGCCCCGCCCGCATCCCCTGGTATTGCAGATAGATCAGCGCGCCATCATCGGTTTCGAGCGTGGTGCGCACATCCATCCGCGTGACGCCATCGGGGCGACGCAGCAGCCAGTCTGCGCCATCCAGGAAGCGACCGGAAAGGCGTGGCCCCTTGAATATGCCGCCTTCCACCGGCGCGATGCGGCGCCGGCCCAATGGCGTGTCGCCGATATCGCGCGGCTTACCGACATTCAGCCGCGCCTCGAACAACAGACGCGCCGCCAGCATTTCCTGATCCATTGCCTGCCTCCGCATACCACAAAGCAGCAGCAAGCCTATCAACACTAGGCCAGGGGCACCACGATCAGCTTGGCGACGCAATCCCGGTCCTTGTCGCGCAGCGGCAGGATCAGACGTTCGGTGGTGAGGAATTCGCGGTCGGGACCCATGAAGGGCGTCTGCGTGACACTGGCTTGGCGGCTGGTCACGGCCTCATCCATGTAGCGGTGCACCAGGCGGATCATCTCGGTATCGCCGAGATCGTCGACATGCTTGCCGGTGGGGTCGAAACCGAAGCGCGCCACCACCTCGGTGCCGACAACGCGATAGCGGTAGCGCCGGCAATAGCGGCCCTTCGGCGTCTCGACAACATCGAGCAGGATTACCCACGGCAGCACGGCAGCGCCCATGCCACGGGGATCAAGATCCTCGCGGCACGGCAGCGCGCCGTCCGAGCCGATCTTGCTCGCCCAATAGTCATGCAGCCGGACTAACCGGGCATCGTGGAGACCAGGAAGCACTTTGCCTCGCCAGTGAATGTGGCTAATTACGCTGGCATATGGGGGCAAATGACACGGAAAGCAACCGGATTTGCACCACTGCGGCAACTTGTCCGCCGGCACTATACCATGAAGGGAATAAGTTGCGCCGCGCTTGCCGAAATCATCTCAGAGATTGCGCCTGGACGCACGATTGCGCAGGGTTACGCCACCATGCCGTTATGCCTGGATGATGGCGGCCTGCTGCGACACAGCGAATAGCCGTCGCGACCAGCCGAGGCCGAAACTGGCCGCAGCCGAAAGCCCATAGTTATAGGCGTTGCGCTGCGCCAGCATCTCCACCACCACGGCGCCCGGCTGCTTCGCCGCCACTGCCGCCAGGGTCTGCGGCCCGATCACGCCATCGGGCGTGGCTCCCGCCGCCATTTGCAGCCAGCGCGCCGCATTGCGCACGCCGGCATTCACTGCGCTGTCGAAGGCTACCAGGGCCACCGGCGCGGGCAGGCTGTCGCCCTGCAACTTGTTCCAGTAGTCACGGCGGTAGATCGCCTCAGCATCGGCCAGGCTCAGGTTGGGAATATCCAGGTCAGGATAGGCCTTGGCCGAGATGCCGAACTTGGTACCCTTGAGCTGGCCCTGATTGGGTGCGCCGCCGGTCCAGTTGCCAGGGTCGTTCGGGTTGTCGGTGTAGCCGCCCTCCACCCCGATCACGAAGCTGAAGCAATCGTCGAACACCGCCATCGCATGCCCCCTGTTCCAATGGAAGGCATCATAGCAGAAAACACCCTTATTGCGCGATCAATGTTTAAATAGACACCATAAGATTATATACCCAGGCCCTGAATACGCCCTGCTGCACCAGGGTACTGGCAGCAGTGATGTCGGGGGCGAAAAAGCGGTCCTGGTCATAAGCCGGCACCGCCTGGCGGATCAGCGCATGCGCCGCCTCCAGCCGCTCCGAACTTTGCAGCGGGCGATGGAATTCGATGCCCTGGGCGGCGGCAAGCAATTCGATGCCGACGATGCCGGCGGTGTTTTCCGCCATGGTCAGCAGCCGCCGCGCGCCATGGGTAGCCATCGAGACATGATCCTCCTGGTTCGCCGAGGTCGGCAGTGAGTCGACACTGGCCGGGTGGCTCAACTGCTTGTTCTCGGAGGCCAGGGCAGCGGCGGTGACATGGGCGATCATGAAGCCGGAATTCAAACCCGGCTCGGCCACCAGGAAGGCCGGCAAGCCGCTGAGCGTCGGATCGGTGAGCAGGGCAATGCGGCGTTCCGACAGCGCGCCGATCTCGGCAATCGCCAGCGCCAGGATATCGGCGGCGAAGGCCACCGGCTCGGCATGGAAGTTGCCGCCCGAGAGGACATCGCCGCCATGGGGATCACTGGCATCGGGAAACAGCAGCGGGTTGTCGGTGACGGCATTGGCTTCGCGCTCGAGCGTCGCGGCGGCCTGACGCAGCAGGTCCAGCGCCGCGCCCATCACCTGCGGCTGGCAGCGCAGCGAATACGGATCCTGCACCCGGCTGCAATCGAGATGCGATTCCCGGATGCGGCTGCCCTGCAGATGCGCCAGATACCAGGCCGCCGTATCGCGCTGGCCGGGCTGGCCGCGCAATTCATGGATGCGCGGATCGAACGGCGCATCGCTGCCCTTGGCGGCTTCCAGCGACAGCAGGCCGGCGACCATGGCGGCGGCGAACACATCCTCGGCGGCGAACAGGCCGAGCAAGGCCAGGGCGGTGGAAACCTGCGTGCCGTTGAGCAGCGCCAAGCCTTCCTTCGGCGCCAGTTCCAGCGGCGCCAGACCGGCCGCCGACAACGCTTCCGTTGCCGGCATGACACGGCCCTGGTAGCGCACCTCGCCGACACCGATCACCGCCGCCGTCATATGCGCCAGCGGCGCCAGGTCGCCCGAGGCGCCCACCGAGCCCTTGGCCGGGATACAGGGCAGCAGGCCGAGATTGGCGAAATCCAGCAATCGCTGGATCACCTCCCAGCGCACGCCGGAATGACCGCGCGCCAGGCTGGCGGCCTTAAGCGCCAGGATCAGCCGCACGGCATTGTCTGCCAGCAGCGGGCCGGTGCCAACGGCATGGGAAAGCACCAGGTTGCGTTGCAATTCGGCCAGCTTGTCGTTCGGAATGGCGGCCTGGGCGAGCTTACCGAAACCGGTGTTGATGCCATAGGCGACGCGGCCCTCGGCGATGATCTTCGCCACCAGGGCGACCGAAGCCTCGACGCCGCCACGCGCTTCCGGCTTGAGCGCAAGATGCGGCGCCTCGCCCGCAATGCGGCGCCAGTCACTCAGTTTCACCCGGCCCGGCTCCAGCACCAAGTCCGCCATGCCAGTCTCCTCAAATCTGCCCGTCCAGCAATATGCTAGACATGTATAGACAGCCTAGGAACGAGGCCTGGCAGCGTCAAGCGGAGAATGCGGGCAGCGCGTTATGGCCGCATTCCAACAGCATTATCCTGGCAAGAAACTTACAGTTGCCGCCATGCAATTGCCGCCATTCTGGGCAGCGCCGCCGCTTCCATAGGCAGGCAGCGCCTTTCATCACTTTGTCGCATTCCACTGCTTCCCCTGATAACGCCTACGCGCCTATGCTGACCGCACGCTGAACTTGCAGCCCGGGGCCATAGGTGCAGCGCATTACGAGCAGAGCCGTATTGAGGGGGAAGTCATGTCAACCAGCGCCTTGTCCAACACCAGCATCGGTGGCCGCATCAATCTCGGCTTCGGCATTGTCATCCTGCTGCTTGTGGTGGTTGCCGGCTCCGGCCTGTTTGGCGCCAACCGGGCCAGTTCACTATTCGATTCCTACGACGATGCTTCCGACGCCACCCGGGCGGTGTTCCGCACCGAGCGCGATGTCATCGACATCAGCCGCAATGTGCTGCTCTACACCGACCGCGACAGCGAGGATGGCCTCAGCAAGGCCCGCGCCCTGATCAAGTCGATACCGGAAACCCTGAAAGCCGCCGAAGCCGTGTCGGATGCGGCCGACCGGCAGAAACTCGCCGCGATCCGTGATCAGGTGGACAAGTATGGCGCGGTGCTTGAGGAAGTGGTGAAGGCGCGCGCCGACTATAACGCGATCTTCGCCCGCGAGACCGTGCCGGCCTCGACCAGGCTGCGCCAGATCCTGCCAAAGCTGGTCGACGAAGCCGAGGCGCGCGGCGATTACCAGACCGCCCATCTTGCCACGCGGGTCAACGAGACCCTCGGCAGCATCGGCTCCACCGCCTATCAGTTCCTTTACCGCCCGAAGCCGGAATTGCTGACGCGCACCATGCAGCTCACCAATCAGGTGACCGGCGATGCCGCGATGCTGACCGACCGCCTCAGCCTGGTTTCCAGGGGCGACGTGGCGGACGACATCACCAACGCCACCAAGACCTATGCCGGCAGCCTGGTGCAGGTGATGACCATAATCGGCAAGATCGGCACCGACATGCAGACCCGCATGACGCAGCATGCCAGCACCGCCATCGAACTGAGCGTGACCCTGGCCAAGGAGCGCAGCGCGGAACTGGATGCTGATGAAGCCGCGCTGCATCGCAATCTGGAAGGCACCTTGCTGGTGATCGCGCTAACCGCGCCCATCGCCCTGGTGGTGGCGGTGATCTTCGCCCTGCTGATCGGTCGCTCGATCCGCCAGCCGGTGCTCAAGCTCACCGAGACAATGGACCAGCTAGCCACCGGCGATTACAGCGCGGTGGTGGCCGGCCTGGAGCGCAAGGACGAGCTTGGCCGCATGGCGCAGTCGGTGCAGGTGTTCAAGAAGAATGGTGAGGATAATGAGCGGCTGCGCCAGCAGGTCGAGCAGGAGCGCCAGCAGCGCGAACGCGACCGCGCCGAGCAGGAAGCCGAACTCGACCGCTCAGTCGGCATGGTGGTGACGGCAGCAGTGGCCGGCGACCTGACCAAGCGCATAGATAGCAGCAACCTCGTTGGCAGCGTTTCGGCGGCTGTCGAGGAAGTTGGCCAGGTGCTGGCCGGCATGGCCGGCGGCGACCTCAAGCGGCGGGTGCGCGGCGAATATCGCGGCGTGTTCGGTACATTGAAGGACAATGTCAACACCACGCTGGAACAGCTTTCCGGCACCGTGCGCGGCATCGCCGATGGCGCCGCCATGGTCAGCGAAGCCTCGGCGGAAATCTCGTCCGGCAGCCAGGATCTGGCGCAGCGCACCGAATCCCAGGCCGCCAGCATCGAGGAAACGGCGGCGAGCATGCACGAGATCACCGCCACGGTGCGCCAGAATGCCGACAATGCCCAGGCCGCCAACCAGCTCAGCCAGGCGGCGCGCGATGCCGCCGACAAGGGCGGCAGCGTGATGCAGGACGTGGTCAGCGCCATGAGCGGCATCGAAGGTTCGAGCCAAAAGATCGTCGAGATCGTGGCACTGATCGACGAGATCGCCTTCCAGACCAACCTGCTGGCGCTGAATGCCAGCGTGGAAGCGGCACGCGCCGGCGAGGCCGGCAAGGGCTTTGCCGTGGTGGCGCAGGAAGTGCGCGCCCTGGCTCAGCGTTCAGCCAGTGCGTCCAAGGACATCAAGGCGCTGATCGCGGAATCCAACAGCCAGGTAAAGACCGGCGCCAGCCTGGTGAACCAGGCCGGCACGGCGCTCGGCGAAATCGTCAATGCGGTGAAGAAAGTCACCGACATCGTCGCCGAAATCGCCGCCGCCAGCCGCGAGCAGGCCACCGGCCTGGATCAGATCAACACCGCTGTCGCCAGCATGGATGAAATGACCCAGCGCAACGGCGCGCTGGTGGAAGAAACGTCCGCCTCGGCGCAGAGCTTGAGCAATCAGGCCAGCGAACTGGCGCGCCTGGTCGCCTTCTTCCAGATCGAAGGTGGCGGCACGCCGCGCGCTGCCAAGCCGGCGGTGGCGGCCAAGCCAGTGGTAGAAACCAAGGCAGCGCCGGTCGCCAAGCCTGTTGCGGCAGCACCTGCCGCATCAGCGCCCAAGCCCGTGGCAAAGCCTGCCGAGCCAAAGCCGGCGCCGAAGCCGGTGGCCAGGCCGGCCCCCGCGCCCGTTGCCGCCGGTGGCGACGACGACGACTGGAAGGAGTTCTAAGGCCTAGCGCTTGCGGGGCTGCGTCATGCCGGCAAGATCGAGGATGGTATCGATCTGGGCGGCATCGATCCAGCCTTTCTCCAGCACAAGGTCGCGCACGGTGCGGCCGGTTTTCAACGCTTCCTTGGCCAAGGCCGCCGCCCGCTCGTAGCCGATATAGGGATTGAGCGCCGTGACCAGGCCAATGCTGGCCTCGACATGACGGCGGCAATAATCCTCATTCGCGGTGATGCCGGCGACGCAGAGTTCGGTGAGCGTGCGTGCTGCGCGCACCAGCAATTGCAGCGAATGCATCACGTTATGCACGATCAGCGGCTCCATCACATTAAGCTGGAGCTGGCCGGCCTCGGCCGCCATGGTCACCGCCATGTCGTTGCCGATCACCTGGAAACAGACCTGGTTGACCACTTCCGGGATCACCGGGTTGACCTTGCCCGGCATTATGGATGAGCCGGGCTGCATCGGCGGCAGGTTGATTTCGTTGAGGCCGCCGCGCGGGCCGGATGACAACAGCCGCAGATCATTGGCGATCTTCGAGAGCTTCACCGCCACACGCTTCAGCATGCCGGAATAGAGCACGAAGGCGCCCATATCCCAGCTTGCCTCGATCAGGTTCGCCGCGCGCACCATGGGCAGGCCGGAGACCCGCGCCAATTCGCCGATCGCCAGCGCGGAATAATCCGGATCGGTGTTGATGCCGGTGCCGACCGCCGTGCCGCCGAGATTCACTTCATGGAACAGCCGCACGGTCTCGTTGCCGCGCGCCACATCCTCCTCGATATTGATCGCGAAGGCCTCGAATTCCTGGCCCAACGTCATCGGCACCGCATCCTGCAACTGGGTGCGGCCAAGCTTGACGATGGCCGAGAAATCCTCGCCGCGCTTGCGGAATTCGCCAGCCAGCGCCTGCAGCGCATCGGAAAGTTCGGCATGGCTCAGCAAAGTGGCGAGCCGCACCGCCGTGGGATAGGCATCGTTGGTCGATTGCGAGAGATTCACATCGTCATTCGGGTGCAGATGCGCGTAGTCGCCGCGCTGATGCCCCATGAGTTCTAGACCGCGATTGGCCACCACCTCGTTCACGTTCATGTTGGTGGAAGTGCCGGCGCCGCCCTGGAACACATCAATCGTGAACCATTCATGCAGCCGGCCGCCGATCAGTTCGTCGCAGGCCGCGGCAATGGCGGCATTCTTCTCCGGCGGCAGGTAGCCGAGCTTGGTATTGGCGGCAGCGGCGGCCTTCTTCACCATGCCGAAGGCGCGGATCAGGTTCGGATAGTGATTGAGGCCGATGCCGGAGATGCGGAAATTGTCGATCGCCCGCCGGGTCTGGATGCCGTAATAGGCCGCTGCCGGAATCGCCATCTCGCCGAGCGAGTCATGCTCGAGCCGCGTGTCAGTCATCGTACTCTCCTGAGGCGGCGCACCGCCACAGGAGGTGACGGTTCAGACGGTGCGCTGCGATTTGTCCTTGGCGTTTGTTGCCTCGATGGCGGCGCGGATCTCGACCCAGTCATTGTCCGACAATTCCAGCAGGTTGCCGAAGCCGCCGGCTGAATTGAGCCACTGACCGCCATCAATGGCGATCACCTCGCCGTTAATATAGCTCACTTCATCGGCCATCAGGAAGGCCGCGAAATTTGCAAGTTCAGGCAATTCGCCGACGCGGCGCATCGGAATCGAGTCCATCATGCGTTTTTCCAGCGCCGGGGTCGGCGCCAGGCGCTTGGTCATGCCCTCGGTGGGGAATGGCCCCGGCGCAATGGCATTGAGACGAATGCCCTTCGGCCCCCATTCCACAGCCAGGCTCTGGGTCATTGCGGCGATGCCGGCCTTCGACATTGCGGATGGCACCACGAAGGCCGAGCCGGTCCAGACCCAGGAGGTGACAATGGAGATGACGCTGGCCTTGTGCCCGGCCGGGACCCAGCGCTTGCCACAGGCCTGAGTGACATAGAAGCTGCCATGGAACACGATATTGGCGATGGCATCGAAACCGCGCGGGCTCATCTTCTCGGTCTGGGCGATGAAATTGCCCGCCGCGTTGTTCACCAGGCCATCCAGCGGCCCATCGCGCCAGATATTCTCGATCATCTCGTCGACCGCCTGGGCGACGCGGATGTCGCAGGCCATGAAATGCACCTGGCCGCCGGTCGCGGCACTCAGCTCCATCGCCGCCTCGCGCAACACCGCCTCGCGCCGGCCGCAGATATAAACCACCGCGCCAAGTTCGAGGAAACGCTTCGCCATGGCCTTGCCGAGCCCGGTGCCGCCGCCGGTGATGAGGATGCGCTTGTCTTTAAGCAAATCGGTGCGGAACATGATGCCTCCCTGGCCTTTGTCGATTGGATTTTGTTGTATGCGCAAACTATACTGACGGCAGAAAATGGGAGGAAGCCTCATGGAGCTTGAGCTGGGTGGCAAAGTCGCCATCGTCACCGGTGCCAGCAAGGGCATCGGCCGCGCCATCGCCGAGGAACTGGCGGCAGAGGGCATGAAGCTGGTGCTGGCGGCGCGCTCTGCCGACCTGCTGCAGGACCTGGCCGGCAAGCTCAACCGCGAATGCCTGGTGCAGGCCATTGATCTGCGCACGAACGATGCTGCCGCCGCCCTGGTGCAGGCGGCGGTCAGCCGCTTCGGCCGCATCGACCTGCTGGTGAACAATGCCGGCGCCACCAAGCGCGGCGACTTCCTCACGCTCACCGACGATGACTGGGCCGATGGCTACGCGCTGAAATTCTTTGGTGCCATGCGCCTGACCCGCGCTGTCTGGCCGCATCTCAAGGCCAGCCAGGGCGGCGTGGAGAACATCATCGGCGTCGG
>Ga0208492_1002023_pt1 | contig 10839 bp, 9 predicted proteins | sample Subbioar_CSW14AB_FD_184820 | JGI IMG/M metagenome (GOLD analysis project Ga0208492, IMG submission 184820) | Serpentinite rock and fluid subsurface biosphere microbial communities from McLaughlin Reserve, California, USA - CR12Mar_CSW14AB (SPAdes) | ecosystem: Environmental > Terrestrial > Deep...
CGTGGATCAGTCGCGCGACCAGATCCTTGCCGGATCCCGGCGGGCCCGAAATCATGATGCGGCTGTTGGTCGGCGCTACCTTGTCCACCGCGTTGGACAGCTGCGCCATTGTCGACGACTTGCCAACCAGCTCATGCGAGGACGCAGACCGCGCACGGAGGCGCGAATTCTCGCGCTTCAGCTCCGCATTTTCCAGCGCCCGCTGCACCGTCACGATCAGCTTCTCGGACTTGAAAGGCTTTTCCAGATAATCGTAAGCACCGCGACGGATGGCTTCCACCGCCGTCTCGACCGTGCCGTGACCTGAGATCACGACCACAGGCAGGAACGGGTCCATCTCCTTGAGAATGGAAAGGATGCCAAGACCATCGAGGTCCGATCCCTTGAGCCAGACATCCAACACGACCAGCCGAGGCGCCCGCGTTCGCACCGCCGCGAGCGTGTCCGCCGAATTGCCTGCCGTTCGCACGACATAGCCCTCGTCCTGCAGGATGCCGCCCACGAGTTCGCGGATATCGGCTTCGTCATCGACAACCAGGATTTCGGTAGACATTACGCTACTCCTTCACCGGCAAGTGGTGCTGACTCTTCAATAGGCTTGGGATGCAGTGGCATCCGGATATCCACGCGGGCGCCGTTTCCGGCGAGATCGTTATCGCCCAGCCAGATTCGGCCGCCATGGTCCTCGACGATGCGGGTAACAATGGCTAGGCCAAGGCCGACGCCGTTCTTTCGCGTCGTCACATAGGGTTCGAGCAGGCGTTCGCGATCTTCCACCGGGAAACCTGCGCCGTTGTCGCGTACGGTGATTTGCACTTCCTCGCCATCGCGGAACACATCGATCGACACAGCGCCTTTACCGGGCGCACCCGCCTCGATGTGGCGTTCCACCGCTTCGGCGGCATTCTTGACGAGGTTGGTCAGCGCCTGCGCCAGCATGCGCTCGTCGCCCTGCACTTCCACCGGATGCGGCGGCGCGGTGACCGTGACTGACGTCGTCGGCGTCGTCATACGCTGCGAGAACGCCACGGACTCCACCATGTCGACCAGATTGAACTTGCCGAATGTCGGCTTGGGCATGCGCGCGAAGCCCGAGAACTCCTCGACCATCCGCCCGATGTCGGCGACCTGCCGGGTGATGGTGTCGGTGCAGCGTTCGAACGTCTCGCGATCCGTGGTGATCTGGTTCGAGAACCGCCGCCGCAAGCGCTCAGCCGCCAGCTGGATCGGCGTCAGCGGGTTGCGGATCTCATGCGCGATGCGCCGGGCCACATCCCGCCATGCCGCCTGCCGCTGGCCCAGCACAAGCCGCGTTGTGTCGTGGAAGGTGATGACGGCGCCGGCGCTGTCCAGTTCCGGCGACACCCTCACCTGCAAGTGCATCGTGCCGGCGTCTGTCGCGCGTTTGAAGCTGGCGTCGACCGATTGCCCTGTTTCGATAGCGCGGCGGGTCGCCTGATAGAATTCCGGCGCAATCTCTTCCAGCGGCGTTTCGCTGCCCGGCCTGTGCCTGAACTCGAGCAGGTCCTGCGCGGACGTGTTGGCGATCGTCACGTTGAAGGATTCATCCACGCGAACGACGCCGGCTTCCACGCCGGCCAACACGGCTTCGATGAAGGCCGACCGTGTTTCAGCGTCGATCCTCGCCCGGTCGATGGCGCCGGTCTGCCGGGCCAGCCGGTCCGTCATCTCGTTGAAGGCGTCGGCCAGATCGGCGATCTCGTCGCGCACTGTCGGGCGAAGCATACGAACTGACAGGTCGCCGTCGCGGACAGCTCGGGCGGCGCCGGCCAGCGCCCCAATGGGCATGGCGATCCGCGCCGCCGCCGTCATGCCCAGCCAGGCCGTGCCCAGAAGCATCAGCGCGGCGGCTTCGACATAGCTCAGCGTCAGCACCACGGAGAGCGCCTGCCGGCGTGCCTGCGCCTCTTCGAACGCTTTCAGCGATGCGTCCGCTTCCTGGAAGCGTGCGCTGACTTGCTTCGGAATAGTGCGGGCCACCTGCACGAACACGTTGTCGAAGTGCGGCACCTGGAAGAACCCGCGGATCGCTCCATCCGACCCTTCGCGGAAATTGATCTCGCCGGCCTTCGCCGCCGCCCAGTCCCTGTCTGTCGGTTTGGTCGATGGCGGCGCCTCGTTGGGATCGGCGACCTGGAACAACAGCGCGCCGGTGTTGTCGAGAAGCTCGACGCGGCTGAAAAGCCCGCGCATGGCGCTGCGATCGCGCAGGTAGATGGCGACGTCGTTCAATGAAATCTGCGTAGTGATGCCGGCAATATCGGAATGGATGCTCTTGGCTTCCTTCTCCGCCTCGATGCGAAGATCATCGAGCGCGGCGCGCGCGGCATCCTTGCCGCCCTGCACGATGTTGGTCACCGGGCGGCTGAACCAGCCATCGACCGACCGGTTGATCGCCACTGCGAGAAAGCCGGCGACGAGGATGGTGGGGATCGCGGCGGTCAGCGAGAACAGGAAGATAATGCGAAGGCGCAGACGGGCGCCGCCGCTCGTTTCCCGGTTCTCTTTCACCAGCTGGAAAACACGAAGGCCGAGCACGGCCGCAACGCCAGAGATAAGCGCGAGATTGGCGAGCAGAAGCCACAGCAGACCCGGCTGGGCGGCAGCGTTCGGGCTGTTGTCGGTGACTGCGAGGTAGGTTGCACCGGCCGCGATGACGACCGCGAGGCCGAACAGCAGCTTGAACATGTTCGAGGTGGCTCGTCCGAGCCTTATCCTCGCATCCCTGGCTGCGGTCGCAGTATCAGGCATCCACTACTCTACCCACCGTCCCAGCGGTCGCTGCCGCACCCCCTGACCTTGGGCGGCCCCCGACCGGGACGAACAATCACCACGTGCGCCTGCTACCTGCCCTGGAATGTGCGGCGGCTGGGCAACACAGTGTGGCGACCAAAGCACACTGTGATGCACGGAAGCAACAGATTTCCGCCGGGGAACTGCTTTCTCGCCCAGAAGGCGAGCTTAGTCGCCATCACCGACGCCAAGACCGTTGATCTTGGAGCGAAGCGTATTCCGGTTCAGGCCCAGCAGCGCTGCGGCGCGGACCTTGTTTCCATTGGTCGCCGCCAGCGCCAGCTTGATCAGCGGACGCTCCACCTGCTCGATCACCGTCTGGTAGATCTGGCCGGCTTCCGGGTCCTTGTCCGGGTCTGCCGAGAGCGCCGAGATGAAGTGCCGCGACAGCAGCGCCTCAATCTCCGCCTCGAACTCGCGCTCGCCTGCAACGGGGCGGGTATTGGACCGCAGCTCACGCTCCACTTCCCGCGCCGAGATGATCGGCTCAGGGCTGAGGGCCGACAGGCGGCGGATTACGTTCTCGAGTTCACGAACGTTGCCCGGCCAATCGTAGGCGACCAGCAAATCATAGGCGCTCTTGTCGAGCTGCTTCTCCGGCAGCCCCTCTTTCTTGGCGCGGATGAGGAAGGCGGACGCAAGATCGGGAATGTCTTCCTTGCGCTCGCGCAGCGGCGGCAGCTGCAGCGCCACCACGTTGAGACGGTAATAGAGATCCTCACGGAACAGACCCTGGTCGACCAGCGATCGCAGGTCGTGCTTGGTCGAGGCGATGATGCGGACATCGAGGTCGTCGCCCGAACTGGCGAAGCGTCCGTCCTGAAGGAAGCGGACAAGCCGTGTCTGCGCCTCAAGAGGCATGTCGCCGACTTCGTCTAGGAACAGCGTGCCGCCGTCGGCCTCGCTCACCTTGCCGCGCCGCTTGCCGGCGGCATCACGACCGCCACCGAACAGTTCTTCTTCCACCTGGTCACGCTGGAGCGCCGCAAGGCTAACCGCCACGAACGGTCCGGACTTGCGTTTGCCGAGCTGGTGGATGGCGCGCGCGGCGAGATCCTTGCCCGTGCCGCTTTCACCCTCGATCAGCACGGTGAGATCGTTGTTCATGATCCGCGCAATCACGCGATAGACCGACTGCATCGGCTTTGAGCGACCAATCAGCGGAAGCGTCTCGTCCTTCTCGGCGCGACGGCCAACGGGCTCCTGCCCTCTCACGGGCTTCTTCTGCAACGCGCGGCGAACGGTTTCCGCCAGCTTGTCGATGTCGAACGGCTTGGGAAGGTAGTCGTAGGCGCCATGATCAGACGCCATGGCGGCGGTGAGCACGGTGGATTGCCCCGAGATCACGATGATCGGCAGGTCTGGCCGTGTACGACGGATCTGTGGCAGCAGGTCGAAGATCGATTCATCCGGCATGTAGACGTCGGTGATCAGCAGGTCACCCTCGCCCGCCTGAATCCAGCGCCACAGCGCCGACATCGTGTTGGTGGCCCTGACATGATAGCCCTCCTGCGCGAGGGTTTGACTGATCACGAGACGTACGCTGGCGTCGTCATCGGCGACCAGGATTGTCGGACCGCTCATTTGGCCGCTCCTTTTTGGCGCGCAATCGGGAACAGCAGACGCAGGGAGGCGCCGCTTGCGCTGTTATCGAGAACAACGAAGCCGCCATGCGCCTGCATGATTTCCGCGACCACAGCGAGCCCGATGCCTGCCCCGCCAGCTTTCGTTGTGAAGAAAGGTTCGAACACGCGCGCAATGGACGCTTCGGGCACGCCCGGCCCGTTGTCCGTCACCGCGATCTCAAGCGCGCCGCGCGCACGCGGGCCATCGCGCCCTGCAAAGCGGAAGCCCGCGCGATAGCGGGTCGCCACGGCAATGCGCGCCTGGCGAGAGCTGGCGCTCGATGCCTCCACCGCGTTCTTCACGAGGTTCAGCGCAGCCTCGTGCAGGTGATCCGGATCGACCTCGATCTCGGGAAGCGACGGATCGTACTGCAGGTCGAACCGCGCATTGGCGCCGAAGCTCGCCTTCGCAAGGTCCACCACGCTGTCGAGCACGATGTGGACGTTGGTGATCCGGGCGCGCGGCGAGAAGAAGGTTTCGAACGCCGAGAAGCGATCAACGATCCGCTCGATGCGGGACCCTTCCTCGCGGATCAGGGTCAGCAGCGCCTGCTGGTCGTCCCGCGCCTGTCGCGCCAGCAACTGGGCGGCGCCGACAATGCCAGCCAGCGGGTTCTTCACCTCATGGCCGAGCATCCGTGCGACCTGAGCAAAAGCATTGACGTCGGCGTTCTTGGACTCGTCCTGCACCGACCGGACAGGCATCAGTGTGAGGACGAGGCCGCCGTCTTCACCATCCGGCGAGGCCGTAACATCCATATCCACAGGCGTTATGTGAGGACTCGCAACCCGGATGGAGCGCGCTGACATCACTCCGCCCTCGCGGCGGACCCGGTTGATGAAGTCCATAAGTGGCGAGTCTTCCGGCAGCAGGTCGGTGAGCGGGCGACCACGCACCAGCGGCGCCGACCGCTGCAGCAGCGTTTCCGCCGCCGGGTTCACGAAACTCACCGTGTCGCGGCGCGTCAGGCCCACAACCGCGAACGGCATCGCGTCGAGCACACGTAGCGCCAGCGCCGAACCATCCTGCGCAGAGGTGATCATGCAGCCGCCTTCCAGTTTCCAAGCGCCGCCTGCACCCCCTCAAGCAAGGCGTCCGCTGACTCCAGCCTGCAGAGTACAACGCGCGTCTCGGGCATCATCGGCAGGCCATAGTCCTCGCACCACGCATCGACGAAGGCGGCGACGTGCTTGCGCACCACCCGCACGCCCAGCTTCTCGTCATAGAGCGCCACCGAGGCGCGGATCTGCGCGAGCAGCGATTCAAGCTTCTGCTCGGCTGTCGGAGCCGCATACGGCGTGCCGAACAGCGCGTGCGAGATTTCCGCGAGCCGCCACGGACGGCCCGTCGCGCCACGGCCGACCATCACGCCGGTCGCCCCCGATTCACTCATGGCAGTTTGTGCGCTGGCGGCATCGACAATGTCTCCGTTGGCGATGACAGGCAGCTTCACGCTTTCCACTACCGGCGCGATCCGCGACCATGTGGCATGCCCGTCATAGAACTGCATACGCGTGCGGCCGTGCACGGTGATCATCTGCGCGCCCTCGCCCTCGGCGATGCAGGCGATCTCCGGAGCGTTGAGTGAGATATCGTCCCAGCCGAGCCTCATCTTCACGGTGACCGGACGCTTCGTGCCGGCGACCGTTGCCGCGATCAGCTGCCGCGCCAGCTCCGGTTCGCGCATCAGCGCGCAGCCTGATTGTCCGCCCGTGACCTTCTTGGCGGGACAGCCCATGTTGATATCGATGATGTCTGCGCCGGCGGCTTCGCTCAGCTGTGCGCCGATGCGCATCCATTCGGGCTCACGACCGGCGAGCTGGATAATGAAGGGACCTGATCCATGGTGCGGCGCAGCGCGGCGGACGAAATCGACCTTCTCCCGGGCCAGCTCAGATCCGGCCACCATTTCCGTGACCACCGCCGGCGCGCCGAAGCGGTCAGCCTCGGTCCGGGCGGGCGCATCGGTGACGCCGGACATCGGCGCCAGGAAAACTGGCGCGGCGATCTGGACATCACCGATCCTGAACACGAAACAGTCTCCGACCTATCTGCCAACATGCCCAATTGTTAGGCATTTTGGACCGTACACTTAGACCGCGTCCCTGCAAAGGCGTCAAGAATGCACAATCAAGAGGCGTTTTCGGTGTCTACGGCAGCCGCGATCATTGTGGCGGCGGGGTCCGGCTCTCGGCTGGGCGGGCAAGTTCCGAAGCAATTCCTGACGATTGGCGGCAAGACCGTGCTCCAGTGGAGCATCGACGCCATGCTGCGCTGCAATAAGATTGCGTCGGTGGTCGTGGTCGCGCCCGCTGACGCTGCCCCCCAGACCGCCGCCACCCTGCGGCCCGATCCCCGGCTGCAAGTCGTCGCGGGGTCACCGGTTTCCAGGACCGAGTCGGTTCGGAAGGGGCTATCCGCCCTCGCTGGAGACCCACCCGCGGCAGTCCTGATCCACGACGCCGCGCGTCCCGGGCTCGACGTTGCAGTGATCGATGAGTTGCTGGAAGCGCTGACCTCCGCTGATGCCGCCTGCCCGGCCCTGCCGGTGGCGGACGCGCTCAAGAAGAGCGGCGACGACATCAGGTCCGTTGACCGCGAAGGGCTGGTACACGTTCAGACGCCTCAGGCGTTTCGCTGGGACACGATCATCAGGGCGTACGAGACGGCGGCGGCCAGCGCCGTGGATGATCTGGCGCTGCTGGAAGGCACAGGCGCAAAGATCGTACTGACGCCGGGACGCGCGGCGCTTATGAAGGTCACCTATCCGGAGGATCTGGCCGTGGCCGAGAAGCTGATAGCCGCCCCTGCCCTGCGCGTCGGCACGGGTTTTGACGTTCACGGCTTCGAGCCCGGCGATGCGGTGATCCTGTGCGGCGTCCGCATTCCTCACACAAAAAAACTGGAAGGCCATTCCGACGCCGATGCGGCGTGGCACGCCCTCACCGACGCCATCCTCGGCGCGCTGGCGCTAGGAGACATCGGCGACCACTTCCCGCCATCCGACCCACAATGGAAGGGCGCTGCCTCGATCAAGTTCCTGCAGCATGCGGTGAAGCTGGCGGCGGATCGCGGCTTTCGTGTCGCCAACGCCGACATCACCATCCTCGCCGAACGCCCAAAGATCTCACCCCACCGCGAAGCCATGCGCCGCGCCACCGCGGAGGCGATGGGCGTAGCGCTGGACGCAGTCAGCGTGAAAGCGACGACGACGGAGAAGCTGGGCTTCGTCGGCCGCGAGGAAGGCATCGCCGCGCAGGCTAGCGTGTTGCTGAGCCGATGAGGGACTTGCTCGGGGGCGTAAGATAAGCATGACTCTCTTCGAATTCGTTACAGTGATGATCTCGATGATCCTGGCGATAAGCTTGGGTCACTTGCTCGACGGACTTTCCTGGCTTTTCAAGTCCCGACATCGAGTTCGCGGGCATCTGCCGCATTCGCTGTGGGTTGGCGGACTCTTGCTCACTTTGGTCAATCACTGGTGGGCAGTGTGGGACCTTAGCAGTCTCAACTGGAACTACGCATCGTTTCTCTATGTCTTGATCGCCCCCATATTTCTCGGCCTGGCGGTGGGGGTGATTGCACCCGACCGCCCAGACGCAGGGCAGATAGACCTCGTTGAGCAGTTTGCGCGCGCGAGAAAGCCGTTCGCCCTAGCCATGTTCGCATATCTGCTGGCGATGTGGTTCGACGGCCCCTTGTTTGCCGGTCAGCCTGTGTTCGGACTGGTCGGCCTGCTGCACATTCCGGGTATAGTCGCAGCCGTCATCGCCTTTTGGAGCAAAGGCCACATTACCAACGTCGTGGCCGGCGGGGTGAGCGTTCTCGTCGTGCTTGCGATCATCGGCGTTCGGCTGTCAGCAGCAGTCTCCTGAGATGGGCGGCGACAGCGACCAGCGGCGAGGCTACCATTGCTGACTTGGAGCCCCCATGTTTGACGAAAATCTCCTCATGCTTGCCCGCCTCACGCTCGACGAAGCGCAGCAGAAGCGGCTCAAGATCGCGACAGCGGAAAGCTGCACCGGCGGGCTCATTGCCGGACTGCTGACCGAAATCCCCGGCTCGTCCGCCACGGTCGAGCGCGGCTTCATCGTCTATTCCAACCGCGCCAAGGAAGAGATGCTGGGCGTGCCCGGCGACCTGATCGCGGATGCCGGCGCCGTTTCGGAGCCCGTGGCGCGCGCGATGGCGGAAGGCGCACTGGAGGAATCCCGCGCCAATCTTGCGGTGGCCGTTACGGGCGTCGCCGGACCGGGCGGCGGCACGCCGCTCAAGCCGGTGGGGCTCGTCCACCTCGCCGTGGCGCGCGAGAACAAGCCGATCTTCCATCAGGTCATGCGCTATGGCGACATCGGCCGTGACCGCATCCGTCGCGAAACGATCGTCACAGCGCTGGAGATGCTCCGCAAGATGATGGCGTGACTAGCGGCAGTCACGCGGTGAAAAATCATCGGCTTCGGTCACGCGCCCCTTGTAGGACGTGAAACCGACGCAGCGGTCCGAGTGACCGTTGTCGTCGTAAAAAAGATCCCACTGCTGGCCGTCGATACGCACGTTGCGCGCGCCGCGAAAGCCGGCATCGGCGAGCGACCGCTTGGCCTGGTCGACACTCAGGCCCTCAAGGTCGCGCGGCTCGATCCAGTAGCCGCCGCCCGGCGTGCCGTTGCTGTTGCACTCATAGCCACGGAAGGATTGCACGCCCGAGATCGTGCCCTTGTACGAAGTGAAGCCGATGCAGTCGCGGCCACGGCCATCCAGCCACAGATCCCACTGCTTGCCATTGAGACGGACATTGCGGGTGTTGGAATAGCCGTAATCGCGCAGGTAGCGCTTGGCGTCGTCGACGCGCATGCCCTGCAGGTCTGAGGCGTCAATGCCACGACCGCCCCAGCCGCCGCCGCTCACCACGCCACAATCGGCGTTGGAGAAGGAGCGCGCGTCCGAGACGGTGCCCTTGTAAGAGGTGAAGCCGACGCAGGAATTGCGGGAGCGGCTGTTTGACCAGAGGTCATACTGGCGGCCGTCGTAGCGGATGCTGCGGGCGGCCTGGTAGCCGGAGCTGGCCAGCTGCTGCTTGGCCTGGTCGACCCGGAGGCCCTGCAACTGCAGGCCGTATCCGCCGCCATAGCCACCTTGATAGCGGTAGTCGCCGCCTGGCTGGGCGCTGGCGGGGGACGCCACGGCGAAGGCGGCGGCGAGTGCGAGGGCGGCGGCAAACTTCTTCACGGTCTTCCCCATCAAGGGCGGCGGACCACACTGGCCCGGTCTCAGGTCGCAACCTGACAGGCCGGACATGAACGGCGCCTGATCAGGCCACTCAGGAACGATTGCCGAAGGGACAGGGTTCCAGCCTGGCCCTCGCCTTCATGCCGCCATGAACGCCCGTGATTCCTGAGACCATCCCGGTCGACAAGAAGCCGGAGAACAACGGAAAACCTGATGCGTGTCGCCAACCTCCTCGTCCTTTCCGCCGCCGGCATGCTGGCGTGGGCTTGCGCCAGCAGTGACCTGAACGGAAATTCCCCGGCCTCGGTGGAAGTCAGCTCCAATGACTGCGCGGTTATCGCTGCGGTTGCGAAGGAGCACTACAAATTTGGCCCCGAGAACCCGCCCCCGCCGCTGAAAGGGCTGGGCGACGCGGGATGGCGTCCCCAGTGCGACTGGAGCCAGCACGGCTTGAGTTTCGAGGATTACAATGATGCGGCGGCCAATCAGGCCGATCCGCGCCAGCGCCTGAAATGGGTGACCTTCCAGAAGCCGGTCTATGATGGCAATGGGGCCACCGTGCAGACTGAAATCATGCATGGACCGCTGGCGGGCATGGGATATGAATGCCGCCTGCACTCGGGTATCGCCGGGTGGACTGTCGGCGAGTGCAAAGTGAGCTGGGTATCGTGATGAAAAGACTGGTTCTTGCGGCGGGTATTCTCGCTCTGGCGGCTTGCGAGTCGGCGCCCGAAGAGAAGATTCCGCCTCGCGAGGCCCTGTTCGTCACGGACGACTGCGCCCTGCTGAATGCGGTGGGTCGCGATCAGTACAAGCTCAGCGGTGACGATGCCCCGATGACCGTGAAGCTCAACGGCGAGGACGCGCCGTGGACGCCGGGCTGCGACTGGAAGGGCATGGGCTTCAACCTGACGCAGATCAGTGGACCGGAAGGCGAAGCCGCCACCGCCGGCCAGAACCGGCTGACCTTCACCCGTCCGCGTTACGACACGCTCGGCGCCTTTGTGCGGACATCACTGACCGCAGGGACGGAGACGACGCAGGCGCTGTGCCGCCTGGCGCGCGAGGGGTCGGGCTGGACGGTTGAATCGTGCGGGCCCGATCCGAAGTTGACACAGCCGCGCGCGGCTGCGCCCAGCCCGGCGGACCAGACGCCGGATGGCCGCCCGCCGG
>Ga0208492_1002025_pt1 | contig 10831 bp, 8 predicted proteins | sample Subbioar_CSW14AB_FD_184820 | JGI IMG/M metagenome (GOLD analysis project Ga0208492, IMG submission 184820) | Serpentinite rock and fluid subsurface biosphere microbial communities from McLaughlin Reserve, California, USA - CR12Mar_CSW14AB (SPAdes) | ecosystem: Environmental > Terrestrial > Deep...
GGCTGATCCTGCGGGAAAAGCTACCCGCCGGTCGGATCGTCGGGCTGATCGTGGGGTTCCTGGGCGTGATCCTGCTCGTATGGGATAAGCTGGCTTTGACCGACAATCTGCTGGCCGTCTTCGCGGGTTTGACTGCCGGGTTGCTCTACGGAATCTCCTCCCACTTCAGCAATCGCAAACTGAAAGGAGTACCGCCCCTAACCGTTTCCATGGGCAGTCTCTTCTTTGCCGCGCTCTTGCTCATGCCATTTGCCATGGCCCGGTGGCCCGCCTCGCTGCCAAGTTCCCAAAGTTGGCTGGCCGCGCTGGCGTTGGGGGTTTTCTGTTCGGCGATCGCCTATCTTTTGTTTTTCCGGCTGCTGCGAAATGTCGGCCCGACGCGCGCCATGACGGTCGCCTACCTCATCCCCGCGTTTGGCATCCTCTGGGGATTCTTGGCCCTCGGAGAACCGGTCTCCCTATCGACACTGGCAGGGGGCATCGTGATCGTCGCCGGCACCATGCTCGTTCACTTTTCCAGAAACACCCCTGCGGTCCTTGCTCTTGCCACCGAATCGGCGGCAGAGCGTCAGCTTGAGCTGGCCAAGTAGCCTGATCGTTCGGCGCCCTAAAGCAAGGGGGGGTTACCGCCGCTTGACTCCTCTTGCAAGAGCGCCGATACCATTTCTACAGGCTTCCAAAACCCCAGAAGATCAGGCGAACAGCTCGCGCACCGGTTTGCCCCCTTCGACCAAAGTCATCTCACGGCCGATATTGTCGGTGATCCGCATTTCCGGATCGATGCCCATCGCTTCATAGATGGTCGCGGTCATATCTTCCGGTGAAACCGGAGGCGTCAAGGCGTTGGCGCCATCCTTGTCCGATTGTCCATGAAGATAACCCTTGCGAACGCCGCCCCCGGCAACCAGGGCAGGGAAGAGCTTCGACCAGTGATCTCGGCCCCAGTCCTTGTTCGCCTTGGGTGTGCGGCCCATCTCTCCCATGGCGACCACCATGGTCTCGTCGAGCAGGCCCCTTAGTTTCAAATCGGTGAGCAAGGCGGCCGTTCCCTGGTCAAAGGTCGGCATCAGCGCCTTGCCCACATCGTCGCTATTGCGATGCGAATCCCAGCTATAGCCATCACAGCAATCGTAATGCACGGTGACGAAGCGAGCCCCCGCCTCGACGAGCCTGCGCGCAATGAGGCACGATTGGCCAAAAAGATGCCGGCCGTAGGCGGTCCGCAACCGCTCCGGTTCCTGGGTAATATCGAGTGCCTGCCTGGTACGGCCCGAAACAATCATGTTGAGCGCCTTGGAACGATTGCCGTCAAGCGTGTCCGCCGTCCGGTCGTCCAAGGCCGAACGAATCTGATCGAACCCCTTGAGCAAGCCGTTGCGGCCGGGAAGGCGGGAGGCGAAATCGGTCTCGCGACTGACAAGGCCCTCGATCTGAAAGGTCAATTCGGCGTCGGTGCAATCGCGCCAGTAGGGATTGTCCGTCAGGTTGCGCTTGTCGACCGTGGTCGTGATCGGATTGTGGTTTTGTCCCAGAATGCCGGCATACTCGCCAGGACGGCGGTACTGTCCCGCCTCCTCGAGCCGGCCCAGGCTATTGGGCAACACAAAATACGGGGGAACAGGAGGGTTCTCCGTGGCTCGCCTCGTGACGAAATCGGCGACCGAGCCCATGGAGGGCCAGTCGCGGGGGGTTTGATTGAAGCCGCCGCCGATCGGGATGTGCCAGCGCTTGCCGGTCTGAATGTAATGACCGGCGCCCGAGTGATCGTTGTAGGTGTGGCTCATGGTGCGCACGACGGTGAATAGGTCCGAAATCGCGGCCAGTCCCGGCAGGTGTTCGCAAATGGCCAGGCCGGGAGTTTTGCAGGGAATGGGTTTGAAAGGCCCACGGATCGCCGACGGGGCGAGGGGCTTCATGTCAAAGGTTTCCAGTTGGCTGGGGCCGCCATAAAGCACGATGAAAATGACCGACTTGGCGCGCGGGGCCGCCGCATCGGCGCCGAGCGCCAGCGACTGAGCCAGGTTCAAACCCAGAAGGCCGGTTCCCGCGGAGAGGAGCATTTGCCGTCGGGAGGGCGGCTTGCCAAAAGAGACCGCTTCTTTGCGAATGTGCAACATAAATCTGCCCAGTCAAGGAGAGTCGGGGAGAACCTGAAAAAACCAGGAAGAATCAAGGGACCAAAAATCCATGAGAGCCACAGACGGCAAAATCAGCCTTTCCAGTAGCCCGAATCACGGGGCGCGTGGTAGCTCACCTTCATTTCCGGGGTTTCTACCAGCTTCTGACCCCTGGCAAGCGACTCGACTCCGCCGATCACCATGCCCGATGTGAGCAGGGTGCGTTCGATGGGCAGCGGCGATTTGCCGGTGAGGAACAGGTTTTCCATATGCCGAGTGAGCGGGTTGAAGAAATCGGCCGTGGTCGAGCCATGGCCGGGCATGGGCAGATACATCTGGCAGGAGACAATCTCTTTTTTATCTTGTAGATATCCGGCATAGTTGAAATCGCGAATGCCGGTCAGGAAAACGGTCGTGCGAAAGCCATCTCGATGACGCACGAAAAAGCCAATGGTCGTGGCAGGCAGATATTTTTTAGCCCAGGCATAACTGATCGGTTCGGCCGGATAACCAGTTTCCACGGGCAAATTGTGACTGCGGCTCAGCGCCGCGGCGAGCAAGTCGCGCGTGAGGACCCGGTCTTCTTTTTCGAGGTAATCCCAAAGCCCGGGCCCCTTGAGCGCGAGCACCGACTCGATTCCCGTTTCCCCGCCCTTGCGCCGTTCCGACATGCACTGCGCGGTTTCGTAGGCGTGAAAGTCGTAGCTATCGACGCCGCCGTAAGCAACGCAGACCGACTCGGTCAAATCGGCATCGAAAGGGAGTTCGTATTCGGGCATGCGCCTGGTCACGGGCAGCGACGACGCCGACATGAGTGGGAATCCCAGCCGGCGCGCATCGTCCACCATTTCCTTGCATTCGCTCCAGGTGGTGGAAAGGTGCTTGTCGTTGAAGACCGGCACCGATCTGCCGCTTGCCTCGAAGACCTTCACAATCTCCTTGAACCACTGGTAGCGCGGATACAGGGTCTGGCCTTTTTCGTTCTTGGGATAGGTCCCGTGTTCGCCGATGATCACGACGCCATCGACCGCGAGCTTGGAACCACCCAATGTGAGCGCGTCGGCGACACGGGAATATTGATTCAAATGAAACTGGCGAATGCGCTGCATTCCCAGGTCCTTCGCCGGTCCTTCGGGAAACTGATCGATGTAGACCCCGGCCACATCGACCCGGGGGAATTGCCATTTGCCTTCCCAGGTGTAACCGCGGGTCAACCGGTCGAGGAAGTGTTGCGCATGGGCGATCGTGCGCACCATGGTGCCCAAAAAAGCAATTTTTTTACGCTTGCCCGTAGGCGCGGAATCGGCAGCTCTCGCGGCGAGATGGGCAGGCAAAGGAAAAGCTGCCGCCATCAAGCCCGTGGCCTGGCCCAGGAACATTCGGCGGGATTTCATGATCGCGGCCCCGGGGGATGGGGAATTCACTGCAGGTGGGATAGGTTCATTCTACCACCCCTTTGGCCCTGGGCCCAGTTCGGTTTTCCCGGGAACAGTCAAGCGCGGAATTTTTTATCCGCCTTTGGTGTTTCGCCTTGCTGCGGCGCCGTCCGACTCGGGGAATCAGGTTGCCGCTTGCCAAGGGGTGCCTTTAAAATGGCCTTCGATCACGGATCGAGGGCCTGGGAGCCGGAATTCCCGGGTACCTTGGCCCAACACCAATCGCGAACCACCCGTGTACTCGCTCGACCTTCAATCGCTTAAAGTCTTTCCCCTTGGCCAACGCAAAAGTCTGACTCGGGCCGACGAAATTCTGGTGGATCCCGATTCTCGAGCGAAAGATTGCACCAGCGAACAGTCAGCGGTGATCGCCGATTGCGCAAAGAAGATGCGCCTTGCCCGCGAAAAAGACGCGGGGGTCATGCTTATTTACGGGGCGCACCTTTTGCGCAATGGCGCCGCGCGCATCCTTGAGCGAATGATGGCCGCCCGCTGGCTGAACCACCTGGCCACCAACGGCGCCGGCACGATCCATGACTGGGAATATTCCTGGTTTGGCGCGTCGACCGAAAGCGTTGAGATGAATGTCGCCACCGGGACCTTTGGCGCCTGGGACGAGACGGCGAAAACGATTCATCTGGCATTGATGAGCGGCGCGCTCGACGGCCTCGGGTACGGCCGGTCGCTTGGCCGATTCATCGCAGAGGACGGGACCTACCTGCCTTCAAAAGAAGACCTGATTTCCTTGATTGCAAGCGACCCGCTTCATCCTCTCACGGCCGCGCGTGCCGATCTGTTGCAAGCGATCGTCAAACAGGGGTGGGCCACGGGCCCGGTGAAGGTTGATCACCGCTTCAAGGAAGCGTCGATTCTGGCGAGCGCCTTCCGGCACCAGGTGCCGATGTCGGTTCATCCCGGAATCGGGTATGACATCATTGCCAACCACCCTGTTTTCAACGGTGCCGTCATCGGCCGCGGAGCGGAACTCGATTTCAAACTGTTTGGCGGGTCCTTGGCACGGATGGAAGGGGGGGTGGTGCTATCGATCGGCTCGGCGATCATGGGTCCCCAGGTGTTTGAAAAAAGCCTCAGTTGCGTCAATAACTTGCGCTTGCAAGCCGGGCTTCAACCCTTGCGCGATCTGTCCATCTATGTGGTCGATTTGCAAGACGGCGGCTCCTGGGACTGGACCAAGGGAGAGCCGCCCAAGAATCACCCGGCCTATTACCTGAGATTTTGCAAAAGCTATTCGCGCATGGGCGGAACGATGCGTTACCTTCAAATGGATAATCTGCAGTTCATGCACCACCTTTATCAGCAGTTGTGAAACTCGAAAGGCCGGCCCAAACAGGCCGGCCTTTCGCTTGATACCCATGCCTACCCCTGCTTAGTCAAGATTCACGACTTCGCCGCCATTGCGGGTGCCGATCGCCGAGAGCATGGCCGGGGCAATCGAATCCTTGACGAATCGCACCGAGCCGTCGCAGAAAACAAAATTGGCACCGCCGGTGTGCCGGCTGCCGTAGCTCAGTTCGTAGGCGCCGAAATTCGCGTCGCCGGAAGGAACGCGGCGCATGTTGATCGGCACTCCGGTCGATCCCAACCCTTCTGACATGTCGCCCTGATTGGTGGTGTCGACGTCGTCGCTGCCGATCGCCCAGTGGTCCTTGCGACCGGTGTTGGCAGCCTGGCTTTCGCGGATCAGGCCCATGTCGGGAATCGATTGGGAGTCGGTCAACGCCTCGCCCACCATGACGGTGTTGGAGCTGCCATCGATCACCTGGGAAATCGTCACGCCGTTCGACATGCCGCCGTAGCTCTGCCCGTTGTAGGTCACGCGTTGATTGCCGAATTTCGCGATGAACACGCCGTCAAGGTCGTGAATCATTTCGACGGTGCTCGTGCCGCCCCAGGGGTTGGAGACGGTGCCGGGACGGCGATCGGAAGTGATGCGGCCAGAAACGCAGCCCAAGTAATTGCAAGGCTTGCGCTTTTGCACGATCCAGTTGTCACCTGAGATATCGGCGATCGAATCGGGCAACCCTGAGGAGGGGCATTGAAACACGGTGAACTTCATTTCGCAGACGCCGATGTTGCGCAGGCTGGGGTTGGCGTTGCCGATGTCGCCCGGAACGCCGGGGAGGCCTTGCGCCCACTGCGTGTTGGCGATTCCATCTTCCTGAAAAGTCAATGCCTTGAAGGCGTTGTCTTGTTCCATGTAGGGAAGGATGAAGGAAGTCCAGAGCGTGCCGACGCCAAATTCCGCGCCCAGGGGAAATCCGCCGTTGGTATCGGCGAAGTTTGTGACAGCCAGGCCGATCTGCTTCAGGTTGTTCTGGCAAGTCATGCGGTTGGCGGCCTCGCGAACCTTTTGCACGGCGGGAACAAGCAGGCCAATCAACACCGCAATGATGGCAATGACCACAAGCAATTCGATGAGGGTAAAACCCTTACGCTGAGACATCAGAAACTCCAAGTAACAAAGAATGAGAAAAAAAATAGGCCAAGGTGACCAGGTACACAAAAACGAAGAAAAGGAGAGACAAGATGACGGACCAAAAGGAGGGCCCCGTACGACCAAGACAAAATTACTTGGTGCTGATATCGAAATCGCGGGTGGTGCCGCCGTAAGGAACGGTCACGCGTTCCGGGGTATCGGCGAGCGACTCGTATTTCGCGGGAATTTTGTTTTTCACGCCGCCAGGCACTTCGCTGGGTTTGGCATCGGGGGGAATCGGTTTGCCGCGGCCATCGACCCACAAAACCAGAGTCACCTTGTAGGTGCCCGCATAAAGTCCTTTGTCGCCGGTGGGATGTTGGATTTCGTATTCCCCATTGGCGTCGGTCATGCCAAAGCCGAACCCGTGAGAATCGGGCTTGAACTCGGCCACGTCAGGAAACATCGCGACTTTGACATGATGGGCCGGTTTGCCGTCGACCTTCACCACACCCTTAACCGAGTAGAACGAAGGCTTGCCGCAACCGCTCAAACAGCTCAGCAAAAGCAACATAAACAAAGAACCAATCACTCGAACTTTCATCAATCACCTCCAGTTACGCCAGGATTCTAACGAAACTGAAAGCTTGATCAGGTGTCGATTCGGTGAAAACCACGCGAGGATTTGATTCGTCGACTTTGGAAGGGAGAGATCCTTACGCTTGACTTGTGATTTTTATACCGGTGGTTAAGGTTGTCGTGACGAGGTACAGGACCTTTCATGAAGGTTTTGAAAATTCGCCAAGCGAAGGTTTCAGGGTTTGCGAAATCAAGGGTGTTCCGTGTGAATCGACGGTGCGTTGTTGAACAAGGGTCCGAAGCCCTTTCGAACGCCCTCACGCGACGACCTTCACCAACTTAAACACATTTTCGACTTTACGAAATGCCGTAATGGTCCCAGAATCGGCGTAGCGATTGCAAGATGTGGGTCAAACGCTGCCCCTGCGCCCCATCGAGCAGATGGCTTCCGATGGGTAAGTAGAAAACTCTGCCCTCGCGCCTCGCCGGAAGGTTTTCGGCAATCGCGGAACGAACGAACCACCCCGCCATCGCTTCATCCTTGCAGACCAGTCCCACCCAATGCGTATCGCGGGAATCGGCCAGAGTCAGTTGCAGCCCTTCACTCATTTGCGCCGAGAGCGATCGTTTCCACTGCGCCATGGCGGTCGGATCCCACTCGGGCGCGAACGGGTTGATTTCCAAGATCGCGGCCGCGCCCTCCGCGCCGCTGAGCAAGGCGCCGGCCCGATTTTTCTGCCGCCCAGTAAGGTGACCCGACCAGTAATGAAACCCTTTCGAGAGGGCCACCACAACATTCTTGACCTCCTTGGCAATGCGGTAATCGGGCCCGCAGGGCAAATGCAATTGCGGACCGCCGCCGTGGGCCACGACATTTTCCGCGACGATTGCCCGAGCCAGCCAGAGCGCCATGGCTTCGCTGGCGGTGATCACGGTGATCCAGCCGGGCTTCGGGCCGTTCAAGGTCCTCATCCCCGAAATGAGACGAATGGCGCGGCGGATCTCCTCGCCGACTTCCAGGCAGCGTTCGGCGTCTTCGGGCGACTTCAGCGGTCCGGTCGGTCCCAGCCAGGTGCCGCGATGCGGCGGTCCGCCGCCCATGGCCAGCCCGCAAAAACTCGTCCAAATTTCTGCCCAGGCCACCTGGCCCTTTTCGTCGTATTTGAGTCCCGCCGACCCCATGGAGGAAGGCGATACTGGCTCATTGCAGGTGTGGTATTCGTCCGGCAGGAGTGTCTCGATCTTCTTTTCGTGATCAGGCCAGGTCAACGAATCGGCCGGGGTCAGCCCAGCAGCCGGGATGGCATCCATTTTGCGCGAACTCTTGCTGAAAAAACGCCGGAACAAAGGCTTGGCCTCCTCATGACACCGATCTCATTTTAGCAGGCCTTTACCGTTCCGTGTGGTTCCAGGTTGGCCGCTTGAACCTTCTCGCGAGCCATGCCACCGCGGCCGCCGGACCCGCGGGGATGGAATGCGACGAGAAAACCGGGGGATCGAGGAGAAGCTCACTTGGCTTGGGAGTTGTAGACCGGGTTCAGTCCCGGTTTCCATTCCCGTTTGGTCAGGTCATGGCCAATCGCGCGGAAATAGGCATGAAGGCGGTCGTTGAGATCCTTCGCTCGCGCGGGGTGCAACGGGGCCAGGTTCCGTTTTTCGCCCGGATCCTGATTGAGGTCAAATAGCTCCCCCAAACCCGTCTCCATCGTCAGGATCCATTTCCAGCCATCCGGGGTGATCAGGCAACGCTTGAAGGTGTACTCGCGGTAATCCGTTTCGCAGATGAGATCGCGCTCGGTGATCTCTTTCTTCTTCGCCGCGAGGTCCTCACCTCTCATAAGGGGCACAAGACTCCGGCCTCGCACCTGTTTCATCACGTCGGGCGTTTCCGGAACTCCGGCAAGTTCCAGTAAGGTCGGCATCAGGTCGATGCTGCTTAGCCTTTCTGAAATCGTCGTACCGAAATCTCCGCCGGGCAACAGGATGATCAGGGGCACATGAACTTGTTCCTGATAAAGGGTGAACCCATGATCGATGCGGCCATGTTCGAAAAACTCGGTGCCGTGGTCGGCAGTGATGACAAAGATGGTTTGGTCCATCCTGCCAAGCGTGGCGTAGGCGCTCAAGAATTTCAAAAACTTCTCATCGGCACGCTGGATTTTCTCGTCGTAAATGGCTCGCCAAAACGCGACATCTTCGGCCTTGAGGTCCACGACCCCCTTATCCAGGCCGATTTCACGCAAAAGCTCCTGTTCGCGCCCCGAGCCCAGGTAATTGCCAGGGCGCTGGTTTTCGGCAAAGCGGTAGTCCAACCCCTTTTCCGGCACGCATTGCCCGTGAACATCGTAGCCATGTAGAAAAAGAAAGCATTTTTGATCCTTGACCGACTTCAACCAGTCCAGCGCCTTGGGCATGCTGTCGTCAAAGGAGCCAAAACCCTCTTCTTGGTGTCGATTCTTCTTGAGCAGCCGCGTTGTTGTTGGGTTCGGCAACCAGCGGCTCCCCGGCGGGCGCCGGGACCGGTTCGTTGGGGGCCGCGAGGATTTTTCTAATGGGCGTGGGAAAGGCCGGCCCGGCAAAGGCGTCGTACATGACGAGCAGGTTGAGAACGCCGGCAATCATCGTGAAGGTCCAGCCAAGCTCCCAGATCTTGTCCCCTTCGGTTTGCAAACGGTTCAATTCCGATTCCGATGGCGTGCGCATGAAGGTACCCAATAGGGGGTGAGGCGTGGAGGCTTCGCCGGGCTGGAAATCCTTGGAGGTCTCATCGGCATAGGTGAACCATTGCAAGATCGCGGGCCAGGCGGAGATGCCCACCCAGAATTGCACCACAAACGGAAAACGATAAATCAGCGGGCGAAGGAGGGGCACGCGCACACGGAAGACCTCGGATTGACTAAAGCGATGGGGCGCGTCGACGCGCGGCAGATAGACATTTTTCCCGTGGCCTATCCACAACCCCCAGAAGAATAGCGAGTGAATGCAGAAGAAAAATAGAAGACCCTTGGCCACACGCCCCTGAACGATCTGCCCAAGACCCGGCACAAGATAACTCAAAATTCCCGCAAGGGGACTGAGCTTCCTCGGTGGCACGACCCATTCCGTCGATGGCGTCGCTTCCGCTGGTTTTGACATGGGACAGGGTCGTTTCTTTCACGAACAGTGGTGGCAAAGGGGTGAACCAGCCGGTGGGAGGACCGCCAAGAATTAAGGTAGATATCGACCAGATCAACACCAATCCAAAAAGATCGATAAGACGCGCATCGATTGATGCGCTCCAATTGACGAATGGGCCTGGTCATGAATGGGTCGGGCGCAAATTTCTTTGCCCTTCCAGCGAGATTCAAGGATTGCGCGCGATGCGAAAGCCGATGAAATAACCCGTCTGGGCCGGAGCATTGCCGTATCGGGCCGTCGATCGAGCCAGTTCAGGATTCTGGACCCACGATCCGCCGCGAACAACCCGCTGCCTGCCGAATTCCGGACCGGCCGGATCGGTGAGCTTCGATTTGTCGTAGTAGGTCTCGTCGTACCAGTCCCAGCACCATTCCGCGACATTGCCGGACATGTCGGCAAATCCCCACTTGTTCGGCGCGAAGGACCCCACTTTCTCCGTTCGTCCCAATGGGGCCGCATGGGGAGCCATTCCATATCCCGACGCCACCCGCACCGGCTGGCAATTGGCGCGCGACAGTTCGAACTCATTGCCGAAGAAATACTTGGTCGCGCCCCCCGCGCGGCAGGCCCGTTCCCATTCGGCCTCGGTTGGCAATCGATAACCCTTGCCCCCAGCAATCGACACCCCTTTCAATCGCAAAAGGGGTACCTCATTCGTGCTGCTGGAAATCTTGTAGTAGGGGGGCAGTCCGTCCTTGACGCTTAAGCGATTGCAAAATTCGATCGCGTCGAACCAGGTCACCGCTTCGACGGGGAACTGGTCGGTCTCCTTGTTTGCCACTTTGGCTTTTCCCTGGTTCTTGGCGTTAAACCAACTGGGATTTTGGCCCATCACGGTTTCATAGGCTTTTTGCGTCACCTCAAATTGTCCCATGTAAAAAGGGTGCGACAAATGCACCAAATGCTCGATCTCCGACTTGCGCGGAAGTGCCGCTTGGAGCCACTCGGCGCGCGCGGAGACCCCCATCAGGAAATAGCCTTCCTTGACGGGAAGCAGTTTGATACCGGTGCTGGCGCTTTCCAGGGCAGGGGCCTCGGGAGTGCCTGATTGCGATGCTGGCGGGCTTGCGGCTTGTGATGACGGT
>Ga0208492_1002026_pt1 | contig 10831 bp, 13 predicted proteins | sample Subbioar_CSW14AB_FD_184820 | JGI IMG/M metagenome (GOLD analysis project Ga0208492, IMG submission 184820) | Serpentinite rock and fluid subsurface biosphere microbial communities from McLaughlin Reserve, California, USA - CR12Mar_CSW14AB (SPAdes) | ecosystem: Environmental > Terrestrial > Deep...
CGAGCGAAGCGAGTCGAAACCCGCTGAGCCTCCCCGCGGCGCACACCGTCGCGGGACGGTCCGGGCGGTTTCGACTCCTCGCTGGCGCTCGTCGCTCAACCACCACAGGGGGGCGACCCCCTCAGCGCTCCTCGAACACCTTCCCGGGGTTGAGGATGCCCTGCGGGTCGAAGACGCGGGCGATGTCGCGCTGCAGGCGCCACTGGTCGTCGCCCAGCTCGTCCGCGAGCCAGCGGCGCTTGAGCAGGCCGATGCCGTGCTCGCCTGTGAGGGTGCCGCCCAGGCGGATCGCCGCGCGGAACAGGTCGTCGGCCGCGTCCCAGATGAGCTGAGGCACGTCCTCGCCCTGGAACACGAAGTTCGGGTGCAGGTTGCCGTCGCCCGCATGCGCGACGGTCGGGATGGCGACGCCGTGCTCGCGCTCGACGCGCTCGATCTCGTCGAACATCGCGGCCATCTGCGACCGCGGCACCGAGACGTCCTCGATCAGGGCGTTGCCGAGCGACTCCATCGCCGGGTGCATGGCGCGGCGGATGGCGAGCAGGCGCTCGCCCTCGGCGCGGTCGTGCGTCAGCGCCACGGTGCCGCCGGACGCGCGCAGCACCTCGGCGATCGCGTCCGCCTCGGCCGCCGCGGCGGGCCCGTCGGTCTGGATGGTCAGCTGCGAGGCGCCGGCCGTCGGGGCCGGCAGCGCGAGCAGGCGGTGGACGGCCGCGAGGCTCGTGGCATCCATCAGCTCCATGATCGACGGCTGGATGCCCGAGGCCGTGACGGCCGACGACGCGGCCGCGGCCGCGCGGACGGTCGGGAACGTCGCCGCGATCGTGCACACCGTGCCGGGCACGAGGCGCCGCAGCTTCAGGGTCGCGCCGACGATCACGCCGAGCGTGCCCTCGGAGCCGATCATGAGCGACGTGAGGTCGAGGCCGGTGACGCCCTTGACGCTGCGGTGGCCCATCCGGATGAGGCGCCCGTCGGCGAGCACGACGTCGACGCCGAGCACCGCGTCGCGCACGACGCCGTACTTCGCGCACAGCAGGCCGCCGGCGCCCGTGGCGATGTTCCCGCCGACGGTCGAGATGTCGCGGCTGGCCGGATCGGGCGCCCACCAGAGGCCGTGCCGCGCGAGGTGCGCGTTGAGCTCGGCGTTGAGGATGCCCGGCTCGACCACCGCGAGCAGGTCGTCGGGGGAGACCTCGAGGATGCGCGTCATCCGGCGCACCGAGAGCGCGATCTCGCCGCCGCCGGCGTTGGCGGCGCCCGCGAGCCCGGTGCCCGCGCCGCGCGTCACGACCGGCGTGCCCGTGGCGCTCGCGATGCGCAGGGTCGCCTGCACGTGCGCGACCGACTCGGCGTGCACGACCGCGATCGGGGGAGCCGTCGCGCGGTGCCCCGACTTGTCGGCGCGCGCGTCGTCGAGCGCGGCGGGGGAGGTGTCGACGAGGGATCCGAGCTCGGCGCGCAGCAGCTCGAGGACGTCGGCCACGGCTTACGCGGCCAGCTCGCGGCGGCCGTGCAGCACGCCGATCACGACGCTGGCCACGCCGATGCCGAGGCCCAGCCAGGGCTGACCCAGCGCCCACCAGGCGAGCGTCGCCGACAGGAACACCAGCAGTTCGACGAGCGCCCGGATGAACGGGTGCACCGAGAACACGGCCTTGGGCGAGATGAACAGGGCCCACACCAGGATGGCGAGGGCGGGCGCGCCGAGGCCGAAGACGATGTTCCACGGGAAGTCCCACGCCGCGAAGCCCCACACCGCGAGGCTCGCGATCGCCACCAGCTCCGACGCGAATCGCAGGATGTCGAGCACGGTGATGCGGGGCGGACGCACGCCGGCCGTCGCCTCGGAAGCGTTGTGGGACATGGGTTCCAGTCTAGGCGCGGGGCTTCAAGGCGTTTCGTCTCCGCTTCGCTCCGCTCAACGACCCGCGCATGTCCCCCGGTCGTTGAGCGGAGGCGACGAAGGAGCCGGAGACGAAACGCCCGCGCTCAGTCCGCCGAGCGCGAGAACGGCTCGTCCGAGTCCGGCAGCTCCGACTGCGCGTACGAGCCGGCGTCCGCCGACTGGCCGTCGGCCGACTCCTGCGGCAGGCCGAACGACTGCTCCGCGTCCTCGTCCGACGAGTCCTCCACGAAGGCCTCCTCCGAGGCCTCGTCGGCGAGGCGGTCGTCGGTGCGCTCGACGCCGTAGCCCTCGCGCGGGGTTTGCGGCGACTCGCTGTCGGGCGGTCCCCACTGCTCGGCCTCGTCCTGCCGGCCGCGGTACTGCTCGTCCGGTCGCTCGACGCCGTACCCCTCGCGCGGGGTGTCCGCGTCCTGGTCGGGAGTGCTCATGTCTTCCCCTTCGTGTTCGCCCCGGGTTCCGCCCGGGATCCGGCGGGGCATGGCGCCCCGAGCGAGGGCACCGACGGACGGGGAGAAGGAAGCGCCGTTTCGATCCCCGCCCGCCGGGCCGGTCTCACAGGCTGCTGCTCGTGCCGGGCTCGCCCTCGTCGACGTCGGTCGGGGCGCTGCCCGACACGATCTGGCGCGAGAGCTGCTCGATCTGCTCGACGTCGGCGCTGATGCCCGCCTGCGTCAGCCGCTCCTCCAGCACGTGCTGCACCTCCGACTCCGCGAGGCGGTCGGTGCCGAGGTCGCCCTGCATCTGCACGACGATGCCCTGCACCTGCTGCGCGATCGTGGCGTCGTTGAGGTCCTGCCGCGTGCCGGTCTGCAGCCCGCTGCCGCCCGGGCCGACGGCATCCGGAACGCCCGCGATGCTCGGATCGGCCGAGCCGTGCTGGGTCGGGGCGTCCTCGACGGCCTGCGGGTCGGAGCCGGGCTCCGCCGCGGCATTGGCGCCCGACGGCTCGTAGCCCGACGGCGCGGCCTCCCCGCCGCCCGACCCCGCGTCGCTGCCCGAGGCCGGGCCGACGCCCGCGATGTCGTTCTGGCTCGAGCGCTCGACGTCGGGGCTCGACGTGCCCTCGACGCTCACGCTGTCGACCGCGCCCGAGTCGGCGCCCTCGCGCCCGGCGGGCACCGTGCCCGCGGCGCCGCCGCCCGTGCCCTGCTCGGTCTCGGGGGCGTCCGGCGTCCATCCGTCGGTCGCGTGCGAGGGGTCCATGCCCTGCTCGAGGCTGCTGCCGCCGGTCGTATCCGGGGCGGCGAGCTCATCCGGATCCGGGCGGAAGTGGTCGGCGGGGTACGGCGTGGTGTCGACGTTGTCGCCCTCGTAGATCACGTCATCCGGGCCGGGCGCCATCCCCGCTTCGCGGTCGGGCGAGGTGGTGAGCACGGGGCCGCCGAGGGCCTGGTCCTCGTTGATGATCGAGGCGCCGATCTGGTCCGAGCGCTCGGGCACGTCCTCGGGGGCGAGATCGCCCTGGCCCTCCTCGCCGAGCTCCGCGTCGAGGGGGTCGGTGCCCTGGGTGTCGGGCTGGTCGTCGTACGTGCTCATGTCCGCCTCCTGCTCGTGGATGGGATGGGTACGAGCCCATCGTCCGCCGCAGTCGGCGTGCACTGAACGGGGTTGACGCGGGCGCGGGAGGGCCCTAGGCGCGGGTCCGCACGCCGTCGGGCGATCCCCGCGGCCGGCCCGGCCCCGGCGCCGGACGCCCGGGGTCACAGGCGCCGGCTGGCGCCCGGCTCCCCGTGCTCGACGTCGGTCGGCGCGGCCTCCGACGTGATCTGCCCCACCAGCCGCTGGATCTCGTCGTCGTCCGCCTCGATGCCGGCCTGCGCGAGGCGCTCCTCGAGCACGTACTGCACGGCCTCCGGCGCGAGCCGGCGGGTGGCGAGGTCGGCCTCCATCTGCACGATCAGGCCCTGCACGCGCTGCGACGGGGTGGCGAGGTTGAGGTCCTCGCGCACGGCGCCGACGTGCGGGTGGATGACGTTGTGCACGTCCGCGGGCCCGTCGAGGTGGCCCGAGCGGCCGGCGGCGCGCGCGTCGGCGCCGGGGATGTACTCCTCGACGATCCGGCCGCTCTCGCCGATGCCGCTCGGCACCCAGTGGCCCGGGGCGTGCCGGGTGTCGGGCTCATCCACCTCGGCGGGGGCGGTACTCCTCCGCGGAGTGCGGCATCGTGCCCATGTTCTCGCCGATGTACATCACGTCGTCGGGCCCCGGGTTGTGTCCCACGGGCGGCACCGGCGGGATCCCCGGCGGCAGGCCCGCCGCGGCCAGCCCGGCCTGCGTCTCGATCATGACCTCGTCGGGGTCGTCCCCGAAGCGGTGCGGTCGCCGTGCGTCCTTCTCCTCCGTGCTCATGTCCGCCTCCTTGTCGTGGTGGGGATGTGATGAGCTCTGCCTTCAGTGTCCGCCTTCCGGGTCGTGGATGGAACGGCCCGGCTGACGCCGGGTGTCCGCCGACGGCACGATCGTGTCGAGGTGGAACTCGCCGCCCTCGGTGCCGGTCGGCGTCCAGCGCCAGTGCGGACCCTCGCGGGGGTCGTCGTCGACCCACTCGCCCGGCCGGAACGCGTCGGCGGAGACGGGCAGGCCCCAATGTCGGGAGGAGCCGTAGTCCACGTCATCCGGGCCCGGCAGGTGGCGCTGGATGCGCTCGGGCGAGGTGAAGTAGTGGTCGTTGCGAGGGTCGTCCGAGGTGCTCATGTCCGCCTCCTGATGCGGAAGGGTCGGTTGGTCACCATCGTCCGCCCATTCGGGGGCGCCCAAAAGGGGGTCGACCCTCGTTCAGCGAGCATCCGAATCGATGAATCGCGGCAGGACACGCCGCAATGTCCGGGATTCGTGTTAACGTCGAAGGACGACGAGCCGGTTACCGGAGCGTTGTCCGCCGAAGGCCCCGCATCGCGGGGCTTTCGTGCTTCTACGGATCCCACCGTGAGGCGTGTCGGCAGATCGGCTGCAGGAGCTTCCAGAGGCGTTCCACCTCGCGTGCCGTCCGCGGATGCGTCTCGGTGTGAGCGTCCAGGCGTCGGTATAGGTAGACCGCCAGATCGGCGAGCTGGATGCCTGGAGACTCCGCTGAGGACCCGAACACGATCGGCATCTGGATCTGCGCAAGCCGACTCGAGCGCGATCCACCCGTCCCGTTCTGCTGGTACCAGGCGGCGCGCGCGATGTGATCCGCCTGATCCTGGATCTCGTCGGCGATCACGGTCACGACATCGCCACGCGAGCGCGCGAGGTCGTCGATTCGCTCGAGAAGGTGACGCAACGTCAGCTCGTGCGGGCGCTGCGGATACCGGTAACGCGCGTGCAGCCGGGGGATATCGACGCCTCGGATGATCAACGTCGCTGGCAGTCGGGCCATGCGGGTCAGGACGTCGCGGTAGATCGCGAGCGCGGCGCGGGTCTTGCCGCGCACTGGTTCCCATCCGCTGCGTCCGGTCATCAGCGCGTGAGCGTGGAACTCGATCTGGGCCTCGTCGACGCCGAACGTCTTCGCATACGCTCGAGCTTCCGTGAGCGCGCGGCTGACCGTGCCGAGGTGCTCTTCCTTCACGACGACGGCCGCCACGTAGTACCGGTCCGCAGTGTAGGACTCGTCGATGAAGGCGTAGAGCACGGGATGACCCTACGCGTGGCCACCGACGCCTGGACCCTCTACCGGGCGTGACGCCGCGTGTCAACCGGTGGAAGTCGGTGCACTTGTTTCGCACACTAAATGCGGAGGTGGTGACTCACCATGGACAACTATCGCCAACTCGAGCTCGTTCCCCTCGGTGAGGGGGCCTGGCGCGTGTGCGACCGCAGCGTGGCGTCGTGCGATGCAGCCAGTGTGATCGCGTACGTGGAGCAGATCCCGACGGACGACCACGAGCCGAGCTATGAGGCCGTGTGGGTGCAGGGCGCCCGCGGCACGACCAGGCACACCTCGATGCAGAGCGTGCTGCTCATGGCCGCCGACCTGCTCGCCGCGAGCGCGAGCCGCGCCGAGCGACCCAAGCCGATCGCGCACTTCCCGCCCGGCGGACGCCGCGGGGTCTCGCGGACGGCCACCCAGCCGCCGCTCGCGGCCGCGGGAGCCGGATGACGGCACCCCAGTCCCTCTGGCGGCTGACGTCGCCGCCCATCCAGACCGATGCCCAGCCGCCCGCGAACGCCGACGTGGTGATCGCGGGCGCCGGGCTGGCCGGACTCGCCGCCGGTGCGCTGCTCGCTCGACGCGGGCAGCGCGTCGCCGTGTTGGAGGGGCGCGACGTCGGCGCCGCCACCACCGGCAACACCACGGCGAAGCTGAGCCTGCTGCAGGGATCGGTGTACTCGCAGATCCAGTCGCACGCCGGGCTCGAGGCGCTGGAGGCGTACGTCGCGGCGAATCGCGCAGGGCAGGACTGGGTGCGCCGCGAGCTGGCCGGCGAGCACGACGCGATCCAGCAGGTCGACGCAATCACCTACGCCACCACCTCCGAGGGGGAGCGGGCCGTCGACCAGGAGGCCGAGGCGATGGCCGCGGTCGGGGTCGACGTGGACATGCTCGCGCAGGGCCAGGACGTCGGACTGCCGTACCCCGTGACGCGCGCGCTGCGCCTGCACGGCCAGTCGCAGCTCCATCCGATGCGCCTGCTCGCCAAGCTCGCGGCCGAGATCCGCTCGCACGGCGGATCCATCGTGACCGGATGCCGCGTGCAGGGCGCGGAGGTCGAGGACGGGGGAGTGGTCGTCCAGACCACCGCCGGCGAACTCGACGCCGAGACCCTCGTCGTCACCACCGGATCGCCCGTGATCGACCGCGCCGCGTTCTTCGCCCGGCTGGTGCCGTCGCGCTCGCTCGTGGCCGCGTACCGCGTGGTCGGCCCGCTGCCGCGCGGGGTGTTCCTGTCGCTGGACCCCGAGGGGCGGTCGCTCCGCACCGCGCGCGGCGAGGACGGCCGCGAGCTGCTCGTGGTCGGTGGAGGCGCGTTCACCACGGGGCGCGAGCGCGAGACCGACCGGCTGCTGCGCGAACTCGACGACTGGACGGGCGACAACTTCGCCGGCGCCGTGCGCGTGACGTGGTGGGCGGCGCAGGACTACCGCACCGTGAGCCGCGTCCCCTTCGCGGGCACGATGCCCGGCACGAACGGCCGCATCTACGCCGCCACGGGATTCGACAAGTGGGGCATGACCAACGCCCCCGCGGCCGCGCTCACGATCGCCGGCGACATCCTGCGCGAGCCCGTGCCCTGGGCCGAGGCGCTGCGCTCGCCGCATCTGCGGCTTGTGGACGGGGTCGACTTCGTCGCCGCGCAGGCCTCCGTCGCGGCGTCGCTCGTTGGCGGGGTCGTGCGGACGGTGACCGGATCGGGGGATCTGGCCGAGGGTGAGGGGCATGTGGTGCGGGACGGGCGGCACCCCGTGGCCGAGGCCCGCGTGGGCGGGCTGCTGTGCCGCGTGTCGGGCGTGTGCACCCACATGGGCGGGATCCTCGAGTGGAACACGGCCGAGCGGTCGTGGGACTGCCCGCTGCACGGGTCGCGATTTAGCCCCGATGGCGACGTGCTCGAGGGGCCGGCGAGCGTGGGGTTGGAGCGGCGGTAGGGCGGCGATTCCAACCGTTGGAATCGATGGAGGACTTTGGATGCCTAAACCGTCGACAGCCCGGTTCAGGATGCCCCACCCGGTGCGTATCGTCGGGCGCTCGTCGAGCATCACGAACTCGTTCGTCAACGGGATCATCCCCGTGATCTGGCCGACCGAGGACCAGATCGATGAGGCACTGAGGATCCTCGAGATGAGCGAGGTCGTGCTCTGTGCGTATTGCGGTGACCAGGCGACAGAATGGGATCACCTTCGACCGCTGGTGGTGAACCAGAAGCCGACGGGGTTCATCTCCGAGATCCACAACCTGGTGCCGGCGTGCGGCAAGTGCAATCAGAGCAAGGGCAACTCCCACTGGCGGGCTTGGATGTTCGGCCCAGCGAAGCTTTCTCCCGCCAGTCGAGGGATCCCGGACATCACTGAGCGTGCGGAACGGTTGGCCCGATACGAGGCCTGGGGGGAACCGACGGTGGTGGACTTCGCCAAGATCGTCGGCAAGGACCTCTGGGACGAGCATTGGGCCAACCACCACGCAATCCTCGAGCTCATGCGCGAGGCGGAGAAGACAGCGGAGACGATCCGCGGCCGAATCGCGGCGGCCAGCGGCCCGATCGAACCTCCGCCCGTCTCCGGGGACAACGTCGATTGAGCGGGGAAGCGCCCCGGACGCCAGATACGGTGAGGGCATGACCGGTGATCGCGCTTCAAAGGCGCTGCGTGAATTCGTCGCGGAGCGTGATTGGGCGCAGTTCCATTCGCCGGAGAATCTCGCGAAGAGCATCGCGATCGAAGCGGGCGAACTGCTCGAGTGCTTCCAGTGGGGTGAACCGTCCGACGATGCGGCTGTCCGTGAGGAACTCGCCGACGTCCTGACCTACTGCCTGCTCCTCGCGGATCGTCTCGGCGCCGATCCGACGGAGATCGTGCTCGCGAAGCTCGAGAAGACGCGCGACAAGTATCCGGCGGAGAAGGCGCGCGGCACATCGGAGAAGTATGACCGGCTTTCGGATTGAGCGGTTGCGCTACTCGGACGCCACGGCCGAGGTCCTCCGTCGCGATGCGACCGAGCCGCGATTCATCAACTGGCCGGTCGTCTACGTGCTCGACAACGGGCGGGACGTCTACGTCGGCGAGACGCTCAACACCGCGAAGCGTATGGAGCAGCACCGCATAAAGAAGCGGCACCTCACGCAGCTCAAGGTCGTCCTCGACGACACGTTCAACAAGTCCGCGTGCCTGGATCTCGAGTCGCACCTGATCCGGTGGTTCAGCGGCGACGCCAAGTTCTCCGTGCTGAATGCGAATGCCGGCCAGGTCGACTACGAGTACTTCGATCGCGGACGTTACAGGGCCACGTTCGACGAGATCTTCGATCAGCTACGTGCGGATGGGATGTTCACGCGGAGCATCCGGGACATCCAGAACAGCGACCTGTTCAAGCTGTCGCCCTTCAAAGCGCTCACCGAGGACCAGGCGGCGGCCGTCGACGAGCTCCTGGAGGAGCTGTTCCGCGATCTCCGCGACGGCCGGAAGAGCACGAGCGTCATCCAGGGCGACCCCGGCACGGGGAAGACCATCGTGGCCATATATCTGCTGAAGCTGCTCGAGGACATCCGGTCGCTCGATCCCGAGGACCTCTACGAGGCGGACGAACGGTTCTCCGAGCACTTCGTCGCCGACCGACGCCGGCTGCTCGAGGGGAAGCGTCTCGGCTTCGTCATCCCGCAGCAGTCGCTGCGCAAGTCCGTCCAGCGGGTCTTCCGCAGGACGCCCGGTCTCAAGAAGGTGAAAGTGCTCAGCGCGTTCGACGCCGGCGCCAGCGAGGACCATTTCGACCTGCTGATCGTCGACGAAGCACATCGGCTGACGCAGCGCGCCAATCTGCCGTCGGCATCCCTGAACGCGAAGCGCAAGGAGATCACGGAGAAGCTGTTCGGCGAGGATCGTCTCGACATCACGCAGCTCGACTGGATCCGCGCAAAGAGCGATCACCAGATCTTCCTGATCGACACGGCGCAGAGCGTGCGGCCGGCGGACCTGCCGCGTGCGACGCAGACCGCGCTGATCGAGAAGGCTCGAGACGAGAATCGACTTCACCGGCTGTGGTCCCAGATGCGAGTGGCCGGTGGACGCGACTACATCGAGTACATCCGTCGGCTGCTGAGCGATGTGCCGCCGGCGCCTGCCACGTTCGGCGACTACGAGCTGCAGATGTTCGATGATCTCGGCGAGATGCACGAGGAGATCCGCCGTCGCGACGCGGAGCACGGGCTCGCGCGGCTGGTGGCGGGTTTCGCCTGGCCGTGGCGCACCAAGAAGGACAAGTCGGCCTACGACATCGAGTTGGATGGCGTCCGTCTGCGCTGGAACGGCACCGCCGTCGACTGGATCAACTCGCCCGGATCGGTGGACGAGGTGGGCAGCATCCACACAGTGCAGGGATACGACCTCAACTACGCCGGGGTGATCATCGGCAACGACCTGCGATACGACACCTCCGCGGGGCGCCTCGTGTTCGACCGGTCGAACTACTTCGACACCGCCGGGAAGCAGAACAACCCGACGCTGGGCGTCACGTACAGCGATGAGGAGCTGCTCGAGTTCGTGCGGAACGTCTATCGGGTGCTGCTCACGCGCGGGATGCGCGGGACTTATCTCTATGTGTGCGATTCGGCGCTGCGGGAGCGGCTCCGCCCGTACTTCTCCATGTCATCCAGGCACGAAGACGCGGCCAGGGATTCCCCAAGGTGACGCGCGGGTGAATTCGAGCGTCCGCCGAGCCCGAGCCCTTCTCTGATCCGGTCCGCCGCGCCATCCTGGATCCGTCGGCTCAGGTGAGAGGAATGAGCATGGCGGGCGTGGCGGAGCATCGGGACAGGTCTCGCGAGAAGCGGCGTGACGCGCGGGAGCGCCCGCGCGAGCGCGACAGGGTGACGGTGATGCGACATCCGCAGCGTGAGGGTGCCGTGTGTCCCACGTGCTTCAGCGTGCTGTCGCTGACCGGGGTGTGCGCGTACTGCGGGTGAGTGCCGAGGGAGGCTTGGGGGTTTCGACTCGCTTCGCTCGCTCAACCAGCACCGAGGGGATCCGCGCCGCTCGACCAGCACCGAAGCGCCCAGGTGTCGGCGGGCGCGGGTAGCGTCGTTCGGGGAGGACCGGATGACGGATCGGGTGACGCGGAGCGCGCGGGAGGAGCTCGCGGCGCTCGCCCGCGCGGGGGACCCGCGGCTGCTCGAGCTGCCGGCGGCGGAGGATCCGCGGCAGGCGGCGGTGCTCATCCTGTTCGGGGTGCTCGACCGCGTGCCGAGCGAACGCGTTGCGCACGACGCGGCGGTGTCGCGGGACCTCGATGTG
>Ga0208492_1002028_pt1 | contig 10829 bp, 8 predicted proteins | sample Subbioar_CSW14AB_FD_184820 | JGI IMG/M metagenome (GOLD analysis project Ga0208492, IMG submission 184820) | Serpentinite rock and fluid subsurface biosphere microbial communities from McLaughlin Reserve, California, USA - CR12Mar_CSW14AB (SPAdes) | ecosystem: Environmental > Terrestrial > Deep...
GTGCGATCTTCGAGCCCGGCGAGGGGCGAGATCGATCTCATGAAGTGGCCCCAACTGCGATGGATGCCAAGGAGGAAGGGCAAGCAAAGGGCGACGAGGAAAAGCGCACCCGCCACCGTACCGAGGATGTTGGTCGTGCGGGAGTGGGTTGCCTCGTCGAGATCGACCTTCTTGATTTCCCGGGTCGCCCGGACTTGTAGTGAAGCCAGAATCGGCTGGGGCAAATCCTGTTCGCGCAGATCGATCCAGTTGATGAGGCTGTTTTTGGAATCGTCGAGGGTTTTTTCGAGCTGACGGGCCGCGTAAATCTTGCTGATCGGCTTGCATGAGGGCCATATCAAGGCGCCGATCACCACCACCAGGTTGCCAAGAATCGCCACGCTCAAGGCGGCCAGCCGGACCGACCAAGACGGATAGAACAGGTAATCAAAAAAAACCAGCGCGAGCACCGAAAACATCAGGCAAGTGGCGGCAAGGAGTCCTCCTCGAACCAGATCGGCAAGGCGAATTTTCCACTGCGCGGCACGAAGGATCGAATCGAATGCCAGGGGGGAGGTTCCCGAGTCTTTCGTCGTCGCCTTCGGCATGTCCAATTGTGCCGGCATGGTGAACCTCCGTCTGGGAGTCTTTCCCGTTCATTCCACCAGCCCGATTCCTTCTCCCTCTTTGCGCAACCGCAAAGATGAGAGCGGTGCCGGATTCGATGACGATGGATACCTTTACCAAGGAAAGCGCGGGGCCCGCGCCTTGAGGACAACCCAGCTCAGTACCATTTCGTTGGAAAATGGTGAGAGACGGAATTCCCCTATCGTTAGGGCGAGAGAGTTTCTCTGGGATGATTACGCCTAACGCACCTAGCGGATCTTAAGGATGATGCAAGCGCCCCAAATCGTATCGTGGTCGGATCTTGCCGGCGGCCTGGAGCGTTCTGCGACCGTGATCTTGCCAGCAGGACCGGTGCGTGCCGTCTGGACCTGCTTCCACGGAGCGGGAGGCACCGGCCTCTGGACACTGGAAGAATCGGCGCTTGGCCCGGTCGCGTCCGCTGCCGGTGCCCTCCTTGTCTTTCCTGAAGGGCGGCGCCATGACCCGCGCAAGAGTGCCGGATTTTTGACCAATCCCCAGGTTTGGGACGATGGTTCGGGGCGATTTGACGAATACTTGAGCCCCGGCGACGACCTGGAATACTGCGCGGCGCTCATGGAGCGGATCGGGGTCGCCGCTCCCGGTTGTCCCATTCATTTTGTCGGATTCTCCAACGGGGCGGCGTTTGCCCATCGGGCGGTGCGCGCGCAGGCCGGCTTCGCCGCGAGTCTTGTTCTCATTTGCGGCATTCCGTTTCCAGAGCGGGGAGAAAGCGAATTTACCCCCTTTTCGCCAGCTCCTCCCCTTTTGACGATCCATGGCGGCAAGGACCCGATCCTTCCCTGGGAAGGCGGTGCGACCGTTTCTCCCTGGACGCGCAAACGCGAAACGAGACCTGCGCTCGCGCCGCTTCTTGATCAATGGATTACGGCACTTGGCGCGGCGCCCATTGTGGACGAAGCAGCCTACGAGGGGCTGGCGCGCCGGTTGCGAGGACTCGACGACAGTAATGCCTGGATCGAGAGCTATCTTGTCGAAGAAATGGGCCATCATTGGCCCGGTGGATTGGGGCGCATTAACTGGCGGCTCGCCGGGCCTCCCTCCTGGAGGCTGGATGGCAATTTCCTTTTACGCGATTTCTTTCAGCGTGTGGAAGCGGGCACCCAAGACCTGGCCGCGATTGCGAACCAGACCGATCCGCAAAAGTTCCAACCCATTCCCAAAAAGCACCCGACCGTGGTCAGTTCCTGAGACGCTCTTTGGGTGCAACGTGATCCATGAAGAATTGCAGGAAGGCCCGGAATCGTTTTGGGAGCTTCGGTGACTTGGAAGCGGCTGTTATTAACTCATGGAGTTGAACAATCAGGGAATGGGGGTATTGCCCGCGCTCGGCTCGGGAAGTTGAAAGGGGCGCACGCAACGGGGGCGGCCGAAGATTTCCTGAAGCACAAACGAAGTCGGCGCCGCTCTTCCTGAGCGCACCAGTTCCACGGCCGCTGCGACGGGAGATTGAGACAGCCCTGCCTTGGGACGCAAAACCGGTCTGGCCTTGCCTCGTTCCAGCAACTCCTCGGACGCCAGTGCGGCGGAAAGCTGCGGTGCCGCGACCGCTGGTCCCTGCGTTCCCGGAGTCTTCTTTTCCTGGCGCGGCCTGGGATTTTGGGTCGGTACCTCCCGTTGTTTTTCCTGGCGCATCGGCTTGGGCTGAGGAAGCGATGGCTGCACCGGTTTCGCCGGCCGATTTTGCGGTTTCGATTGCGATTGCACCACAGGCCGGGGAGCGACAGGAGGAGGCGGCGGTGAGCTTTGCGCCTGGGCCTTGCGCTTTTTCGCCTCACGCAGAAACGAATCGAGATCGACCGTACCGGGCACCGCTCCCCCATTGTTGTTTGGCTTTTGCGCCTTGGCGGGCGGATTGGCCGGCTTTTGCGAGGCCTTGAACAGGTTCGACAACAGAAAAACCGCAAGCGGAATCAGGGCGAGGATGATCGTAACGAACTCGTTGCCCGCCGCGAAAATTCCCATGATTGGCCCCTTACCTCTAAAGTCGTCTACCGCCACCGTTTGAACGCGGATCCCGATCGCCCAGGTCCGGTTAGGAAGCTACCTTTGATTCTACTCGACAGATCCCAAAGATAGGGAGAGAGTGACCCTCACTTTATCCGTTGCCGCTTGAAGCCTTGTCGCTACGGTCCGACGACATGCCCGAGACCCCCGTGGAACCCGCGATGGCCTGGCGCATCTGCGTATCTGCCTGCAAGTTTTTCAAGTTGTAGTAGTCCATCACCGTGAGCTTCCCTTCACGGATACCGTAGCTGATCGCCTGGGGTATTTCCGCCTCGGCCGCAAGGACGAGCGCTCGGTTGTCTTCGACCTTGGCCATATTTTCCTGGGCAAGCGCCACGGCCAGGGCTCGTCTCTTTTCGGCATTCGCCTGCGCGACACGCAGGTCGGCGGCAGCCTGGTCTGCCTGCAAGTTGGCTCCCACATTTTGACCGACATCGATTTCGGCGACATCGATCGAAACGATTTCGAAGGCGGTTTGGGAGTCGAGCGAGTTGCGCAATACGGCTTGCGAAATGAGGTTCGGGTTTGCCAGCACCATCGTGTGATCTTCGGCCGTACCGATCGCCTTGACGATTCCCTCGCCGACGCGGGCGATGATCGTTTCTTCGGTGGCGCCGCCGACAATGCGGTCCAGCCGGGTACGCACGGTCACGCGGGCACGCGCTCGAAGCTGAATCCCGTTCTGGCACACGCCGTCGAGCGTCTGGCGGCCTTTGGTCGGATCGGGACAATCGATCACCTTGGGATTCACCGAGCAGCGCACGGCATCGTAAACATCGCGGCCGGCCAAATCGATCGCCGCGGCCGCCTGCCATGTCAGGTTCATGCCGGCTTTCTTGGCGGCAATGAGAGCCATCGTGACCCGCTGGATATTGCCGCGCGCCAGGACATGCTCCTCGATTTGCCGGGTTTCGATTTCCACGCCAGCGTTGACCAGCGCAATTTTCTGCCGCACGACCAGGCCGTAATCGACATTGCACAGCTTCATCCGGACCATGTGGAAGAGTTTCACATGGGCGCCGGTCAGCCACGACTGCAAATAAAGATGCAGGAAATTGAAGAGGATCAACATGACTGCCAGGGTGATGAAAATCACCACCACCACGACAATCGCGACGACGATGGCCCCGGTGCTTGGGCCGCCTTGCGCCAAAAGAATCATTCGAAACTCCACTGGAAAACGGCGTTGGGTCGAATATTGAACATTGCGGTTGTGTCAGAGCGGCGATTTTTCTGCGAAAGTGCCTCAGGCGGGCGCCGGCAACTTCGCCTGAGGTTCAGGTCCCTCAGTTCGTGAAATGGGGTCCATCTTCTGAAGAGCCTCCCTGGGGAGTTTCTCCATGAGACGGGTGGTCGTGCGGCGGATGGTCGTGCGGCGGCTGATCGGGCGCCTGAGGGTGCTCGTCAAGGCCATTCGACTCATGACCTGCCTCGCTTGCGGGATGGCTGTCGCCATTGTGGTGCGGCGTTTCGGTCGATGATTCGGAAGATTCATGGTGAACCAGTCCGCCGACACCCGCCGCGATCGGAATCGCATCGTTTCTGCCCGGATGAAATCCGGTTTGAAACGACAGCCAGCCCAAGCGAATGGCGTGGCTGATCGCTTTGGGAATCTGAGCTTCCGACTGGAGGACCAGCGCGCGGTTTTCTTCCACCTTGGCCATGTTTTCCTGGGCCAAAGCCACGGCCAGTGCCCGCCGTTTTTCGGCATTGGCCTGGGCGACGCGCAGGTCGGCGGCTGCCTGATCGGCCTGCAAGTTCGCGCCCACGTTTTGACCGACGTCGATTTCGGCGACGTCGATCGAGACGATCTCAAAGGCCGTTTGGGAATCGAGCGAATTGCGCAGCACCGCTTGCGAAATCAGATTGGGATTCGCGAGCACGACCGTATGATCCTCGGCGGTGCCGATGGCCTTGACGATCCCCTCACCGACGCGCGCGATGATCGTTTCCTCGGTGGCGCCGCCGACGAGGCGGTCCAACCGGGTGCGTACCGTCACCCGGGCACGCGCTCTGAGCTGAATTCCGTTGCGGCAAACCCCGTCGAGCGTCTGCCTCCCCTTCCCTGGGTCGGGGCAGTCGATCACCTTCGGATTGACCGAGGAACGCACCGCATCGAACACATCGCGGCCGGCCAGGTCGATCGCCGCGGCCGCTTGCCAGGTCAGGCTCATGCCCGCCTTCTTGGCGGCGATGACCGCCATGGCAACCCGCTGCAAATTGCCGCGCGCCAGCACATGTTCTTCAAGCTGCTGGGTCTCGATTTCCACACCGGAGTTCACCAGGGCGATCTTTTGTTTGACGACATTGACATAGTCGACATTGCAAAGCTTCATCCGGACCATGTGAAAGAGCTTCACATGGGCGCCGGTCAGCCAGGCCTGAATGTACAAGTTCAAAAAATTGATGAATATGAGCAGACCAACGAGGCAGATGATGACCGCGATGATGATCACAATCGTGATGACGATCGTGTTCGTATTGCTCGCCTGCGCGAAAAGATCCATGGATGGGGGGCTCCGGCTTGATATTTCCGTTATGTTATTCGCTAAAACTCGAAGTTCGGCTCAATTTCCATCGGTTTGGCGGCATCGACCGGATCCGCAGGGATGACGACGACGCGCGAACCCTCGACCAGAATGCACTTCACCCAGGAGCCTCGCTTCAAAAGCAGCCCCTGGCTGATCACATCGACTCGCTGCCCTTCGAAGTTGACGAGGCCGGCCGGAGAGAGATCAGTCATTGCCGTGCCGATCTTGCCTAAAAGCACCGCCAGGCGAGTGACTTCAGGCAGATCGACCCCTTCCTCGGCGGGACGGGCCTTGACCATGTTTTTTCGAAAGAGCGCAAGCGCCCAGACGAGCAAAACTGGCAGCACCAGCGAAAGGACAAGCATGGTCGCCATGCCGGCCCAGAAGCCGTACTTGAAGCAGAAAATGACCCCGATGATGATCAAACCGGTGGCGATGGCCGTCAACAGGCCCATCGAGATCACGAAGGCCTCGGCCACCAGCACGAGCAATCCGGCGCAAATCAAGCCGATTCCGAAAGTCAGGTACTGGGGGTCCATGAAGGGTCCTGAGATTGGGTCAGGTTGCGTACGAGGATCCGTCCGTGGGTGAGGTCGATGACTTCGATGGGAGAGTCGACTTCGATGAAATCGCCTTCGGAGATGACATCGAGGTACTGTCCTTGAATCAGGGCGGTGCCGGAAGGGCGCAGCGCGGTCACCGCTTTGCCGGTTTTGCCAAGCAGGTGCATTTGCCCGCTAATGGGATCGGGAGCAACCGATGCCGGATCCGAGGTTCTTTGCAAAATGAGGTGATTGAAAAAGGGGATGCGCGGAATGAAGCGCAATACGATCCCCGCCAGGATCAGGCTGCCGACCATGCTCAGGCCAAAGGGTGCCATCGCCTGGGCCAAGCCCATCCATTCACCCGGTGACGTCGGCCAATGTCCGTAGGCCACAAGCCCCATGCCACCCAGGATCATCAATATTCCGCTCAAGCCCACGACCCCAAACCCAGGAATCACAAACACCTCGACTAAAACCAGGATGATTCCCAAAAGGAAAATCAAAATGGCCAGCCAATCGATCTGTCCCTGAACGTAGGAGTTGGACCAGAAGATCATGACAAAGCAAAGCGAGGCGATCACTCCGGGCAACCCGAGGCCGGGCTTCATCGTTTCGATCATGAGGCAGGCCATGCCGATGATCGCCAAAAAGACCTGGGTGCTGGGCAAAGTGAGGAAATCGGCAACTTGATCAAGCCACTCCGTCCCCAGGCGGTGCACGTCCTTGGACATGCCGAGCCGGTTTTGGAGATCGGCAAAGGAAACGGCCGTGTCGGCGATTTTGAGCGGGTCGCGCGCCAAAGAGGCAGGCAATTGCAAAACCTTGCCTTCATCGTCGGGATGGGACGGTTTGATCATCGGTCCCAGGTCCATTTGCACGCCATTGGGTTGATTGAGCAAATTGGAATCCCAAAGACCCCAGGTCCCATCCTGGCCGTTTTGCTTGGCCCAGCGCAGCCGCAAAGGAATTTCCACGAGAGCCTTGCTGAAAAGCGCGGCATCGTTTTCCTTCCAGCCTTTTTCCGTCAAAAGCGATTTGGTGTATTCGGCTACTTTTTTCGTGTCGGAAAACTGCACCGAGAGATAATCCCCGAATTTGCCGAGCTTGGCATCGGGAGCCAGCCAGGTTTGGTCAGCCGCCAGCGCGATGAAGGTCGCCGTGTCGCTGCACTTGGCGTCATACCAGCAAATGGTGTTGACCGGGTCGGGATTTCGCGATGCCTGAACGATCTCCTGGGCCAGGGTATAAATCGGCTCGATCGAACCGCCATGAGCGCCTTCGAGCTTTAAAATGACGAGGTTGTAGCCCTCTGCTCGGGCCCGGTCGAATACACGCCGGATGCGAGAGATCCGCGCCGGGCTCAATTCCCCTTCAATGTCGACAATGACGGGTTTGGGCGCCTGCGATCCGGGCCGGTTGGCCAAAATCTCTTGCTTTAAATCATAAAGACCAAGCAGTTCCTTGAGCGAGTCGGGGGTATCTCCCTTGACCAGCCCCAGCTTGCGCGCCATGGCATATTGGTACTGATAAGGGTCGGCCGGACTCAAAACCGGTCTTCCTAGCGGCAGCGCCTTTTTCTCGAGAAAGGGAAAGGGATCGGGGCCCGCGATCGGCGCGCCTTCGACGACCTCGATGCCAGGAAGCAGCCAGCGCCTGACAACGGCTTGGGCAAACCGTCCCTGGGTCACTCGCTGATACTCGGCCAGAATGGTCGGATCGGCCAGGAAGGCCTCGTTGTTGAAAACCGGTCCGATCGAGGCTTCCTTGGCGCGGGACATCAGCAATTCCGAGCAAGCCAGCGCGGCGAGCACACCATGCCCGGTGACCGATCCGCTGATGTAACCGATGACCTGAATGCCTTCGGAGCGAAGCTGGGAGAGCACGCGAGCCAGCGAAAATCCCGATTCGAGATCGAGAAAATAGAACTTTTGGCGCGGGTGAAAATCGATCAAAAGGGTGATTGGCCCGGCTTTTTTGCCGGCGTCTGCCGCCTGTTTCAATTTGTCGAGCGCCTTGCGGGCGTCGTTGCGAAATTGTTCGATCTGATTGAGGTTGGCGGGGGCGTCGAGCACGACTCCGTCGCCGGTTCCCTCGGCCGCCCTGACGGTGCCGACTGCCAAGCCCGTGAGCAATGCCAGCAACCCGTGAAGGAGAAACACTCCCAAACTGTTGCGGATGTTCATGTTGAATATCATTTGGATTGCCTTGGGAAATGCCTGACACAAGCCCCCAACATCCTCATTTTAGTGAGTTGAGGGCGGGACTAGAGGGAAAACAAGCGATTTGAAAGGTACCGGCCCTTCTGAATCGGTGTTCCGCTTCGGCTCGGGAAGACCCAAACGGCCTGACCGGGCGCCACCCTGCCGCGAGGGCGGCATAGCTGTGAAGCTTCCATGAAACTGCCCTGGCGCAGTCGAGGAGCATCGTTTTGCGAAAAAATGCGACCAAGCCGGCCTTCTCGCCCGCCCTTTTTGCGCGATCTTCGAATAATAATGATGGAAGCCTCCCACTCAAACTCATTGCTGAACTTCTCCATGAGCGCGGTCACTTTGTCCGAATCTTTGCCCAAACATTCAGGGCCACAATCGCCTGCTCATGCGATTGCGCCTGCTCATGCGCTTAGGGGAACACCGCCTTCATGGTATACCCCGGTTCTCAAGGAACTGTTAACCGGAAACGATCTCGGCGATGAGCGCTTTGAGGAAATCTTTGCCTGGCTTTTGGATTCGAACCACGAACCTGGCGATGCCATGGCGCTGCTCGTTGGTCTGGCCATGCGCGGAGAGCGGGCCGATGACTTTGTGCGCGGCGCCCGCCATTTACGAAAGAAAATGCTGCCATGGGACCTCGGACCGGACCTGGTCGATACCTGCGGCACCGGCGGCGATGGCGCCGGGACCTTCAACATCAGCACGACCGTTGGCCTGGTGCTGGCCGCCTGCGGACTCAAGATCGTCAAGCATGGCAACCGCGCCCAGTCGGGAACGAGCGGTTCAACCGACCTGCTCGGGTTCTGGCAGATCGGTTTTCCTGACGACCAGGCGATGGCCGCCAAAATGCTCGCCGATTGCGGCATTGTCTTTTGCCAGGCGCCCAAACATCACCCCGCGCTGGGGGCACTGGCTCCCGTGCGCAAACGCCTGGGCATCCGCACGCTTTTCAATGGTCTGGGGCCGCTTTGTAATCCGGCGTCGCCGACGAGCCAAATCATAGGTATCGGGTTCTCCGAATGGCTGGAACCTTACTCCCAGGCGGTGGCCGCACTGGGGGCGAAACGCGCCCTGGTCATGCACGGAAGCGATGGGCTCGACGAAATCAGCCTGGGCGCGCCGACCGAGGTTCGGCTCATTCGCGACGGGAAATGCGAATCGCTCACCTGGACACACCGCGATTTTGGTTTGCCCGCCCACGATCGCTCGGTGTTTCGCGTGTCGTCGGTGCGCGAAAGCGCGGAAATGGCGCAAGCCGCGATCTCAGGCGATGACAACGCGCCGCGGCATATTCTGCTTGCCAATTGCGCGGCCGGGCTATGGTTAACAGGCCGTTGCCGCGAGCTGAAAGAAGGGGTGGCGCGGGCCGCTGCCGCGATCGATGCGGGTAAGCCGCGCGCGATTCTTGAGCGGCTCAGGATCCTTTGTCCGCACAAGGCTTGATGCCCCGGCCAGTCTTTGCCGGTTGCGAAACCGGCCGGCGGAAAAAAAGCCGGGGCAACCGAATCAATGCTTCGAATCTTTGCCCATTTCCGCCATCAAACTCAAGATTTCCGGGTCGATCCACCATTTCAACCGGGCGGTTTGCCAGCGCAGGCCTCCCTCCCAGCGAAAGAGCGCGGCGGCGCATTTTCGAAAAGAAAGCGAACTGCGCGTGGCTCCCAGGAGCTTTTCGGCCAAAATGGCGATTTCGTCCATGTGACCGACCAATACGGCAGAGGGGAGTTTCAGCGGTTCCAGGCGATTTCGCAGTTCTTCCCAGGAGGCAGGGATGCCGCATTCCTTCCAGGTTTCGAAATCGGCGAAGATCGAGCGCGCCTCATTGTGCAGGATTTGGGCCGTTTCTTGAGCGCGCACGAGGGGGCTGGCGATCAGCAGAGAGCCGGTGAGTGAGGTTTTTTTGAGGAATTTGCCCAGGTTTTTCGCCTGTTTACGACCCTGGTCGGTCAGGGGGCGGTCAAAATCGGTTTTGATCCGCTTTCCATCGGGATCTTCCGCCTCGGCATGCCGAACAAGCACCAGTTCCATCGTGTTTCTCTCCCGATTTCCCGAATTTATCATATTTGGGGACGATTTTTTGCATCAAGTTTCTCATAAAATAGTCTCCTTGGGGAAATTTCAGACGAAGGATCGAAGGTGGTTCGGAAATGCAGCGTAAGGATTTGAGGAATGTCGCGATCATCGCCCACGTTGACCATGGGAAGACCACCCTGGTCGATCAGATGCTTCGCCAATCGGGGCTCTTTCGGAACGAGGAATTAGACAAACTCGTCGGCGGCCAGCATGGCCTGATCATGGATTCCAACGATCAGGAACGCGAGCGCGGGATCACGATTCTCGCGAAAAACTGCGCGATCCGGTTGGGAGATGTCAAAGTCAACCTGATCGACACCCCTGGCCACGCCGACTTCGGCGGCGAGGTCGAGCGCATTTTGCGCATGGCCGACGGGGTTTTTCTTCTCGTGGACTCTGCCGAAGGTCCCCTGCCCCAGACCCGCTTCGTTTTGCGTAAGGCTTTTGCCTGCGGCTTGAAGCCGATCGTCGTCATCAACAAGATCGACCGGCCCGATGCGCGCATCGACGAAGTTCACTCCCATGTCTTTGACTTGTTCATCGAGCTGGGTGCCAGTGATGAACAGGCCAACTTCCCGGTGATCTATGCCTCGGGCCGCGCTGGCATCGCCACCAACGACATGAAGGTTCCAGCTAAGGACCTTCACCCGTTGTTCGATGCGATTCTCAATGCGATTCCCGCTCCGGAAGGAGATGAAAACGCTCCGCTGCAAATGCAGGTCATGGCCCTGGCCTACAGCGACTTCGTGGGCAAGATCGCCATCGGACGTGTCTATGGTGGCAAGATTCGCAAGAACCAGAAGGTTTCAGTCGTCAAG
>Ga0208492_1002029_pt1 | contig 10817 bp, 5 predicted proteins | sample Subbioar_CSW14AB_FD_184820 | JGI IMG/M metagenome (GOLD analysis project Ga0208492, IMG submission 184820) | Serpentinite rock and fluid subsurface biosphere microbial communities from McLaughlin Reserve, California, USA - CR12Mar_CSW14AB (SPAdes) | ecosystem: Environmental > Terrestrial > Deep...
GGAACTGATAGATAATTTACTCAGTAGTCCTACTTTTCGGGATTCTCTAAAGAATGTACGTAATAACAGTAAGTGGGCAGAATATATTATTTCTGAGTTCAGCGGTAAAAAAAATATTTCCATCCAGACCTTCGAAAACGGTAAGCTGAATTTCTGGACAGGGATTGATATCGTTTTAGAAACAGATACCTTATTGAAGGAAGGGAGCACCTTCTTACAAAGGGAAAACGGTTATTATGAAGCCATAAGAAAAGTTTGGAATAATTTTTCTGTCGTTTGTTTTATTCCTGTTAAGTCGCAGTATCCGTATCAGAACGATTTTTTAAAAAACCGCATTTCTTCGGATCTGTTATCTTCCAGTAGTCTTGACATTGCCGGGTTTAACGATAAAGATGTTTATATCATCCGAAATATGGATGGGAAATATCTCTTTTCAGTTAAACTTAGTTCATCCTACGGACAATCCTTTTATACATGGCCGGAACTGGTTATGTGGGTATTATCAATCATATTCGGCTTAATATTTCTGACCAGTCTTAGTTCTGAAATTGCTGCCAGGGGCTATGTCCTTCCTGCCATACTTTTATTGCTGATTTCGGTCCTTGCCTGCCGGCTTATAGATCTGGAATACAGGTATTTTAGTAAGAACTTTGATCTGGCAATATTTGATCCCAAGAACTACGCATCCAATTATTACTTTCCTTCAATTGGTGATCTGTTCCTGAATATCCTTGCCTTTACATGGGTACTGTCATTTATACATGCATGGAGGAATCAGATAATGAAGCCGGGTTTTGTAAGGGGGAAATATCTTAGCTATCTGTTGTTTATTATTGCCGGACTCATTGTTTGTGCTTCGATTTATGCAACCAATGAATTGTTTTTTGGTCTGATCAGTAATTCAAACATATATTTCAGAGCAGGTAATATTCTGAGTTCCAGCTGGCTGAGCTGGTTCAGTGTTCTCATCTTTTGTTTTTCTATATTTAATTTATTCCTGATTATTTCCACTGCACTGGGTATTACATCAGCACTTGAATTAAACAATAAAGAGCGGTTAAATATTTTTTTAATAGCTCTTATTATCGCACTCATTTACCGGATTTTCTTTTCAGATTTCACAATCTTTTTTCTTCTTATTGCTCTGTTGTTATTTCTGGCAGGTTCATCTTATTATAAGAACGGAGATAAAATCAATCCGGCAGCTTTTGTCATAGCATTACTCATCTTTGCAATAATCGGTTCCTTGAAGCTGTCAAGGTTCCAGAATCTTAAAGAACGGGAAAGTCGTAAGCTGATCGCTGCCAAGCTGGAGTCATCTGCTGATCCTAATGCTGTAGTGCTGTTTTATCAGCTTGAAAAAGATATCCTGAGGGATAAATCCATCATAGATTATTTTAGCAACCCCATCTCATCGCATAATGCACTTAATTACCGGCTCGGGAAGTTGTACATGGCCGGATACCTTTCCAGATATGATTTTGAATCGCTGGAGTACAATGCGAATGATGAGTTCAGCAAAGGTGACAGGCAAGTACAGTTGTCGGTTTTCAAGAACCGGGTGCTGAAAGGTTCGGTTAAAGTATCAGAATATTTCTACCAAATCAATAATACCTTCGGTTATCAGCAATATTTTGCTTTGCTGCCAATCATACATGAAAATAATAAGCTCGGAACCCTGGTGATCGAACTCAGATCTAAAAGGCTCGATGAAGTGGGAGCTTTTCCGGAGCTCCTGGTTGATGGTAAAATCAAAGATGATTTTCAGCTGAATGACTACTCTTATGCTTATTATAATAATGATAAACTAATTGATCAGCATGGTACATATGTTTATAACCTGAAGAACACCGAGTTCAGGGGTAAAAACAGGCATTATGTCTATATGAATAATGAAGAAAATGGCAAGGAATACAATCATTTAATCTTTCAGGCTAATCCAAGTAAACTGATTATTATCAGTAAGGAAGGGAACAGCATATTAAATCAGCTGGCTTCTGTGTCATTTATTTTTCTTGCTTTATTGTTTTTTACCGGATTCCTGTATTTGTTGAACTTTATTTATAACTCATTTCAACAGTTCAATTTCAGCTTTCGTAATTTCCGCTGGAAGTATCTTATAATGACCAATAGGATGCTTTATAAAACCAGAATACAGGCCTCCATGGTATTTGCAGTGGTTTTTACTCTGCTAATCACCGGTCTTATTACTTTTTTAAATATCAGCAGTCAGTACCGGGAGCAGCAGGAAGAAATTGTTCTGGATAAGGTAACCAAAATCTCTGCTGGTATTACCAAGCAGCTTGCAGACCAGGGGATTATTAATCCGGATGATCAGGCTGAAGCCGCATTCAATACTTTTGCGGATCTGAATGGGGTTGACCTGAATTTATTTGACCTCAATGGCAGTTTGGTACTTTCCACCCAGCCCAAGATATATGAAAATGGATTGGTCGCTCCGATAATGAATTCACGGTCTTATCTCTATCTGAATAAACTCAAGAAATCAGAGTATATCAATAATGACAGGATAGGAGATCTCTCATTTATTGTGGCGTATGTTCCACTGAGAAATTCTGCCAATGAGGAAATAGCTTATTTGGGGCTTCCATATTTTTCCAATGAAAAAGACTATCAGGATCGTATCGGAACGTTTTTGAATGCGCTGATTAATGTTTATGCTCTTGTTTTTGTGGCGATTGGTTTTTTTGCGGTATTTGTAGCCAACAGAATTACAAGCCCCCTGACTTTGGTAGAGGAAAGTTTACGAAAAACCCAGATCGGACGGAAGAATGAGCCTATTCTCTGGAAGAGTAATGATGAAATAGGAAAACTGATTGCTGAGTATAATAATATGATTGCGGCGCTTGAAGAAAGTGCTTTGAAACTGGGTCGATCTGAGCGTGAAACAGCATGGCGGGAAATGGCGAAACAGGTAGCTCATGAGATTAAAAATCCACTAACTCCTTTGAAGTTAGGTGTACAGTTACTTGAGAAGTCATGGAAAGAAAAAGATCCTAAATTCGATGTAAAATTTGAGAAGTTCAGTAAGTCATTTATCGAGCAAATTGAAAGCTTGTCTCATATTGCTTCTGAGTTTTCCAACTTTGCCAAAATGCCGGAAACAATTCTCGAGCCTGTTGGTGTCAGAAAAATAATCGATCAGTCTGCTGAACTCTACCGGCAGTCTGACAATACATTAATCATAATTGATGATCAATGTAAGTATGAGGTAAAAATTAAGGCTGACAAAGACCAACTGTTGCGGTGTTTTAATAATCTGATTAAGAATGCAATTGAAGCCAGAACAAAAGGGAACGAGTGCCGTATTGATATCCGGCTGTTCTGTGAAAAGAACAAGGTTTTTATCGAAGTGAAAGATAATGGCAACGGAATTTCGGATTCAGTAAAGGATAAGATATTCATGCCGAACTTTACTACTAAAAGCTCAGGTACAGGGCTTGGTCTTGCTTTTGTTAAACAGGCTATAGAAAATATTGAAGGGAGCATCAGGTTCGAGACTATTCCCCGATTGGGAACTACGTTTTATATCACTTTCCCTGTAATGAGTGACAACTCATAAAATTAACCTTAGTGCTGGTTTGCCTTTATTTTAACACAGCGATAGATTTATAATGCACGCGGATTAAAGTGTAATTGCGTATTTCCGTGAGCACATTATTTTAAGCTGACCGAACCTTTACCCATCGTATAACCATCAGCATAAAGGAGTATAGTATAGGTTCCCTTCATGAAAGAATTATTTCCCGACCAGTCAATAGTATAACTCTTTCCGTCGTTAGCAAACTCAATTGAAGTCATATAAGAGTACTGGAGTTCTTCGCCATCGGCACTGAACATTCCTGCATCACTGGAGATAATCAAGTTCCCGTTAGGGTCAATAACTCTCATATAGATATTGTGCAGCCCCCTTTGTGCCAGGGGATTATTTATTACTGAAAAACTTACTTTCAGTTTGTCTGTTGTACTTGCACGGGTGGATTCGCTTTCTTTGCCTCTATTTCTGACGTTCACGGCTGTAACATTTACATTTCCCGCCTTGATTGCAGCTGCAGTCTGAACTTTTGAGTTTAGTTCTTCATTTTTTTTTTCAAGCTCAGTTGCTTTTGTATTTACAGAATCTACCGTCGACTGAAGAACATTTCGTTCATTCGTCAGGTTAGCGTTTTGCTTCTTAAGATCTGCAATTTCCGTGCTGTATTTCGTTACAAAATACTTGAGTTGTTTAATATCTTCCTGTGCTTTTGCAAGCTGACTTTGGGTAAGCTGCCCCTGTCTGAGTGCACTTCTTAATTCGTCGATTTTCTTTCGGGCCTTCTCCTGCTCCTGCTGTAATTCTTCTGAAAGCTGGATATTAAGACTGGAGGCATTATCCAGTTCAGCTTCAATTTTATCTATTTCAGTCTGCATTCTGGTTTTCTCATCACTGATGGTCACAATGCGGTCATTTGCTTTTTTATCCTTAAAAAACAGATACGTATTTGTTCCGAGTAAAGCGAGAATTACTGCAACTAAGAAATAAATCTTATTCGAATCCTTTCGTACTGGTTCTTCCTGTTCCTGATTTTCCATGTTAAATCGTTTTTATAAAAAACACTTAAAACAAATATATTATTTCGGACTTAGGATTTAATCATTTTGAGATTAACAATTCCTCTTTAGAAGATAAAACGTTCATAATAACTTTAATATTGTTAACCCGGAGTTTAAATTGCAACAGAGATTGCCCCTGATTAATTATCTTTGCCCACTTAGTATAAGCCATTCCATGATTAAAAATATCAGTTACATCATTTTATTGCTATTTAGTATTCAACTTTCATCCAGAGCTCAGGGTAAGTTACACCCTAAAAGAGAATTCAGAGGAGTCTGGGTGGCAACTGTAGCCAATATAGACTGGCCTTCCAAACCCGGATTGAGTGCTGATGTCCAAAAAGCCGAACTGATTAAAATTCTGGATGAACATCAAAAAAATGGAATAAATGCAATTTTGTTTCAGATCAGGCCTGCTGCAGATGCATTTTACGAAAAGGGCAGGGAGCTTTGGAGCAGATTCCTCACCGGAACACAAGGCAGAGGCCCGAGTCCGTTTTACGATCCTCTTGATTTTGCAATTGAAGAAGCACATAAAAGGGGAATGGAATTACACGGCTGGTTTAACCCCTACCGTGCTACGTTTAATCTGATTGATGCACATACAGCTGCAAATCATATTACAAAGCAGAAACCGGAATGGTTCTTCACTTTCGGAGGCAAAAAACTCTTTAATCCGGGCTTACCTGAAGTCCGAGAATATATTGTAAGTGTAATCATGGATGTAGTAAGAAATTATGATATCGATGGTGTCCATTTTGATGATTATTTCTACCCTTATCCTGAAACCAATCAAACTTTAAAGGATCAGGAGATCTTCAGAAAATATGGTGCAGGTTTTAGCAATATTGAAGACTGGCGCCGAAATAATGTTGATACTCTTATACATGTGCTAACTGATAGTATTCATACAGCAAAAAAACATGTAAAATTCGGAGTAAGTCCTTTTGGTATCTGGAGAAATAAATCGCAGGATCCTAATGGGTCAGAAAGTAATGGTTTTGATGGTTATGGTAAATTATATGCCAATGCCCGCAAATGGGTTCAGAATGGCTGGTTAGACTACATTAATCCGCAAATCTATTTTCCATTTGGTTATCAGGTAGCCCCATATGATAAATTAACAGACTGGTGGAGTAATAATGCTTTTGGAAAGCATGTGTATATCGGACAAGGTGTATACCGGGCAATGGAAAACCGTCAGGGATGGAGTGACCGAAGCCAGATTCCCAAACAAATCAGATACCTTCGGCAAAATCCAAACATTCAGGGGAGTGTTTTTTTCAGCTCTAAATCTGTAACGAATAATCTGGCAGGTGTTCAGGATTCTTTGCGTCAGGATTTTTATCGTTATCCGGCGCTTCCGCCATTAATGCCCTGGCTGGATAATATCAAACCGAATGCTCCGACACAACTTCATGCAAAAGCAGTATCTAAAGGAGTTGAGCTTACCTGGAATGAGCCAATGGTAGCTGTTGATAATGACTCAGCATTCGGTTATGTAATTTATCGTGCAAACAGTGGCGAAGTACTTAATATTGAACAGGCTCATCATATTCTGAAAATAAGTTTTAATAAATCTGAACTAACATTTACAGATACTAACGTTGTTCCGGGTCGTGAGTATACCTATGTTGTGACATCCCTTGACAGGCTGAAAAATGAAAGCCCTGCATCTAATGCAGTTACTGCAGTTCCTTTGCAGTAATGTTAAAAGCTATGAAATTAAAAAGCCGTTCAGATTTCTGAACGGCTTTTTAATTTCTGAAACGGTTCTATTTTTCAGGAAGCAGCACTATCCGGATAAAGTTATCAGCCAGACGGTACTGAACGGTGGCTTTTAAGAATTCAGGAGTCAGCTCCTTTAATGAATTAAGATAATTTAATACCTGCTTTGGATCTTCCTCATTTTGAAGCTGATTGCTCAGGTAGCTCAACCAGAAACCATTGTCTTTCAGCTGAGTTTCTGTGGTCCGCGTTTCTTCTGCTATAAACTTCTCAATATCTACAGTCTGGGCACCATTTTGTCTGATCTTGTTGATTTCGTCAAGAGTTGAGCTGATCAGCTTTTCTACATTTTCCGGGGCACATCCGAATGAAATGCTGAAACTGTATCTGCTTTTTGGGAATTTACTGTAGGATGCCCGGGCACCTACGCCGTATACCCCACCTTCATCCTCTCTTAAACGTTCAATCAGTTTAATAGTGAGTATTTCTGCAAGAGCATCCAGCTGATTATTATGTTTTTCACTCCAGGTATAGGTACCGCTGAAAACGAGTCTGACATTTGCCTTAGGTTCCTGTCCTTTATATATTTTCTTGTCGATTTTTCCTGATGGAATGGCTATACCCAGATCTTTTGCTGTTTCTTTACGGTTAATAGCAGGTAAAGATCCTAAGTATTGTTCAAGCAATGGCTTAAGCTTCTCATTGTCAAAGCTTCCGACAAATACGAATGTGAAGTCACTCGCATCGGCAAACCGGTCTTTATAGATTTCAAATGCGCGGTCCAGGTTAACCTGATTTAACTTTTCAATTGAAGGTCCGGTTCTTCTGACGTTATAGTTTCCAAGGATTGCAGCAACTGAATCGGCAAAAACGCTGGAAGGATCATTGCCTCTGTTTGCAAGTCCGCCTTTTTGCTGAGCAATAAAGCCCTTGAATATTTCGGAATCTTTTCTTGGCTGGGTGAAGTAAAGATAGGTTAACTGCAAAGCTGTTTCGAGATCTTTAGGGTTAGTTGAACCAGAAATTCCCTCAGAACGTTCAGCAATGTAAGGCATTACTGATACTCTTTTTCCGCTTAATAATTTGGGAAGCTGAACAGAGTTGAATTCACCTACACCACCAATTCTTACCAATGTAGCGGCATATGCTGCCGACTGAAAATCGTTATCCGGATACAAGGAAGATCCGCCCGGACTAAATGCAGTGAAACTGATTTCGTCATTTTTAAAATCTGTCGGCTTCAGTATGACTTTAATACCGTTGCTTAATTTTAGTTCAGTTGTTCCGATTTCAGGAGTTTTTGTTTCTGAAATGACTTTTCCTGCTACAGGTTTTTTATCAAGCAGGGGTTTATCAGAAACCTGGTCGACATAAGCCGATACATTACTCTGTTTAACACCATTGATCCATTGTTCAACCGTTGCTTCATCAGGTAAATTGCCTTTGTCTTTTTCAGGTCCCATAATTATCACATCGCGGTTAAGATCAGTGATATAGCGTTTTGCAAGATTATTGATATCATTAAGGTTGATTCCTGTGGTCAGGCTATTCGCCATTTTATATTCATATTCAATACCCGGACTGGCTTCCTGCTCTAAGAAATGACGTAAATATTCATTGACAAAGCTGCCGGAAGGGGTCTTGTCTTTTTCTTTAAAGGCCGATTCCATATTGTTCAGATACGACTCTTTAGCACGGTCGAGCTCGGTTTGGGTAAATCCGAAACGCTTTACCCTTTCAGTTTCAGTAAGTACCGCTTTAAACCCGCGTTCCATCTCGCCAGGTTTGGCTACTACGAAAGCATTATAAACATCCAGTCCGGCGAGAAAGCCACTGATATTTGCTCCTCCCTGGATGAAAGGCGGATCTGCCTGCTTACTCAACTCGGTGAATCTGGCACCAAGCATTTGATTAAACAAAGAGCGTATGATGCTGTTCCTGTAGTCGGTCTTGGTGATAAGTTTTGATTCAGGATGTTTGATCATGATCTGAGCAACACTAACCGGGAATTCCTTATCAGTAACAGCTATGAACTGGTTTTTATTGATCAGGGGAATATTGTATTTCGTTCTCGGACGAGGTTTTACAGGGTTCTTAAGATCAGAGAATTTGGCTTTTATCGTCTGCTCCATTGCATTTACATCAATGTCGCCTACTACAATAAGGGCTTGTAGGTCAGGTCTGTACCAATCATTGTAGAATTTTCTGATCGTTTCAGGCTTAAAATTTTTCAGAACATCCTCAGTACCGATTGGTAAACGGTTGGAGTACCTTGAATTATTAAAGATCATCGGAAGGTATTTGTCCTGCATTCTTTGCTGGGCACCTTTACCCAAACGTTTTTCTTCCAGAACCACCCCACGTTCTTTATCAATTTCTACAGGGTCAAGCGTTGCTCCGTATGCCCAGTCGCGCATAATCTGAATTCCGTTTTTCAAAATTTCAGGATCATCAGAAGGAATAGGCAATTGATAAACAGTTTCGTCAAAACTGGTGTAGGCGTTCAGATCGGCACCGAAACGAACCCCTGTTTTCTGCAGATAGTTAACCAGATCATTTTTAGGGAAATTTTTTGTACCGTTAAACTTCATATGTTCCAGAAAATGCGCCAATCCCTGCTGATCGTCATCTTCCAGTATGGAGCCCACTTTATTTGCCAGATAAAGGGTTACTCTGTTTTTGGGCTCAGTATTCTTTCTGATATAATAAGTAAATCCATTGGCCAGTTTTCCGGTACGGATTGCCGGGTCAAGAGGAATAAGCTCTGAAGATTGAACGTTTGCACCCGTTTTACTTTTAGTGCTTGTTTGCGCATTACTTATTCCCGAAAGGGCAATAGTAACCGCTACCGCAAGGGTAAACAGTTTATTTAAAAACTTCATATGATAAAAATTAATAATTGGTGGTCTAATTTAGTTAAAACTAAACCTTTATGATAATATTTTTCCTGTACATCCACCAGAGAATAACAAGCCAGATTAATATGAAAGTTACCGCACCTGCCAATGAAGCATTAATGGGTGAAAAGTATGGTGTGAAAAAGGTCTCATACATCCATTCTTTTGAATTGACTTCAGTTCCGTCGGGCATAGTTGTTTTAATCATAGTCAGTATTCTTGGAATCAGACCTGACAGAAAATAGACAGTGATTGCATTTACGCCATAAACTACGAAAGGTGTTGTTCCCTTTTTGTATCCCTGTACGTCGATCATCCAATAACACAGGGCCAGCCCTATAGTAGCCAGTCCGCCGGCATAAAGTACAAATGAACTGGTCCATAATGCCTTGTTGATCGGGAAAAACAGATCCCAGACGAGCCCTGCAATTACAGTCAGAAAACCAATGCTGAACATCCAGGAGATTTTTACGCTATCTTCCCTGTCTTTTCTTTTAAGCCATGAACCAATCAGAACACCAAATAAGCCGGTTCCTACAGCAGGCAAAGTGCTTAAAATTCCCTCAGGATCCCAGGTTTTTGATGATTTCCACAGATGGGCTTCTCCGAGGATAGTTCTGTCGAGCCAGGCTCCCAGATTGGTTTCTTTTTCGAGATTGGCATAACCCACACCGGGAACAGGAATCAGGGTCATCATCAGCCAGTAAGAAATCAGAATCCCAATGAATAATCTCAACTGTGTTTTAGAACTTGTTTTAAGAAATAATACAGCGGTAATAAAAAATACAACCGCAATCCGTTGTAAAACTCCCGGAATTCTTACTGTTCTGAATGTTTCGGCAGGATCGGTAAATACTTTGGGGAAGACTGCCAGAAATAAACCTAGTCCGAACAGGATTGAGGCCCTTTTAAAAGCTGTCGTAATCAGTTTGGAGTGACTATGAGTTTCTTTTTTACTTCCAAGCGCGTAGCTGATGGATACACCGACGATAAACAGAAAAAAAGGAAAGATCAGGTCGGTAGGTGTACATCCGTTCCATTCGGCATGTCTTAGCGGGGCATAAACATGGGTCCATGTACCCGGATTATTAACAAGGATCATTGCAGCCACAGTGAAACCTCTGAATACATCCAGAGATAAGAGTCTGCCCGGGGATTGTTGTAGTATTGAAGGTTCTGACATCTTATAAAGATAATATAGCTTGTCAGTATTTACAATACTACATTAATTAATGTCAAAGATTTTTGGCAAGAGCTTTTAACGCTTCCTCATCTTTATTTTCGATGCAATGCTTCTTTAGTTGCTGTTTTAAATCAGCTGTAATTGCTTCATATTTTTTTTGTCCGTAGAGGTTATTCATCTCTGAAGGATCTTTCTGAAGATCATAAAGTTCCCAGAAATCCTTGTGCTCATAGAAACGGATCAGTTTATATCGGCTGGTCCGGATCCCAAAATGCTTCAGAACGCTGTGTTCGCCGGGATATTCAAAAAAATGATAATATGCTGATTCTCTTATGCTCACCTTGTTGTTTTTAAGATGGGGCATCATTGATTTTCCCTGTATTTCTTTCGGTACC
>Ga0208492_1002031_pt1 | contig 10809 bp, 5 predicted proteins | sample Subbioar_CSW14AB_FD_184820 | JGI IMG/M metagenome (GOLD analysis project Ga0208492, IMG submission 184820) | Serpentinite rock and fluid subsurface biosphere microbial communities from McLaughlin Reserve, California, USA - CR12Mar_CSW14AB (SPAdes) | ecosystem: Environmental > Terrestrial > Deep...
AAACGGTTACCAGCGGTAAAGTATACATTGGGCAGGCCTGCAGTATTAGGTACTGCAACAACTGGTAAACTGTTGTTGAGTCTGGTAATAATATCATTAGCCATTTCAATAACCAAACTTGGCGATCCACCCCAAAGCTGAATATTGTACATCATTTCTTCAAGTGAGTAATCTTTGTTCAGCCAGTTAGATTGTAGCGTGTAGTTGTTTCTTCCGCTTTCTGCACCTATTACAAAACTGGTTGCGTACTCAATTTCTCCCTTGTTATTTCTGAGGTTGTATTGTACTAAGTCGTGGCCTTTTACTTTAATTGTACTTAAAGAGATAAGTTCATATCCTTTTAAACGATCGCAAATTGCTTTGGTATGATCGTAAACCTGTCCAACTGTTCTTGTTCCAAATGCAACTGCTTTAGAAATATTGTTACTCACAAAATCAATCGACATGATTTCTTTTGCATTGGTAATGGAAATAATATCTGTAGGTGTAGAAATAAAAGGCTTGTATCCGTTTGATAATTTAGTTGGCAGAATGTCTTGTAGTTTCAGGGTAGTTCCTACTGAAGCTCCTGCATAACGGTTGTACTGATCAGGCTGTGGTAATTTGGAATAATCTACAGGTCCCTGCTCACTTTTCACTGCTCTGTTGTAAACGCGGTATGCAATTGCATCACCTAAACTTTTGCTTTCAACTCCGCCGCTTCCACCACCACCAACGCCTCCTATGGTAACAAAGCCAAAATCATAAGTGTGGTTGTTTTCACCACTGATTCCTGTAGTTATGCTAATATCAGCGTCATTGCTATTTAAAGCAGCATCACTATCTCTAAGATCAGCATCTGTATCTAATCCACCATTGTTGATAATGGTTAATTCGTAAGTACTAAGCGGAGACTGAACACTACCACCTGTTGCGTTTGGTATACGAATGATATAAGATCCGCCGGGTTGAAGCTGGCTAATATTATAAATAGCTGAAGCAGTATTAACCCCATTTGGGTCAGAAGAGAAGATGTAATTTCCATCAGCGTCAGTTGTAGCTGTGGCAATTACTGTTGACCCTTGTACAAGTGTAACAGTAACCCCAGAAATACCACTCTCGTTTGCATCTTGTACGCCATCTCCGTCTAGATCAAACCATACGCGGTTACCAACTTCAATAGGAGCGGGAGCAGTAATCAACTCCAGGTCGCCTAAGCCATTGGCTTTACCAAAGACACTTACATCGTTACCTGTGTACAAAACCTTACCATTAGTGGCAACACCGTTGCTATTGTTGTAATATCTAACACCGCCTGTGTACCAATTGGTGATTGGGTCGAATGCTGTAGAAATTAACTCTTTACCCGGGAAGTTGAGAATGGAACCCGTACTGGTTTCCTCGTGATCTAAATACAATTTTCCTGTGGAGGAATTTCCTATACCCAAAGATCCGCCTTCTCCTTGTCTGAATCGATCTGTAAAATAAAATTCGCCACCTCCTGGACCTTCGCCATTTCCTGCACCAGCCGAAGTTAGCGATCCATCAGATCCATTGTTTTCTAAAGTAAAATTTGTGTATGTTCCGTTGTTGCTGGCTTTTAAAATATCACCAGCTGCATTTCCTGTATACAGTGTAGTGCCACTGGTTGCAAAATTTTGATTGCCTGTTTGATGGCCTGTACGGTCCATTAACCCCAGCATCATTGAGCCATCAGCAGGATTAAATTCAATACTAGTTAGCATGGGTTGCGGGTAAATGGCTGTGCCTGCATTACCTTTTACAGTTAATTCAGCAAAGTTTCTTGCCCATGGATGCCATGAACCATGACTGGTTGTTGCGAATGGAATAGTTCCGTTAGGGTCAACATAATCCGTATTGTGATAAATATTAAATCCAGTGTTTATATTGGCTCTTCTATTGTAGGTTAATGGAGCATCCAAAACAGTTGTAAAAGTTTCAGCGCCAGGCGTAGCTGATGCATCTACTTTCAAAACAACCATTTTTAATTCATTTCTATTAACGGAAGAATTGTCAGGTTTTACACCATCTAATACCCCCCCAACATAAATGGCGCCTCTGTAATATTTAACTGCAAAGGGTCTGAAACTGCTATTGCCCTCAGTAACAGGAAATGCGTTGTAAGCAACAATTTGAGAGGCTAAGGTTGGAGCTGTTCCGTTTACGCCAATTTCAACTCTCCATAATTTGCGATCATTCAAGTTGATAAGATATAGATAACGACCATCGTCAGAAATGGTCATGCCACCAATACCTTTTTTGCCTACTTCTGTAAAAGCAAGTGCATCATAGTTGGCTTGCCTTTTATCATTGTCACCTGGGTTGAAATTTCTTCCTGGAATTGTACCAGCATCAAAAGCAGGATTCACGGCTTTCAGGTCAACAAAGGAAGTTGTGTTCGATTTGTTGCTAGTTGATTTGGCATTATTGGTAACGTAGATACCATTCATTCCAAGAGGCCCCATAGAAACATGGCGCTTTACAAAAGCTGCATAAAATAATTTATTGGCCTGTCTGCTATAAGTAGTAGCCCATACAGATCCTATCTGACCCATATCTGCAATTACATTTGCTGCAGCAACACCGTCGTAGTTGAATGCAAAGCTTGCGTCACCGTTCATAGCATCAAACCAGTTTCCGGTATTCAACTGATTGTTACCATTGGCATACGTAGGTAATATGATTCTTGCATTAAGATTATCGATATAATCACCTGGGTAGTTGATACCAAAGTCTGCATTGGTTACTGGTGCTGTTACAAATTGAACAGAAGTTTTATTGTTTGAACCAAATGCAGCCGGAAAATCTGCCGAATTCCATCCACTGAATTCTAGTCTTACCTTAGTGGCAGCCGGAATGGTACCTGCAGAAAAACTGTATGCTCCATTAGCACCAGAAGAAGTAGTGCCTAATAATACACCAGTTTCATCGTAGGCTTTTACAGTAATTCCTGCAGCGCCTGGTTCATTATAGGAAGCAGTGTTGTTTTTGGTACCGTTTGAATTGAAGTCACGGTAAACTACACCACTCACCTGTGCATTCAGTGATTGCAATAAACTCAATGCAAAAACCGCAGTAATTACACTTCCCAAAATTGTCTTGGGTTGCGTTGCTTTTTTTGTTGGTTCAGATGTGTAAAAACGACTCATAAAACAAATATTTATAAATAACGTTAATTCGCGGATTAGATATTAAACTAAAGGTAGATACAATAGCGGGTTTTTTACAAAAAACCCACTAAAATCAAGGGTTTTGACCAAAATATACCAACCGATTTGTAGGGATTTGCCGTTAAAAAGTATAAAAAAATGGTCATTTGTTGCAAAAAGAGGGTTTTGCAATCCATATAGGGTGTACATTTAAAATGTAAAATATCCTCTATTGCTAACCAGAATTCGATACATTTTTATTTTTAGCTGTATATACTTGTGGTCAGTTTGTTTGTATGCTCAGCATGAGATAAAACCTTGTCAACAAGAGCCGGGATTTATAAAAACATTAGGTTTTGATCCTCTGTGGACAGGACTCAGTACTTCTGAAAAAAAGACAATCGGAATCAGTTTGATTGCATTTGAAAAAAAAGCTGGCGAATCTGCCCCATCACCTCAAAGTATAAAAGCATCCGTTTATCAGCATCCAAGCTGGAAAGAAGCAGGGTATCTATCAACCATTACGTTTGACCGGCAAGGAAATGTATATGCCATACCTGCCCCTTTAATTTCTATGTTGTATAATAAGCCAGAGAAATTAAATACTGTTTATCAAATTGATGCGAAAACAGGAGAGATGGGCGAATGGATTTCGTTGCCGTTTTATGGAAGGCCGGGAGTAAATAATCCATATGGTTTATTGGGTATTGCTTATGATTGTCTACAGCAAACAATGGCTGTTGCTTCTGTTGCGGGATCGGACAGGTATAATGAGCGGGGGGTAATTTATTTGATTGATGTGCAGTCAAAAAAAATTGTCGATACCATCCGTAATATAGATGCCATGGGTCTTGCATTTGCATTGGATGAGAAAGGAAACAAAAGATTGTATTTTGGAAAAACAAGATCTGGCGAACTACATTCAGTGCAGGTAGCAAACAATGGAAAATGGATCCGAAAGACGAAGCGTAAAGAATTAACGTTAGAAGGCTATGGTCCCCGTGGTGACGATAAGGCAAGGAAAATTAAATTCAACGGAAATCAGATGGTAGTTAGTGGTACTGCTTTTAATTATAATCTTCAGGCTTCCAGCGAAAAGCCTGAAACTGTGTATACGTTTATCTGGCTGCCAAAGGAACAGAAGTGGGGGTTGAATCAGTATCAATAAAAGTGAAAAAAGGGCTATTCATATTGGGTTTGATGGGAATGCTTTGCATTTTGTTGCTGTTGATAAATCGCGAACCGGTCCAGAGTAAATCATCAAATAAAACGGCAAAAATTAAGCTGGGACGACTGCTATTTTATGACAACAGGCTTTCCTATAATCAAACCAAATCCTGTGTTTCCTGTCATGATCCCAAAATGGCTTTTACTGATGGTTACAGAAAATCTGTTGGTGCTGATGGTTATGCGGTAAATCACAATGCCCCTTCCATATTGAATGCTGCATACAGGTCTACACTTACCTGGAAAGATTCAACCGTTAACGATTTGAAGGAGCAGCTACATTTTCCATTTTTTAATGATCAGCCTGTTGAGTTGGGCTGGACAAGGAATGAGGATCAAATTTTGCAAAGACTTGCTTTGGTTCCTGAGTATACTGTCTTATTTAAAGCAGCATTCCCAACTGCCAAAAAATGGTTTACTGTTGAACAGGTGCAGACATCTATTGTGGCTTTTGAGGAACAATTGATTGCATATGGGTCGGCTTATGATTTGTATTTGAAAGGGATAAAAGGCGCAATGAATCAGGAGGCTATAGAAGGCATGAATCTTTTTAATGCTTCCAAAACAAAATGCAGTATATGTCATCAGCCGGAAAAACCTTTTCAGTTGTATCCTTCCAGATTTATAGATGGAATTCGAATTCCATCATTGCGGAATATATGGTTAACCGGACCCTATATGCACGATGGTAAAATGGATAAGCTGGAGGATGTAATTGGTTATTACGAGTCCAAATATTCCTTCCAGTTAAACAAAACAGAAAAGCGGCAACTACTCTCATTTTTGAGGGCATTAACAGATACTAGTTATCTTAGCAGAAGAGAATTGCTAAATCCTTTTCAATTTTAAGAAGATATGCAAAAGCCTGGCCTGATTATTTTAACTGCGTTGCTTGGTTTTTTTCTGTCCGTTGATGCACAAACCAAAAACAATAAAAAGCAAAAGCAAAAATTCCAGTCTTCTGTTTATTTAAATGAATACAGAAAGGGTTTAATGTCTACCGCTGTCAAGGATACACAACCTTTTATTGTTGAAAGAAAGAAAGAAATTGAAAGCATTCTAAAGGATTCACTTCCCGTGAAACTGTATCGTGAAAAAGGAGGGGACCAAGCCCTGCTTGCTCAAAAAATTGCTTTGTCAGATCCTTTTTTTACAAGATATGTATATGATCTGAAAACCGGAAAACCATTGTGGAATGAAATTTTTGGCGTTTATCCGGCCAGACCCGGCGATATAAAAAAAGGCATCAAGGCATTACCTGGAACCCTTATGAGGGTTGAAATGTATAACTATGCTAATAATTTAACAACTATAGGAATTGTAGATATATTTACCCAGAAACTGGTTAGTGCAGACCATTATCCGGATATGCAGCCGGATATTCCTCAGTCCCTTATTCGTCTGGCAGAACAAATTGCAATGAATGCGCCAGAAGTAGAAAAGGCACTGGGTTACAAACCTACAAAACAAAAACCAGTGATGAGTAGTACTAAAACTGCTTTGAACAGAACCAAATGTGAGCGTTCCCAGCATCTGTGTGTGGCACCAACTTTTGTGCAGGGAAACAGGGCACTATGGGCAATTGTAGATTTAACTGATAACCGCCTGGTTGGGTTGAGATGGACAAATACCGGTAATGACGGTGCTGTTGTAACAGAAAGAAAATTACAAAATGAAACAGTTGCAGATTGCTATTGTGAAAAAGTAAATACAGTAGAGAAGTTTGGATGGAAAATGGACTATTTGCTAACCGCATCTGATGGATTGGAAATCAGTAATGTTCAATTTGGTAACCAGAAAGTGCTTAATAGTGCCAAACTGGTTGATTGGCATGTTAGTTATTCAGGAACGGATGGGTTTGGCTATAGTGATGCTGTTGGATGTCCTATTTACAGTCAGGCTGCTGTTGTGGCTACTGATCCCCCCAAAATAGCAGAAATAGTGGAAGGAGACTCTGTTGTTGGTTTTATGATTGAGCAACAATTTTTTTCAGAATTGTGGCCAGGCCCTTGTAACTATAGTTATTCGCAAAGAAATTTTTTTTATAAAGACGGTAGATTCAGAATTACATGCGCTAGTATCGGAAGAGGCTGTGGCAACAATGGAACTTACAGACCGGTATTCAGAATTGCATTTGCAGGAAATCAGCAAAACTTTTATGAGTATGCTTCCACTGGTTGGAAACAGTGGAATAAAGAAGGCTGGCAATTGCAGCAATCTGCCACTCAATATGATCAGAATGGTTATCAGTATAAGTTACAGACGAATAGTAATCTAAGTTATCTGATTGCTCCCGGAAATGGACAGTTTAACGATGGGGGAAGAGGAGACAATGCATATGTTTATCTTACAAAAAATCATCTAGACAAGAATGAGGGAATAACTGATTTAGTAACAATTGGTCCCTGTTGCAATACTGATCATCAACAAGGTCCTGAAAAATTTATTGGCGCGAATCCGGAATCTACAATAAACACAGATTTGGTTTTTTGGTATGTACCTCAAATGAAAAATGACGACCGGCCAGGTTCAAAATATTGCTGGGCAGAAACTTACCTAGAAGACGGTTTATACAAAATAAAGGCGTACCCTTGTTTTGCAGGTCCAATGTTCGTTCCCCAAAAATGACTTATATTGTCGCTAGTTAATATGGAAAAAAAGATTCAAATAATGATTGCTGACGATCATCCCCTATTTGTAGAGGGATTAAAGATGATACTAAACAGCAATGATCTTTTGCAGATTGCAGGTATTGCAAATGATGGTAAGCAGCTTTTATATCTGCTGACGCAGCAACCTAATATTGATTTGATTTTATTAGATGTGAATATGCCCCACTTAAATGGGCTTGACACTATAAAATATATTAAACAATCATTCGGATCCTCCAAGGTATTAATGCTTTCTGCTTACAGTGAAGATAAAGTTGTGGCTCAGGCTAAACAGGCAGGTGCAGATGGCTATATTCTGAAGAATAGCAGTAAGGACGAATTGATGAAAGCCATTATGGATGTGGTGAATGGAAAAACTCATTTTGATTTGCAGAATGAGCCTAATCAGGAGGATGCATTTAAAAAAATGGATTTGTTTCTTCGCAAATACAATTTAACGAAAAGAGAAAAGGAAATTCTTTTGTATCTGAAACAGACGTATACCAATCAGCAGATTGCAGACACTTTGCATTTAAGTATTTATACTGTTGAAACTCACCGTAAGAATATAATGCAAAAGCTGCAGTTGAACTCTCCTGCAGCTTTGGTTAAATTTTTGGTGGAATTCAATATCTAATTTAATTCAGAATTATCTGATTGCTTCCATATCTCATTCCGGATTTTTCAATACTAATTGTATAGATTCCTGCAGCTGGTTTATTGTTCAAGAGTACCGGAACAACATTGTCTCCTTTTATTGACTGTACTACTTTGCTGTAAATCGTTTTCCCGGATGATGTATTGAAAATTCTAAGTGTGTACAATGATTCTGTGTCTGATCTGAAAGTGGCACTGAACCTGCCGCCTGTTGCAGGGTTGGGGAATACATGGATTTTTTGCTGTTTTATATTGTCAACATATTCTTTTGATTTCTTGGAAAAGAATATATCTGCCACAGCACCATCAATCGTTGTTGTTAATCCTGTTTTATTTTCAAATGAAAAAACAACAGTTGTTACATCGTTTGCATGAATTTTCTCCAATGGATCTATGCCTGTGAATTCATCCAGATTAATAGTGTAATCGGTTAACTCCTTATTTAGCGGCATTGAATAGCTGAACTGTTCTGCAAAGTTCTTAATGGAATATTTTACCAGTGTGATTTTTAAAGCAGTGCCTTCACCCTTGGCTTTAAAGCTCATGGTCTTATAGCTTGTTAAGTCTTGTTGTGCTGCTGCACCTCTGAGTAACTTATAGGCACTAACGTAGCTATCTGTCTTTGCTTTAAACTGAATATCTCTAAATACAGGATAAGTATCTGCAAAATTACGTGCAGTATCATTCGTGATACTATATGTTTCAATTACTGTTTTGCTTGAATCAAAGTCCAGGTCCCAGCTTCCGTCACTCATGTAAACCACATCCTGTAGTTTACCATTGATGTACATGGAAATAAGGCTTTCATGTGTATCATTCATAGGAAATGATACATTGGTTTTTCCATTAGGATTTAAGGTAAATGGTATGATTCTTTTGGTTTCTATCTGAGAAAGTTCATTGTACTTTTCGGCTACTTCAAAATAGGCATTGGTGAAAGTGGTTTCGTTTTCAACTAGTAAGTTCACTTTTAGTCCATCTCTGTTACCAAATCTTATATAGGTATTCGGTAAAGGATTTGGCGTAGTAATAAGCGCTTTTACCGGCATGATTTTTTCAAGCTTATCCAATACATTCAATGCCATGTCTATGCATAAATAAGGAGCCACGCCCCATACCTGATAATTGTACATAGTGTCTTCGCCAACGAAATCAGCATTTAACCAATTGCTTTGAAAAGAAAAACTATTTCTGCCAGCTTTTTTGCCAATTGAAAAACTCATTGAGTATTCAATGTTGCCATTTTCCTGTTTTAACTCATAACGGGTGAAAACCAGGTTACGGAGTTTAAACTGATCCATATTTAATAATACCGCACCTTTAAGGCGGTCACAAATCGGTTTGGTGTGGTCATACACATCACCCAATGTTTTTGTAGCAAAAGCAACCGCTTTGCATGTGTCGTTTTCAGTAAAATCAATAGCTCTTACTTCTACTGCATTGGTTATACCAGGGATATCTGAAGGGGTACTTACATAAGCTGTGTAAGCGCCTTCTGGAATTCTGTCTGGCATGATATCCGCTAAACCCAATGGTCTGTTTGTTGACATGCTACGAATCTGGTTGGTAGATAAATCCAGTTTTTCCATGCGTGCATAATCAACAGGACCATTGATGCCTTGCTTTAGTTTAGATAAAGTTCTTTTGGCAATTTTATTACCCAGACCCTTACTTTCCAATCCACCTGTATTACCTGAAAAAGATACACCACCGTCTTCGGTGAAAATTGGAATAGAGTCTAGTTTTTCTGTGCAAAGTATTGGAGTTACAGTTGCATAAAATAACAAGTCATTAAAATCCTGGTCACAATCGCTCCGGTCTCTTAGAATATCTTCAAAACCTATTACCAATCTGTTCGTTAATGTATCTCGGACAATTACTGTATGCTGTTTTAATGAATCATTGTTTTCAGGATTAAATGCAGGATTGGAATAGACTTTCCAATTGCCCTGTTTTACAGAATTGCCATCCCAGCCATTGGATATTAACACAAAACCTATTTCAGTGTTTGCTGGAAAATTGCCCAGGTACACTTTGTCACCTGCTACAAGAGATCCGCCAAAGCCATTTTTAGAAGCATTGGGGAAAATGATTTTGATATCCTGATTTTTTGGGGCTGTGGCAGGTGGATTTCCTTTTGGAAAGGTATAATACCCAAGCGCGTTCAGATAAGAGGCCCCTTCATCAATGAAAGTAATCCAAATATCAGATGGGCAATTTGTCCCAATTGTTTTTACTCTTTCTTGTGCAATTAACAAAGGATTGTAAACAGGCACAGGTCTGTACTCGGGTAAAGTAATGTCAATAAGTGTTCTGAAGAATGGACTGATACTATCTCTGGGGGTTACCAAATAATTGGGTTTTCCGCTGGAAGTGTAGGTGCCCAGGTACGTATAATTTTGTGCCTGAACCTGTCGGGCGCCGGCAATAAATAACAACGCTAAGACAAATGAGAGAATAGGGCGGTTCATAACACTAGATTTTAGTATAAAATTACTGTATATCACAAGAATCAACACCCTAATAACGTGCCAAAGGGCTTAAAACGTATTAAATACCAACTAATTTGTATGTATTTTTTTGGGAAAACTTCATTCGGAGACTAAGCCTTGGTTTTGTACCTTCGCAGCATTATGGAAATTACAGTAAAAACTGCCCAGCAACTAAGGCTGACCGAAGAAGAATTTGAGTTAATTAAACAAAAATTGGGTCGTACCCCAAATTTCACTGAACTCTGTGCTTTTAGTGGAATGTGGAGTGAACATTGTAGTTATAAAAATTCCATAAAGTGGTTAAAAACCTTGCCCAGAGAAGGAGGTAGAATGCTTGTGGCAGCTGGGGAAGAAAACGCCGGTTTGATGGACATGGGGAACGGGTTTGGCGTGGTCTTTAAAATTGAAAGCCACAATCACCCAAGTGCTATTGAGCCCTTTCAGGGGGCGGCCACAGGGGTGGGGGGTATTCAGCGCGATATTTTCACCATGGGAGCACGACCTATTGCTTCACTAAACAGCTTGCGTTTTGGTAATCTGAAAGATAAAAAGACACAGCATTTACTAGCTGGCGTTGTTAAAGGGATTGGCCATTACGGGAACTGTTTTGGTGTTCCTACTGTGGGGGGAGAA
>Ga0208492_1002032_pt1 | contig 10804 bp, 6 predicted proteins | sample Subbioar_CSW14AB_FD_184820 | JGI IMG/M metagenome (GOLD analysis project Ga0208492, IMG submission 184820) | Serpentinite rock and fluid subsurface biosphere microbial communities from McLaughlin Reserve, California, USA - CR12Mar_CSW14AB (SPAdes) | ecosystem: Environmental > Terrestrial > Deep...
GTCCCCTTTTCGCATCGACTGTCATGGACAATTGGTCGTTCACTTGCCCGAATGACACGGGCGCCAACGCTTCCCGGTTGCCCCGGGGGCGATGTCACTCGAACGGCGCAAGCATCAGGTCAATTTCGAAGCCGACTCGGAGCGGCGGCGCAATAACTCGTCGGCCAGGGTGCCCAGGAGCAGGGCGACGCCGATTGCTGAAAACTCCATGTCGCTGGGAATTCCGGCGAAGATCACAAGCGTTTTCAAAAGCGGCAGCACCGCGGTCCCAAGCATGATCCCAATGATCGTTCCCTCGCCGCCCCTGAGGCTCGTACCGCCAAGCACCGCCCCGGTGATGGCATAGAGCTCGAACCAGTTGCCCGCGCTGCTTGGCGAGGCGCTGCTGATTTTCATCAGGAAGAGCAGGCCGCCCAGGCCCGCCAACAAGGAACAAAGGAAATAGGCCAAAATCTTGTAGCGGTCGGTGTTCACCCCGGCATAGCGCGTGGCCTGTTCGTTGTAACCCAGGGCAAAGAGGTAACGGCCATACACGCTGGCATGGAGGAAAATGCCAGCGAGGACGGCAAGGGCGAAGAACAGGATCAAGGGCGTGGGAATTCCTTGAATCTCGCCGTTTTGCAAAAAGAAAAACCAATCAAGATCCTTACGGCCGCCAACCCCCACATCGCGCGAGGAGTCGCGCATCAGCCTACCCGCCCCCGAAAAGCCCGATTCGTGCAGTTTTTTGAAGTCGATCAGGGTGAGCAGTTGCGCCAGTCCTCGGTAAATGAACAGTCCGCACAAAGTCACCACGAACGGCTGCAAATTGAGCTTGGTGATCAACAGCCCGTGGAATAATCCGATCAATCCGGCAACCACCAAAACAATGGCCGAGGCCAGGATCGGGTTGGTTCCGTTTTCCAGGAGAATGCCAAAGGTCACCGCGCTCAAGCACACCACCGAGCCGATCGATAAATCGATCCCGCCGGTGATGATGACAAAGGCGGCGCCGAGGGTGACAATGCCCCATTCACCGATGCGGCGGGCCAGGTTTTGATGGTTTTGAAGCGAGCGAGCGTTCGCGTCGCTAATCATCAAAAGGAAGTAAAGCGTAAGCACCAGGCACAACACGCCCATGATCCGGCTGACCGTGGGGCTGCCCAGTAACGCCCAGATCGATGACCGAGTTGAGGGCGCGGACTTGGATGGAAGTGTTTCGCCGCTCATGACACCGTGCCCGTGGCCAGCCGCATGATCGATTCCTCGTTCATTGCTCATGATACCGTGCCCGTGGCCAGCCGCATGATCGATTCCTCGTTCATTTCCTGCCGGTTCAATTCACCGGTTCTTTTGCCTTCATGCATCACGACGACCCGGTCGGAGATGTGCATGACCTCTTCCATATCGCTTGAAATCATCAAAATGCCCACACCTTGATCGGTCAGTTGCTGCATGAGATCGTAAATCTCTTTTTTGGCTCCCACATCGACGCCGCGAGTGGGCTCGTCGAGAATCAAGAGTTTGGGTTTGCGGTGAAGCCACTTGGAGAGCACCACTTTTTGCTGGTTGCCCCCCGAGAGCTGACCGGTCAACTTGGCAATTCCCGTGGTGCGCACTCTCAGCGATTTGACCCCATGGTGGGCCGCGCTCGCAATGGCGCGAAAGTTGAGCAATTTGAGGAGGTGCAATGAATCGAGATTGGGTAACGAGATATTTCCCTTGATCGAATCGGCGAGAATCAGGCCATGCTTGCGCCGGTCTTCCGGGACCAGGGCAATGCCCAGTTTCATCGCGTCCTGCGGCGATTTGACCGTTTGCTCCTTGCCATGAACCCAAAGCGTACCCTTGGTTTTTTGCCGCAGACCAAATACCGCCTCGGCAAATTCGGTGCGGCCCGAGCCGATGAGCCCGGCCATACCCACAATTTCGCCCGGCCTGATTTCAAGCGTCACGCCGTTGCCCTGGCTATGAGCGTGGCAGAATTCGACGACCTTGAGGATCGGCTCATTCGCGTGGGCGGCTTTTTGGCTCAAGGAGGATTCGGGGCGGTTAAACAACTTGATATTTCGCCCCACCATCATCCGGACCATGGCGTTGTAATCGATTTCGTTCCTGGCCAGGCCGCCCGCGTTTTTTCCATCGCGCAGGCCGACGACCCGGTCGGCAATCGCCTCGACTTCACGCAAACGATGGCTGATGTAAACGACGCACACTCCTTGGGCTTTCAATTCTCGAATCAATTCAAGGAGCCGGTCGGTCTCTTTTTGCGTCAAGCTCGAGGTGGGCTCATCCATGATCAGAATGCGGGCATCAAGCGAGAGCGATCGCGCGATCTCGACCATCTGCTTTTGGCCCGGAGTCAGGTTGCCAAGCCTTTCGTCCGGGGAAACATCCAGGCCGACCCGATCCAGTAAGCGCACCGCATGCTGGCGCATGGCCGAGCGGGACAAAAACCCCAGCCATCCGCCAAAGGTTTTTTCACGGCCCAAAAACAAGTTGGCATCGACCGAGAGATTTTCGGCCAGATTCAATTCCTGGTGAATGAGGGAAATGCCCAGGGCCATGGCGGCCGCTGGGTTTTCGAGGCGAACGAGTTTGCCGTCGACTTTCAGCGTGCCCTCGTCGGGCTGGACGATCCCCCCCAGCGTTTTCATGAAGGTCGACTTACCCGCCCCGTTTTCGCCAATCAGGGCGACGACTTCAGCCGGAAAGAGAGTGAGGGCGACCCGATCAAGCGCCTGGGCGCCCCCATAACGCTTGCTGATCCCAAAGGCTTCCAGGAGGGGTACCGCTTGAGCGGATGTCATGGCTCCGGCGGTCATTTGCCCAGCAACTTATTCAATTCCGCATGGAATTCGTTGACATTGTCCTTGGTGATCACCTTGTGGGGAATGTCGATGAGTTTGCTCTCGGGAATTTTGACGGCCTTGGGGTTCTTCAACATTTCGTTCATCAGCTTGACCGACTGGTAGCCGAACTCGTAAGGGTTCTGCACGATCGTGGCTTCGATATGCCCGGCCTTGATTCCTTCGAGCGTGGCTTCGAGTTCATCGAATCCGACGATTTTCACCTTGCCCAAGCGATTGGCATCCTTGACGGCGGCCAGGATCGCGGGGGGATTGGGGGCCCATAACCCGACAAGGCAAAGATCGGCCGCGCCTTGGTTTTTCGTCAGAACATCCGATGCATTGTCTTTCGCTTTATTCGAATCGGTATTGTCGGTGAAACTGCCAATCAATTCATATTTGCCGTATTTTTTTCCGTCGGGAGCATCGCGCAATCCCTTGCTTGCAACGCCCTCAAGGACATCGAGCACTCCCTGGCGGCGTTCCTTGGCATTGGGGGCATCGAGATTGCCGACAAAGATGGCAACCTTGCCGCCGTTTGGCAGCGCCTTCTTGACCATCTCCCCGGCGGCCCGACCCGCCGCAATATTCGCCGTACCCATGTAGCAGCGACGATTGCTGTCAGCCGCATCGTTATCGACGCAAATGAGCGGGATTTCGGTTGCGATTTTGTTCAGATAGGCCGTCTGGTTTTCGGCGTTGTTCACGCTGACCGACAGGGCCTGAATCTTCTTGGCCAGAAGATCGTCAATGATGTCTTTTTGCTCGGCCGGAGTTCCGTTTTGGGGTCGTTTGAATGTCAGTTCGACCTTGGTCTCTTCCGCGGCCTTGCGGGCGCCCGCCTCGCAGATGGTCCAAAACTCGGCGGCGTTGTTCGAAACGAAAGCCACTTTGGGCCGATCCGATTCGCCCGCGCCCCCACCGGCCTTGGGTTTTTCCGGTCCACAGCCTGCAACGACAAGATAAACGGCGCCAACCATCCAGCCGAAACGCTTGGGAAATCTCATGGCAACCCCGGGGAGGAGGAGAATCGGAATGCGAGGCGAATCGATTGCTGGGCGGATTCGCGCATTCATAAGGAACCATTCTAAAGGAAGATTTAGTCCTTTCAGAACCGTCGCAAAGAGCGAAATCCACGAAAAAATCAAATGGAGAGCGTTGGATTCAGGCAAAAACAGGTGAAAACAAGCCAAAACGATTTTGCCGCCCAACCCCTTGGCCAGTCCCGATTCTCAGGACGGGTTCTCAAGCCTCGATTGGCGAATAGGCGCATCCGATGGGCTATCGAATTAAGGAGGCGGGGGAGCACTACCGCGTGACTCGACCGGGACGATGCCCGATCCACGCATCTGTTTTTCAAACGTGCTTTGTTCCTGCGCTTTTTGAAGGAGCGGCTGCGCCGAGGCGAGCGCCTCCGGCCCAAACCCCGATTTCTTCAAGAAGGCGGTCGCAAGCACCGGCGGATCGGGAAGTTTCAATTTGGCCCGGCGGGGACCGCCGCGGCGTCTTTCGTATTTCGCCATCTCGGCGAGATGGGTGCCGTCGGGCGCGCCGAAGCTGCCGCCGCGATCCTCGAACATGACCACCTCTTGCGGTGGGGCCGACTCAAAATTGCGCGTCATCGGTCCTTCCAGCGCTTCGCGCTCGGCGACCATCTTGGCCATTTCCATGGAGATGACCGCGGCAAGTTGCGGATCGCTGGCCTGATTGACGAGGCCTTCGGTCATGAAGATCTGATCCTGACCGCGATGGAAGACTTCGATCTGGTCGCCGCCGATGGTGTGGATGCTCGGCCGTATGCCGAATTCCTTGTTCGCTTCGACAATCTTTTGCCCCATCTTGCCGGCACGAATGGCGCTTTCGGTGGTGGCGGAGCTCACCTTGGGCATCGGTGGCGTTTCGATGGCCTTGTAATGACCAAAAGGCACATCGGGAATCATCAGGTTTTCCTTCTGATTCCGATTGCACCCCCCAGTGGGAAGGAGAGCCAAAGTCGAGAGAAGCGCCGGGATCAGGCGTGTCAGGGTGCGCAAATCGATTCGTAAACGAGCCAAGGCCATGATCCCTCCACAATGGACCCAGCGCACCGGATAACCCATTGGTGGAGGCGTCGCAACCCCGATTCGCTCGCAAACGAGGTTTTCATGTAGTTCGAGGGGTTTTCCCTTGGCGAGGATCAGTGGAACTTGAGCAAGATCTTGCCCGGCTTGGCCGATTCGCCTGCAGCCTGGATGGCCGACCGCCAGTCGTCGAGGGGGTGGATCGCGCCGACCTTGGTCGTCAGCGTGCCGTCCCTGAGATTTTGGCCGATTTCGCGAAAGAGGCCAAGCATCGAGAGTTTCCCCTGGCGGTTGGCCCATTCCGAAAGCCAGAACCCTTCGACTTTCTTCATCCCGGCGAGCAAGACGCCCGGATCGATCGGGATCGGTTCTCCCGAAAGGCGCCCATAGACTTGCAAGCGGCCATTTTCCCCCAGCAGGCCGAGGACATCGGCGCCCAGTTTCCCGCCGATGCAGTCGAGCCCAAAGGGAGCGCCCGCTTTACCCAAAATGCTCCGGGCCTGGGCGAGCCAGTCCCCTTCGGTGACCAGAGTCTTGGTTCCCCCGGCCTCTTCCAGCGCGGGGATCAGTTCCTTACGCCGGACGAGGTTGAGGGTTTGGAACCCCAGCTTTTTGCCCAGCCGCGCCACCATCAGGCCCACCGCGGTGGAGGCGCCCCCTTGAACCAGCCAGGCGCCGCGCGGAATGCGGAACTGGCGGCTGACCATGGCGAGCGCCGTGGCGGGATTGATGAAAAACGACGCGACCTGCTCGTCGGGAATGTCGCTGGGTACCGGCACGGCCCGGATCGCCGGGATCGTCACCTCTTGGGCCCAATTTCCTGAACCGCCGTTGAGTACCGCCACGCGCTTACCCAAAACCCGCCAGGCAAATAGTCCCTTCCCCTCTTCCACTTTTCCCACCCCTTCGAAACCGGGAATGCAGGGCAGGGGGGGCTGTTTGCCGTATTTGCCCTGAATCATGAGCAAGTCCGACGGGTTGATGGGGCTCAGCATCATGCGAATGCGAACCTGGCCGGAACCGACAGTGGGTGAAGGAAGGTCTTTGACGGAAAGGACTTCAAGCGGGGCGCCAAAGCGATCGGCAACCAGTGCTTTCATCGAAATGTCTCCAAATTTCTCATGAGTTACCCAACCTGTCAAAAATGAAAGATCTGTCAAATTGGGGAGGATGGGATTTGTTTTCAAGTGGTAACGGTTTTGATGCCGATAGCGACTGTGAGGTCCCGCCTTCCGGCTTCTTCCTTTCCCGTCGGGAATTCTGGCATGTTCTTCAATCGGAAATCCCGGGTCGCGTTAAGCCTTGCCGTTCTGGTCAGCTTAGGGTTGAACGGCTGCACCAGGCGCTTTTTCCGGGAAAGGGCCGACAAGGAAGTCGACGCCCTGCTCGCTTCCAAGGACCATCACGAAGATTGGAAAATCGAGTTTTACCGGCCTTATCCCGATCCTCGTTCCCGGTTCGCGTCGCCTGGAAATCAGGACCGGCCACCGATGCCGCCCGACGATCCCGCGGCCCGATTCGATTCGCCCAACCCGCAGAATCCGGGTAAGGCCGGCGTGGGAGGCCTGGAAGGCACCGGCTATCTCGAAATGCTCGATGTGTTCGACAAGGAGAACCGTGCTCAGGAGAGTCCCCTTCCGCCGATTCCCGAGCCCGAGGCGCTTCCAGCTCCGCGTCCTGAAGGCGTACCTGCCACTGGCCAGCGAACTCCTGGCATGGGTGAAAAAGATAAGGACAGCGGCGACATCATTCAGACTCAGGCCACGCAGCCAGACGCCTTACGCCGAGCGGACGGCGACCGGCCCATTCCCTATGGCACGCCGTCGGACTATCCCGAGCAGGGCGCGCAGCGTTACCCGGACTTGGAAACGGAGCCGGGAATCGGCGAACAGGCCATCCGCCAGCCGCTGACCTACGATCGCAAACCGTACCGCATCAACATGGCTCAAGCGGCCGACTTGGCCCTCTTCAACAGCCGCGAGTACATGACCCGCCGCGAAGATGTCTACCTTGCGGCCTTGCCGGTGACCTTGCAGCGCTTCGCCTTCACGGCGCAGTTTTTCGCCGTGGAAAATGCCGTGCGCGAATGGTCCGGCCAGAATCAGGGTGGACTGGTCAACGGCTGGCGGCTTTCCGATCCGGGCAGCACCGTGGGCTTCACCAAGGCCTTTTCGACCGGTGCCTTGCTCCTCTTCCGCTTTGCGAATGAACTTGTCGTGGAATTTGGCCAGGGCCAGGCGCAGCTTGTGACCCCGTCGATCATGACCCTCGAAGTCTTTCAGCCCCTCTTCCGTGGGGGGGGCCGGGCGGTCACCCTGGAGCCCTTGACCTTTGCCGAGCGGACTCTGCTTTATCAGATCCGCTACTATGCGCGCTTTCGCAAAGAGTATTACGCTTTCTTAATCGCAGGGGGCAACATCCAGCGGTTAGGACTGATCTCGCCCGAGGCGCCCTTGTCGCTGGCCGCCGGTTCTCCCGGATCGGGCTTCATCGCTCCCGCCATCCAAGTGGGAATTGGGCAGAATGCCGGCTACGCCCCAGGCGCGGCCCAGTTCGATGCCCCCGCGACCGGCTATTTGCCGCTGCTTTTGCGCATCGGCCTGCTCATCAACCTGCGCGAAAACGTGGCCGCCTTCCAGGGGTTCTTCGAGCAGTTTCGCGAACTGCAAGCGGGCGGTGAAATCCCCGAACTGCAAGTGGCGCAGGTTCGCCAGAACCTGCTCAACGCGCAGAATCAGACGATCATCGCCGAACAACTCGTGCGCGACACGTCGGATCAGTTCAAACTGCAATTGGGGCTTCCGCCCGTATTGCCCATTGAAATCGACGACACGGCGATCCGGCCGCCGGCCGAACAGCTCGACCGCTTCCAAAAGCTCACCGACGAACTCAAGTTTGCTCGGCAGGAGGCAAGAAAACTCGGGAAGCCGGAGGAGGCGAAAAAAGTTCGCGCCGACCTCGAACGCATTCTGTTGAACTCCGGAGTCATCGGCAAGACGCAGTACAAGACCCTGCTTCCGCAAACCTGGAAACCGTTAAGGGAACTGGACGACGACACGCTCATCGCGAAGCTCAGGGACCTGAGCAAAATCCGCCGTGAACTGCGTGATTTGGGCATCAAAAAGGAAAAAGATGGCGGTGCGCTGACCGCCGAAGAAGTCCAAAAGCTGCGATCGACCGAGTTCCAACTCTTCGTGGGCCGCTTCGAAAGAAGCTTGCGCATCTACGAACGCCAGCCGTTCATCAAAAACGGCAAGGTGGATGAGAAGATGCAGGTGGATCTCTTTGAAGACCTCCTCGAAGACTTCATGTCGGTCTTTGTGGAACCGCGCAACGAGCGGCTCCAAGATGTGCGGCAAATGTGGGCGCCCCTGCCCAAACTGTGCGTCGACGGCGTCGATTTGCTGCAATCGACCTTGTCCGATTCGCTGTGGGCGGCAGGCCGCCATGCGCTGGCGCATCGGCTCGACTTGATGAATGGCCGAGCTCAGCTGACCGATGCCTGGCGGCAGATCCGGGTCGCGGCCAACAGTTTGATGGGATATGTCGACGTGGGTTACGGGGCCGAATTCCTGACTCCGGCCGATGCGGCTAAGCCTCTGGCCTTCAATGGTTTGGGTCGCCATCGCTTGCGAATCCGGGCCGACGCGCCGCTGGTGCGTATCGCGGAACGCAACAACTATCGGGCCGTTTTGATCAACTGGCAACGCATGCGCCGCAACCTCATGGCCTTCGAGGACACGATTCTCTTAAATGTGAGAACGGAGATCCGCCAATTGCGAGCTTTGGCGCGCACCTATGAAATCCAGAAACAATTGGTTGAGTTATCCTACCTTGTGTTGGATAATGCCGTTGAGAGTATTTACCAACCCAAGCCTCCCGGATCCAGCGCCGGGGACATCGTCGCCTTGACCAACCAGCTAATCCAGGCTCAAACTCAGAAGTTCCAAGCCCAGAATCAACTGCTTACGATCTGGATCAACTACCAAACCTTCCGCATCCTGCTGTACCGCGACCTTGAGCTGATGCCGCTTGATTCCCGAGGAGTATGGATCGATGACATTGCTGAATCCGAGTGCTGTGCCGAAAATCGATCTGAACCAGAGCGGCGCGGAGTCGAAGGCGCGCAACCCTCAGGTGTTCTCCCAGACCCAGCTCCCGCCCGCTAGGCGGAAGAGTGGGCTGTGGAAATGGGGTGCCGGTTTTCTCGTGGTTGGGGCCGTGGGCGGTTATTTCCTCTGGAAATCATTTTTCCCAAGCGCCACCACCTTCACCGGCACGCTGGTGCTGCATGAAGCCCATCGCGAGAACCTTCAGCTCATCGTGACCGAACGCGGCACGCTCGAAGCCGCAGAAAATCGCGATGTCACCTGCCAGGTCAAGGCGAGCAAGGGCAGCACCATTGCCACCACGATCCGCTGGGTCATCGACGACGGCAGCCATGTCGAAATGGGCGACGAACTCGTTCGCCTGGACGATTCGGGCCTGATCGAGCAAGCGAAAAGCCAGATGATCGTTCGGGATAAGGCTCAAAACGATTGGCGCCAGGCCGAAGCCACCTATCAGATCACCAAAAGCCAAAACGAAAGTGACCTGGCGACCGCCAAGGTGGCGCTCGAACTGGCGGAAATCGACCTGCGCAAATTCAAGGAAGGCGACTATGCCCAGCAACTGGCCGATGTCGGCGGGCGCATCCTGATCGCCCAATCCGACAAGGAACAATGGGAAGATCGCGATGTTTGGCTGGATCGCATGGTGAGCAAGGGGTATATCTCGCCCAAGCAGGCGCAGTCAGATCGCTTTAAACTGCAAAGCGCCGAGCTGATGCTGAAGAAGGTGGTCGAAGAAAGGCGCGTGCTGACCGACTACACTTCGCTTCGCACCGAAAAAGATTTGCAAAGCAAGATCGACGAGGCGAAACGGGCGCTGGAGCGGATCAAAACCCAGGCGGTTTTGAAGGAAGAGCAGGCCAAGAGCGATTCCGAAACAAAGAAATCGGTCTATTTGCAAGAGAAGGCCCGCACCGAGGAAATCGAAGACGAAATCCGCAAGTGCGTGTTGACGGCGCCCCAAGATGGGCTGGTCGTTTACTTTGTGCCCGATCAAGCCCGTTTTGGCGGCGGCACCCAGCAGGCGATCGTGGCCCAGGGGGAACCGGTGCGCGAAGGCCAAAAGTTGATGCGCATTCCCAACCTGTCGCACATGCTGGTCAATGTGCGCGTGCACGAGGCGATGCGGGCCAAGGTTCGCGGCGACATCTCGCTGAGCCCGCTGGAAATCCGGCAAATCCTATCGATCGGGACGTTGCGCCCGCTGGCGAAGTCGATCAATGAAATTGGCTCGTTCTTCATGCGCGACCGGCTGATCGACATGCAGCCGATTCAAATCAAGAAGGGGCTCGATGCCGAAATCACCATTGAGGCCTTTGCCAACCGGCCGCCGATGAAGGGGCATGTGAAAAGCGTTGACGAGGTTCCCGCCCAAAGCGACTGGATGTCTTCGGACGTGACCGTCTATCGCACCCTGGTCGCGATCGATGACGAAGGAGAAGGCCTGAAGCCCGGAATGAAGGCGGCCGTAAAAATCCTCACGGACACCAAGGTGGAGCAGGTCATCACGATCCCCACCCAGGCGGTCAGCGGCAATCCGCGCGACGGTTTCTCGGTGTATGTGGCCGGAGCCCATAACCAGCCGGAAAAGCGCAAGGTCACGCTGGGCATGACCAACGAGAAAATGGTCGAAATTAAGGACGGCGTGGCTGAGGGGGAAAAGGTCATTTTGAACTACAAGGACCTGGAATCCAACGGCAAGAAATCGAGCGCGGAAAGCAAGGATAAGGGCGCGAACGGTGAGGGGAAATCGGGTGGCAAGGGCGGTAAAGGCGGTGGCGGGGGAATGAGCGGCGGCGGGGGAATG
>Ga0208492_1002033_pt1 | contig 10800 bp, 7 predicted proteins | sample Subbioar_CSW14AB_FD_184820 | JGI IMG/M metagenome (GOLD analysis project Ga0208492, IMG submission 184820) | Serpentinite rock and fluid subsurface biosphere microbial communities from McLaughlin Reserve, California, USA - CR12Mar_CSW14AB (SPAdes) | ecosystem: Environmental > Terrestrial > Deep...
CCAGCTCGGTGCGCTCGGTCATCGCGTCTTCATCGGCAGTCGCCAGCTCGAACAGGGCGTGGCCGCCGCCGCGTCCCTGCGCGAGGCCGGCATCGATGCGCGCGCGGTGCAGCTCGATGCCGCCGATGCGGCCAGCATCGCCGCCGCGGTGCGCACCATCGGCGCCCAGGTCGAGGTGCTCGACGTACTGGTCAACAACGCCGGCACCTTCGTCGAGGCCTGGGGCACCCAGCCCAGCGCCGTGACCATGCAGGAAATGCGTGCGACCTTCGACACCAACTTCTTCGGCGCCTTTGAAGTGCTGCGCGAGTTCACCCCCCTGCTGGCGCGTTCGCGCGCCGCACGGGTGGTCAACATCAGCAGCGACATGGGCTCGCTGACCCACATCAACAATCCCGAGTCCCATGTCTATGCGGTGGTCGGGCCGGCCTATCAGGCTTCCAAGATCGCCTTGAACGCGCTGACGGCGCTGTTCGCCAAGCAATTCAAGGACAGCCCGGCCAAGGTCAATTCGGCCTCGCCGGGCTGGTGCCGCACCGACATGGGCGGCGAAGGTGCGCCATTGTCGGTGGCGGAGGGCGCCGATACCGCGGTGTGGCTCGCCACCCTGCCGGATGATGGCCCGACCGGGCAGTTCTTCTCCGCCACCCGCACGCGCGGCGTGATGGAGTGGTGAGGTCGGGCGCAGGCGGTATGATGGCCGGCAAGACAGCCAGAGCGCAGGAGAAGGTGGCATGAGCAAGCTTCGCGTCGGTGTGATCATTTTCGCAACCGACAAATCCATACAGCCGACCGAACTCGCGCGGGCGGTGGAGGAGCGCGGGCTGGACGGTCTGTTCGTACCGGAACACACCCATATCCCGCTCGACACCTTCTCGCCGTTCTTTCCCGACGGCAAACTGCCGGCGCCCTACCTGCGCACCTACGATCCCTTCGTGGTGCTCGGCGCGGCGGCGGCGGTCACCGAGCGCATCGACCTCGGCACCGGCATCTGCCTGGTTTCGCAGCGCCACCCGATCTCCCTGGCCAAGGAAGTGGCGACCATCGACAGCATGTCGAATGGCCGCTTCATCTTCGGCGTGGGCGCCGGCTGGAACAAACCCGAGATCGAGAACCATGGCGTGGCCTTCGACACCCGCTGGCGGGTGGTGCGCGAACGCATCCTCGCCATGAAGACCATCTGGAGCGAGGACGAGCCGGAATTCCATGGCGAGTTCGTCGACTTCAACAAGCTGTGGTCCTACCCCAAACCCGTGCAGAAGGGCGGGCCGCCGATCTGGCTGGGCGCCAATTCGAAGTTCGTCGCCGACCGCGTGGCGGAATACGCCGATGGCTGGTTGCCGGTCGGCGGTCGCCAGGGCGGCGCCAGCATCGAAGGCCTGAAGGAAGCCTGCGCGCGGCGCGGCCGCGCTTTCGAGGACATCACGCTGTCCTATTTCTACGCGCCGCTCGATGAAACGGAAGCGCGTGCCCAGATCGCGGCGGGCTATTCCTACCTGGTCTATGGTCTGCCGTCCGAGGGGCGCGAGCAGGTCCTGCCGGCCCTCGACCAGATTGCGGCGCTGGCCGCCAAGTTGCGCAACTGAACGCCACCGTTCTGCATCCCTTCGAGGAACTGACGCCGGATTTCATTCTGGCGGCGGTGGAAGCGCAGGGCTATGTCACCGACGGGCGCCTGCTGGCGCTCAACAGTTACGAGAACCGCGTCTATCAGGTCGGTATCGAGGACAGCGATCCCCTGATTGCGAAGTTCTATCGCCCGCAACGCTGGAGCGACGCGGCGATCCGCGAAGAACACGAATTCACCTTCGAGTTGCAGCGCCAGGGTCTGCCGGTGGTGGCGCCGCTGGGCAAGGACGCCAGACACAGCCTGCATCACCTCGGCGCGCAGCGCCTCGCGCTGTTTCCGCGTCGCGGCGGCCGCGCGCCGGATTTCGATCAACGCGATGCCTTGATCACCATGGGCCGCATGCTGGCGCGCATGCATACCGTCGGCTTTGGTCGCCCGTTCCGGCACCGGCCTGCGATCGACGTGCAGACCTTCGGCATCGAAAGCGTTGAATTCGTCAAAGCCCATTGTCTGCCGGCGGATCTGCGGCTTGCCTACAGCAGTCTCGCCGATGATCTCCTGCGTCTGTGCACCGAACGCTTCGCACAATGCGAAGGCGTGGTATGGCGACGGGTGCATGGCGATTGTCATGCCGGCAACGTGCTGTGGCGTGACGATATTCCGAACTTCGTCGATTTCGACGACGCGCGCATGGCGCCGGCAGTGCAGGACGTGTGGATGCTGCTGTCCGGCTATCCCGAGGAGCAACGCGTGCAACTGGCGGCGATCCTCGAGGGCTATCACGAGTTCGGCGATTTCGACTTGCGCGAGCTGTCGCTGGTCGAACCGCTGCGCACGCTGCGCATGCTGCACTACGCGGCCTGGCTCGGCCGTCGCTGGGATGACCCGGCCTTTCCCCATGCCTTTCCGTGGTTCAACACCCAGGCTTACTGGGAACGCCACGTCCTCGAACTGCGTGAGCAGTTTTCACTCTTGTCCGAGCCGATGTGGGCGGCGGATTTGTTGCATTAGTCTGCGCGAGGCGGAGACGCCAGACGCAGCGCCGACTGCCTTTTCATCTCAGCAAGTCCGGGATGGTGCGAGCAGGCACGCTCTCATAACATCGGCGCCGACCCCAAACCCCGGGTCGCTCCCATGCATGGGCTACGAGGCCCTTACCGAGATGAAATTTTCCGTGCTCGTCGGCCTGCTGCTGGCGCTTGTGATGTCGCCCGCGGTGTTGGCCCAAGCAGAGCCGGCCGCGAGCGCCACCGCCACGTTCGGCCGCATCGTCATCAACGGCAACACCGTCATTCCTTCCTCCGCGCTCGATGCCATCGCCGCCGATTACGCCGGCCATCCGATCAGTGACGAGGATCTGCAAAACCTGCGCAAGCGCATCGACGATGTCTACGCGAGCGCCGGCTTTCGCACTTCCCGCGCGGTGATTCCCAATCAGGACATCAGCACCGGCACGCTGCGCATCGAGGTCGTCGAAGCGGGCATCGAAAGCATCGCCATCAGCGGCGCGCAGCGTGTCAGTGCCGATTATCTGCGTGCGCGCATCCAGGCGGGCCTCGGCGCACCGCTGAATGTCGATCGCCTGAACGACAATCTGCGCCTGCTGCTGCTCGAACAAGTGGTGGAGAATCTCAAAGCCGAATTCAAACCCGGCACCCAGGCCGGCCGCCACGTGCTGCAGGTCAGCGTCGAAGAGGGCGCGCAGTACACCGCGGGCGTGCGCGTGGCCAATGATCGCTCGCCGGCCGCCGGCGGTGTGCGTGGCGCGATTGAGACCGGTGTGCGCAATCTGTTCGGCCGCGGCGACGAGGTCAATTTCACGTTTGGCAAAGCCGACGGCCTGCGCGATCTGGAATTGCGTTTCCGCACGCCCGTCAATCGCTACGGCACCGAACTGAGCGGGCGCTATGCGAACTATCGTTCCGAACTGGTGGAAGAGCAGTTCGCGGTGCTCGATGCCGAGACCCGCGCCCATGCCGCCGAACTCGGCGTGCATCAGGCCTTGTGGCGCACCACCGCGCGCCAGGTTGGCGTAAGTGTGCGATTCACCAGTCGCCAGAGTGAGAGCTTTCTGCGTGGTGTGCCGTTTTCCTTCAGTCCCGGCGCCGACAACGGCCGTCTGGACGTCAAGGCCGCGCGCCTGGGGCTGCATTGGCTGGAGCGCCGTCGCAACGACGTGCTGAGCCTGCGCTACACCTGGAGCATCGGACTGCGCGGCCTCGGTGGCACCGAGCATTTCAACGGCCTGCCCGATTCGGGTTTTCACAGCGGACTGCTGCAGGCGCAGTGGCTGCATACCTGGGGACCCCGCGCCGGCAGTCTGTCGCTGCGTGCCGACTGGCAGGACGCCAGCGAGCCATTGCTGTCATTGGAGAAATTCGCGATCGGTGGGCTGGGCTCGGTGCGCGGCTATCGTCGTGCCCGCGTGGTGCGCGATAACGGCTGGTCCGCCTCCGCCGAATACCGACTGCCCTTGATCAAGCTGCCGGTGCCCGGCCTCTCGACGCGCGAGCAGGATGGGCAACTGTCCCTCGTGACCTTCATCGACGCCGGGCGTGCCTGGAACGAACACGATGCCGCCGACCGACCACGCACTCTGCTGGCGGCCGGCCCGGGCCTGCGCTGGGACGCCAGTCGCGATGTGCGTGCGGAAGTCTATTGGGGCGCGGCGCGACGGCATGTGCGCGGCGCTGCCAGTGACGACATCCAGGACGACGGCATCCATTTTTCCCTGAGCGCGCGCCACGGTTTCTGAGCCCGGCCGCCCGCCACGCCACCCTTTGCCGAGCAGCGCGTGGCGCGCGAGAATCCGCTCTCCCCACCCGACAGCGCGGATCAATGCCATGGCCTACTGGCTGCTGAAGACCGAACCCGAGGAATTCTCCTTCGCGCAGTTGCGTGCGGCCGGCGCGTGCGGTGAGGTCTGGGATGGCATACGCAATCATCAGGCCGCCGGCTATCTGCGTCAGATGGGCGCCGGCGACGAGGTATTCATCTATCACACCGGCAAGGAGAAGCGCATCGTCGGCACGGGTGAAGTGCTGGGCGCGGCGTTCGCCGATGTGAAGGACGAGAGCGGGCGCTTCGTGGCGGTGAAAGTGCGTGCACGCGAAGCGCTGGCCAAGCCCGTCACGCTCACTGACATCAAAAGCACGCCGGCCTTGGCGGATTTCGTGTTGCTGCGTCAGGGCCGCTTGTCGGTGATGCCGGTGACGGCCAGAGAATGGCAGGCGATCCGCAAGCTCGCCGTGTAGGTGCGAATGAATTCGCACCTGCGAAACCTTCCTCCTATCAGCCCGGCGAGGTCTTCTGCTTCTCCCGCTCCCGCAATTGACGGCGCATGATCTTGTGCGTGGTGGTCATCGGCAGGCTGTCCATGAATTCGATCAGGCGCGGCACTTCATGCCGGGCCAGACGCTGTCGCACGAAGTCCTGCAGTTCAGCAATCAGGTCGTCCGTGCCGTCATGGCCGGCCGCCAGCACCACGAAGGCCTTGATGATTTCGGTGCGCACCGGGTCGGGCACGCCGATCACGGCGACGTTCTGCACCGCCGGATGACGCAGCAGCGCTTCTTCGATTTCGGTGGGGCCGATGCGATAGCCGGCCGAGGTGATGACATCGTCGGCACGGCCGCGGAACCAGTAATAGCCATCGGCATCGCGCAGGCCGGTGTCGCCGGTCAACAACCATTCACCGACATATTTCTCCGCCGTCGCGTCGGGGCGGTTGAGATAGCCTGAGAACATGACCGGATGGGGCGCCTTGACCGCGATATGGCCGACTTCGCCATCGGGCAGCGCCTGGCCGGCGTCATCGACGATGGCACAGGTGTGACCGGGCAGAGGCCGGCCGATCGAGCCGGGCTTGATGGGCATCACGCGGCCGTTGTTGCCGAGCGGTTCCATGCATTCGGTCTGACCGAACACTTCATTGATGCGGATGCCGAGTTCTCGTTCCGCCCATTCGAACAACTCCACGCCGACCGCTTCGGCGCCGGATTTCACCACCCGCACCTTCAGTGGATAACGCTCGCGCGGATTGGGGATCTGACGCATGAGTTTCAGCATGGTCGGCACCAGCAGCGTACAGGTCACGCCGTACTCGGCGAGGATGCGAAACGCATTGTCGGGATCGAAACCGCCCAGCGAGGTGCCGACCGTGGTGCAACCATGCCAGAGGCTCGGCAGCATCACACCGGCAAAGCCGCCCATCCACGACCAGTCGGCCGGCGACCAGGTCACGTCACCGGCCCGCGGAAAGCCGTCCCATACGAATTCCAGGCTGGGCAACATGCCGAGCAGCAGGCGATGGGGCTGCAACGCGCCCTTGGGCGCGCCGGTGGTGCCCGAGGTGTAACTGATCCAGGCCGCATCGTCGGCGCGGGTCTCGACCGCGCGACACTCGGGCGAGGCATGTTCCAGGGCGCGCCAGAAGTTGTCGGCGTCGTGGGCCGCGTCGTCGATCAGGAACACGTGCTCGAGGCCCGGACATTGCGCGCGGATGGCGCGCACTTTGTCGACGTTGTCGGTGTCGGTCACCATCACGCGCGCGCCGCTGTCGTTGAGGCGGTAGGCCAGTGCATCGGTGCCGAACAGCACCGAGGTCGGGCTGCTGACCAGACCGAGCTTCCAGGCCGCGAGATGGGTGAGGGCGGTTTCCGGATGTTGTGAGAGCAGTACCGCCACGCGCTCGCCGCGCGTCAGGCCGCGCGCCTTCAACACATTGGCGAAACGGCTGGCGTATTCGTCGAGTTCGGCATAGGTGTAGCGCTCGACCGTACGATCGGCATGTTCGTAGATCAAGGCCAGGCGTTGCTTGTCGCCGGCCCAGCGCTCGCAGCACTCATGGGCGAGATTCAGGAATTCGGGCACCCGCCCGTCCCAACTGAAAGCCGCGCGTATGCTGTCGTAATCGCCGTCATGATTGATAAACATGTGAACCTCCCCGCTGATGGCGCGATTGTAGCGTTGTGGCACGCCTGCTGTGGACGCGCACGGCACCTGATTGTTATGGCTTCGACTTCAGTCGAATGGGGCATTGCAGGGCCGCGCAGCCCCTGCGCGACTGAAGTCGAACCCGGCAGCGATGATTTGCGCGTCGCGTCGCGTCATCCGGCGGTGGTGACACACCCGCCCATTTGTCAGAATGCCTGGACATCAAGAACGGAGAGGAGGTCATCGATGCTGCCTGTAGGCTATTTCCCCTGCACCCAGGACGCCCCCGACGGCAAGAACAGCGCCGGCGTGATCGAGGAGCTGATTGAGCAGGCGGAGCTGTGCGAGGAGGTCGGTTTCGACGGCTTCTACTTCACCGAACACCATCAACAGCAGGACAGCTATCTGCCCGCGCCGGTCTTGATGGCCGGCATGATCGGCATGCGCACCAGGCGCATCAAGGTCGGCACCTGCGTGCTGCTGGCGCCGCTCTACCACCCCATCCGTCTGGCCGAGGACATCGCGGTGGTCGACCAGGCGACCCGTGGGCGTATGGTCGCGGCGGTCGGCATCGGCTATCAGCCGCCGGATTTCGACGCCTTCGGCGTGCCGCTCAAGCAGCGCGCCGGTCGCACCGAGGAATGCGTGGAGATTCTGCGCAAGGCCTGGACCGGCGAACCCTTCAGCTATCCGAGCAAGTACCACACCATCGAGAACGTGCGCGTCACGCCGCCGGCCTATCAGAAAGGCGGTCCGCCGATCTGGCTGGCGGGCTGGGTACCGGCGGGGCTGGAACGCGCGGGGCGCATGGGCGACGGCTGGATTGCCGATCCGATTCAATCGCTGCCGGTGATCAAGGACTACGCCACGCAGTATCGCGCCGAAGCCAGGAAGCATGGGCGCAAGCCCTATGTGGTGCTGATGCGCGACTGTGTCATCGGCGAGAACTGGGAAGCCTGCGTGGCGAAGAGCGGCCCGACCATGACCACCCACCGCTGGTATTTCCATTACGGCGCCTATGTGAAGGATGACTACGTCAAGGATGTGAAGTCCTCGGAAGAACTGACCTTCGACATCGCCGCCAGGGATCGCCTGATAGCTGGCTCGCCGGCGCAATGTCTGGAACAGCTCAAGATGTGGAAGGAAGAGGTGCAGCCCGATTATGTGATGCTGCGCATGCGCCAGCCGGGCGGTCCGCCGCAGGCCGAGGCGCTGGCCGACATACGCATGTTCGGCGAGCAGGTTATTCCTAACCTCTGACCTCCGTTGCCGCCCGCGCGCTGGACGGCGCGCGGGCTTTTCGCCAACAATCACACAGCTTTGCACCGACCACCCGGTCATCCATCAAACAAGTGTTGGAGCAGGTTCCCATGACCTATTTCGCCGACAATTCCCTGTCCATCGGCAATACCCCACTGGTGCGTTTGAACCGGGTGGTGGACCCGTCCAAGGCAACGGTGCTGGCCAAAATCGAAGGGCGCAATCCCGCCTATTCGGTCAAATGCCGGATAGGCGCGGCCATGGTATGGGACGCCGAGGCGCGCGGCCTGCTCAAGACCGGCGTGGAGGTGGTGGAGCCGACCAGCGGCAATACCGGCATCGCGCTCGCCTATGTGTGCGCGGCGCGCGGCTACAAGCTGACCCTGACCATGCCCGACACCATGAGCCTGGAACGGCGCAAGATCCTGAAGGCCTTTGGCGCCACGCTGGTGCTGACCGAGGGCGCCAAAGGCATGAAGGGCGCGATTGCCAAGGCGGAAGACATCGTCGCCAGCGACCCCGGCCGCTATTACATGCCGCAGCAGTTCGAGAATCCGGCCAACCCCGCCATCCACGAGAAGACCACCGGCCCCGAAATCTGGACCCAGACCGACGGCAGGATAGATGTGCTGGTGGCCGGCGTCGGTACCGGCGGCACCATCACCGGCATCTCGCGCTACATCAAAAACACCCAGGGTCGTGCCATCACCACTGTCGCGGTCGAACCCGACACCAGCCCGGTCATCACCCAGAAACTCGCTGGCGAGGAATTGAAACCGGCCCCGCACAAGATTCAGGGCATAGGCGCGGGCTTCATTCCCGGCGCGCTGGATTTGTCCATCATCGACCGTGTCGAGCGCGTATCCAACGACGAAGCGGTCGCCATGGGGCGTCGCCTCGCGCTGGAAGAGGGCATCCTGTCGGGCATTTCCTGCGGCGCGGCCACCGTCGCCGCGGCGCGCATCGCCGCCGAGCCGGCCTTCGCCGGCAAGACCATCGTCGTCATCCTGCCCGACGGCGGCGAACGCTATCTGTCGAGCGTGTTGTTCGAGGATATCGAGGCCTGAGTCTGGCGCACTGAAATAAAGGTGCGGGTGACATTCGCACCATCAGCGCGCCGCGCGAACCGACATCGCCGACACCGCCCTGCAGGTCCTGGCGGTCGCGCATGCTGTCATAGTCGCTCTGTCGTCTGTCTGACGATTCAACGCCGGTGATGGTTGACCTGCCGCGCCAGACGGGCGTCTGACCTGCACAAGACCGCATGCCGCCATCAGCAGGCGCGAATTCATTCGCACACTCAAGTCGGATATCTGAATTCGAAGCGACGCACCGAATTGCACGCGCCCGCGCGTCCTGCGCACCATAACGGCCGCTCGCTGCCCTCTCAACTGTGCTTCGCCCTGCCGATTATCGGCGCGGAACACCACCTCGCCGCATGGTTCGTTTATTGCAGGACGTCGCCTACAACTTCCGTCATCCAATCAGGGACCCCACTATGGCCGGCAACTCCGCGCGCTCCGAGGCTGTTCACGACATCACCAATCGCAAACCCATGGCGGTTCCTCCGCCGCAATCGCTCAGCGATTTGTGGGCGGCCGATGTTTTCACACTGGCCAAGATGAAGGAAAGTCTGCCCAAGGACGTCTTCAAGTCCGTGCAGAAGACCATTGAAAACGGCGAAGAGCTGGATGTCTCGGTCGCCGATGTGGTGGCGCTGGCGATGAAGGACTGGGCCTTGTCGAAAGGCGCGCTCTATTACGCCCATGTGTTCTATCCGCTGACCAACGCCACCGCCGAAAAGCATGACGGCTTCATCTCGGTGCAGAGCGACGGTTCGGTGATCTCCGAGTTCGGGGGCAAGGTGCTGGTGCAGGGCGAGCCCGACGGTTCGTCCTTCCCCAACGGCGGTATCCGCTCGACCTTCGAGGCGCGTGGCTATACCGCCTGGGATGTCACCAGTCCGGCCTTCATCATGAACACCGACAACGGCGCGACGCTGTGCATACCGACGGTGTTCGTGTCGTGGACCGGTGAAGCACTGGACAAGAAGACGCCGCTGCTGCGCGCCAACGCGGCCATGAACAAGGCTGCCAAGCGCGTGCTGAGCCTGCTCGGCCACAGCACCATCGCACCGGTCAATTCGAGCTGCGGTGCCGAGCAGGAATATTTTCTGGTCGACGCCAACTTCGTCAACAACCGCCCTGATCTGCTGTTGGCCGGGCGCACGCTGTTCGGCGCATCGGCTGCCAAGGGCCAGCAGTTCGACGACCATTACTTCGGCGCCATCCCCGAACGCGTGCAGGTCTACATGCAGGATGTGGAGCAGCAGTTGTATCGGCTGGCAATTCCGGCCAAGACCCGTCACAACGAGGTCGCGCCGGGGCAGTTCGAAATCGCGCCCTTCTTTGAATCCGCCAATGTCGCGACCGATCACCAGCAACTGTTGATGACGGTATTGAAGAACACCGCCAAGAAGCACGGTCTGGTGTGTCTGCTGCACGAGAAGCCCTTCAAGGGCATCAACGGTTCGGGCAAGCACGTCAACTGGTCGGTGGGCAATGCGACCCAGGGCAATCTGCTCGACCCCGGCAATACGCCTCACTCCAATCTGCAGTTCCTGTTGTTCTGTGGCGCGGCCATCCGTGGCGTGCACAAGTTCGGTCCGCTGCTGCGCGCGGTGATAGCGACCGCCAGCAATGATCATCGACTCGGCGCGAACGAGGCGCCGCCGGCCATCATGTCGGTGTACCTCGGCTCGCAGATTGAAAATGTGTTTGAACAGATCAGCAGCGGCAAGCTGACCGAATCGCTGAGCGCCGGCATGATGGATCTCGGCATCAACACCTTGCCGGTGTTCAAGAAGGACGCCGGCGATCGCAATCGCACTTCGCCGTTTGCATTCACCGGCAATCGCTTCGAGTTCCGCGCGGTCGGTTCGGGACAGTCGGTGGCCGGCCCGCTGGTCGCCATGAATACCGTCCTCGCCGATTCGCTCAATTGGGTGGCCGATCAGCTCGAGACCCAGTTGCAGG
>Ga0208492_1002034_pt1 | contig 10792 bp, 12 predicted proteins | sample Subbioar_CSW14AB_FD_184820 | JGI IMG/M metagenome (GOLD analysis project Ga0208492, IMG submission 184820) | Serpentinite rock and fluid subsurface biosphere microbial communities from McLaughlin Reserve, California, USA - CR12Mar_CSW14AB (SPAdes) | ecosystem: Environmental > Terrestrial > Deep...
TCCTTCAACTCTAAAATAAAAGGATTTAGAGCTAATTTAAGAGGCGTAACTGACGTGAATTTCTTCCTTTTTAGACTTGAAAAACTATTTGCTTAATCAATTACTCCCCAGAAAATTAACCTGACCCAAAACAACCTATAACAATACAGGTGAGATAGAAAAATATTCACTTAGTGGAAATTCGAGTGTTTATAATTATAGCGCGATAACAGAGCCCACAGGCGCTACCTATATAAAGGCCCGTAACTACGCGTTGTATTTCAAATTCTATAAAAGAAGTTATGTGGCGCCCTGGGGCAGATATTTTTTATTCGGGGTAACTGTAAACATGCGTGAATGTACTTATGATCCTTCGGAAATGTATCTACACTATGAGAAATTCGTTTATGGCGGAGCGTCTCCACAAATGATAACGTTTAGTAATTTCGGCCCCACTACTCAAAATTATATATATCCGGATCTTTTAATAGGAAAAGGCAACAGCAGGATCATTGGGAACCGTGTTATGCTGGATTATGGTTACAATGTAAATGTTGCAGCGCTTACGCTTACTCTGATCGACGCTTTTGATGAATATGTTCCTGTGGCCGAAAAGTACATACAGGTAAATTCGGGTATGCGCGTTAGAGGGATCAACCGCTTTAATTTCTTTGTAAAGCTGGGGTACTTATTCTAGGTGTTTCCCGTAATTGCACAAGTCTTGTAAAGGCGCTTCAGCCTAAAAATTGACCGGGGAAGTTGTGAAAATGGCCATATGAAATCCAGGGATTAAAATGATGTTTATTTGTTAATTAACGTTAATGTATATCATTTTATACGTTTTAAACATAAAAATACGCCTAAAATGATATATATTTATATATATTTTGATATTTAAGTCTTTACATGGCGAAATTAAAGCCCGATATGAATCTGATTATTGACTACCTGAAGACGCACTCCGGGGTTTCCTCTAAGGAAATCTATGATAAAACTTCAGCAAGCCTTGTAAGTTACATCACGTTGCAACGAATGCTGAAGGGTTTGGTTGAGAAGAACTTTATAATTGCTAAGGGATCGGGGAAAGGAACTAAGTATGTGGTAAGCGAAGCTTATCAAATTATCCACGAGATAGATCCGCTGGAATATTTTAAGAAAGAAATTGACGATCGAATAATTAGAAAAAACTACAATTATGATTTAATAAAGAAGACGCTTAACAAGATCGACCTTTTCACCGCATCAGAACTTGATAAACTTAATCGTCTACAGGAGCTTTATCAAAAAAAAACTGCCAAACTTACGGAAGCGGAATACAAAGCAGAAATGGAAAGACTGGCAATTGATTTGAGCTGGAAGTCTTCTCAGATAGAAGGTAACACATATTCAGTATTAGAAACCGAGCGTCTGTTAAAGGACAAAGAAACAGCTGCAGGAAAGACAAAAAATGAGGCAGTAATGCTTTTGAATCATAAGGAGGCATTGGATTTTCTTGTTGCTAATTATGATTATGTCAAGCCATTATCATTACATGCCATTGAGGATATACATAGCATTCTGATGAAGGAACTTGATGTGGAGCGTAATATTCGAAAAAGAAATGTTGGCATCTCCGGAACTAATTATCGTCCACTAGACAATGAATTCCAGATTAAGGAAGCAATGGAAGAAATGTGCAGTTTAATAACCCTTAAACAGAACGTGTTCGATAAAGCCTTGTTGATTTTGTTGCTGATATCTTATATACAGCCATTTAATGACGGAAACAAGAGAACCGCCAGAATTGTAAGTAATGCCATATTAATGGTAAATCATTATTGTCCCATTTCATTCAGAACTGTAGATTCAACCGAGTATAAAAAAGCCATGTTAATATTCTACGAACAAAATAACATCAGTGCTTTCAAGAAAATTTTTATCAGTCAGTTCGAATTCGCTGTGAATACTTATTTTTAATCAATATGGATTTTGCAAGTCCGCTATGACGGGCGTAGTGAAATCATGTAGTCGAATTTATGCCTGCCGCGAGGCAGGGGTCCTGGGCGAAGCCCTGGGATATGGGTTTAATTCCTGTACATTTTGCGGCGAAAGAAAAAATTAGGTCTTTGATCTCGTTCGCTTGTCGCTTATGCCTCATAGCTTCAGCGAGGGAGCACGGCGGAGTATTTCATTAAAAAAAACATTGTTAAGTTTTCATCCAGTAAGACAGAACCTGCTAAGTGGGTGGAGAGTTCCCGGAAAGTTTATGGATTAAAAAAGTAAAAGCGTAATGGTAAAGGACTATTTTGAGAAAACAACGCGAGCCATAACATTTTCCGTGTGGCTCCCTGACCTTGACCTTAGCGGTATAACTCAGAATGAACTTCAAAATTAAAACCCCCGCTATGCAAAGCAGAGCAGGGGTTCTTTTAAGGGCTTATCATTGTTAAGCCTTCATCTCAGAAAGCACACTGTTCATGCTTCTTACAGCATCAGCGCTCTTGTTGAATGCAGCTTGTTCGTCGGCGTTTAATTTGTAGTCAACAATTTTTTCCCAGCCGTTTTTCCCGATAATTACAGGTACTCCAAGGCAGATATCTTTCTGACCGTATTCGCCGTCAAGAGCAACACAGCACGGGAATAATTTTTTCTGATCGTTGATGATGCTGCTCACAAGCGTTGCTACTGCAGCTCCGGGAGCATACCAGGCACTGGTTCCAAGCATACCTGTTAAGGTAGCTCCGCCAACCATTGTATCGGCTGATACTTTTTTAAGCGTATCGGCATCCAGGAATTGTGAAACCGGAACTCCTGTATAAGAAGCTAAACGCGTTAAAGGGATCATAGTCGTATCACCATGTCCGCCGATAACCACACCGCTGATATCACTTGCCGGCGCATTTAAAGCCTGGGATAAATAACATTTGAAACGCGCGCTGTCAAGAATACCACCCATTCCAATAACCCTGTTCTTAGGTAATTTACTTTCCTTTAACGCGAGGTAGGTCATGGTATCCATCGGGTTGCTCACAATGATGATGATCGCATCAGGGGAGTGTTTTAATACATTTTCAGTAACGGTTTTTACGATCCCGGCATTAATGCCGATAAGCTCTTCGCGGGTCATGCCTGGTTTACGCGGAATCCCGCTGGTAACCACTACCACTTTAGAATTTGCTGTTTTGCTGTAATCGTTTGTGCTTCCGGTAATGCGGGTATTAAAACCGTTTAAGGTAGCGGTCTGCATAAGGTCCAGTGCTTTTCCCTCAGCGAAGTTTTCTTTAATATCTAAAATAACGACTTCGCTTGCAATGCGATTAAGGGCAATGTACTCCGCACATGTGGCTCCTACGTTCCCTGCTCCAATAACTGATACTTTCATTATACTTTTTTTTAATGTTTTGTAAATTTAGAATTTTTAAAAGCACGTTTTGTACGTGTTCATAATTTTAACGCTAAAATAGGTAAAATTTTATTCGGCTCTCAGGCCTTAATTTTAGAAGCCAGGTTTAACAGTTTTCCTTCCTCAAAATAATCTGCCATTAATTGGAGCCCGATAGGCAAGCCATTGCTGTGAGTGCCACATGGTACGGAAATGGCCGGTATTCCCGCAATAGGGGCCTGAACCGTAAAAATATCTTCAAGGTACATTTTTATAGGATCGGCGCTGTTTTTTCCAAATTCAAAAGCGGTTCCCGGTGTAGAGGGCGTTAAAATAAAATCAAAATCTTTAAAGATTGCTTTTGTTTTATCCTGGATAATACGTCTTACCTTCTGACCCTTACTGTAATAAGCATCATAATAACCAGCGCTCAAAACAAAGGTGCCAAGCATGATCCGGCGTTTTACTTCTTTCCCAAAACCTTCGCTGCGCGATTTTTTGTAAGTGCTTTCAAGGTCAGTAGCCTTAGTTGTGCGGTGGCCGTAATGGATCCCGGAAAAACGCGAAAGATTTGAAGAGGCCTCCGCCGTGGTGAGCACATAGTAGGTTGGAACCAGGTACTCCAGGTATGGGAAACTTACTTCTTCCAGTTGATGACCGGCTGCTTTTAGAGTTTCAATTTGTTTTAAAACAGCACTTTTTACCTCCGGATCAATTCCATCGGCATAGACACATTCTTTTAAATAGGCAATTTTATATTTTTTGTTCGCGTCCAGGTCTTTTGAGAAAGAATCTACGGGGTGTGCCGATGAAGTATTATCATGAGGATCTTTTCCGCTGATCACCTCCAGCACCAGCGCCATGTCCTCTACTGTTTTGGTAATGGGCCCGATCTGGTCGAATGAAGAGGCGTATGCAATTAAGCCATAGCGGGAAACTCTGCCATAAGTGGGTTTTATACCAACTGTCCCGGTAAAGGACGCGGGCTGACGGATAGAACCACCGGTATCGGAACCGAGGGTAACATGACACAGGTTGGCGGCCACCGCAGCAGCAGCCCCTCCCGAGGAGCCACCCGGTACGCGTTTTTCATCCAGTGGATTCAATACGTTTCCGTAGGCGGAATTTTCATTGCTGCTTCCCATGGCAAACTCGTCACAGTTCAATCTACCAATAATAATAGCATCTTCAGCCAACAAGCGCTCTACCACCGTGGCAGAATAAAGGGACTCAAAACCTTCAAGGATTTTTGAAGAGGCCGAAGCTTTATGACCTTTGTAACAGATATTGTCTTTAAGTCCGATAATTACGCCCGCCAGTTTTCCCAACGGTTTGTCTGCTGAGCTTCCTGAAGCAATTTTTTCATCTACTTTAAGGGCCTGTTCGGAAGCCGATTTTTCAAAAACTTCTAAAAAGGCGTTGAGCTGTTTTTTTTTTGCGATCTCTGAAACAGCTTGTTCTACAAGAGTTTTGCAGCTTACCGCACCCGACTTAAGATCAGATTGTAATTTATTTATTGTTGAAAATGAATACACGGAAATTGGTTTTTAAAAACAAGAAAAGCGTTATCCTTTTTTGAATAACGCTTCAAATCTACATAATAAAAAATTATTTTTTTTCGGTTTCGTTGCTTTCAGATTCGCCTTTGCTGGCATCTTTAAAATCCTTTATGCCTTTACCTAAACCTTTCATTAACTCAGGTATTTTTTTGCCTCCGAACATCAATAAAAGAATGATAAGGATGACAATAATTTCTGGGGCGCCCATTCCAAACATAGTGTATAATTTTAGTGGGACAAAGATACGATAATATTATTGTTCCGCAAACCTTAATTTTACTCAAATCCCGGCTTGTTTTTGCTGTTTTAAGTCACCTGATCGGGTAATTGACAATATGAAGGAACAGATCGTCCCGGAGTGAAGTAATAGCAAGGAAATCACAGGTTAACGCGAATAAATAAATATAGTTATTTTTTTAAGCAGAAAGTTTGATGGTTTCTGTAAAAATAGTTAATCTTACAATCTAAAATTTTGAGTTTTATGAGTACGGATTCTCCTATCGATTACCTGCCGATTTTTATCATGTTTACTATAGCCGTGGGCTTTGCCGTTGTATCGCTGTATGCAACCCATGCTTTAGGACCAAAACGTAAAACAAAGGTAAAACTGGAGTCATTCGAGTGTGGCATCGAAACACAGGGGAATGCGCGCGTACCCTTCTCGGTTAAATATTTTCTTGTTGCAATTCTTTTTGTGTTATTCGACATAGAGGTTATTTTTATGTATCCCTGGGCCGCTAATTTCAAGGAGCTGGGAATGCTCGGTGTGATTGAAGTATTCAGCTTTATTGCTTTGCTGCTGGTTGGATTCTATTACATGCTTTCCAAAAAAGCCCTGAAGTGGGAAGATTAAGAAGTTAGAAATCCGAAGTGAGATCTAGGAACTAAATCTTAAATCTCACCTCTTTAAATCTTAAATTGAAAATGTCAAAAGAAATTATAAAAAGAACAAAACTCGAAATTGCTAAACAACCTGAAGGTATTGAAGGGCCGGGCTTTTTTGCCACCAAGGTAGACGAAGTGATCGGTATGGCCCGCGCCAATTCACTGTGGCCGCTTCCTTTCGCGACTTCCTGCTGCGGGATCGAATTTATGGCTACCATGGGTTCTCATTACGACCTTGCCCGTTTCGGGATGGAACGTTTGAGTTTCTCGCCACGCCAGGCAGATCTTCTGATGGTGATGGGGACCATCGCAAAAAAAATGGGACCTACACTGAGACAGGTGTATGAACAAATGGCGGAGCCGCGCTGGGTATTGAGCGTTGGGGCATGCGCGAGCAGTGGTGGTATTTTTGATACTTACAGCGTATTGCAGGGCATTGACAGGATCATCCCGGTAGATGTTTATGTTCCGGGGTGCCCGCCACGTCCCGAGCAGATCATTGACGGGATCCTGAAGATCCAGGAACTGGCAAAAAATGAATCAGGCAGACGCCGTCATTCACCCGAGTATAAGGAGCTGATGAATAGTTTTGGAATAGAGTAGTAGGATTGACAATTTCTAATCATATAATTTGAGAATCTTAAATAAAAAAGATGAGTAAAGAGATTTTAGACAGGGTAACCGCAAGACTAAGTACACAATTTCCCGGCTTACACCTGGAATCTGAGTTATTGTATGATTTTCCTGTGTTTACAGTAGATCATACAAAAGCACATGAGATCCTTAAATTTTTGAAAGAAGATCCTGAGTTGAATTTTCATTTTCTAACGGATCTTACGGGTATGCAGACTGCCGATGAAAAACAGTTAGGGGTAATTTACCACCTGCATAACATGCCAAAAAACATGCGCATCCGCATCAAGACTTTTTTTGATATAGCTAAGCCTGAAATTAATACTGCTACTGATCTCTGGGCCGGAGCCAACTGGATGGAACGCGAAACCTATGATTTTTTCGGCATCCGGTTTAAAGGGCATCCTAATTTGGTGCGTATCCTGAATGTTGACGAAATGGATATTTTCCCGCTGCGTAAGGAATATCCCCTGGAGGATCAGACGCGTGATGACAAATCGGATAAAATGTTTGGAAGATAAGAAGTTAGAAATTGGAGTTTAGATCTAAGATTTTATTTCTTAGATCTAAATTCTTAAATCTTAAATCAAAAGATGAGCAAAAAAGAAAATACGTTAACGCCGCCACCTGATACCATTGAAAAGGAATACACTACCCTGAACCTTGGTCCAACGCACCCTGCTACACATGGCATTTTTCAAAACGTGTTAAAGATGGATGGCGAGATCATTCACGATGCGGTTCCGACTTTAGGATACATCCACAGGGCTTTTGAAAAACTGGCAGAACGCAGACCTTATGCGCAGATTACGCCTCTTACTGATAGGATGAATTATTGTTCTTCCCCGATCAATAATATTGGCTGGCATACAACCGTTGAAAAATTACTCCAGATAAAAATTCCAAAACGCGTGGATTACATGCGCGTGATCATTATGGAACTTTCACGGATCGCCGATCACATTATCTGTAACACGATTATTGGGCAGGATACGGGTGCTACAACAGGCTTTTTATACTTATTTCAGTGGCGCGAGCACATTTACGATATTTTTGAGAGCATCTGCGGTGCGCGTTTAACAACAAATATCTGCCGCATCGGAGGTTTTGATACTGATTGGAGCAAGGTTACCTGGGACAGGATCAACGCTTTCGTAAAAGATTTTCCCGCTGCATTAACCGAATTCAACAAGCTCTTAATGCGGAATAAGATATTCATGGACAGGACGATCAATTGCGGCCCAATAACTGCTGAGCGTGCTTTGGAATATAGCTTTACCGGCCCTAATCTTCGCGCAGCAGGTGTAGACTATGATGTGCGGGTAGCAACGCCATATTGTTCTTACCAGGATTTTGATTTTAAGATCCCTGTTGGTACAAGCGGAGATACCTACGACCGCTTTACCGTACGTAATGAAGAAATGTGGCAGTCGCTTGAAATTATTAAACAAGCCCTTAAAAATATGCCGGCAGGTCCATCGCATGCCGATGTTCCGGATTTCTTTTTGCCACCAAAACAGGAAGTTTATAATAATATGGAAGCCCTGATCTATCACTTCAAAATTGTGATGGGAGAAACGGAAATTCCTAAAGGAGAAGTATATCATTGTGTTGAGGGTGGAAACGGGGAATTAGGTTTTTACCTTATCAGCGATGGCGGCAGGACGCCGTTCCGCCTGCATTTCCGCAGACCTTGTTTTATTTATTATCAGGCTTATCCGGAAATGATAAAAGGTGGTCTATTGTCGGATGCTATTCTCACCATGAGTAGCATGAATGTAATTGCGGGAGAATTGGACGCTTAACGAATTAGAAATTAGAATTAAAAATTAAAGAATGAGTTCACAGGTACATGGAACGCAGGAGTTTAACAAAGCAAAACGCGCTGAAATAAAATTCAGCGAAGATGCGATGATCGCCGCGCAAAAAATTGTTTCTCAATACCCGGCTGACAAACGCAAATCGGCCATGCTGCCGGTGCTGCATATTGCGCAGGCCGAATTCGGCGGCTGGCTGAGTCCGGAGGTGATGGATTATGTTGCAGATTTTCTGAAAGTAAAGCCCATTGAAGTGTTTGAGGTGGCATCTTTTTATTCGATGTACAATTTAAAACCCATGGGTAAGTGTATTCTTGAAGTTTGCCAGACAAGTTCATGCTGGTTAAACGGCGCGGAGGATATTATTAAATACATCGAGAAAAAATTGAACATTAAAGTAGGAGAAACAAGCGCCGATGGGATGTTCTCTTTAAAAGCAGTAGAATGCCTGGGCTCCTGTGGCACTGCGCCCATGATGCAGTGCGGGGCAAGCTTTCATGAAAACCTGACTTACGAGAAACTGGATAAGATCATGGATAACTACAGATCTGAAAATAAACGTAAGAGTTACACGGACAAGGATTATAAAAACACTTTATAAAAATATATTCAGTGGGTAAAAAACTATTAATACACAACGATAAGATACCTGGGATCAATACCCTTGAGGTTTATCGTGCCAATGGTGGATATGCTTCTGTTGAGAAAGCACTAAATTCAATGACTCCCGACCAGGTTACCGATGAAGTAAAAAAATCAGGTTTAAGAGGACGTGGGGGTGCAGGATTTCCAACTGGACTAAAATGGAGTTTTCTGGCAAAGCCGGAAGGTGTGCCACGTTACCTGGTGTGTAATGCTGACGAGTCAGAGCCGGGTACATTTAAAGACCGCTACCTGATGGAGAAGATCCCGCATGCACTGATCGAAGGGATGATCACGTCTTCGTATGCGCTCGGTGCAAGAACATCCTACATTTATATTCGCGGCGAATATTTTTATGTGGCGCGAATTTTAGAAACAGCATTGGCGGAAGCTTACGCAGCGGGTCTGCTGGGCGAAAATATTTTGGGAACTAAGTTTTCGCACGACTGTTATATACAGGTAGGTGGCGGAGCGTATATCTGCGGCGAAGAAACGGCATTGCTGGAATCGCTGGAAGGTAAACGCGGCAACCCGCGCATCAAACCTCCGTTTCCTGCGGTAGCAGGTTTGTGGGGCTGCCCAACGGTTGTAAATAACGTGGAAACAATTGCGGCTGTTTGCCCGATCGTGATGATGGGCGGAGAGGAGTACGCGAAAATTGGCATCGGAAAATCTACCGGAACAAAACTGATCTCTGCATCGGGACATATTAATAAACCGGGGGTTTACGAAATTGAGCTGGGAATCCCAGTTGAAGAATTTATATACAGTGAAGAATACTGCGGCGGGATCCGCAACGGTAAAAAATTAAAAGCGGTTGTTGCCGGGGGGTCTTCGGTTCCCATTCTTCCTGCGGACCTGATCTTAAAAACGGCAAAAGGTGAGCCCCGCTTAATGACTTACGAAAGCCTGGCTGATGGCGGGTTTCAAACAGGTACTATGTTAGGCTCAGGCGGATTTATTGTGATGGATGAAGACACCAGTATTGTAAAAAATCTATTTACGTTTGCGCGTTTTTACCACCACGAGTCATGCGGTCAATGTTCGCCTTGCCGTGAAGGAACGGGCTGGATGGAAAAGATCCTGAAGAAATTTTTAAATGGAACGGCGAATGAAAGCGATGTGGAGTTGTTGTGGGACATTCAAAGCAAGATAGAGGGAAAAACCATTTGTCCGCTGGGAGAGGCTGCTGCATGGCCGGTAGCTGCGGCCATCCGCCACTTTAAACATGAGTTTTTAGAGATCGCGAAAAGCAAAAAGTTCGTAGACATTAGTCATTATAACCGCTTAAATAAAATTGTTGCGTAAATGAAAGTAACTATAGACGGAAAAGAAATTGATGTGCCAAAGGGAACCACGATTCTCCAGGCGGCGCGTATGATCGGCGCGGAGGTGGCTCCACCGGCCATGTGCTATTATACCAAATTAAAAACCAGCGGAGGATATTGCCGCACTTGTATTGTAAAAGTGACACAGGGCAGTGCCGCTAATCCAACACCTATGCCTAAGCCGGTTGCTTCCTGCAGAACAGAAGTAATGGACGGTATGGTAGTAGAGAATTTTACCAATGCAGAAGTTTTAGAAGCGCGCAAAGGAGTAGTTGAATTCTTATTGATCAATCATCCTTTGGATTGCCCGGTATGCGACCAGGCAGGCGAGTGCAGCCTGCAGGATCTGGGATACGGTCATGGTGCGGCAAAAACGCGTTATGAGTTCAAGCGTCGTGAGTTTGAAATGATCGATATAGGTGATAAGATCAAATTACACATGAACCGCTGTATCCTTTGTTACCGTTGTGTAAAAACAGCTGATCAGATCACCGATAACCGTGTGCATGGAGTGATTTCCCGCGGTGATGCTTCAGAGATCTCTACTTATATTGAGAAAATAATTGACAACGATTTTTCGGGGAATGT
>Ga0208492_1002035_pt1 | contig 10779 bp, 12 predicted proteins | sample Subbioar_CSW14AB_FD_184820 | JGI IMG/M metagenome (GOLD analysis project Ga0208492, IMG submission 184820) | Serpentinite rock and fluid subsurface biosphere microbial communities from McLaughlin Reserve, California, USA - CR12Mar_CSW14AB (SPAdes) | ecosystem: Environmental > Terrestrial > Deep...
TCCCGATTGACTGGTGGGCGCCGCCCTCCGGCGCCAGCGTCACACCGGAGGGCGTGCCGACGATCATGAAGCGGGCATCCTGGTAGCAGGCATAATTCAGTGCATCGAGGCCGCGATGGATGAAGGGGTCATAAACCGTTCCAATTGGGATCAGGCGCTTGCCGAACAGCTGGTGAGACAGGCCCGCCGCCCCCAAGAGTAGGAACAGGTTCATCTCGGCGATTCCCAGTTCGATATGCTGACCCTCGGGGGTGAATTCCCACTTGGCGGTGGAGGGAATGCGATGCTCGATGAAGGTATCCGCCTGTTCCTTGCGGGCAAACAGCTTGCGCCGGTTGACCCAGGGACCAAGCGACGTCGTGCCCGTCACATCGGGCGACGTGGTCACAATACGCGCGGCCAGTTCGCCGCCTGCCTTGGCGAGATCGTCCAGGATCTTGCCAAACGCTGTCTGGGTCGAGACCTCGCGGCCGGTACTGAAATCGATCGTCGGCACCGGGAGGCGGGCATCATCGAAGCGCCGTGTGCCTTGGGCGAAGAAGGGCACCGCGCGCAGAAATTCGCGCAGAGCCGCAGGATCCCGCACCGTGGCGAATGGCTCCCATTCCTGCCCCTCGGGCACGCCCATATGCGCTTGCCACTCGACCATCTGGGTCTTGGTCATGAGTCCGCCGTGATTGTCCTTGTGCCCGGCAATTGGTGTGCCCCAACCCTTCACTGTGTAGGCGAGAAAGCAGGTTGGACGGTCATGGGTGATGTTGGCAAATGTGTCGGCCATGGTCTCGACGCAGTTGCCGCCAAGATTCTCCATCAATGCGGCGAGTTCCTTGTCCGAGCGCCGGTCAATGAGCGCCGAGACATCGCCCTGGTCGCCAAGGTCTTCCATCAGCCGCTTTCGCCAGACCGACCCACTTTGATACGTCAGAGCTGAATATTCCGCGTTCGGGCATGCATCAATCCAATCGCGCAGGCGCTCGCCTCCCGGCTCGGCGAAGGCCGCACGTTGCAGGAGGCCATATTTTACTCGGACGATCTCCCATCCGAAAGCGTCAAAGATTTTTTCAATACGTTCGAACAGACCTTCTCGAACGATACCGTCCAGCGACTGGCGGTTGTAGTCGATGATCCACCAGCAATTGCGCAAGTCGTTCTTCCAGCCCTCCTGAAGGGCTTCGTAGACATTGCCTTCGTCCAACTCCGCGTCGCCGACGAGCGCCACCATCCGGCCAGATTTCAGCTCGTCGCCCCACGGCTTCGCCTTGATGAAGTCCTGGATGATCGAGGCGAAGGATGTGATGGCCGCGCCCAAGCCGACGGAGCCGGTCGAAAAATCGACGTCATCAATGTCCTTGGTGCGTGAGGGATAACTTTGCGCGCCACCGTAGCCGCGGAATGTTTCCAACTTCTCGCGAGTCTGGTGCCCCATCAGATACTGCATGGCATGGAAGACCGGCGAGGCATGCGGTTTGACAGCAACGCGATCTTCGGGCTTGAGCACGTGAAAATATAGCGCAGTCATGATCGAGACCATCGACGCCGAGCTGGCCTGATGCCCTCCCACCTTGATACCATCCACCTTCGGGCGGATGTGATTGGCACTGTGGATCATCCAGTGCGATAGCCAAAGCAGGCGTTGCTCGATGATCTTGAGTTCGGATGGTGTGGTCATGATGATCCTCCTGTCCCGCATGTAGCGCCTATTCGCGGGTGGAAGACGGCAAAGATGATAGTAAATGTTATCACTTTTAGCGATAATGAGCGCCATCTCGACGATCCTTGATGAGAACAGCCAAACATGTCGACAAACCTTGATGAAATCGACCGCCGCATTCTCAAAGAGCTCCTGGAAGACGCGCGCCTATCGCACCAGGAACTGAGCGAGAGGGTTGGTCTCTCGCCGTCCCCCTGCGCCCGTCGCTTGCGCAAGTTGGAAGGAGAGGGCTACATTGTGGGGTACGGCGCTATCGTCGACGAATCCCGTATGGGTTTCGGCTTCAACGTTTTTGTTTCCGTGAAGCTGGATCAACAGATCGATGGTCGGCTTGTTGAGTTCGAGCGAGAAGTCCGGCGTTGCCCGGAAATCGTCGAATGCTGGCTCATGACTGGAAAGTTCGATTATCTCCTGCGGCTCTCGGTCGCGGACCTTAATGATTTCGAACACTTCCTAACCGGGCGGCTGACAAAGATCCCAGGCGTCGCGTCTATTGAGTCCTCTGTGCCCATCAGGCGCGTGAAGCATCAGGCATCACGGCTAAGGTAAGAATATCGAAATAGCAGTTTGCGATCTGGGCGAGTGCTGAATTCATCTCACCTTCTTGGCTGGTAGATCGTAAACGGCAAGGGAACCCAGTGGATTAAAGGCGCTTGGGACCTAGAGTCAGAACTTACAACCAATAGATGACGGTTGCGGCGAGAGCGCAGGCCGAAAGGAACAAGATTGGGCAGCGGTCGTAGCGCGTGGCGATCCGCCGCCAGTCCTTGATGCGGGCGAACATGTTCTCGATCCGGTGACGCAGTCGATAGAGGTCTGCGTCGTGTGGGATCGGGACCTGGTTCAGTCGCAAACTTCTGCGTTGATCGGTTGAAGCTGCTGATCTTCTTCCGTTAGGCAGCCAGCGCAGCAAACTGGGCAAATGGGCAGAGTCCAGGCGTGAACTGCCCCTTCCGGATCATGTTCGCCACTTCGATACCTTCAAGCGTTGACGAAGCCGAGGCGAAGGACTTGAACCCCAGCATTGGCCGAATGCGCTTTTTGATCGTTCGGTGATCCTGCTCGATCATGTTATTGAGATACTTGATCCGGACCATCTCGATCGAGATCGGGCAACCAAAGCTCCGCGACATTCGGTTGACCGCGGTGATCCCAGCCGTGTTGACTCCGCTACGGTCGATGACGATCTTGCGGGGTAGGCCGTTTACCTCAAGGGCCCGTGCGAAGAACTTGGTCGCCGCCGTCTTGTTGCGCCGCTTCGACAGCATGAAGTCGAGGGTTTTGCCCAGCTTGTCGACAGCTCGATAGAGATAAAACCATTCACCCTTCACCTTGATGTAGGTCTCGTCCATACGCCAGGAACGATCTGTCGGGGTCTTCCTGCGCCGCGCATTGGCGGCAATCAAAGGAGAGTACTTGGCGACCCAGCGGTTCAGCGTCGCGTGGTCCACCTGCACGCCCCGCTCTGCCAAGATCTCTTCCAGGTCCCGGTACGACACCGTGTAGCGGACGTCGAAGAATACCGCGAACAGGATCACTTCTTTGGGGAACTGGGCACCCTTGAACGAAATCATGCTTAGCTCTCCCAGTTCCATCTGCTTCATGGCAAGACGGTCGGCCACAAAGCCGACGGCCGTCAACCGTTAGAGTTTGCGACAAAACCCACCAGAAGCGCGTCGAACCGTGCCGAAAGCCCTACGGGGGCTGCGGCATTGCCATGGGCCTCGAGTGCCTCCGCATCGGCCCAGGCCTCCAGCATCAAGAAGCGTGCGGGACGGTCGCGGGTATGGTGCAGATCGTACCGCAGGCAGCCCGCCTCGCTGCGCACATCCGCGACGATCCCAGTAAGCGCTGCCTGCAAGGCCGCGTCCTGCCCGGGTTTGGCCACCAGCGTTGCGACGATGTGAATATTTCCAGACATCAGAACCCCTCAAGCACGATTTTCCCGCGGGCGGTGTTCGTTTCGATCAGGGCATGGGCCTTTTTCAGGTTTTCGGCGTTGATCGGAGACAACGTTTCGGTGAGCGTCGTGCGGATGCTTCCCGCGTCGATCAGGGCCGCCACCTCGTTCAGCAGCTTGCCCTGCTCGGCAATGTCGGGCGTGCCAAAGATCGACCGTGTGAACATCAGCTCCCAGTGGATCGAGACCGCCTTGCGTTTGAAGCCCAGGACGTCCAGCGCCTCGGGGTCGTCGATCAGTCCGAAGCGGCCCTGCGGCGCGATCAGGGCCTGAATACCCTTCACATGCCGGTCACTCTGATTGGTAGAGAACACGAAGCCCGGCGCGCCGATGCCAAGCGCATCGACCTGCGCAGCAAGATCGCCATGGTGATCAATGACATGATGCGCGCCAAGCTCGCGCACCCAGTCCTGCGTTTCAGGACGCGACGCGGTGGCGATCACGGTCAGATCGGTCAGTGCACGGACAAGCTGGATCGCGATTGACCCGACCCCGCCGGCACCACCAATGACCAGGACGGCATTGGCCGCCCCCGGAACCGGGCGGCGAATGTCGAGCCGGTCGAACAGCATTTCCCAGGCCGTGATGGCCGTCAGCGGCAGCGCGGCGGCCTCGGCATTCGACAAGGTCTTGGGCTTTTGGCCGGTGATGCGGGCATCGACTAGATGGAACTGGCTGTTGGCGCCGGGCCGGGCGATGGATCCGGCGTAGAATACTTCGTCGCCGACCGCGAAGCCCTGTGCATCCGGACCAACCTCAGCCACCCGGCCCACGGCATCCCAGCCGAGGATCTTCCATTCGCCCTCGGGCGGTGTCGCGCCTTTGCGGACCTTGGTGTCCACGGGGTTCACCGACACTGCGGCTACCTCGACCAGAAGATCATGGCCGGTGGCCTCGGGGCGCGGCAGCTCGATGTCGGTCAGGGCGTCAATACGGTCGATGGTGCCGGGAGACTGGTAGCCGATGGCTTTCATGGGATCACTCCGTTGTTCGATTGCATGGAAGCAAAATTGATCCTACATTCACTATGTCGCAATATGCACAAAAAAAGCAAATAATATCAAAAAGGATACTGTATTGGCCAAAGCCCGTCACTCACGCTTCGACTGTACCCCCGGATGCTCGGTAGAGGCCGCCATCGGCCTGATCGACGGCAAATGGAAATCTATCATCCTGTGGCACCTGCTATCCGGAACGCTCCGGTTCAACGAAATCCGGCGTCATGTGGATAACTGCACGCCGCGCATGCTGACCAACCAGCTCCGAGAGATGGAGGATGACGGGCTGATCACGCGCAAGGTTTATGCCCAGGTGCCGCCAAAGGTGGAATATTCGCTGTCCGATCTGGGCCGGACCATGGAGCCGATCCTGCGCGCCCTGAAGGATTGGGGGGATGCCAATATCGGTCTCTACGGAAAGCCTATCGGCCACGATCCCCGCGACGCAGCCTGAGAGTCGGCTCCCGTCCAGATGCCCGGTCGGCAGGGCGATTATAGGCTTGACCTGATCCAGAGCGAGGCTGGAACAGAGGTTGGCGACCCCGGGGATCTGGGTCAGGACAATGACGCGTACACTATGCGCGAGCGGCTGACGCCGTTTGACAGGGGGACCCGTTCCAATCGGATTTCCTTTCCGAAGGTCATCAAGGGTGCGACCCGGGCGGATGCACCGCCCGGGTCCGGTTTTCACCAGTTGCCGGTGTTCGCCATCGACGCCCAGGGCTCGGCCGGGGCGAGGTGTTCGCCCTCTTGCAAGAGCTCCAGCGAAATGCTGTCCGGGGTGCGCACAAAGGCCATGTGGCCATCCCGAGGCGGGCGGTTGATGGTCACGCCCGCGGCCATCAGGCGGGCGCAGGTCGCGTAGATATCGTGGACACGGAACGCCATGTGGCCGAAGTCCCGCCCGCCGGAATAGGGCTCGGGATCCCAGTTCCAGGTCAGTTCCACCTCGGGCGCGCGGCGCGACAGAGCTGCCTCGCGGTCCTCGTCGGCGGCAAGGAAGATCAGGGTGAAGCGCCCCTTTTCGTTCTCGATCCGCCGGGTTTCCGCAAGGCCGATCAGGTTGAAGAACCGGATCGTCGCCTCGGGATCGGTCACCCGGATCATTGTGTGCAGATAGCGCGTCATGCGGCGACCCGGGCTGCGAGAGCTTCCATCACCAGCTTCGCCAGCGGTTCGGCCGAAGCGGGGTTCTGCCCGGTGACGAGGTTACCATCGCGCAGGGCGAAGGGCTTGAAATCGGGACCGGATTCGTGCCGCGCGCCCAATTCCTTCAGGCGGGTTTCCAGAAGGAAGGGCACGGCCTTGTCCAGCCCGGCCGCACGCTCTTCGCTGTCGGTGAAAGCGGCCACCCGACGTCCTGCGACAACCGGCGTCCCGTCTGCCTTGCGCGCCCCCACAAGCCCCGCCGGACCGTGGCAGACGGCGGCGACGACCTTGCCCGGTGCGTCGAAGTCGACCACCAGGCGGGCAAGCGCCGCGTTCTGGGGATAATCGAACATCGTCCCGTGGCCGCCAGGCAGCAGGATCGCATCGTACCCCGAGGCCATATCGCAACGCTAGAGGCGCAACTGGGCCGCCCTTTGTTCCAACGCCATGCCCGCGGGGTCGTGCCGACCGCCGTTGCCGACGACCTTGCCGCCAGTCTGGGCCAGTCCCTGGACCGTGCCGAGGCCGCGCTGGCCACGGTCAAGGCGCGGTCGGCCAAACTGTCGGGCGTGGTGCATCTGGCGGGTCCGGCCGAATACCTGAGCGCCCGGATTGCTCCGGTCTTGCCACGGCTGACAGAGGCAAGGCTGGAGGTGCGCATCCAGACGGGCAACAAGAAGAGCCTTTACGAACTTCTGCTCTCCGACCCCGTCGATCTGGCGGTTACCGCCTCCTCACCCGAGGACTCGCGCCTTGACAGCCACCTGATCGGGACCGAGACACTTGTCGCTGTGACACTTCCGTCCATGGCGGACGGCGGTATTGACGCACCCTTCGTCTCTTACGACCTTGATCTTCCGCTCAGCCGCACCTGGATCGCTGCGAACGGACTGTCGTTGGACGGACGGCGTCCGGTGGTGTCTGTCCCCGACCTCCGCGTTTTGCGATCACTCGTCCTGTCAGGCGCCGGCTGGACAGTGCTTCCCGACTATCTGTGCCAAGCTGACATCGAAGCGGATCGGTTGGCGCAAATTCCAGCCCCTATTGAGCGTCCTGGCAATGGTCTCCGCCTCGTCTGGGCCAGGGGTGCCTTGCGGCATCCTCGTATCGCCTATGCACGCGATCTCCTGCTTGATGCGCTCGATGCCCCTCGACTGAAATCCGCCTGGACTGTTTAGCGGCCCAACCCGGCAAGAAGGCCCTGTCGTGAAAAGTGAAGAAGGTTCCACCTCAGACCCGGGCCTCCCAACGCTCGCCGATCTACACCACGGAAATGGACCGTCTTGTTGCCCATACGCGGGCATTCGAGAGACTTGATCGGCCGACCGCTATGGGCCGAAAGCGCTCCGGGAGTCGAAACGGGCGGAAAGCGGACGGTCGCTGCGCAAAGGATGGAGGTCAGCAATGCGAACCAAGCGCTAATTCGCTGCAGTTGCTGGAACGACCGCTTCACGGTGAATCTAAATTCGTTCGGCAAAGCGCCTGATGCGTTGCACCAGGCGCCTCTTGTTCCTGTCACATCGCGTTACTTGATGGCGAGGATGTCGAAGTTGTGGACGTTAGCGACCACACCGTCGTCCCACCCGCCAGCGACCAACTCCGCTGCCCGTTCGTTCAGCAGCCCGGCGACTTGACCGGCAAAGTGTGCTTCACGGCCAGCATTGTTGGCGAAGATGTCGAAGATTGCGAAGGATGTTTCGTCAATCTGCAGCGCCGCCCAGAACAATGTGCCGGGTTCGGTTTCTCCGACGATGGGACCAGCTGCGGTCAGCAAGGCTGCCAGTTCCGGCCCTTTGCCGGGTGCTGCTTCGAGCGTGATGTACGTGGCTGTCGTGGCCGAGTAGAGATCAACCGGTTCCTTCACCGACAGGACATCGGAATTGTTGATATTCGCGACAACACCATCGTCCCAGCCCCCGGCGACCAGCGCGTCGGCATTTTGGTTCAAAGCCGCGGCCACAGCGCCGGAGAAATGCGCATTGCGCGCTTCTTCATCCACGAAGATATCAAAGATCGCGAGCGTATCTTCGGCTTGCAAGGCAAACCAAAGCACGGTGCCTGGTTCGGTGTCCGCGACAATCGGGGCGGCTCCGGCCAGAAATTCGGCGAATGCTTCGGTCTGGCCTTCAGCGGCGGGCATGGCGATGTAGCTGGCAGTGTGATTTTCCATTGGGGTTTCCTGTGCGAGTGCAGATGTCGTGATCAAGGCCAAAGCGGCAAGTGTCTTGAGAATTTGGGCTTTCATGGTCGCCTCCTGATCGACAGGTCGTCGTGGTTGGTTTCGATGCACCCTTTTCCCATGCCGAATGCCTCGGGCACCAATCCCGAACTTCTATTCTTTGATAGACATGTGCTATGGTGAACCTCATGGCGGAAAGTGACGGAGACTGTGGCAGTGGAGATGAACCAGATCAGGTATTTTTTGGCTGTCTGCCAGCATCGCAACTTCACCCATGCCGCTAGCGCCTCAAATGTTTCCCAACCGTCCTTGACGACCGCGATCAAGAAGCTTGAACACGAGCTCGGGGGTGATCTGTTTGTCAGGGACCGCGCGGGATGCAGGTTGACGGCACTCGGAAAACTCATGCAGCCAAGGCTACAGAAAGCGCATGACGAAACCCAGGCAGCTAAGGCAGAAGCCGTCCGCCACACGCGACTAGAGCGGGTTCCTATTTCTGTCGGAGTTGGCGAAACGATCGGTCACAACCGGATTTCGGCCGCCTTGGGACGCTTCCGTACACGATTGCCGCAAGCCGAAATAGAGTTGATCGTGGCGTCTGCCTCCAAGCTTCTGGCAGGATTGCGAGAGGGTGAATTTGACGTCGTTGTCACGGCGACGACGGTCAGTGAAGACCTCTATCGAATAGACCAGCTCTATGACGAGTCCTACAAGGTTGTGGTGTCCAAGTCGCACCCGTTGTCTGAACGAGACGCTATTTCTCTTTCGACACTCGCTGAAACTGACATGCTCGATCGACCCAATTGCGAAATGCGGGATGCGTTGCATGGGGCATGTGCAGACCAAGGTCTCGAACTCTACGCGGCCTATCGGTCAAATCGTGTGGATTGGTTAGTCGAACTCGCGCGGCAGGGATTAGGCGCGGTGATTTTGCCAACCACGGCAATTCCAGCAGACAGGGGCCTCGTTTCGATACCCATCGACGGCCTTGAAATTTCGCGAACTGTTTCTGCTCTTCGTTATCGGCACCAAACGACGAGACCAGAGACAAATGATCTGATCCGTGAGATTGCGCGTGTGTAGGCGGAGTATCATTGATGGCCGACATTCGCGCATAGTGCAGTAACTGGTACTTTGGGCTCCAAGTGGACCTTCGTTGCAATGACGTCGAACGGCGGGTCTGGGCCGACCGACAGAATACCCACCGGCCGGCTTCGACTACAGGTCTATCCCCTCCGACAGCGTTAGGGCGTCATCCAGATCGACGCCGAGGTATCGGACTGTGCTGTCCATCTTGGTGTGGCCCAGCAGAAGCTGAACCGCTCGCAGGTTTCCCGTCTTTTTGTAGATCTGGGCTACCTTCGTCCGGCGCATCGAATGCGTCCCATAGGCGCTCGGCTCAAGCCCTATCGACGTAACCCAGTCCCGCAAGATACGCGCATATTGTCGCGTCGACAGATGAGGGCTGTGGTGAAGACGGCTGGGCCAAAGATATTCCATCCCAAGCATCTCGGGATCAGAGATCCAGCGCTCAAGGGACTGGCGTGTCGTTTCGGTGATCTCGAAGCGCACCGGCTTTCCCGTCTTACTCTGTATGACGGAAGCGCGCTCCTTCACCCGCCCGGCCGCAAAAACGTCGCGGACCTTCAGGCAGACCAAGTCGCAACCCCGAAGCTTGCTGTCGACAGCCATGTTGAACAGCGCCAGATCGCGTCGGTTGTCCGCCATCTCGAGGCGGACGCGGATTGACCAGACGTGCTTCGGCATCAGGGGGCGCTTCTGGCCGATGATGCGCCCCTTGTTCCAGGCGGGACGTTCGGGGCGCAATGCCGGCAGAAAATCGATGGACATGGTTTGACCTCCTGTCCACCTGTCCCACCCTAACTTCGGCTGATCCGACAAGATCGATGGTATCACGAGACGCCTGAGTCGCTCTGTGCAGCCTCGCGGGGCGGAAAGCTGTCTGACGGCGGTGCGGCATGGCAACGGCAGCATTCCTGAGAATACGGCCACCGGTGCACGGCGCAGCGATGATCCGGCACCGCGCATTGTGATCGGGTGGGGAGCGGACGGATGCCAAATGTACCTAATTTATTCCAAGCACGAAATCGCGCGAGCCACTCTCGGTCTAGCGCCTTGCATCTACGACATAAAAATTGTCACCGGCCGCTTCGATTACCTCGTCCGGCTGATCTTCGACGACAGTTAACGTGAGGGCGCTGCAGTCATCCTGGTCTTCGGAAGGCTGGAACACACCGCCCCGAAGAAACGCGGTCTTCTGTTCGGGATCGAGTGAGGCCCAGAACCCATCAGTCGTGAGAACCAGGCCCTGACCAGCCCCGAATGTTTGGACGGTCTCTTGGGGAACCATGAATCGTTTTGTGCGAAAGCTCCGCGTAAGGAGGTTACGTGACGGTGACCGTGCCAGCTCATCAATCGCTACCAGCGATATGGGGTTTGCCAGGGTGTGCGGCTGTATCGACCATTCGATGTCGGACGTCTCTTGAACCAATCCTGCAAGACAATCACCGGCGTGGAGAATGCAGGTCGCACCCTGCCTTTCGATAAGTGCAATCACGACACTCGCCGAGTCTCGTCGATATGTGCCTGAAAGTTCCGCTTGGATCACGCGCAAACGGTCGATGATGGCCTCCGGTGTCACGACTTCCGCAACGACGAACCAGTCAATCAGATTGCGCGTCACGTCGCGAGCAAAAGCTCCACTGGCTTTCCCGTTCGAGGAGCCGTCGAGCACAACAGCAAGAACGGCATCGTCACGAAG
>Ga0208492_1002036_pt1 | contig 10771 bp, 8 predicted proteins | sample Subbioar_CSW14AB_FD_184820 | JGI IMG/M metagenome (GOLD analysis project Ga0208492, IMG submission 184820) | Serpentinite rock and fluid subsurface biosphere microbial communities from McLaughlin Reserve, California, USA - CR12Mar_CSW14AB (SPAdes) | ecosystem: Environmental > Terrestrial > Deep...
TGCCCGAGTTCTTCGCGTTCATGCGCACGTCGCCGAAGTTCCAGTTGTCGAACGACGACAAGGGCCGCGCGCAGTACATCAAGATGTCGGAAGACTATCTGGGCGCCATGGAGAAGAAGCTGCCGGAGTATTTTGGCATCCTGCCCAAGGCGAAGCTGGTGGTGAAACGCGTTGAAGCCTTCCGTGAAGAGCCGGGTGGCGCGCAGCACTATTTCCCGTCGACGCCGGATGGCACGCGGCCGGGCGTGTTCTACGCACACCTCAGCGACATGAAGTCGATGCCGACCTTCTCGCTTGAGGCAATCGCGTATCATGAGGGCGTGCCGGGCCACCACATGCAGATCGCGATTGCGCAGGAGCTGACGGGCATTCCGAAGTTCCGCACGCAGTACGGCTACACGGCCTATCAGGAAGGCTGGGGTCTCTATTCCGAGGCGCTGGCCAAGGACATGGGCTTCTACACGGACCCGTATTCGGACTTCGGCCGTCTGTCGGCCGAGATCTGGCGTGCGATCCGTCTTGTGGTCGACACCGGCATCCACTCGAAGGGCTGGAGCGAAGAGCAGGCGGTGAAATACTTCCTCGACAACGGCCCGACGCCGGAAGGCGCTGTGCGGTCTGAAGTGCGCCGCTATATCGTGTGGCCGGGTCAGGCGACCTGCTACAAGATCGGCATGATCAAGATCCAGGAACTGCGGGCGCTGGCGCAGAAGGAGCTTGGCGACAAGTTCACGATGGCTGGTTTCCACGACACGGTGCTGGGCGGCGGCGCGCTGCCGTTGCCGGTGCTGGAAGCGCGGGTGAAGCGCTGGATCGACAAGGTGAAGGCGGGTTGACGTGGACCGCCGGGCTCCTGCCCGGCAGTTGCGCCACATGGCGCACGGTTCGCTTGATGTGATGGCGTGCCGGGCAGGAGCCCGGCGGTCCGAAAGTGCAAGGGCGGTACGATGAAGCGTTTGTTTGCTGCGGGACTGATGGCTTTCGCGGCGGCGTGTTCGCCGGCTGCGCCGCCGGCGCCGACGGCTGAAGAGATCAAGAAGACCAGTGCGGAGCTGACGGTGTGGTTTGACGCCGAATACGAGAAGCTGCTGCAGCTCAGCCCGCTGCAGCTGACCATGCTGGGCCGCAAGGACCAGTACGACAAGCTCGACCAGTTCACCGACGCGGCCGCCGACGAGAAACTGGCGCTGGAGAAGGCCAGCGTCGCGGAGATGAAAGCGAAGTTCGATCCGGCGAAGCTGGATGCGGAGTCGCGCACGTCGTTCGACATGTGGACGTTGCAGGCGGAGGTGGACGAGAAGCTCTCGGCCTTCCGGCGGCAGGGCTACACCTTCATCAAGGACGGCCCGCACTCCTTCCTCGCCAACTTCATGATCAGCTTCCATGCGGTCGACGAGAAGAGCGACATGGAGGCCTATGTCGCGCGTCTGGGCGAAGTGGCCCGCGCGCTGGACCAGGCGCTGGACCAGGCGAAGCTGGGCGTGGACGCGGGCACGCGGCCGCCGCGCTTTGCCTATGACCAGGCGATCACGGAATCGCGGAATGTGATCACGGGCGCGCCGTTCGGCGCCGGCAAGGATTCGCCGCTGTGGGCCGACGCGAAAGCCAAGATCAAGGCGCTGGTCGACGGCAAGAAGGCGACGGCAGACGAGGGCAAAGCGCTGGAAGCGGCCGCCAAGGCTGCGCTGACCGACAAGGTGAAGCCTGCCTATGAGCGCGTGATTGCGTGGCTGGAGGCGGACAAGCCCAATACGGGCGAGCAGTCGCAGGGCGTGAGTTCGCTGAAGGACGGCGCGGCGTTCTATAACGCAATGCTGGAAGCGCAGACGACGACTACGATGACGGCGGACGAGATCCACGAGCTTGGCCTCAAGGAAGTGGCGCGGCTGCGCAGCGAGATGGAAGCCATCCGCGAGAAGGTGGGTTTCAAGGGCGACCTGCCGGCGTTCTTCGCGTTCATGCGCAGCGACAAGCAGTTCTACGAACCCGATACGGACGTGGGCCGGGCGGCGTATCTGAAAAAGGCCGAGGACTACATCAACGGCGCCAAGGCGAAGCTGCCGGAGTATTTCGGCATCCTGCCGAAGGCGGACCTGGTGGTGAAGCGCGTGGAGGCGTTCCGCGAAGAGAAGGGCGGGGTGCAGCACTATTTCCAGGGCACGCCGGATGGCTCGCGGCCGGGGGTCTATTACGCGCACCTCAGCGACATGACGGCGATGCCGCTGTGGGACCTCGAGAGCACGACGTATCATGAAGGCCTGCCGGGCCATCACATGCAGATCTCGATCGCGCAGGAGCTGACGGGCATTCCGTTCTTCCGCACGCAGTATGGCTCGACCGCCTATGTCGAGGGCTGGGCGCTCTATACCGAGCTGCTGGCCAAGGAGATGGGGTTCTATACGGACCCGTATTCCGACATGGGCCGCCTCAACAACGAGATGTGGCGCGCGGTGCGGCTAGTAGTGGACACGGGCATCCATTCGAAAGGCTGGGGCGAAGAGCAGGCCGTCAAATACTTCATGGACAACTCGCCGACGCCTGAGGCCGCGGTGCGTGCGGAGATCCGCCGGTATTTCGTCTGGCCGGGACAGGCGACGGCCTACAAGATTGGCATGATCAGGATCCAGGAGCTGCGGGCGCTGGCGCAGACCGAGCTTGGCGACAAGTTCACGATGGCCGGCTTCCACGACACGGTGCTGGGCGGCGGGGCGTTGCCGCTGCCGGTGCTGGAAGCGCGGGTGAAGCGGTGGATCGAGACGGTGAAGGCCGGTTGAGGGAGTTGCGCATGAGAGTGCTGATCGCAGCCGGGCTTGTGGCGATGCTGTCGGGATGCGGCGGCGGGTTCACGGGCGACGCCAAGGCGATGAACGACATGTGCATCAGCGGCGGTGGCGAGGCGCGGTACTGTGACTGCGTGACGAAGGCGCTGCAGGAGAAGCTGTCCAAGGACGCTTTCGCGGAGATGGCGAAGGGCGGCAAGGCGAGCGAGCTGGGCGCCAATCTCGACGTGATCGGCGAGGCGGACGCGATCTGCGGCAAGAAGCCGGTCGTCTAGGGCGGGGGCGCGGCGGCTTTCATGTCGTCGATGCGCTTCTGCAGGGGCGCGACGGACTCGTTGCAGCGGAAGGCGACGTAGTGGTCGACGCCCTTGGTGCAGGCCGTGCGATAGGCCAGCGCGGCTTCCAGGTTGGGGATTTCGGACGACAGGCTGAGTTCGTCGGCCATGTAGGCCTGCGCTTCCTGCACGCCGGCGTCGGCGGCTGCGCGGACCATGGCGAAGGCGGTGTCGTAGTCCGCGCCGGCGACTTCGCCGCCGAGATAGAGCATGCCGAGGTGGTAATCGGCTTCGGGCAGGCCCTTGGCCTTGGCCGCCTTGAACATGGCTTCGGCGCGGACGGGATCGGCCGTGACATTGTCGCCGGAAGCAAGTTCGCGGCCGAAGCTGATGGCGCCCTGTGCTGAGCCGCCGTCGGCGGCCTTGTTGTATTCGGTGACGGCCTGGCTGCGCAGCGTGGCGCGCTGGTCGTCGGACCCGAAGATGTAGCTGGACCCTTCCATGATGACGTCGCCATAGAAGGCGTGCGCGACGGGTTCGCCCGCCTGGCTGGCCTTCTCGCAGATGGGATCGGCGGCTTCGAAATTCGGCAGGTCGTCGACCATGGTCCAGAGGACGACAGCGCATTGCAGGGTGAGCACGACCGGATCCCCCTTTGCGGCCTCGGCGTCCAGCAGCGCGCGTGTTTCGGGCTTGAAGACGCGCTCGGCGAGGTAGCGGCTTGAATAGCGGTCGAGATCGGCGGGCGAGAGGCCGAACGGGGCGAGGCTGTTGAGGGAGGCTTCGCGCTTTTCCTCCGCTTCCTTCTTGGCTTCGACGACGGGATCTTTTGGCGCAAACGTTTCCCACGGACGGAAGACCCAGACGCTGGCGCCGATGACGGCGATGACGCCGACAATGGCGACCGTGCGCCAGAGCGCGCGCAGGGCGCGGTTGGGCGGGGGCTTCAGCGGCTTCACATGGGACTTGCCGGCGAGTTCCTTCACCTGCTTGACCACGTCCTGATAGCCGGCGTGGGCGCGGTCGCCGTGCCAGCCGATGAGGTCCGCGGTGTGGAGCAGGTTGAACGGGACGGGGATATTCACCGGCTGGATCATCACAGGCACGAGGATGCCGCGCTCGCGCCCGATGGAGCTTTCGGCGCGGACCCAGTCGGATTTCACCGACTCCTTCGACCAGATGACGATGACGGCCTTGCACTTCTCGAGGACGGACTGGATCTTCTCGTCGAACGTCTCGCCTGTTTCGAGGGCGACGTCCCACCAGACATCGAGGTTCTCGACCTTCAGCGCGTTGGCGAGGGCTTCGGCCTTCGCGCGATCCGCCTTGCGATAGGAAAGGAAGACGTCAGCCATGCGAGTCCCCACTAGCCCCCCGGCCAATGTCCCGGGAGCACGCTAGCAGCAGCGGGAGCGGCGCGGAACTAGCCTATTCGGCGGGAACTGTCGCCGGGTTTGTCGCTTGCTTTTTCAGATATTTCACAGGCAGGCCAGGCGTGCCGACCTGTTCGGGATGGGCCGCGAGATAGGCCGCTTTCAGTTCGGACGAGCGGGAGTGGTTGCCGTCCGGCGACCAGCCGGGCTTGTTGATGAAGCGGCCGATCCACCGCCACGGGCGCGGGCCGTCCTTCCAGCAATCGCGCAGCAGCGAGAAGAGTTCGTTGTAGGCGACGACGAAGGGGTTGTGGCTCTCGAGCAGTTTCACGGTGCCGTAGATGGGCTTGTCGTAATCCAGCTCCGGCACGAAGGAGCCGAACATCTTGTCCCAGATGATGAAGACGCCCGCGAAGTTCGCATCGAGATAGCGCGGGTTGGTGGCGTGGTGAACGCGGTGGTGGCTGGGTGTGTTCATCACCGCCTCGAACCACGGATGCATCCGGCCGATCGTCTCGGTGTGGATCCAGTACTGGTAGACGAGGTTTACCCCTGCCGAGAGCGCGATGAACTCCGGGCTGAAGCCGAGCAGCACCAGCGGGAAAGCGATGATGACGAGGCCTGTCAGCGGACCGAACCATGGCTGACGCAAGGCGGTGGTCAGGTTGTAGTGCGTTGAAGAGTGGTGGGTGTGATGCTCGGTCCACCACCAGCGCACGATGTGGGCAAAGCGATGCTTCCAGTAATAGATCAGGTCGTACGCCACGAAGACGATCAGGAAGCTCCACCACGTGAACGGCACGTCGAACAGGCGGTAGGGCCAGAACAGTATCAGCATCCAGACGCCGACGAAGGCGAAGACCGTGTCGACGACGACGCTGCCCAGACCCATGGCGAGGGAGGTTAGCGCGTCTTTCGTCTCGTAGCGGCCCTTGGCGTGACCGGCCTTCACCGCCCACCATTCAAGAATGAAGGTGACGAGGAAGAAGGGGATCGCGATGACTGTCGGCTTCAGATCCATGGCGCATGGGGTCGCACGGGGCGGGCGCGATTGGAAGCGGGGCGCCGTAACGGCACGGCTTTTTCCGGGAGGGCTTAGGCCGCTGCCAGGCTGTCGATTTTATCGGCCGGCTTGAAGGATGCGCCATCATGCCGCCAGCGCTGGATGGCGACGGAGGCGGGCGTGACGGTGAGCAGGACGAAGCCGGCGCCGGCGCCGCGCTCGCGGGACGAGGCGAGCGAGGGGGCGGTCAGCGTGTGGACCGACGTGACCGGGTCCTTGCTGAAGAAGTAGCCGTGGACATGGCCGCAAAGCACGATGGTGCGCGCCGGCGGCGTCAGCAGGGCGAGCGCCCTGCCCGAGCGTCGGGTGCGGGATGCGACCAGCGCCTCGGTGGGCGTGAAGGGCGGGTGATGGCAGGCGAGGAAGCGCCAGCCGGTAGGGGCGGCATTCTGCATCTTGGCCTGCGCTTCTTCGACGTCATCGAGATCGAAGGCGCCCTGTGACCAGTCGCGGCGGAGCTGGAAACTGCGCGCCGTGTTGATCGAGGCGATGGCGGCGAGGCCGTTGCCGCCGGTCCAGAAGCCGCCGAGGTCGAGCCGGCCGAAACGCCCGAACGGGCTGAAGGCGCGGCTGTGGATCGCATAGACCGGCGTGTCGTGATTGCCGGGCGCGGCGACGATGGGGCGCGTGATCTGGCGGAGCCAGCTGTCCGCCTGCCGGAATTCACGCCGGCGTCCGGCCTGCGTGAGATCGCCGGTGAGGGCGATGCAATCGGGCTTCAGCGTCTCGATCGCTTCGAGAGCGGAGTCGAGGGCTGCTGGGGCTGCATCACCGAAATGAATGTCGGTGATGTGCATGATGGTGAGAGCGGATGCGTCGGACATGACTAGCTGGCGGTCTTGTCAGCCTGTTCCAGCGGCATGGCAAGAACGGGCAGCGCGCCACGGTCCAGCGTAACATCGCTGACGCGGGAAACGCGCATCGGTTCGCCATCGAGCACGACAAGCGGGCGGCGGCTCGGCAGTTTCAGCGAGGCCAGTTTCGCGCGCACGATGCGCAGGCGCGGCGACTTGCGCCAGCCGCCGGTGAGGAAGGCGGCGCCGAAGGAGAGCATCTGCCAGACCGAGCGGAGCTTCAGCGAGGCGATCTCCAGCCGGTGGCCGTGATCCTCGGTATCGGGGACGAGCACGCGATCGAGGTCGCCGATGGCGATGACGAGGGAGTGGGCGCTGCGCCATGTCTGGTCCGGCGTGCGCCAGCGGATGCGGCACTGGAGCGATGGGCCGATATTGCGGAACAGCGCGCCAGCGGCTTCGCGGATGCGTTCGAATTTCTTTTCCGAGCGCGTGGCTTCGCGCAGGCGCGTCATCGGGCCGGCGAAACCAAAGGCAGCTGCGAGGAAGAAGGGTTCGCCACCGACGCGTCCGACATCAAGGCTGCGCGGAACAAGTTTCGGGATATCCGCGATGGCCCGGGTCATGTCGCCATGGCCGAAGATGATCTTGGGAAGCACGTTCATCGTGCCGCCGGGCATCGGGATGATCGGCACGCCGGTGCTGACGGCGCGGGCGGCGGCGGTGCGCGCCGTGCCGTCGCCGCCGACGACGATGACGGCGGAAGGCTTGTCGCTGAACGCCTTGTCGAACGCCTTGTCGAGTTCCGACGGCGTGACGGAGAGGATTTCGAACGTGGCGCCGGGCGAGGCGGCTTTGAGGGCCTCCTCATTGAAGCGGGCGCTGCTGCCAGCATTGCTGTTGATCACGACAACGTAATGAGACTGCTGCGCGGTCTGGGGCTCGCGCTCATCGTCATTGGCGGGATCGCCGAAGGTTGATGCCGCGCGGATGCCGTCCGCAAGGGCCAGCGCGCGGGTCGCAAGCAGCGATTGAGAGACGGTGGGAGCAGGTTCCATACGCATTCGCCAAAACCCCTGCGCGTGCGCGAACACGGCAGGCGACCCCGCCTGTCTCATTTGTCCGCCGACAGAGGCGAAATGCACAGGAGCGACGGGGGTTCCATCGGAGATTGACCGGTGGGGAAGGCGGCGCGAGTGTGCAGGCAACGGTTGGATCACGAACCGGCAGGGAGAGACGATGCGCAAGTGGACGGTGGCCGCGCTGGCGGCGGTTTCGGCGTTGGCGCTTGGGTCGATTGCGCAGGGTGCGCTGGCCCAGCAGCAACAGGCAGGCCAGACGGCGGCGGCGCAGGTGCGCGGCGGGCCGTCGAACCCGGTGGCGGAGGGCGCGACCGAAGTGTTCGCGACGATGCGCGACGGCGTGAAGCTGGCGGGCAATCTCTACCTGCCGCAGGGCAAGGGCCCGTTCCCGTGCATCGTGACGCGCACGCCTTATGGCAAGGACGAGATGTACAAGGACCCGCGCGGGGCCGAGGGCTACCAGAAGGCGGGCTATGCCTACCTCGTGCAGGACACGCGCGGGAAGGGGCATTCGGAAGGGTTCTACCAGGCCTTCGTGAACGATCGCGACGATGGCTATGACACGATCGAGTGGATGGCGAAGCAGAGCTGGTGCAATGGCAATGTCGGCATCACAGGGCCGTCGGCCATGGGCATTACGGGCAACCTCGCGGCCATCGCCAACCCGCCTCATCTGAAGGCGGCCTTTGTCGTGGTGGCGCCGACGTCGCTGAAGAATGCGAGCTTCATCGGTGGCGCGTTCAAGCAGAAGGACTCAGGCGACTGGAGCCGCGACCAGGGCGTGGCCGAGGATGTGATCGCGAAGAATGCAGCGAGCTATCCGGCAAGCGCGGAGTATGCGGCGCTGGATATCCAGCGCAATGCGGAGTTCATCGATATCCCGATCTACAATCTCGGCGGCTGGTACGACATTTTCAACGAAGGGAATGTGCGCAACTTCATGAAGCTGCAGCATGAAGGCTCCAGGGGCGCGCGCGGCAACCAGAAGCTGGAGATGGGTCCGTTCGGCCATGGCGATCTGTCGGGCGATCTGGAATATCCCGATGGCGGCGGCCTGCGCGGCAATCCGACGGAGATCCGCTGGTTCGATTACTGGCTGAAGAATATCGACAACGGGATCATGAGCGAGCCGCCGGTGAAGGTCTACATGATGGCCTCGGCGCGGAAGGGCGCGGTCTCGGCCAGGAACCGCTGGATGACGTTCGGCGACTGGCCGCCCGCGCCGGCGACGACGGACTATTTCCTCGGCATTGACGGCAAGCTGACGACCAAGGCGCCGGTGGCCGCGTCGGCATCGAAGACCTATGCGTTCGATCCGAAGAAGCCGGTGGAGTCGATCGGGGGCGCCAACCTTACCTTCGATCGCGGGCCGATGGACCAGCGGCCGATCGGCAAGCGCGCGGACTACCTGAAGTTCGAGACGCCCGTGCTCGACAAGGATGTGGCGATTGCGGGCCCGGTGAGCGTTGACCTGTGGGCCTCGACCGACGGGCCGGACACCGACTTCATGGTGAAGCTGGTGGACGTTTACCCGGATGGCTATGAGGCCATCGTGCTCGATGGCGCGCTGCGTACGCGCTATCGCGATGGTCGCGGCATCGACGACATCAAGATGATGGTTCCCGGCGCGCCGACCAGGCTGACCATCGACCTGTGGGATACGGCGATCACCTTCGAGAAGGGTCACAGGATCGCGGTGCATGTGACGAGCTCGAACGCCCCGCGCTTCGACGTGAACCCGAACACGGGCGCCAATCCCGGACCGGGCGTGAAGACGCGGGTGGCGAAGAACACGATCTACATGGATGCGGATCATCCGAGCGCAGTAAAGCTGCCGGTGATCGTGGTGGGAGAATAGGGTGGCTAGCAGCGAACGAATCTACGACCTCGTTGTCTACGGAGCGACCGGGTTCACCGGCCGGCTGGTGGCGGAGCACATGCTGGCGACCTATGGCGTGGGCGGCGACGTGCGCTGGGCCATTGCAGGGCGGAGCAGGTCCAAGCTGGAAGCCGTCCGCAGCGAGATCGGCGCCCCGGCGGACCTGCCGATCGTGATCGCGGATGCGGGGAATGCGTCGTCGCTCTCGGCGATGGCGAAGTCAGCGAAGGTGATCATCACGACGGTCGGGCCCTACCAGCTCTATGGCGAGCCGATGGTGGCGGCGTGCGTCAAGGCGGGTACGGACTATGTCGATCTCTGCGGCGAGCCGGCCTGGATGGCGGCGATGATCGCGGAGTATCACGAGGTCGCGAAGGCGTCGGGTGCGCGGATCGTGTTCTCGTGCGGGTTCGATTCGATTCCGTTCGATGTCGGCGTGACGTTCGCGCAGGAGGAGGCGCTGGCGCGGCTGGGCGCGCCGCTGCAGCGCGTGCGCGGGCGGGTGCGCAAGATGAAGGGCGGGTTCTCGGGCGGCACGATCGCCAGCCTGATGGCGACGCTGGAGTCAGGCAAGAAGGACCCGTCGATCTTCAAGACACTGGGCAATCCGTTTGCGCTGACGCCGAAATTCACCGGCCCTGCGCAGCCTTCGGGCGAGGCGGTGGAGAAGGATGACACGGCCGGCCAATGGGCGACGCCGTTCATCATGGCGTCGATCAACACCAAGAACGTGCATCGCTCGAACTACCTGCTGGGTCACAAGTGGGGCAGGGATTTTGTCTATGACGAGATGATGCTGACCGGCGATGGCGAGGAGGGTCAGAAGCGCGCCAGGGGCGTGAAGCGGCAGGGCGATATCCAGAACATGCTGCTGGGCTTTGCGCCGACACGGGCGCTGCTGCGCCGCTTCGCGCTGCCGAAACCGGGCGAGGGGCCCTCGAAAGAGGAGCGCGAGACTGGCTTCTATGAAGTCGGCTTCCACGGCGAGACGGGCGATGGGCGCACGCTGAGGGCCGTGGTCAAGGGCGACAAGGACCCGGGCTATGGCTCTACGTCGAAGATGATCTCGGAAAGCGCGATGTGCCTTGCGCGCGATGTCGGTCGCGAGGAAACCGGCGGCGGCGTGTGGACGCCGGGCGCTGCGCTGGGACGCAAGCTGATCGCACGGCTGGAAGAACGCGCGGGACTGAAGTTCTCGCTGGAGAACTGATCGCGCAGAAAGGCGGCAGCTCTCCGTGATGGAAAGCCGCCGCCCGTACTCTACGCAAATCTACGCTACTCTACAGAACTCTACGCTGCCCCCCGCCTGGGCGTACTCTACTGTGCGGGCCAGCGCCGACTGGAAGAGCCGGCGCTGGAAACTCGTGACGCGATCAGTTGCCCTTCTGCGTCGTGATGAAGGTCGACGAGTTGCCGATGGCCGAGGCCGAGCCGACGATCATGCCGGCGGCGTTGGTGTTGATCGAACCGGTGGAGACGATGTTGCCCGCGTTGGTCTGCGAGACCGCGCCGGTGAGGGCCGCGT
>Ga0208492_1002037_pt1 | contig 10765 bp, 9 predicted proteins | sample Subbioar_CSW14AB_FD_184820 | JGI IMG/M metagenome (GOLD analysis project Ga0208492, IMG submission 184820) | Serpentinite rock and fluid subsurface biosphere microbial communities from McLaughlin Reserve, California, USA - CR12Mar_CSW14AB (SPAdes) | ecosystem: Environmental > Terrestrial > Deep...
AGTGCCCCGCATGACACGAGCGAACTGCATCATACGGAGTCGTTACCCCGCCGCCTCTCGATCGTTGGATCGATGCGGTGCTGATGCTGTTCGCGAGCCTCGTGCAAGGCGTCGCCGCGACGTTCGGGATGCGCAGGTGGATCGGACAGCGTGATTGGCACGCGCAGTCCGGAACATCCGCTCTGCCCCAGACGAAGCCCGACATTCAAAGTCAGGACCCCACCACCCACACGGAGTCACGCTCGGCCCTGTGCCGAGAGTCTCTGTTGGAACACCCGAAGGGACTCGCAAACGATCCCCTCGAAACCATCAACCGGGATTCTCGGGACAAGCCCGAGAATGACCACGTTGATGCCGAAGCACTGGAAGCGGGCCCCTTGGCACGCGTTCCCGGCGCAGGCCGGGATCCAGCCAGCGCGCAACGCGCGCTCCCCACGCGCACAGCTCTCTCCCCGTTTATTCCGGCGTTCGCCGGAATGAGCGGTGAATGCTGCCCAACCCCAGCCTGATCTAGCTCAGGCTAACCAGCAGTTCACCCAACCCGCGCCCTCGCGCGCGGGATCGCTTCCTCACGCCTTCCCCCCTTCCCCGTTCCGCCCTACCGTCCCCGCGAATCGCAGGGGCCTGCCATGACCGCCTTCCGTCGCCGCACAAAAATCCTCGCCACGCTCGGCCCCGCCAGCGATGGCGCCCTGAAAATGGAAGAGCTGCTGCGCGCCGGCGTCGATCTCTTCCGCCTGAATTTCTCCCACGGCAGCCATGCCGAGCACGCCGCCCGCATCGCCGCCGCGCGCGAAGCCGAAAAATCCACCGGCCGCCCGGTCGCCCTCCTCGCCGACCTGCAGGGTCCGAAGCTCCGCATCGGCGACCTGCCCGGCGGCGTCTCCGAAGTCCGCATGTCGTCCGAACTGCGCCTGCGCCCCGCCGCGTCCTCGAACGATCCCGAGATCATCCCCATCCCGCACCCCGAACTCGTCGCCTCGCTGCAACTCGGCGACAAGCTCCTGATCGACGACGGCAAGATGATGCTCCATATCGTCCGCGTCGATGGCGACGATCGCATCGCCCGCCCCGTCGCCCCCGGCCGCATCATGAGCCGCAAGGGCATCGCCGCTCCCGGCCGCCCGATCCCGATCCCCGCGCTCACCGAAAAAGACATCGCCGATGGCCTCTTCGCCCTCCAGCACGGCGTCGACTATATCGCCCTCTCCTTCGTCCAGCGCGCCGGCGACGTCATGCTCGCCAAGCAGACTTTCGGAGACTCGATCCCGATCATCTCCAAGATCGAAAAGCCCGCCGCCCTCGACGAACTCGAAGCCATCGTCCAGCACTCCGACGCTGTGATGGTCGCCCGCGGCGATCTCGGCGTCGAACTCTCGCCCGAACAAGTCCCGATCGCTCAACGCCGCATCGTGAGGACCGCCCGCGCCCACGGCAAGCCGGTGATCGTCGCCACCCACATGCTGGAATCGATGGTCGAAGCCCTCGTCCCCACCCGCGCCGAAGCCAATGACGTGGCCACCGCCGTCTACCAGGGCGCCGACGCCGTCATGCTCTCAGCCGAGTCCGCCGTCGGCCGCCACCCCACCGCCGCCGTCGCCATCATGGACCGGATCATCCGCGCCATCGAAACCGACCGCGACGCCAATCCGTCTGCGCAAGCTGCCCCGTGGACCGCCGAGCCCACCACGGCCGATGCCTGCGCCCGCGCAGCCGCCAAACTCGCCGACGATCTCGATTGCCCGCTGGTTGTCTTCACCCGCTCGGGTTCATCCGCCCAACGCGTTTCCGCCACGCGCCCGAAGCAGCCGATCCACGCGCTCACGCCGTCGCTCCCGACCGCTCGCAAGCTCTCCCTCGTCTGGGGCGTCAGCGCCGATCTTGAGCCCGAAGAACCGAAAAGCTTCGACGACATTCTTGACGCCGTAAACCGCCACGAAGCCGCGTCCAACACCAAGCGCTTCGTCATCACCGCCGGCTATCCCTACGCCAGCGACAACTCGACGGACACGATCAAGGTGGTTGAACGGAAGTGATCAGGCGACGTTGCGTTCGATCTGATTGATCAGGGCATCGAAGTCCGTGGCATCCAGCACAGCGTCGGTCGAGGCCATAGCCGAAGAGCCCATGTCGGCAGGTTCGCCCCCGCGTCCGAGCAGGTCGTGGACTTTCTGAACCAGCACGCCCCGGTCGATGGGCTTCGCCACGTAGTCCGTCATGCCCGATTCAAGCAGCCGCTCGCGGTCGCCCTCCATCGCCTCAGCCGTCAGGGCGATAACGGGAATGCTGCGCCAAGAGGCCGACGCCGAGCGAATTCTCGAAATGCACTCGCGACCATCCATGACCGGCATATGGACATCTAGCAGCACAAGGTCGATCGCCTCGGCCTCCAGCCTGTCGAGGGCTTCGCGGCCATTGGTGGCTTCAAGCAATTCAACGCCTTCGCCGGCAAGAAACAGCTTCACGACCTGACGGTTCACCGCATTGTCGTCGACCACAAGCACCCGCTGCGTGCGGCCGGAGTTCACAGCAACAGCGGACGTCGCGGTTCTGACAATCGCCAGCTCCGCCCCCTCGACCGCGCGAGCGCCAACGGTCAGGGTGAAGGTCGACCCCGCCCCTTTCCTGCTTTCCACCGTGATATCGCCGCCCATCAACCGCGCCAGACGGCGGGAGATGGCAAGGCCGAGCCCCGTACCGCCAAACTCGCGGGTTGTGGATTCGTCAGCCTGCATGAAGTTGTCGAACAGTCGGGCGACCGTGTCCAGCTCCATCCCGATGCCCGTGTCCACAACGTCCAGCGCAATCCGCCAATCGTCGCCGGCCTTCCCGACGTGCAACGCTACGGTTACGCCGCCCGTGCGTGTAAACTTGATCGCGTTCGACAGCAGGTTCGACAGGCATTGCTGGAAGCGCACGGGGTCGAGTGCAAATCGCGTGTGTTCCAGCTGATCGTGTTCGAAGCGGAGCGATAGCCCCTTGGACGTGGCGAGCGCCTCGAACAGGCTGAACGTCTGACGACACAGGACCAGGACATCGGACGGAATCGGCGCGACCTGCAGCTTGCCGGCTTCAATCTTGGAGATGTCCAGCACGTCGTTGAGGATCGCGGTAAGATTTCCGCCAGACGACAGGATAACGCCAACCTTCTCGCGGTCTTCCTGCGATATGTTGGACATTCCGAGGGACTGGGCCATGCCCAGAATGCCGTTAAGCGGGGTGCGGATCTCATGGCTGATCGACGCCAGGAACTGGGACTTCGCCAGACTGGCGGCGCGAGCAGCATCACGCGCCACCGTCAGGTCGGCAAGAGACGCAGTAAGCGCCGCACGGTTCTGCGCAAGCCGGTCAAGGATGCGCATGACATGACGCATCAGCAGAAGGGCGGCGAACCCAAGTGCAAGCGTCAAGCCCACGATCAGGATCAGCGCATTATTGAGAATTGCGGCGCCTGGCTTTGCCGGCGTCCAGGCAATCGCGCCGATCTGCGCGCCATCCAGTCCCGGCAGCAGCGTCGCGGCTTCGCCCGCTTCCAGTGGCGATGTCACGACCGGATCCCTGATGCCAAGATCCTTCGACAGCGACCCCAGCAACGCTGAAATCCGGCGGCCCGACACGACCACGCCATCTGGCTCTGGCGAAAGGTTTTCAGTCGGCTGGTCCGGCACCACTGTGGACGCCGAGACGACATAAATGTCGTCGCCGACCTTCACGAGACCGCTGGCCTTCGCCACGGCAGCGAACTCGATATTGCGCGCCCCTGCAGCATCAAACCTGCGCTTTGCCCCTTCCGCTTGTACCTTCGCAACAAGTGGCGCGACCACATCCAGCACAGCACGTTCCGCCGCTGAATCAACCGCCTCGCTCTCACGGGACGCGTAGACGGGCATTCCATGACCATTGTACGCGATGGTCACCTCGTGACCCATATAGTCTGCGTAATAATCTCCGAAATTGACTTGCAGCCATTCGTGATCAAGCCGCCCAAGCGCGAAGTAGGCATCGTTCCACATCGACGCTGAAGAGACATCCTCCGTCAGTTGCTCCTGCTCGCGGACCAGCGCGCGCTCGATCAGACTTTCTTCATTGGCCTTGCTGATGGCGTCGATAGAGCGTGAACTGAAATCGACAATGCCGAGCACCGCAACGAGCGCTGCAATCATCGTCAGCGCAGCTGACAGGATGATTTGCTTCATGTCGGGTGATCGCACGGGAGACATAAGGACAACTCCAGCGCAATGTGTCTCACACAAAGTCTAAGAGTTGATAAAATGCCGCCTTCCATTGATGTGTGGCGGTACGATGTGTGGCGGCAGAAAGTGTGCCGATAGATGGGTCGCGAATGATCGGCTTCGCGTGCCAGCATCAACACCTTGCCTGAAGACACAGGGACAAACGGTCTGCTTGGCCTGCAGCGTGTGCGCTAGATCTCTTCGACGTCGACCACGCGGCGATCCTGGCCACGCAACGTTGCCACGCGACGGCGGCGATCCGGACCGAAGAAGTTCGGCGCCTGGACGAAACGGCGGCGGGCATTGGCCACGGCCGCGATCTTGTTCCACAGCGACCGCGGCGAAACCGGCTTGCACAGGATCTCGTCCGCTCCGGCATCGCGCAGCTCGCTCACCGTGCGCGGCGTCGTGTCTGCGGTGCAGGCGATGATCGGCACGAACCGGTCGCCGTTGAAATGCTCGGAGCGCGCGAGGCGCAGGAATTCCGCGCCCGACGTTCCGCCCATCAGGTAGTCGGCGATCACGATGTCGAACTTCTGGCTGGACAGCAGCCGCAGCCCCTCGTCCACCGTCAGCGCCGCGACAACCGTCTTCACGCCGAGCCCCGTCAGCATCACACGCATAAGCTGCTGCATGAAGCGGTGGTCATCGACCACGAGAATGGACAGCTGGTTGACGTTCAGGCGCACGCGCGATCTCCGGGTCTGATCGTGATGCCACAAAGCCGTCGAAACGCGATGAATGCGCATGCGGGAATAGCCGCGACCGCGGAAAGGTTGCGGTAACACTCGGGGCGGCTAGGGGACCGCCACCGCCCTTTTTTACTCAGTTACCACTACACGGAAGCCGATGGCCGTATCGCGCGTTCCCGGGGCAAGCCTGCTGCGATTGGCGATGCGCAGGTCACTCGCGTCGGCCTTCCAGCCGCCGCCCCTGATGACGCGCTGGCAGTTGCCGGTGACCACGGCCTTGCCGTCCGTCGGCGCATTGGCGAACGAATTGACATAGCAGTCCTGCACCCACTCGGCCACGTTCCCGCTGACATCGAACAGGCCAAACCCGTTGGCATCGTGCGCGCCTGCCTCGTCCGTCTTGCCGTGCGGAACATTGCCCGAGACGTACTTGTCACCCCACCAGTAGGCTGTGCTGGCGCCGCCCCGCGCGGCAAACTCCCATTCGGCTTCCGTCGGGAGGCGATAGGTCTTACCGGTCTTGCCGCTAAGCCATTTCACGTAGGCCTGCGCATCGTTCCACGAAACCATGATCGCCGGCCGCGCACCGCGTCCCCATCCCTTGTCGGTCGGCGTGTAATTGCCGCATCCACCTGCGGTCACGCACGCGTCCCACTCAGCCAGTGTCACTTCCTTCAGGCCGATCGCCAGCGCCGCAATGGTCACCTGACGCTGCGGTCCTTCCCAGGCCCGGTGTCCCGCTTCCGTTGGGGAGGAGCCCATCATGAACGCGCCGCCTTCGAGCCGCATCATCTCGGGACAATCATCGCAGTCGCGAAACACTTTCGATACCACAGGCGCAGGAAGCGACTCAGGAGCCGCCGCCGTGCTGACTGGCTGCACGTCCGGAACAGGCGGCGTTGCCGGCGCAGCCACAGACGGCTCTGTCTGACCTGCGGCAACCTGAACGGGCACATCGTCCCCCGAAGACTTCGGCAGGAACGCCAGCGCGGCGACGCCGACCACGGCGACTGCAACAATCGCCACCGCAATCAGCACAATCGGGCGACCGCCCTTCCGTTCCGGTGCAACCGGTCGCTGCTGAAACGCATCGACCCGAGGTGCGGGCTTCGCCGACGAAGCGGGCGCATGAGCCGGCTTGAACAACGGCGGTTCTGGCGTTGGCGCGGGAGCCGCAGGTTGAGGCGCGACCTCGGCGGGGGACGGCTTGGCCAACGCAAGCGCCGCAATCCGCTTTCTGGCCAGGGACGCGAAATGCCCCTGTGGATACCGCTCGAGGTATGACTCGAACTCCTCCACGTCATCTCCATCCTGGATCGACATCCAGAATGCAGCTTCGATCGTGTCGGTCGATCCGGCGGTCGCTGGCTTTGCAAATTCGGCGGGCGCAGCCTCGGGCGCGGGTGTGGCCGGCTTCGTCGCTGCGATCTTTCTTTCCACGTGCTCGCGCACGTCCGCAACAAAGGCCTGCCAGTTCGGCGTGCTGGTATCACCCTCCCAGCCAACCAGATCGGCCGTCTGGATCAGTTCGAACATGATCGGCCGGTCGCACGGCTCGATCATCACCGGTATCAGTGCCGACTTGCGATCACCGAGCGTCGCCTCGGCCCGCACCCATTTTGAGCGCACCGACCGCGAGGACCACAACACGACAACTGCCTTGGATGCATGGAGCTGACGCTCTGTCACCTCATCATAGGTCTGTCCGGCGCGTAGCACCGTGTCCCACCAGACATCGAAGCCGGCGTCTGAAAGCGCCTTGGCGATCAGCTTGGCCTTCGCCTGATCTTCGCGATTATAGGACAGAAAGATGTCTGGCACGCCACCACCCCTAGCTACGCGGCTCCTCTTAGCACATTGGCGCCGCGCCGATAATCAAATCGGCGCGGCGCCTGGCAGATCGTGAGGGCGCGCCTTACGCGCAGTCAACGCGATCTATTCGAATGCAGGCTCATCCTCGAAAATGTTCGCCGGGAAGCCATCCGAGACGCCGTTCGGGAATTTCGCATCGCGCTTCTGCATGAAGCTTTCGATACCCTCCTTCACGTCGGCCGACTGGCCTCTCAGCTGCAGCGCGCGGCTGTCGATCTTGTGGGCGTCCATCGGGTGTTCGGCCCCCATCATCCGCCACATCAGCTGGCGCGACACGGCGATCGACACCGGCGCGGATTTCTCCGTCACGCGATGCGCCAGTTCTATCGCCGCCGGCAGCAGGTCGTCCGGCGCATGCAGCGACTGGACGAGGTTCTTCTCTTTCGCTTCCTGCGCATCGAACACGCGGCCGGAATACACCCAGTCCAGCGCCGTCGGCACGCCGACGAGACGCGGCAGGAACCAGCTCGAGCAGGCTTCCGGCGTGATGCCCCGGCGCGAGAACACGAAGCCGAACTTGGCATTGGTGGACGCGAGGCGGAAATCCATCGGCAGCTGCATCGTGGCGCCGACGCCCACGGCCGCGCCGTTCACCGCCGCGATCACCGGCTTCAGCGAGCGGAAGATGCGCAGCACGACACGGCCGCCGCCATCGCGCCGGATACCGTCATGGATGATTTCGTCGCCCGAGGCGCGCTTGGAATAGTTGAACGTGTCGCCCCCCGCGATACCCAGCTCGGCCCCGGCGCAGAAGGCGCGACCCGATCCGGTGATGATCACGGCGCGAACCGCATCATCGGCATCCGTCACGTCGAACAGTTCGATCATTTCGCGCATCACCACGGGGGTGAAGGTATTCATCTTGTCTGGCCGGTTGAATGTCGCCACCGCGACGCCGTCGGTGATCTTGAGATCGAACATGGTGAAGTCAGGCATCGTGTTTATCCGTCACAGCTTGAAGGGAGTTGGCAGAAGATCTGATAGCGGCACTGCACCGACGCCGTCGACCCACACGGGCGCTTCCGGCGCCATGAATTCCATCATCACCTGCCTGCAGGCGCCGCACGGCATGCGGGTATTGTGGGTCTCATGCACGAAATCGTCGCCCCCCGCGCTGACCGCCAGCGCAATGATCCGGGCGCGCGGATGCTGGATGCGCGCCGCAAAGATCGCCACACGCTCGGCGCAGCAGGTCAGGCCATAGCTCGCGTTCTCGATATTGGCGCCGATCACGCTTTGGCCATTGTCCAGCAGCACGGCTGCGCCCACATGGAATTTCGAGTAGGGAGCGTGGGCATGGGCGCGCGCGTCGCGTGCGGCAGAGCCCAGGTTGGCGATTGCGGTGGCGTCTGTCATTGGCGTCCAGTCTACAGGGCCGGGCAATCTGGAGAGGGATCGGGTGCAAGGCAAGCGCACAATCGCAACGCTGGCGGAGGCAAAGGCCTTCATTCGCGCCAATACGCGGGCGGCCTCCGTGCCCGGCCTGCCGATCCGCATCCATACCGCGGATGAACTGACGCCGATCTGGGAAGCGACCGAGAAAGACCTCGCCGAGGCAAATGTCGCCCCACCCTTCTGGGCTTTTCCCTGGGCCGGCGGACAGGCGCTGTCACACTACGTGCTCGACAATCCAGACCTCGTGCGCGGCAAGCTCGTGCTCGATCTTGCCTCGGGCTCCGGCCTCGTCGCGGTGGCCGCCGCGCTGGCCGGCGCAGCGCAGGTGGTGGCCAACGACATCGATCCCATGTGCGAGGCGGCGGTGGCGCTCAACGCCGAACTTAATGCGGTCAGCATAGACTATCTCGGTGGCAACCTGCTCGACGGCGATCCACCGGACTATGACGTGATCCTCGCCGCCGACGTCTTCTACGAACAGACACCCGCGCGCCTCTTCCGCGCCATGCTCGAACGCTGCCACGCCAACGGATCGCTGATCCTCGCCGGCGACCCCGGCCGCACCTACTTCCCGCGCGATGCGTTCAGGCAGGTTGCCGAATACGATGTCACGACCACGACAGAGATCGAAAACAATCCGGTGAAGTCAGCACGGGTGTGGACACTCTAGGTATCAAGCCAGCACAAACCGCACGCCGCACAGGCCGACATAGGGTTCGCCGTGCGCCTCGCCGATCTTCACGCCGTGACGCTCGGCATTGGCAAGGATCGCCTTCGGATCGCGGCACGACAGGCGCACCGAGGCGAGCCCCTCGCCGCGATCGTCTTCCAGCGGACCAAAGCGCGCGCGCGCATTGTCCAGCTCCATCGTCCATGTGTCGCGGTCATTGCGCTCGACCGGCCGTTCCAGCAGCTGGCTCCAGCGCGCCGCAACTGCGGCGGGATCGTTGCACTGCATACGCGCGCCGCTGATCGCGCGGACAGTGTGCGAACGGTCATGGCTGATCCAGTCATCGCCCGCCCACTTGTAGGACCCCGCCATGCTCTCGCCGTCCGGCGAATGGCGGTCCACTGACAGGAGGCATCCCCCCGTGTCGCGCGGATGCAGGTGCAACGCCTCGCCAGTCAGCGTGCCTTCGGTTGATGTCAGATCCTCCACCAGCCGCACGCCCGCGCCCTTGATAACCTCGCGCCGCCGCTCCAGGTCATCGCAGTCGACAATGTACATGTAGCCGCCATCGCCCTTGCGCCGCTCGATATAGCGGTCGGCGGCGGTGTCCTTCTTCAGCGGCGAGACGACCTCGAGAAACGTCCCGCTCATCGCGAACAGCGCATTGTGCAGGCCATACTTGCCGACGCCGGGATCGCGGAAACAGATTTCGAGGCCGAGCACGTCGGCGATCTCTTTTTCGATCTTCGCAAGATCGCTCGCCACAAGGCAGATCTGACGGAGCCTGAGATATCCCATGTGCGCCCTCCCGCGGCGGCCTTACCCAGGCCCATGCGGGCTATCTGGTCTGTGTTCGTCCCTCGATCATATGCCTGAGCGCGTTGGTTCGCGAAGCGATGAAATCGTTGAAGGCGCGCACATGCGGCAGGTTTCGCATTTCCTCCCGCGTCATGAGCAAGAGGGCATAATCCGCCTCGTCGAAGGTGAAACAAAGCTGCAGGTCCGGGTCCAGTTCGCCCAGCACGCAAGGCAGCGCTCCACAGCCGAGCCCACCCTTGATGGCGCCCGAAATGTTGAGGATCGAGGACGACGCCTGCCGGATCACCGCGCCCTTGGCCTTCACATGCTTCATGAACGCTGGGTCAAAGCGCGCCAGATCTCCCGTTCCCGCAATTATCGGATGACTCGCCAGCTCGTCTGCGTCCTTCGGCGCCCCATTCTCAGCAGCATACGTCTTCGAGGCGTAGACGCCCCACTTGCCCGTCGCCAGCCGCCGCACCACCACGCCATCGCCCATCGGCCCCGGCGAGAGTGTCGCCGCGCGCAAGGCGATGTCCGCTTCACCACGCGAGAGATCGAGCTGGCGGTCGGTGATCACCGTCTCCACCTGCACGACCGGGAAACGCTGTGTGAACTCGCGCAGCCACGGCGTCAGCAAGCAGTCAGCCAGCACGTCATTGGTGGTAACGCGGATCATGCCCAACAGTTTCCGGCTGCGCTGCGCGACCATGCGGCTGAAGCCTTCAGCCTCGGCTTCCACCCGTTCCGCGTTCTGCATCATCGCAGAGCCCAGTTCTGTGAGTCGGTAGCCACCTGCAGTTTTGTCGAAGAGTTTTTCTCCGAGCGCCTCTTCCAGGGCTGCAATCCTGCGGGCCACCGTCGTCTGGTTGCAACCCAAAATCTTGGCCGCAGACAAGGTGCTGCCGCTCCTCGCCACCGCCAGAAAGTGCCTCAGATCGCTCCATTCGAACATGCTTCATTATGCAATAATGCAGAGCGCTCTGCAATAGTTCGGGTTGAGCCTGCATGCGACAACCCGTACATCACACCTACGGATGAGATGCCAAAGGCGCCGTCCAGAAGCAGAAGACTACTCAAGAAGACGACGCCAAATCGTACGAGTG
>Ga0208492_1002038_pt1 | contig 10765 bp, 2 predicted proteins | sample Subbioar_CSW14AB_FD_184820 | JGI IMG/M metagenome (GOLD analysis project Ga0208492, IMG submission 184820) | Serpentinite rock and fluid subsurface biosphere microbial communities from McLaughlin Reserve, California, USA - CR12Mar_CSW14AB (SPAdes) | ecosystem: Environmental > Terrestrial > Deep...
GAGGCTGGTTCGGCGCGAAGCCCGCGGCAGCACAAATCCCAGCTCCGTGCCTCCGAGCCTCCCTGTGAGTCTCTTCTCTGGGACTTTGGCCCGAGTCTCGAACGATCTCGCGGACTTGGACCACGGTTTTCGTAGGAGAACACGGAGATCAAGGAGGCGAGGCATGGAGATCAAGGAGGCGAGGCTATCTCGGCCTCCCTGATCTCCGTGTTCTCCGTGGTGCCATCTCTCGTCTCGTCTCGTCTCGTCTCGTCTCGTCTCGTCTCGTCTCGTCTCGTCTCGTCTCGAACTGACGACTGACGACTGGCGACTGACGACTCTTCAGAACGACCAGGCGAACGCAACGCCACCGGTTCCTTTGCCTACGACGGGGGCGATGGTGATCGTCTCGTACGCTGGGCTCTTCACCCAGAGGACCGCGCTGGTGATCGCGAGTCCGAGGCCCAGGGCGAGGCTGACGTCCGCGACGACGGCGTCTCGTTTGCCGAGCGACTTGCCTTCGTCGGTGGGATGCTCGTCGTACCGGCTCTCGTCGCGCAGCGCCTTGATGCCGTAGACGGTGCCGAATCCGAGCGCGACGACGGCTGCGCCTGCCGTGATGTACGCCGCACGACGCGCGGGGGGGACCACGCGAACCGTGCTCTCCGTCGTCGTCGTCGGGCTCGCGACCTCGGGCGACGGAGGAGCGGGAGGAGCAACGGGCGGAGGCGCTGCGCTCGGCGCGGTGGGCTCCGCTGGCTTCGGTGTCGGACCGGTGATCTCGAGCTGCAGCGATGCGCTCTTGAGCGGAGCGATCTCGACGTCGCGCGAGATCGTGTTCGACCCGTGCTCGGCCACGATGTGGTGGGGGCCAGGAGCGAGGTGGACGAAGAACGGGGTCTTCTGCGCGATCTCCTTGCCGTCGATCCGCACGGTGGCACCGTCGGGGGTGCTGTCGATCGTCACCGTCACCGGGCGCTTGCGAAGCGCGGCGAGCCGGTTCTTCGCGTCCTCTGCCTCGCCGGGCTTCAGCTTTCCCTCGGCGAGCGCGCGTTCGTACCACTCCGCCGCCTCGGCCACGGAGGCGAGCCCTTCGAATGCGCGACCCGCGAGATAGGCGGTGGTCGCGTCGGGGGCGAGCTCCCACGCGGCCACGAGCTCCTTGCGCGCCTCGTCCCACGACTTCTTCGCGAGCGCCTCGCGCCCCTTCTGCACGTGCGCTGCGGCCGTCTTCGGAGCCGGGGCTGCGCCGAGGGCCGGAGTCACCAACGAGCACGCGAGCGCGACGACGAGCGGACGAACGAGCGACTTCACCAAGGTGGGACGCCGTTGCCATGCCGCACGTCTCGTCGCCGCCACACCACACCCGGACTGAAGCACCTCGATTGTCACCATGAGTACCGAGCGTGGGCCCGTGCTAATCTTTCCACCATGATTTCGCGCCTACGCGCTGCGGCGATCGCCCTGCTCGTCGCGCCCGCCTGCTCCGCACCGCGGCCGGTGACGCTTCGCGAAGGGCCGCGCGAATACGTCGGCGCCGATTACGAGGCGATCCTCAAACGGTGGACGCGCGCCGATCGCCTGTACTCGTTCCAGGGCGTCGACGACGTCCTCTCGGTCGACTCCACCTTCGAGTCGTGGGACTTCCGTTGGGCGTACGTCATCCGCTACGCCGAGGACTATCGACTGACGATCGAGCAGCGACGCGACCTGTTGACCTCGGCGCTCGAGGACTCGCGCAAGTACCACCAGTTCTTCATTGCGGCGTACGGCAACCGTCCCCGCGAGGCGGAGCTCGGCGGCGACAAGCCGAACTGGGTCGTCCGCCTCGCGGATGACAAAGGACATGTCACCGCTCCCGAGCAGATCATGCCGATCAAGAGGCCTGGAGTGCTCGAGCGATCTTACTTCCCGTACATCACGTCTTGGCGCCAGGTGTTCCGGGTGCGCTTCCCCGCGACGACCGCCGCGGGTCCGACCATCGCCCCCGACGCCAATCTCGCCGCGCTTCGCTTCTCCGGACCGCTCGGCAACCTCGAGCTCCATTGGGTGCTCAAGTAACGAATCACCCGCCGATGCCAAGTTGCCACGCACCTGCGGCAAATCGCCGCGGGGCGTCGACATATGTGCCGTGGCGAGGCTCGCACGGCACGGGCGGTGGTCGCCGCACGAAACCATGCACGAGACGCTCCCCCACGAGCACATCTGGTGTAGTCTCGGGCCCCGACTCGCGTCGGGGTTGTAGCTTTTTTCCCCGATTTTTCGGGCCAGTCGCAGTTCGATCCCTCTCGGAGAGACGATGAGCGAGCAGACGATCCGTCGCGCCCTCGGCACGCTGCAGGATGACCCCGATGCCGCTTCGGCTTGGGCAGAGCTGCAAGACGCCGTGCTGGATCCCGCGGCGGCGGGGTTCAACAACGAGTCGCTGGCCACGCTGCTCGAAGCAGCGCGCGAGGAGCATGCCTCGCGTCATGAATTCGATGCGGTTGCGCGCATGCTGGAGCTCGAGTTGCTCCTGCTCGAGGGCACCCCCAAGGAGGTGGAGCGCCAGTACGAGCTGGTGCGCGTCCTCAACGAGGTCCTCGACGACACCCGCCGGGCCATCCCGGCGCTCGAGCGTCTCGCCAAGCTTCGTCCCGACGACGCGCGGGTGCAGAAGAAGATCGTCGCCATCCACGAGGAGAAGGCGCGCTGGCCCGAGCTCCTGCAGGAAATGATGGAGGCCGCCGATCGCCTCGAGGGCAACCCTCAGGCGCAGGCGGGCATCCTCTACACCGCGGCGCAGACCGCGTATCGCTACGGCCTCGAGGGCACACCCGACGAGATCAAGGCGACCCGCCAGGTCATCATCGAGCGGCTGGAAGAGGCCCTCGAGCTCGCGCCCGATCGCCGCGAGACCGCGCTCCTCCTCGAGCGCCTGTACCGTGACGAGGGCGAGTGGGAGAAGACCGCGCGCGTCCTCTCCAAGATCGCCCTCGAGTCCCCCGAGCGCGACACGCGTCTCGCGGCGCACGTGCGCCTCGCGCGCATCTGCATCCGCAAGCTGAAGGACGAGATGCGGGGCGCCGCGGCCTACGAGCGCGTCCTCGAGCTCGCCCCCGGTCACGACGAGGCCATGAGCTTCCTCGTCGACTACTTCAGCAAGTCCGAGCAGTGGGACTACCTCGTCGCGGTCTACGAAGACGCCCTCAAGGCGCGACTCCGCCCTGGCAAAGAGACGGAGATCAACTTCCAGATCGCGATGATCAACTGGCGGATGCGGAACAAGCCCGACTCCGCCGAGCCCTACTTCGAGAAGATCCGTCGTGCCGAGCCGGCCCACCCGGCGATGCTCTCGTTCTTCCGCGAGTACCTCCCGCCGAAGAACGAACAGGCACGTCTCGTCCAGATCCTCACCGAGGCGCAGCGGGCGATGCCCGAGGCCGAGCGGCCGTCGATCGCGACCGAGCTCGCCAAGCTCTCCGAAGAGACGCAGGGCGCGGGCAAGGCGATCGAGCACTGGCGTTCGGTGCTCCGCAACGACCCGGCGAGCGTCGAGGCGCGCGAGTCGCTCAAGCGGCTCTACTACCGCACCGAGGCGTGGCCGGCGCTCGTCGACCTGCTCCGCCACCAACTCGATCGTCTCCCGGCGCAAGACGGCGGGCGCGTGCCGATCCTCAAGGAGATCCTCGCGCTCCACCGCGACAAGACCAAGCAGGACACCGCGCTGGTCCCCATCCTCAACCAGCTCGTGCAGCTCGACGCCAATGACGTCGAGGCGGTCCGCGAGCAGGTCCGCATCTACGACGCGCTCAATCGCCCGCGCGATCTCGTGACGGCACAGACCCGCCTCGCGGAGCTGGAGCCGGTCGCGGCGAACCGCGCCGAGCTGTGGCGCGCCGTCGCGCGTCAGTGGCTCGAGAAGTTCTCGAACATCCAGAACGCGCTCGAGGCCTACGAGAAGGTCCTCGAGAACCTCGATGGTGACGAGGAGGCGACCGCCAAGCTCCGCGAGCTCTACGGCAAGCGCCGCAACTTCAAGCAGCTGTTCGACCTCCTCGCCAAGATGCGCATGCGCGCAGCAGGCGAGGAGCGCCGCGAGCTCGGCCTCGAGATGGCCAAGCTCGCCGCCGAGCGCCTCGACAAGGGCGCCGACGCGATCGCCCTCTACTGGTCGATCCTCGACGAGGATCCGAAGGCCGCGGGCGTGCTCGACGCGCTCGAGAAGCAGGCCGAGCGCGAGAAGGATTTCGAGGCACTCGCCCGCGTCCTCGCGTTCCGTGTCGATCAGACCGACGACGCCGACAACAAGGTCAAGCTGCTCGAGAAGCTCGGCGGTCTCTACGAATCGCGGATCAAGGATCCGGCCAAGACCATCGAGACGTGGCGCCGCGTCCTCGAGCTCAAGCCCGGGTACCCGAAGGCAATCCGGATCCTGCGCGAGGAGTACCTCGGAGCCGGTGACTTCGACGGGCTCACCGCGATCTACGCATCCCAGGAGGACTGGGAAGGCCTCGCCGACGCGCTCACCAGCGCAGCCGAGAAGGCCGAAGACCCCGCGCAGCGGATCGCGCTCTCGTGGCGCATCGCCAGCGTCTACGTCGACAAGATCAAGCGCCCCGACCGCGCCGCGCGCTCGTACGAGCGCGTCCTCGCCGCCACGGCCCCCGGGGCCGAGGGCGAGCCCAGCAAAGACGCGATCGACGCAGCGCGCGCGCTGTCGCCGATCCTCGAGCAGGAGTCCGCGTTCGCCCGCCTGCCCGCGGTCTACGACGTGCTGCTCCGCGGCACCGAAGAGGTGGACGAGAAGGTCCGCATCCTCAGTCGCCTCCGCGAGCTCTCGGCCGGTCCTCTTGCCGACCGCCCCGGTGCCTTCAAGTTCGCGCGCGAGGCGTGGTCGCTCGCGCCGTCCGAGCAGGCCCGCGAAGATCTCGCCAACGCTGCCCGCGCCGCCGGCGCTTGGGACGGCTACGTCGAGGCATTGCGCGAGCGTCTCTCCCGCCTCTCGAACGCCAAGAAGCTCGAGAAGGTCGAGGAGCGTCGTCGCCTGCAGCGCGAGGTCGCGCGCGTGCTCGGAACCGAGCTCGGTCGCGTCGACGACGCGGTCGCCCAGCTCCGGTCCGTCGTCGAGAAGGACGAAGAAGACGCCGAGTCCGTCATCGCGCTCGACGCACTGCTCCGTCAGGCGCGTCGCGCCGACGATCTGCGTGCCCTCTACGAGCTCCGCCTCGAACGCGCGCAGACGCGCGAGGACCGCGTGCACCTGCTGGTCGAGTGGGCGCAGCTCGAAGAAGACGTCTTCACCGACAACACCCGCGCGCTCGCGCTCCATCGCCGCGCGCTCGAGCTCCAGCCCGACGACCGCGCCGCCCTCCGCGCGGTCGCGCGCCTCGAGCTCGGAGCCGGCAACGCCGACGCGGCGGCCAAGGCGATCGAGCAAGAGCGCGATCTGGCGGTCGGCACCGAGCGCGCAGAGCGCGAGGTCGACCTCGCGCGTCTCTACCTCGACCGGCTCGAGCGTCCGCAGGACGCCCTCGACGCCGCGGTGCGAGCTCTCTCGATCAACGCACACCACGCCGGCGCGATCACGCTCCTCGAAGAGGTCCAGGCCCAGCCGGCCTTCGCGCGCGCAGCAGCGCGCCACCTCGTCACCGAGTACGAGGCCACCGGCGCGCACGACAAGCAGGCCGCGGCTCTCGAGCTGTTGGTCAAGGGCGCGCAGGAGAAGGACGAGCGTCGTTCGCTCTTCACCCGCCTCGCGTCGGTTCACCGCGAGCACCGTGGGGACGCGGCTTCGGCGTTCGGCGTCGTGCTGCGCGCCGTCACCGAGTCTCCCGAGGACCTCGAGCTCTGGGACCGCGTCTCGGAGCTCGGTTCGATCACCGGCGATCAGCGCCGGGTGGCCGATGCGTACGAGGGCGTGCTCACCGGTCCGCACAAGCTCGACTCCCATGTGGAGCGCGAGCTCTCGGAGCGGGCGAGCATCCTCCTCGAGGACAAACTCTCCGATCCGGACGCGGCCATCCCCTACCTCGTCAAGATCCTCGAGACCGATCCGGCCGACGCGCACGCGTTCAACCGCCTCAAGCAGATCCTCACCGCGCGCGAGCGTTGGGACGATCTGCAGCGGATGTACGACCGCGCGGTGATCTCGGCGAGCGATCCGATCCGGCAGGTCGACCTCCTCTCCGAGATGGCGCTGGTGTTCGAGGACATCCTCGACGACCCGGCCCGTGCGGCCGCGGCGTACGAGCGCATCCTCCCGATCGACCCCGAGAACGAGACCGCGATCCGCGCGCTCGACAAGCTCTACGCGCGACGGGAGCTGTGGGCGGACCTCGCCAAGCTCCTCTCCGGTCGTCTCGAGCGGTTCGCCTCCGGCGCATCCAACCTCTCCGACGATCAGCGCAACACGATCGAGAACCGCCTCGCGCGGCTCTACCTCGAGAAGCTCGATCGCCCCGCCGACGCGCTCACCCACGCCGCTGCGCTGCTCGATCGCGAGATCGATCACCACGACGCGCGTGCCATCGCGCGCACGGTCCTCGAACGCCCCGCCGAGACGCCCGAGGCGAAGGCCACGCGCGTGCACGCCGCCGAAGTGCTCGAGCGCGTGTACCTCGCGCGCGACGAAGCGCGCGAGCTCGACGAGGTCACCGCGATCCGCCTCGCCGAATCGCCCTCGCTCGCCAAAGAGGAGCGCCTCGAGCTCCTCCGTCGCCTCGCCCGTCTGCGCGACGAACGGCTGGCGAACGACGCCGGTGCGCTCGAAGCTCTCTCGCAGCTCGTCCCGCTCGACGCGGCCGACGAAGAAGCGCGCAGGAACCTCCTCTCCGTCGGTCGTCGCTCCAACGCGCACGCTCGTGTCGCCGAGGTGCTCGGTCAGGCCGCGGACGTCGCGGGCTACCCGGGCCTCGAGGCCGACATCCTCGTCGAGCAGGCTTCCGTCTACGAGAACCTCCTCTCCGACGATGCGAGCGCCGAGCGCGTCTATCGTCGCATCCTCGGTCTGAAGGACGAGTCGGGTGCGCCTGCCGAATCGCAGCGCGGCCCGGCCCTCAAGGCCCTCGAACGCATCTACGAGACCCGCGCAGAGCACGCGAAGCTCGCCGAGATCCTCGCGCTCGAGGTCGAGCACGAACAGGATCCGAACGCGCAACGCGCCCTGCTCGGTCGCCTCGGCACCCTCCGTGAAGGCCCGCTCGCCGACCGCGAGGGAGCCATCGCCGCGTGGCGTCGCCGTCTCGACGCCGACGAAGCCGACCTCGAGGCCCTCGAGGCGCTCGATCGGCTCTACTCCGCGACCGCCAAGCATGCCTTGTTGGTCGAGGTGTTGCGCACCCGCGAGCGCCTCGCCGACGATCAGGAGCTCCGTCGCACGTTGCTCCGTCGAATCGCCGAGACCCTCGCCTCCGAGCTCTCGGACATCGAGGGGGCCATCGCCGCGTGGCGCACGCTGCTCGACGATTTCGGCCCCGATCGCGCCGTCCTCGCCGCGCTGGCCGCCCTCTACGAGAAGTCCAGCGCGCACCGCGACCTCGAGGAGACCCTCGGCAAGCAGCTCGACCTCGCGGACGAATCGAGCGACCGGGTCACGCTGCTCTCGCGCCTCGGGCGCCTGCGCATCGAGCACCTCGACTCGCTCCACGAAGGGCTCGAGGCCTACCGCGACGCGCTCACCATCGACCCGTCGCACGCCGGCACGCGCGATGCGCTCGAGAAGCTCCTCGCGAACGAGGCGGCCCGCGCCGAGGCGGCCGCGTTGCTCCGTCCCCTCTACGAGACCGAGAACGCCAACGAGAAGCTCCTCGGAGTCCTCGAGATCCAGGCGGCCGCCAACGACGATCCGGTCGAGAAGCTCGAGGTCCTCGCCACGGCGGTCGAAGTCGCCGAGCGCGGACTCTCCGATCACAAGCGCGCTTTCGCCTTGGCGGCGCGCGGTCTCGAGCTCGCGGCCGCCGGCGACGGCGTGCGCGCATGGCTCGAGCGCGTCGAACGTCTCGCTGCCGCCACTGGCGGTTGGGACGACCTCGTTCTCTTGCTGCAGAAGGTCGAGCCCGAGATCGTCGACGGCGACGCGAAGCTCGACGTGACCCTGCGAATCGCCGAGCTCGCGCTGACGCGCCTCGACGACAAGGTCACCGCGCGCAAGTACTACGTCCAGGCCCTCGACCAGCGCGGCGACGACGCTCGCGCCCTCGAGGCCCTCGAGCTGATCTACGAGGGCGAGAGTGCTTGGGAGGCGCTCCTCGACATCGTCAAGCGCCGCGTCGAGGGCGAGATCGATCCCGACAAGAAGACGGCCCTCCGCTTCAAGCAGGCGAAGATCGCCGAGGAGAACCTCAAGGATCCGCGTGGCGCGATCGAGGCCCTCGAGGAGATCGCCGAAGCGGGCTCGCCGCCCTTCAAGGCGTTGGTCCAACTCGAGCGGCTGTACGCGGAGGTCGATCGGCACCTCGACGTGCTCTCGCTCCTCGAGCGTCAGCTCGGCAATGCGCCGGAATCGCCTCCCTCGGGCGGCGGGGAATGGCGCAGCGACGTCGAGCTGCACCATCGCATCGGCGTCGTCGCCAAGAAGCACCTCGGCGACGTGGACCGCGCGCTCGACGAGTTCCGCACCGCGCTCACGCTCGATTCGACGTACCAGCCCACGATCGACCAGCTCGAGTCGATGCTCGAGGATGCGGAGCTGCGCGCACGCGCGGCCGAGATTCTCGAACCCGTCTATCTCGCGCGCGTCGACTGGCGCAAGGTGATGCAGACCCTCGAGGTCCGGCTGCTCGACGCGCAGGACCCGGACGAGCGCCGAAGCCTCCTCACCCGCATCGCGGGCATGCACGAGGACGAGGCGCGCGATCTCGAGAAGGCGCTCGCGACCTACGCGCGCCTGCTCGCCGACGACGCGACCAGTGAGGAGACCTGGCGAGAGCTCGAGCGCATCGCCAAGACCGGCTCGCTGCAGAAGCAGCTGCTCGGCACGTACGAGGCCGAGCTCGGCAAGGCCGAGGGCGACGAGACCTCCGCGGCGCGCCTCGCGTTCCGTGCGGGCGAGCTCGCCGAAGGCCTCGGCGAGACCGAGCGCGCGCTCGCGTTCTACCGTCGCGCGCACGCGGCCGAGCCCTCGGGGCGCAACACCTTCGACGCCATCGATCGCCTGCTCGAGCCGCTGGGCCGCGCCGACGATCGCATCGCACACTACCGCGAGGCGCTCGATCACCGCTTCGACGACGCCGAGCGCGTGGCGCTGCTTCGCAAGATCGCCGAGCTCCACCGCGATGCGCAGAGCGACAAGGACGCGGCGATCCAGGCGTTCCGCGAGCTGCTCGACATCGACGAGCGCGACGCCGGTGCGCTCGACGCACTCGAGGTCCTCTACGAGAAGACCGAGCGCCATCGCGACCTCGCTGACCTGCTCGAACGTCGCGCCGACGCGGCCGACGAGCCCGAGAAGGCTGCGCCCTATCGGCTCCGCCTCGGCAAGGTGCTCGACGAGCGTCTCTCCGACGCGAGCGGCGCCGTCGATCGCTACGAGCAAATCGTCCAGGCGCTGCCGGGCAACCGGAGCGCCGTCGAGGCGCTCGAGAAGATGCTCGACCGCGCGGAGCTCAAGGCGCGCGTCGCCGAGATCCTCCGTCCGATCTACGAAGGGGCCGACGACTGGCGTCGCCTCATCGATCTCGGCGAGGACCGCTTGGGGCTCGCCGAAGATCCCGGCGAGAAGAGCGGCATCCTCCGCGAGACGGCCCGCCTGTGGGAGGACCGTGGCAACGACAAGGTGAAGGCGTTCGAAGCCATCCGTCGTGCCTGGGCGCTCGACCCCGAGGACGGCGGGCTCCGTGCCGAGGCCGACCGCCTCGGTGAGGCGCTGTCCGACTGGGACGGCCTGGTCGCCGCATACGAGACCGCTGCAGAGAAGGTCGACGAGGTGTCGCAGCCGGATCTGCTCCGCGGCCTCGCCGACCTCCACGACCGTCGCCGCGACGATCCGCGCAAGGCGCTCGACACCCTCGATCGTCTGCGGGGCCTCGATCCCGACGACCTCACGGTGCTCGATCGTCTCGACCGGTTCGCGACCTTGCTCGGCGATTGGCCGACGCTCGATCGGGTGCTCGCCAAGAAGGCCGAGACGGCAGGCGACCCCGCCGAGCAGGCCAACGACTTCCGCCGCCTCGGCGCCCTCCGCCGCGACATGCTGCAGGACGACGCTCGCGCGATCGAAGCCTACGAACGTGCGCTCGACATCGAGGCCGAGAGCCCCGTGACGCTCGACGCCTTGATCGGCCTCTACGAGGCGCGCGAGGGAAGCGACTCGAAACTCGTCGAGCTCTACCAACGCCGCGTCGATTCGACGCCGGCGAGCGGCGAGACCGACGACCTCCGCTACGACCTCCTCCGACGTCGCGCACGTCGCGCCGAGGCGCTCGGCGATGCACGCGAGGCCATCGCTTCGCTGCAGGCGGCCCTCACGGTCTTCCCGGGTGAACCCGAGGCGGCCAAGGGGCTCGAGCGGCTCTACGAGAGCGAGAAGATGTGGCCGGAGCTCATGGAGGCCATGCGCCTCCGCGCTGCGGTCGTCGCCGAGGCCTCCGAGCGCGTGGCGCTTCGCAACCGCATCGCCGCACTCCAAGCCAAGGAGCTCGAGGACCCGTCGGGTGCGCTCGAGATCTACCGTCAGGTGCTCGACGAGGCGCCCACCGATCAGGGCGCCATCGACGCCGTGCGTGCGATTGGCGAGAAGGACGAAGACCTCCGTCTCGTCGTCGCCGAGATCCTCGAGCCCGTGCTGCGCTCCGCAGGTCGTCACGAC